>Ga0210248_100006_pt1 | contig 312067 bp, 296 predicted proteins | sample ChrtobMetP3_32mM_FD_155493 | JGI IMG/M metagenome (GOLD analysis project Ga0210248, IMG submission 155493) | Chrysochromulina tobin associated microbial communities from unialgal haptophyte culture, Seattle, Washington, United States - P3_32mM | ecosystem: Host-associated > Algae > Haptophytes...
CTGGTCGCCTATCGGCGCAGTTACCCTCAACCCCGAACGCGACTCGGTCGTCGCGGACCACATGAAAGCAGACCTTAAACAGCCCTTGGCTGCATAAATCAGGCGACAACTACCTTGACACGCGCCGGGTCGAACATATCTTTTGTCGACTGAGCATTCAGCTTTTGTCATCAGACACGCAACTGACCTGTCGATGACAGAAATCGCGCTTTGCGATCTCCATCGTGAGCATCCTGCTGTTCGTCTCGCTGGCCGACACAGTGGCGCTGGGCACGCTGCTGCCCTGGCTGGCCATTGGCCCGGCGCTGGGGCTGTGGGCGCTGCGGCCGCTGCTGAAGGCCGAGCGGGTGGCGCCCGCCCACCCGCGCTGAGCAAAGCCCCTCCATCCGCGCCTAATGCATTGGCGGGGTTCACGGGAGCGACATGTCGCGCACCTAGTGTGGCGGTCCCACCAGGGAGCGGCTGCACTCGCACAAGACGAGGGCCGATCACGCCAGTGAAAGACCCGCATGACTTCCGTACAACTCCACGCCGACACCGGGCTGATCCCCTTGCATGTCCCCGGTGCGCGCGCAGACGCTGTCTATCGCCACATTGAAATGGTGCCCGCCAGCGGCACGCAGGGCCTCATCTTCACCATCGACAACGCTTCACGTTGGCGGCTGTGGATCAACAGCGAAGCCGGCACCACACGCTGGGTTTGCGTCAACCCATTTCTTGATGGCCAGGAGCGTCTGGTGATCGACATCGCGATCGAAGACAACGTGAGCCAGGGCCGGCAGGACGGTACCTTGGACCTGATGGTCATCACCCAGTCCGACGGACCTGCCACAGCCCAACTGCGTCAATGGTTTGTCTGGAGCCGCCTGGACGCGAGCGCCGATCCGCAAACCTGGCGCGCGTTGTTTGCGGCTGCCCAGCCACAAGACACCCACGGCTTGCTGCCCGAGTCCGCGCACTGGGGGCAAGCGCCCCGCGTGCACCGCTCGCGCCTGCTGCGCGGCACGGACGCCAATGGTCACACCCGCCTGCTCTGGCAACGCTTCGACCCACAAGGCGCGGCCATTCACAACGCCTTGGAGCCCTGGATCGACCAACGCCAGACGCCTTCCCAGGTGGAGGTGGTGTGCACCGTCGAACCCGAGAACCAGGGCATTCGCCGCGAGGGTTACGCGCGGCATGTGGTGTTTGACGATGCAGCCACGGGCAAGGCCGGCTACATGGACCTCGTGTGGCCGCCACAGGACCACCACAGCCGCTCGGAGGTGGCGCTCACCGCCCTCAATGGTTCGGAGAAGGGCTGGGAAACGGGTGCCGGCCTCTGGCCCTTGACGCTGGGCGGCAGCGGCTCGACCACCCAGGTGTATTTCGACAGCACGAGGGGCGAACAAGGTGTGATCAGTTGCTCATCGGTGGGGCCACGGGTGCTGCCGCTGCAAAACACGTTGGGTGGCGCGCCCATGCCCGGACGGGTGCGCGCGCTGCACTGGCCAGGCGACGACGACCGGGTCCTCCGCTATGACCTGATCCAACTGCCAGCGTCTGGCGAGGCCTGCCTGCGCCAGACCGAGTCGCACGACTTCGCTGGCGCCGACCGGGGACGGTCCACGTTGCTCAGCGACGACGTCAAGGCCTTTGCAGTGTGCTTGTGCAGCGTGCCGCACAGCGCGTTGCAGGTTTTGCACGTGGCCGTGATCCACGAGCAAGGCGGTGTTGAACTGCTGTCGCAAGACAGCCGATCGGGCCTGTGGTCGCGCGCGGCGCTGGCCGATGACGACGTGATGGGCGCGGTGCACGAGGTCAACACCTTCACCACCACGCTGCAGGTCGTGGACGAGACACAGGCGCCGGTGGCGGGTGCCACCCTCCACCTGAGCGCCGACGTGCCTTGCCACGCCTACATCGGGGGTCGGTCGATGCACCTGAGCCCGCTGGGTCCCACCGTGGTGCAGGCCGATGGCCTGGGCCGGTGCCGGGTGGCCCAGGTCGGCACCGGCCTGAGCGCTGCCCAGCTTCGCGTTGAGGTGGTGGTGGACGACCAGCCTGTGCAACACCAAATGATCAACCCGATGCAGGCGCTGGTGGGCCACCTGCGAGCGGTGCCCGATGGACAGGCACTCCAGCAAGTGCAGGGGTTTGACGGCACACGCCCTTTCGCCAGCGTGGACCTGGCGCGCTGCAACAGCACCAGCGAACTCCTCCAACCCTTGATCGAGGCCTACGACCACACCCTCCTGCCGGAAAGGCGCGCCTACCAAACGCAGGCCATCGTTTCACGCACCACCGTTCGCTCGTCGGTCAGCGGCCTGAGCGTCGAGCACCACACGCTCGACGGCACCGAACTCAGCCGCCCCCTGGACGAATTGGACGACCTGGGCGACATGCTCAGCTACCTGTCGAACCAGCGCGATGGCACGTTCGGCTACCAGCTCGAGAAGCTCGCCAGCGGCGCTTTCCAGTTGGTGGTCAAGATCGGCCAGCGCGTGTGGAACGGGCTGATCGAAGTACCCCAGCAGGCGCTGGCTCTGATCGATCAGGTGATTCTGAAAGGCCTGGCGGCCAACGCCCGTGATCTCGTCAACTGGCTGGGCCAGCTTTTCAACTGGGATGAAATTCTCGCCACCCAAAACACCCTGCGCAAACTTCTCACCCTGCTGCGTCAGCACACCACCGACTGGATGCGCCACAGCGCCGGCACCTCCATCGCGCAAGGCCTCGACTGGGCCAGGGAAACCCTCGGGGAACTGCCGGCGCTCGACCCGCAAACGCGGGCCTGGCTGGAGCGCGACACCACCAGCGGAACCGGGGCTGTGCCGTACGCCGCGAACACCCAGGGACCCGGTGCCAACTGGGCACTCACGAGCCTGCAAGACCACGCCGCCTCCGCCCGGTTTGACGCTGCCGGCCACTGGGATTTCGCCACCGATATCCAGCACCTCATCGAGTCGCTCGGGAGCGACTTGGAAGGCTTGCTGATCGCCCTGCGCGCACAGCTGGCCGACATCGACCCCGCAAAGCAGTCGCTGCTGACGCTGATCGAAGACACCCTGGCCTTGAGCACAGCCACCGTCATCGACGCGGTGGGCGCCACCAGCGTGAAACTGTGTGAGCCCATCGCGCAACTCATCGATGCGGCCTGGACCTCGATGGACCAGCGCCTGGACATCCCGGTGCTCACCGCCCTGTATGAGCAACAACTGGTGCCGGGCTCACGGGCGTCGGCGCTCGATCTGATGCTGCTGGCCACCGCGGTGGCTGGCGACATGGGCAGTCGGGCGCTGAACCAGCGCCCCCTGTTCAGCCCGGCGTTGACCGATGCGATTGCCCACGCCCGGACGCTGAAGGAACTGCTGGAGACGCCTGCGCCGTCCAGCGCACCGGCCGCATGGGCCACCGATGTGCAGCTGGCCGTGACGGTGCTGGCTGGTAGCGCCAAGCTGCTGTACTTCGTGTTCTGGATGGACCAGCGCAACACCCCAGGAACCACCCCGATCAACGCGGGCGTGGCTCGCCTGAAGTGCGCGAGCGACTCGGTGGCCTGGGTGATCAGCATGGCGTGGGCGCTGGTGAGGTGCGAAACCCAGCAACCACCGCAGGAGGCCTTGCGGATCGCGGCGATGTTCGTGCTGATCGACGGGATCATGTCCCGAGGCAAGGACGCCGCCGAGTGGGCGTTTGCCAATGAAGGTGAGCGGGTACCCGCACAGCTTGCGAGCATGTTCGCTGCGGTGGAGGGCGTGTCCGGCGCGCTTGTTCTGGCGCCGCTGGCCGTGTACGGCGCGGTCAACGCCGGGTTGATGCCGCGAATGGAACCCAGCAACGAAACCAACTGGGGCTTTCTGGTGGCCATGCCTGTGGTGCAGTCGCTGGGCACAGCCACCCACTTCGTCCTGAGCTTCGTTGAAGCCTCCAAGCTGGAGGTGCCGAACATCCGGGCCTCGCGCAACGTGGTCAACGGCGTGCGCAGCCTGATCACGCTGGCGAGCTGCATCGGCCTGTCCGTTGCGGTCAAAAACGATTGGCGCGTCCCGGGCACCATTGCCGACTGAAGGCCGCGCGCTTTTGCACAGACCTGCCCGGCGCACTCAGGGCGCCAGGCGCTGAACCGGCCCCGCCAGGCCGGCCCGCTCCAGCCAGGCAAACGCCGAGTCCACGGTCACGGTCTCGATGCGGTCGACAAACCGCTGGTCGTTGGGGTGGTCGTCGAACGCGATGTGCGCCGAACCGACACGCGCACCGAGCCGGGTGAGCGCGCCCAGTCGCAGCGTGGTGGGCTGGTAGGCCTTGAAGCGCAGCCAGGCCTGGGCCTGCTCCCGGGTGCTCACCCCCGGCTCGGCGGCTGAGGCCAAGGTCTCCAGCGCCCATTGGTTGGACTGCTGGTAACGCGTGGCCCACGGGTAGCTCAGCATGTTGTAGGCCCGGGTGTGCAAGGCGGTGCTGCGCGCCGGGTCGGTGAGCACGGCGTGCAGCGGCGCCTGCAGCGCGGGCGCCGGCACCATCCAGGCGGCCTCGAAGCGCCAGAGGTCGTCCAGGAAAAACTCGCCCAGACCCTGCCGGTACAACGCGCCTTCGGCCGAGCCGCAGCCGTTGAGCTTGTGCAGCACGCGCCAAGGGCCTTCAGCGGTTTTGTAGGCCCAGCCCAGATGCGAATAACGCAGCTGGTACTGGCTCAGGTCTTGCCCGGCGCGGGCCAGCACCACCACCCGAGCGCCGCTGCGGGCGTGTTCGGCGTCCAGCGCCTGCGAGGTGCGCAGGGCGAGGTTCATGCCCTGCTCGATGCCGCGGGCGGTGAGGGGTTTGGCTTCGCAGGAACGGCCGGCTTGGGCAGCGGGTGCGGCCAGCAAGGCACAGGCGGTGGCGAGCCCCACCAGAAGCCGCGGCAGGAAGAGATGCGTCATGACCGGCTCCTCAATGCGTGATGCGTTCGTTGTGCAACAGCGCACGGCCCAGCTCGTTCGGGATGAAGGCCAACACCTCGCCCGCGGCCGAGAGCAGCACGCCGGTGCCGATCACGCTGACCACCACCGCCGTGCCCACACCCACCGACACGGCCGAGGCAGCGCGCCCCGAAACCTCCACGCTGGCGCGCGCGCCGTCGGACACCCGCTCCAGCACATAGACCGTGCCGCTGGCTGTGACCTCCACCGCCTTCACCACCAAGGCGGCACCCGCCACCGAGAACGCCACCGGCACCACGCTCACCGCCGCCGCCCCCACCGAAGCGGCGCCCACCACCGAGGCCACGGGCAGGACGGACAGGGCCACCGAGGCCTCGCTCTGCGCGCGGGCCGGACTGGCTACCAGCGTCAAAGCCATCGCCACCGCTGCACTCAGGGCGCGCCAGGAAAAGTGTGTCGTGTTCATGTTCATGCTCCTTGAAAAAACGGGATGGATGGTCATTCGGCGGCGGCAGCGCGTTCGTTCAGCACCTGCTGACGACCCGCCATCTCGCCACGCACGCGGGCCTCGCTCAGGTCGGCCTCGTGACGGTCGCGCAGCGTCTTGGCCAGCGTGAAGGCCGAAGTCACCAGGTACAGCCAGCTCACGCCGAGGTAAGCGCGGTAGGTGTCGTTGATCTCCATGCGCAGCAGGCCCCAGCCGGTCAGCCCCATGGCCACCGCAAATCCGCCCCACACCACCAGGCGCCACATCGGCGTCTCGGGCACACCGGCGAGCGCGGCCTGGTGGCCGTCGCGCACCGCCTTGGACAACACGAACACGGTGGACAAACAGAACACATAGCCCATCACCATGAAGGCGCGGTCCAGCGCCTGGCCCGGCAGATACGCAAGACCGGTGGCACAGAGAAAGACCGCCACGCCAAACGAAGCCCAGACCTGGAATTGCCAGGCGCGGGTGTCGCGCGTCACGATGAGGGGGGATCGGTTCGAGGCCATGAAAAAACCTTTGCGGTTGTTGAAGGTGGCGCGATGGTGGGGCGCCACCCCGCCAGGAGACGCAAGATCCTGTTCCGGTAGATTGCAGGAAGCCGCCAGGTATCGAAATGCGCAACTTTTCGGGGCTGGGGCGGCGGTGGTGATCTTTGGTCTACTCGCCAGACAACTTTGCAGCCCGCGCGGTGTCTCATTGCACATATGAAAAAACTCCTGTTCTGCCTCACCTGCCTGCTGTTCACCGCGGGCGCATCGGCGCAAGCGCTCTGGCAAGGGGTGCCCGTGGGCGCCACCCCCGCCGAGGTGCGGGTCCTGGTGCCCGAGGCCCAGCCCCCCGCCACCGCCCCTGCGCCGAGCGGCGAAGGCGTTCAATTGGAGATCCCGTCCTTCGAACTCGCCGGCGCCCGGTTCAAGGTGTCGTTTGTGTTCAAGGCCGACCAGCTGCAGCGCATCACGTTGCTGGCCAACGCCGGCTCGGCCGAGGAAGCCCGGGCGCTCGGCCAGCGCCTCACCACCTCGCTGCGCTCGCGCTACGGGCTGGAGATGAGCACCAAAAGCCGCGGCGCCACCTCGTCGCTGACGATCGACCGCCAGTGGAATTTCCGGCGCACCGTCGTGCACCTGGAGGTGGTGGACGGCAGCTTCGTGCGGCTCGACTACAGCGGGCAGGCGTCCGTGCGCAACAACCGGCTGTGAGGGCCTGCGGCTGTCGCGGCCATGTAACCGGTTTCACAGATAATTGAAACCAAATTACACCCGGGTACGTTGAAGCCCGCTCATCCACCGACAGGAGACACACCACATGCCCATGCGCGCCACCAAGATCGTTGCCACCCTCGGCCCCGCCTCCAGCCACCCCGACCTGCTCGAAGCCATGATCCGCGCCGGGGTGAACGTGGTGCGGCTGAACTTCTCGCACGGCACGGCGCAGGACCACATCGACCGCGCCACGCTGGTGCGCGAAGCCGCGCACCGCGCCGGGCGCGAGGTCGGCATCATGGCCGACCTGCAGGGACCCAAGATCCGCGTGGGCAAGTTCGCCGAGGGCAAGGTGATGCTGGTGCCGGGCGAAAAATTCGTGCTCGATGCGTCGCGCACCGAGCCGGGCAACCTCGAAGGGGTGGGCCTGGACTACAAGGAACTGCCGCGCGACGTGAAGGCCGGCGACACGCTCTTGCTCAACGACGGCCTGATCGTGCTGACCATCGACAAGGTGGTGGGCCCGGCGGTGCACACCACGGTGAAGCTCGGGGGTGAGTTGTCCAACAACAAGGGCATCAACAAGCAAGGTGGCGGTCTGACCGCGCCGGCGCTGACCGCCAAGGACATGGACGACATCAAGACCGCCATGGGCCTGATGGCGGACTACGTGGCGGTGAGTTTTCCGAAGAACGCCACCGACATGGAGCTGGCACGCCAGCTGTGCAACGTGGCCGGCGCAGCCACCGGCCACAAGCCCGCGCTGATCGCCAAGATCGAGCGCGCCGAAGCCATCCCCGAGCTGGCCAACATCCTGAAAGTGTCCGACGGCATCATGGTCGCGCGCGGTGATCTGGCGGTGGAAGTGGGCAACGCGGCGGTCCCGGGTCTGCAGAAGCACATGATCAAAATGGCGCGCGAGATGGACAAGGTGGTCATCACCGCCACGCAGATGATGGAGTCCATGATCGTCAACCCGGTGCCCACGCGCGCCGAGGTGAGCGACGTGGCCAACGCCGTGCTCGACGGCACCGACGCGGTGATGCTGAGCGCCGAAACCGCCGCCGGCAAATACCCGCTGGAAACCGTGATGGAGATGGCCAACATCTGCCAGGAAGCCGAAAAGGCCGAGTACAGCGAACTGGGCGCCGACTTCACCGGCAAGACCTTCAAGCGCATCGACCAGTCGATCGCCATGGGCGCCCTGTTCACCGCGCACCACCTGGGCGCCAAGGCCATCGTGGCCCTGACCGACTCGGGCTCGACCGCGCTCTGGATGAGCCGGCACAACGTGCGCATGCCGATCTACGCGGTGACGTCCAACCTCTCGACCCAGCGCCGCATGACGCTCTACCGAAATGTGCGCCCGCTGCTCATGGAAGCCAGCGCCGACCGCGACACCGCCCTGGCCGAAGCCGAAGACCAGTTGAAGAAACGCGGCATCGTGCACAGCGGCGACGTGTACGCCATCACCGTGGGCGAACCCATGGGCCAGCCCGGCGGCACCAACACGCTCAAGATCTGCCGCGCGAGCTGAATCCGGGAGCGTCTGGGCTGCGTACCTGTCTCAACCACCCGATTCCCCAGTCCTGCGCAATCCATGTCCAACACCCTTTCTCCACGCCGCCGCTGGCTCGCTGCGCTGGGCCTGGCGCCCCTGCTGCAGGCCTGCTCGCCGATCCGCCTGATCAACGCCACCGTGCCGTCAAACACCCACACCGTGCTGCGCGGCGAGGCCTACGGCAGCGCCGAGCGCCAGCGCATGGACGTGTATTTGCCGGTGGACAAAGCGCCCGATGCACCGATGGCGGTGTTTTTCTACGGCGGCAGCTGGAGCAGCGGAGAGCGCGCCGACTACAAGTTCGTTGGTGAAGCGCTGGCTTCGCGCGGCATCGTCACCGTGATCGCCGACTACCGCCTGAGCCCCGAGGTGCGTTACCCGGTGTTCCTGCAGGACTGCGCGCTCGCCGTGCGCTGGGCACGCGACAACGCGCGGCGCCTGGGGGCATCGCCCTCTCGCTTGTTTGTCAGCGGCCACAGCGCGGGCGCCTACAACGCCGCCATGCTGGCGCTCGATGCGCGCTGGCTGACCGAGGTGGCCATGGATCCGGGCGAACTCGCCGGCTGGGCGGGCCTGGCGGGACCCTACGATTTCCTGCCGATCGGCATTCCCGAGGTGCAGCTGGCGTTCAACTGGCCCGACACGCCCGCCAGTTCGCAACCGCTGTTTCACGCGCCTTCGGGCACGGGTCTGAAGCACAAGGTGCTGCTGCTGGCGGCCAAAAGCGACACGGCGGTGAACCCCCAGCGCAACACACTGGCCCTGGCACAGGCCCTGCAGCAGCGCGGAACACCGGTGGAACTGGCGCTGTTCGATCGCGTCAACCACGTCACATTGATCGGCGCCATGGCCCCGCCGCTGCGCGGCCTGGCCCCGGTGCTGGACCGCTTCAGCCAGTTTCTGTTGCAGCGCACGACCTGAAGCGGTTGAGCCCGGCGTGCCTCGCGCCGTAAAATCGCGAGTTACCAACCGGTTACCAACTGACTTAAGGGATTCTCATGGCGCTCGTTTCCATGCGCGAACTGCTCGACCACGCCGCGATTCACGGCTACGGCATTCCAGCGTTCAACGTCAACAACCTCGAACAGGTGCAGGCTGTGATGGCCGCCGCCCACGAAGCCGGCGCGCCGGTCATCCTGCAGGCCAGCGCCGGTGCGCGCAAATACGCCGGCGAACCCTTCATCAAGCACCTGATCCAGGCCGCGGTGGAGTCGTATCCGCACATCCCGCTGGTGATGCACCAGGACCACGGCCAGAACCCGGACGTGTGCCGCGGCGCGATCGACCTGGGCTTCAGCTCCGTGATGATGGACGGCAGCCTGGAAGGCGACGGCAAGACCATCGCCAGCTACGAATACAACGTCGACGTGACCCGCCAGGTGGTGGACATGGCGCACAAGCTGGGCGTGACCGTGGAAGGTGAACTGGGTTGCCTGGGCAGCCTGGAGACCATGCAGGGCGACAAGGAAGACGGCCACGGCACCGACGCGGTGATGACGCGCGAACAGCTGCTGACCGACCCCGAGCAGGCCGCCGACTTCGTCAAGCGCACCCAGCTCGACGCGCTGGCCATTGCCATCGGCACCAGCCACGGCGCCTACAAGTTCACCCGCAAGCCCACCGGCGACATCCTGGCGATCGACCGCATCCAGGAAATCAACCGCCGCCTGCCCAACACCCACCTGGTGATGCACGGCTCCAGCTCGGTGCCACAAGACCTGCTGGCCGTGATCAACCAGTACGGCGGCAAGATCAAGGAAACCTACGGCGTGCCGGTCGAAGAGATCCAGAAGGCGATCAAATTCGGCGTGCGCAAGATCAACATCGACACCGACATCCGCCTGGCCATGACGGCCGCGGTGCGCAAGTTCCTGGCCGAGAACCCCGAGAAGTTCGACGCCCGCGAATGGCTCAAGCCCGCGCGCGAAGCCGCCAAGGCGATCTGCAAGCAGCGCTACATCGAGTTCGGTTGCGAAGGCCAGGCCGCCAAGATCAAGGGCGAATCGCTCCAGGTCGTGGCCGCGAAATACGCCAAGGGTGAACTGGCCCAGGTCGTGCACTGACCGGCTCCCGGCTCAAGCGCCCCTGAAAACGCCACCCTCGCGGTGGCGTTTTGCATTCAGTCCTCCCAGCCTGCCGCCTGAATGGCCGCCACGATCTCGCGGCCTGTTCTTACCAGCGCCGGGCCGAAGTCGTTGTGCAGCAAGGCGCCTTGCAGCCTCGACGCGGGCCCACCCACGGTGAGCGCCAGCGGCTCGCGTCCGTCGCCCAGGTCCAGGCCCACGCCGATGGCGGCGATTTCGCTCTCCCACTCCGACTCCGACCCCGCGTAACCCCGTTCGGCCCAGGCGGTTTCGGCGCGCTGCAGCCCGGCTTCGCGCGCGGGCCAGCGTTCCGGGTCCTCTGCTTGCAGGCGCCGCGCCACCACCGCCTGCAGGCCCGGCGAGGCAGCGCACCAGATCGCGCGGCCCATGGCCGTCTCGGCGAACGGCAATCGCGTGCCCACGTCCAGCCCGAGGATGAGCCGCGCCGTGCTGCGGCAGTGCGCCACGTAAACCACCGAGGTGTCGTGCCGCACGCCGAGTGAAATGGCGGCCTGCGTGTGCTCGGCCAGCGTTTCCATGAAGGGCCGCGCGATGCGCCCGATCTGGAAGTTGGACAGCACGCTGAAGCCCAGCGACAGCACCGCCGGGCTCAGCGCGTACTCGCCGGTGGTCGCGCGGTGGCGCAAATAGCCCAGGCTGGTGAGCGTGAACGTGAGGCGCGACACGGTGGCCTGCGGCAGGCCGGCGCGCCGGGCCAGCTCCTGGTGGGCCAGCCACCGGTCGGCCGGGGTGAAGCAGCGCAGCACGGCGAGTCCCCGAGCGAGCGCGGTCACGAAACGGCGGTCGTCGGCCGGATCGGCTTCGGCGAGCGGAAGGGGCGGTGTCTGGCGCTGACGTCCCATGGAGGTGATCCCTTTTTCTGCAGAACGGAATACGCGGCGCCCGAAGCCCTACCTGTATTCCGCAGAACGGAATTCTCGAGCGAATCCGGTCCACTCGGCATGCTCGCTTTCCCTGATCAGCGTTTACATGGAATGGTGAGCACCGTATATTGGAGCGCAGACAGCCTGTTTTCCGCTTGGCGGAATTTGAAATCCGCTTCCGCACCGCCCACGCATGACGCCCCCCACCCCGGCCCACTGGCCCCCCGGCCTGCCGCAGCACCTCGCGCTGCCGCAGACGCACGTCTTCTACAAGCTGGAAGTCTCGGCGCGGCGCTACCCGGACAAGCCCTTCATCGTGTTCTACGACTCGGTGCTGACCTACGCGGCCTTTCTGCGCGAGACCGAACACCTCGCCGGCCACCTGCAGCACGTGGGCGGCGTGCAGCCCGGCGACCGGGTGCTGCTCTGCATGCAGAACAGCCCGCAGTGGGCGCTGGCTTTCTACGCCATCCTGCGTGCGGGCGCGGTGGCCGTGCCGGTGAACCCGATGAACCGCGTGGAAGAGCTGCGCCACTGCGTCAGCGACAGCGGCGCCCAGGTGGCGCTGGTGGCGCAAGACCTGCTGCCGCAACTGCGCCCGCTGCTCGCGCCCGAGGGCGACGGTCTGCGCCACGCGATCGTGGCCACCTACAGCGATCATCTGCGCGGGCCCACCGACCTCGCGGTGCCCGACTTCGTGACCGCGCCACGCCAACCGTTGGACGAACCCGGCCTCGTGGCCTGGGCCGACGCGATCGCAGCTGAGCGGACCCCCGGGCCGCTCACCACCGGCCCCGACGACCTCTGCACCATGCCCTACACCTCGGGCACCACCGGTCTGCCCAAAGGCTGCATGCACACGCACCGCAGCGTGATGAGCACACTGGTCGGTGGCGTGCGCTGGTTCGGCACCGCCTCCGACGCGGTCTGCCTCTCGGTGCTGCCCTTCTTTCACGTCACCGGCCTCACCGGCAGCCTGAACGGGCCGCTGTACGTGGGCGCCACCATCGTGGTGCTGGCGCGCTGGGACCGCGAAGTGGCGGCCATCTGCATGCAGCGTTACCGCGTGACCATGTGGCAGGCGATCAGCACCATGGTGATCGATTTCCTCGCGAACCCGCAGCTCGAGCGCTTCGACTTGAGCAGCCTGCGCTGCGTGCGCGGCGGCGGCGCGGCCATGCCCGAGGCGCTGGCCGCCCGCCTGAAGGCGCTGACCGGTCAGGACTACATCGAGGGCTACGGCATGTCCGAGACCATGGCCGCCACCCACATCAATCCGACGCACCGGCCCAAGCGACAGTGCCTGGGCATGCCGGTGTTCGACGTGGTCGCCCGCGTGGTCGACCCCGACACCCTGGCCACCCTGCCACCCGGCGAGACCGGCGAGATCGTGGTCCACGGCCCGCAGGTCATGCAGGGCTACTGGCGCAACCCGCAGGCCACACAAGAAGCCTTCGTCACCCTCGACGGCATTCGATTCCTGCGCACCGGCGATCTCGGCCACGTGGACGAAGACGGTTACTTCTTCATGACCGACCGCCTCAAACGCATGATCAACGCGAGCGGCTACAAGGTCTGGCCCGCCGAGGTGGAAGCACTCTTGTACCACCACCCCGCCATCCAGGAAGCCTGCGTGATCGGTGTGCGCGACGCGCGCCGGGGCGAGAGCGTCAAGGCCCTCGTGGTGCTGCGGCCTGAACACCGCGGGCAGGTGACCGAACAGGATGTGATCGACTGGGCGCACGGCCACATGGCCGCCTACAAGAGCCCGCGCACCGTGGAATTTGTGGAGGCGCTGCCCCGCTCGGGCAGCGGCAAGGTGATGTGGCGCGAACTGCAGGAACAGCAGGCGGTGCGCGACACGGCCAACCATCCCCCTTGAGCACCCCGTGCGGTGCGCACCGCGCCGCAACCACCGCCAATACGGCATTCCCCCAGAAGGAGACAACCGCATGAAGAACACACCGTCCACCCCCCGATCCAGCGGCCGCCGCGCGCTGCTGCTGGCCGCCGTCACCGCCACAGCCGCTGCCGGCGTGGCGCCCTGGAGCGTGGCCCATGCGCAAGCCCAGGCCTACCCCAGCCGCCCGGTCACGCTCATCATTCCGTGGCCCGCCGGCGGTTCCACCGACCGCCACCTGCGCACCCTGGCCGAGCTCGCGTCCAAGCACCTGGGCCAGCCCATCGTGGTCGAAAACAAGCCCGGCGCCGGCGGCACCCTGGGCCCGAGCACCATGGCGCAAACCGCCAAGCCCGACGGCTACACCATCGCGCAGTTCCCGCTGGGCATGCTGCGCATGCCGCACATGCAGAAGACCAACTGGAATCCGCTGACCGACTTCAGCTACATCATCGGCGTCTCGGGCTACACCTTCGGCCTCACCGTCAAGGCCGACTCGCCTTACAAAACCTTCAAGGACTACGTGGAGGCCGCGCGCAAGCAACCCGGCACGATCAACTACGGCTCCACCGGCACCGGCAGCAGCCCCCACCTGCTGATGGAAGAGGTGGCGGACAACGCCAAGGTGCAATTCGTCCATGTGCCGTTCAGGGGCAACGCCGACCTGCAGTCCGCCCTGCTGGGTGGGCACGTGATGGCACAGAGCGACGCCACCGGCTGGGACAAGTTTGTCGACAGCGGCGAGATGCGCCTGCTGGTGACCTTCGGCGAGCAGCGCACCAAGCGCTGGCCCGACGTGCCCACCGCGCAGGACCTCGGCTACAACGTCGTGTCCACCTCGCCTTACGGCCTGGTCGGCCCCAAGGGCATGGACCCGGCCATCATGAAGACGCTGCACGACGCGTTCAAGAAGGCCATGGACGAACCCAAACACCTGGAAGTGCTGGGTCAGCTCAACCAGGCCATGTGGTACCGCAACGGTGACGAGTACCGCCAATGGGCAGCCACCACGTACGCCAAGGACAAAGCCCTGATCGAGCGCCTGGGCCTGGCCGCCAAATAAGGGGGTGTCCGGGGGACTCGCCGACTTGCGATAATCCCCTCGAATGGTTCAAAGCCCGTTGGCTGTTCAACGGGCTTTTTTCTTGTCCCGCCTTTTCCCCGATCCGATCATGACCACTGCCCTGCACACCTCGGCCCTCACCTCCCTGCCCTTGCTGGCGCGCGGCAAGGTGCGCGACAACTACGCCGTGGGCGACGACCGCATCCTCATGGTCGCGAGCGACCGCATCAGCGCCTTCGACGTGATCATGGGCGAGCCGATTCCTGGCAAGGGCGAGTTGCTGACCAAACTCTCGCTGTTCTGGTTCGACAAGCTCGGCCCCAAGGGTCTCGGCATCTGCCCGATCCACCTCACCGGCGACGCGCCCGAGAGCGTGGTGTCCGCGGCCGAAGCACCCCAGGTCACCGGCCGTTCGATGTTGGTGCAGCGCCTGAAGCCCATTCCGGTGGAGGCCGTGGTGCGCGGGTACCTGGCGGGCAGCGGCTGGAAGGAATACCAGGAGAACCAGGCCGTGTGCGGCGTGAAGCTGCCCGCGGGTCTGCAAAACGCCTCCCAGCTGCCCGAGCCGATCTACACGCCCGCGGCCAAGGCCGAGATGGGTGAACACGACGAGAACATCACCTTTGAGCAAACCGTGGCCATGATCGGCCCCGAACTCGCCGCGCAGATCCGCGACGTGTCGATCGCGCTCTACAAGGCCGCGGCCGACATGGCGCTCCAGAAGGGCATCATCATTGCCGACACCAAGTTCGAGTTCGGCCTGGACAAGGCCGGGAAACTGGTGCTCATGGACGAGGTGCTCACGCCCGACAGCTCACGCTACTGGCCGGCCGAAAGTTACGTTGTGGGGCAAAACCCACCCAGCTACGACAAGCAATTCCTGCGCGACTGGCTGGAGACCGCGCAGGTGGGCGGCAAGCCCTGGGACAAGACGCCTCCCGCGCCGCGTTTGCCCAAGGAAGTGATCGAGAAGACGGCCGCGAAATACCAGGAAGCGCTGACCCGGTTGATGGGCTGAGCCACTCTCCGTTAGGGCTGAGCTTGTCGAAGCCCTTCCACACCACCGTGCGGGAGAGCCCTTCGACAGGCTCAGGGCGAAGGGGTTTGTCTCAACTCAAGACAACCGAAGAAAGGCGGCGGCGGTAAGTCGCCACCGTCGGGTCTTCCGGCGGCACCTGGCCTTCGGCCACCTTGGGCTTGGGGGGGTCGATGATGTCGAGGATGGCAATGAAGGTCTTGCGCGCGAGGTCTTCGCTCCAGGCCTTGTCGCGCATCAGGATTTCCAGCAGCTCGTCCATGGCGGGCACCCACTGGCTGTGCGCCATGAGCAACTGGGCGAGGGCGAAGCGCGAGACAAAGTCGCGCTTGTTGGTGGCAATGGCAGCTTGCAGTTCGGCAGCGCGGGCTTGCGGGTCGGCCACATCGACGTTGGCATCGCGTGCGGTCATCCAGCGTTGCAACGAATCGAGCCGGCGCACGGCGGCGGCCTTGGCGATCACCGGCGCAAACGCCACCTTGGCGTCGTCGTCCAGGCCCAGCTCCAGCTGCAGCTTCACCAGGTCGAAGCGCGCGTCGTCGTTGTTCGGGTCGGTTTTCACCGCCTCCTGCAGTTTCTCCAGCGCGCCTTCGAGGTCGCCCTCGGCGATGGCATCCAGCGCTTCTTCTTCCACCGCCACGGCTTCGAGCTCGTTGGCCGCGGGCAGATGCTTGTCGAGGAATTCCTTGATCTGGCCTTCGGGCAGCGCGCCCATGAACCCGTCAACCGGCTGGCCGTTCATGAGCAGCACGCAGGTGGGGATGCTGCGGATGCCGAAGGCGGCGGCGAGTTGTTGCTCCTGGTCGGAGTCGATCTTGACCAGCTTGAAACGCCCGGCGTAAGCGGTTTCCACTTTCTCCAGCAGCGGACCGATCACCTTGCAGGGGCCGCACCACGGGGCCCAGAAATCGACCAGCACGGGTGTGTGGTGCGAAGCCTCGATGACCTCGGCTTCAAAATTGGCGATGGTGACGTTGATCATGGGGAAAGGGCCTGAAGGGAAAGCGGGGCACTGCGCAGCGCCCCGTAAAATCGACACTTTACCGGAGAGCGCCATGCCTGTTCATGCGCGCCACCGGGCACCGCTCCCGCCGGGGGCGCATTGGCCAAAGGCACTTCATGAACCCCATCCAGGTGGGCGTGGTCATGGGCTCCAGCAGCGACTGGGACACCATGCAGCACGCCGTGCAGATCCTGCAGGAATTCGGCGTTTCGTTTGACGCGCGCGTGGTCTCGGCCCACCGCATGCCCGACGACATGTTCAGCTACGCCGAAAGCGCGGCTGGGCGGGGCATGAAATGCATCATCGCAGGCGCCGGCGGCGCGGCCCATCTGCCGGGCATGCTCGCCGCCAAGACGGTGGTGCCGGTGCTCGGCGTGCCGGTGGCCAGCAAACACCTGAGCGGCGTGGACTCGCTGCACAGCATCGTGCAGATGCCCAAGGGTGTGCCGGTGGCCACGTTTGCCATCGGCGCAGCCGGTGCGGCCAACGCAGCGCTGTTCGCCGTGGCCATGCTGGCCAACGAAGACCCGGCCCTGCGAGCGAAGCTCGAAGCCTTCCGCGCCCAGCAGACCGCCGCCGCACGCGGCATGACCCTTCCCCTGTGACACCACGCCCATGAGCCTCAAGACCATCCTCCCCGGCAGCACCTCGCCCACCGGCCAGCAGATCACGCTCGGCGTCATGGGCGGCGGCCAGCTCGGGCGCATGTTCGTGCAGGCGGCGCAAGCCATGGGTTACTTCACCGCCGTGCTCGATCCCGATCCCGCGAGCCCGGCCGGCCTGATCAGCCACTTCCACATCCAGACACCTTACGACGACGAACAGGGTCTGGCGCAGCTGATGCAGCGCTGCGAAGCCATCACCACCGAGTTCGAAAACGTGCCCTCGCCCGCGCTGGTCACGCTCGGCGCGCATCGCCCGGTCGCGCCCTCGGCGAGCTGCGTGGCGGTGGCGCAGGACCGCATCAAGGAAAAAGCGCACTTCGTGCAGTGCGCACCGGTCAGCGGCGTGTTTCCCGCGCCGTATGCCGCGATCACCACCGACGCGCTGCTCGCCGCCGTGCCGGCCGAGCTGCTGCCCGGCATTTTGAAAACGGCGCGGCTGGGCTACGACGGCAAGGGTCAGGTGCGCGTGTCCACGCGCGAAGAACTGGCCGCCGCCTGGGCCAGCCTGAACAAGGTGCCTTGTGTGCTGGAGAAGCTCATGCCGCTGCGCGGCGAGTGCTCGGTGATCGTGGCGCGCGGCGCCGATGGTCAGACGGTGAGTTTCCCGGTGCAGAAGAACACGCACCACGACGGCATCCTCGCCATCACCGAGGTGTATGAAGGCGCGCTGGACCCCACCCTGGCCGCGCGCGCGCAGGCCAGCACCGTGGCACTGGCCGACCACCTCAACTACGTGGGTGTGTTGTGCGTGGAGTACTTCCTGATCGACACCGCCCACGGCGTGGACCTGATCGTCAACGAGATGGCGCCGCGACCGCACAACAGCGGCCACTACACCCAGAACGCCTGCGACATCTCGCAGTTCGAGGCGCAGGTGCGCACCCTCGCCGGCCTGCCGCTGCCCACACCGCGCCAGCACAGCCCGGCCATCATGGTCAACCTGCTGGGCGACCTCTGGTTCGCGCCCAACGCCGTGCGCGAGAAGGTGAGCGAACGCGGGGTGTCGCCTCCGTGGGCGCAAGTGCTGGCCCTGCCCGGCACCCACCTGCACCTCTACGGCAAGCTGAGCGCGCGGCCCGGCCGCAAGATGGGCCACCTCAACATCACCGCGCCCACCGTGGCCGAGGTGCGCGAGACCGCCGCGAAGGTGTTGACGCTGCTCGGCCTGCCCCCACTGGACGCCTGAGCACCCCATGCCGCTGCTGCTGAGCGCCGACCAGGCGTCTGCCGTGGAGCAGGCGGCGCAGCGGCTGGCGGCGGGCTCGCTGGTGGGCATGCCGACCGAAACCGTGTATGGCCTCGCCGCCGATGCCGACAACGCCACCGCGGTGCACCGCATCTTTGAAGCCAAGGGCCGCCCACCCGACCACCCGCTGATCGTGCACCTGGCGCCCGGCACGGGTGCGCAAGGCTGGCGCGCCGGGGTCGATCACTACGCGCGCGACGTGCCGGCCTTTGCCACCGCGCTCATGAACGCCTTCTGGCCCGGCCCGCTCACGCTGATCCTGCCGCGCCGCGACGGGGTGGCGGCGGTGGCCGCCGGCGGGCAGGACTCGGTGGGTCTGCGCTGCCCGGCCCACCCGGTGGCGCAGGCGCTGCTCACGGCGGCCGCCGCGATGGGGGTGAGCGGGGTCGCCGCGCCCAGCGCCAACCGCTTCGGCCGCGTGAGCCCCACCACCGCCGCCCACGTGGCCGGGGAATTCACGGCGCTGTCGGAGGCCGACCTGCTCATCCTCGACGGCGGCGCCTGCCCAGTGGGCATCGAGTCCACCATCGTCGACGCCACCCGCGCCTGGCCGGTGCTGCTGCGCCCGGGCATGGTCACGGCTGCGCAGATCGAGGCGGTGTGCCAGCAGCCGCTGCGCGGGCGCGACGACGCCGCGCCCCGCGCCTCGGGTACGTTGGAGTCGCACTACGCGCCACGCGCCAAGGTGCGGCTGATGGACGCCCAACCCCTGCAGGCCGCGCTCGATGTGCTGGGCGCGGATGCGCGCCACATCGCGGTGTATGCCCGCACGCCCCTGAAGGCCGCGCGCGGCGTGAGCGTGCGCCGCATGCCGGCCGACGCCGCACGAAGTGCTCAGGAATTGTTTTCCGTGCTGCGCGAGCTCGATGCCACGGGTGTGCGGCTGATCTGGGTGGAAACGCCGCCGCCCGACGCGGCGTGGGACGGTGTGCGCGACCGGCTGGTGCGCGCAGCAGCCTGATCAGCTTGAAGTGCTGCGCCCGTAGCGCAGCTTCATCACCAGGATCGACAAGGCCAGCATCAGCGTGATCGTGTTGGCCACCACCACCGGCCAGGCGCCCAACGTCAGGCCGTAAACCAGCCACAGCGCCACGCCCAGCGTGAACGCGCTGTACATGCCCAGCGAGATCCCGCTCACGTCGCGCGTTTTGAAGGTGAGCCAGGCCTGCGGCACGAAGCTGGCCGTGGTGAGGAACGCGGCACTGAAGCCGATGAGATCGCCGGACATGGTCGGTGCGCTTCTTTCAGTCTTGCTGCGCGGCGGTCCACTCCACCAGCGCCTCCAGCGCTGGCCGGGCGGCCGGCGCATTGGGGTGGTTCACGAAGCCCACAACCACATAACGCGCACCATTGACGGCGTTCACATAACCGGCGATGCCGGTGACGTCCCTGAGCGTACCGGTCTTGAGCTGCGCGTTGCCGCGCGCCGCGCTGCCGGGCGCCCGGGCCATGCGGGCGGCCGTGCCGTTGACACCGGCCACCGACAGGGAGTTGGCGAAACGCTCCCCCTGCGGGTGGCGGCTGGCGTGGCGCAGCAGGTTGGCCAGGGCTTCGGGCGTGATGCGCTCCTCGCGCGAGAGCCCCGAGCCGTTGTCCATCACCGGCATGGCGCTGCGGATGCCGAAGGTGCGTTTCCACCAGTTTTCAACCACCTCGCGCGAGCGCTCGAAGCGCGCCGGGCGCATGGGGATCAGGTGGCCAGCGACACCTGGCGTCATCCCCGGCTGAGGTGCCGGCGTGGGCACCAGGCGGCCCAGCGTGAGGTACACCTGCTGCGCCATCACGTTGTTGCTCCACTGGTTCACGTCCGTGATGATGTCCGAGAGCGGCAGCGACGCGGCCTCGTGCAGCAGCGTGGCTCCCGGTGGTGTGAGACCGGGGCGGGCGTGGCCGGTGATCGCACCGCCGCTGGTGCGCCACAGACCTTCCAGGGCACGCGACGCGTAACTGGCGGGGTCCTGGTAGGCCACGGGCCACTTGAGTTCGCCGCAGCTCTGGGGGTAACGGCCCTCGAAGCGGATGCTGTTGGCGTCGTCAAAGCGGGCTTGCAGGCCACTGCGCCAGTCACCGCAGCGCTCTCCCACGCGCGCCAGCGGCACGGTGGCGTCGATCGCGAGGCCGGCCATGGGCGGCTCGCTGATCACGCGCGCCACGCCGTTGGCACCGTCGGGCTGGAAGGTCAGCACGACCGACTTGAAATTCACCAGCAGCGCGTCGGGCGTGGCGTTGTAGGGGCGCAGGGATTCGCCGTCAAACGCACCGGGATCGGTGGCGGCGATCTCGAAAGCACTGTGGTCGAGCACGATGTCGCCCAGCACCACGCGCACGCCCTTGTCCTGCAGGGCAAAAAAGGCGCTCTGGATGCGTTCGAGCACGAACTTCGGATCGCCGTCACCGCGCACGTACAGGTTGCCGCGCAGCACACCCTGGTCGATGGTGCCGTCGGTGTAGAAGCGGGTGTTCCAGGTGTAGTCGGCGCCCAGCAGGTCGATGGCGGCGTAGGTGGTCACCAGCTTCATCACCGAGGCCGGGTTCACCGGGACGCTGGCGCGAAAACGCAGCCGTTCTTCGGCCCGGTTGTCGACCGACACCACCAGCGCCGACAAGGCGCTCGGCGGCACCTGCGCGCGCTTGAGCGCGGCCACCACCGTGGGTGGCAGGGCGCCGTATTCGCCGGGGAGCTGGGCGCAAGCGGGCAGCGCGACCACGGCGGAGGCCAGCAGGGCGAACAAGGAGCGGGTGAGGGACATGTGTTTCATTATGAAACGGCACCGCGCCCAGCGCGGCATTGCCCTTGTTCAATGGGCCACAGGACGGACGACCGGCACGCTGGCCGATAATCCTGCGATGCCCTCCACACACCCTGCTCATCAGCGCCTGCTGGCCATTGAAACCAGCACCGACGCCCTCTCGGTGGCGCTGGGAACGGGCGAGCCTGGCGCACCGCTGTGGCAACGCAGCGGCCCTGGCGGTGCCCAGGCGTCCGGCACGCTGCTGCCCATGGTGCGCAGCCTGCTGCTGGAGGCCGGCTGGTCGCTGGACACGCTGGCCGCCGTGGTGTTCGGGCGCGGACCGGGCTCGTTCACCGGCCTGCGCACCGCCTGCTCGGTGGCCCAGGGACTGGCTTACGGCGTGCAGGGCCTGGGCCGCACGGGCGGTTTGCCGGTGCTGCCGGTGGACACCTTGCTGGCCCTGGCCGAAGAAGCTCGCCAGGCGCGGGTGGACGCCGGACAGCCGCTGCCGGGTGCGATCGTGGCGCTGCTCGACGCCCGCATGGGTGAGGTGTATGTGGCGCCATACGCTTGCTACGCCGGGGGTCCGGCGGGGTTGACACCGCTGGCGCCGGCCCGCCTGTGCACCCCCGCCGATCTGCCGGCCTATCTGCAAGAACGGACGCCGGGCGAGCGCCTGCTCGCCGGCAACGTGTTCGAGATGGACGCACTGGCCGCGCTGGCAGGCCAGCGCCACCCCGCCCTGCCCACCGCCGCCGCCCTGCTGCGCCTGGCCCCGGGCCTGCTCGCCGCCGGCCACGCCGTGGCCGCACAGGATGCGCTGCCCCTGTATGTGCGCGACAAGGTGGCGCAGACCACGGCCGAGCGCGAAAGCATCCGACTGGCCGCCGAGGCGGGCGCATGAACAGCCCGACCACCACCGGCACAGCCCCGAAAGTCGCCCCACCCGGCTGGGCCAGCGGCCTGTGGCCCGCGCCCACCGAACCACAGGTGCAGCCCCGCACGGCGTCGCGCCCCGAACGCCTGATCGTGTTCGAACCCATGCGCGAGTCCGACCTGGACGCGGTGCAGGCCGTGGAGTCGCAGGCCTACGCCCACCCGTGGTCGCGACGGCATTTTCACGACTCGCTCAAGGCCGGGTATCCGGCCATGCTGTTGCTGTCCGAGGCGCTGCCCGGCGAAGTGCCGCACCCACCGCGCGCCGACGGCCGTGTGCTGCTGGGCTACCTGGTGGCCATGCCGGGCGTGGACGAAGTGCACCTGCTCAACATCACCGTGGCCACCGCCCACCAGCGCCAGGGCTGGGCGCGCTTCATGCTCGACGCGCTGGCCTTGTGGTCGCGCGTCCAGGGCGCGCAGTGGGTCTGGCTGGAGGTGCGCCAGAGCAATGCACCCGCGCGCGCGCTGTACGAGCGGTACGGCTTCGCGCAGGTGGGCTTGCGCAAGGGCTACTACCCGGCGGGCCACTTCCAGCGCGAAGACGCGGTCGTGATGAGCCTGAACCTCGTGGCGGCGGCCGCGGTGGAGGGTTTGCCATGAGCGACGCGCCCGACACCTCCTTCGTGCCCGAACTCGACGCCCGCCAACGCGCCATGCTGGCCGAGATGGGGGTGCGGGTGTGGGCGCCGAAATCTGCGCCCGCCAAGGCCTCGGCCCTTGTTGCCCAGGCACCCGGGCCCGCCGTGGCCCACCCCGCAACGGCCACGCCCAGGCCGGTGTCCGTGCAGGAAGCGGCACCGCCTTTTGCCCCCACCCCACCCGCACCGGCCAGACCCGCCAGCCCTGTGGCCACCCTCGACTGGCCCGCGCTGCGCGACGCCGTGGCGGGCTGCCAGGCCTGCGGGCTGTGCCAGGGCCGCACCAACACCGTGTTTGGTGTGGGAGACGAGCAGGCCGACTGGATGGTCGTGGGCGAAGCCCCGGGCGAAAACGAAGACCTGCAGGGCGAACCCTTCGTGGGCGCGGCCGGCCAGCTGCTCGACAACATGCTCCAGGCCGTGGGCCGCAGCCGCACCGGGAAAGGGGCGGAGGGCACCTACATAGCCAACGTGCTCAAGTGCCGCCCACCGGCCAACCGCAACCCGCAGCCCGACGAGGTGGCGCGGTGCGAGCCCTACCTCGCGCGCCAGGTGGCGCTGGTGAAACCGAAGGTGATCGTGGCCATGGGCCGCTTTGCGGTGCAAGCCCTGCTCAAGACCAACGAGCCCATTGGCCGCCTGCGCGGCCAGGTGCACCACTACGAAGGTGTGCCCGTGATCGTGACCTACCACCCGGCTTACCTGCTGCGCACACCCACCGACAAAGGCAAGGCCTGGGCCGATCTCTGCCTGGCGATGGCGCAGTTGCCGGACTGAATCGGCTCAGGCGGCGGAGCGTGAGGGCCACAGCACAGAGGCAATGGCCACCATCACCAAGCCCACCGCCGCCCAGTCCTGCCAGTGCAGCACTTCATTCAGCCACCACGCACCGCTGAACACCCCCAGCACCGGGATGAACATCACCGACAAGGTGGACGCCACGGGCGGCAGGTCGCGCGCCATCATCAGCCAGGCCACCTGCGCAAACGCAAACACGCCCAGCGCGTTGTAAATGATCGCGCCCCAGATGGCGGGCGTGGGCGCCACCCAGGCTGCTCGCTCGAACAGCACCGCGGCCGCCGTCATCCACAGCGTGGTGAACAGCGTCATCCAGAACGAAATGGCCAGCGTGGGCTGGGGCAAGGTGGTCCGGCGCAGCATCTGTGTGCCCAGTGCCCAGGCCGCCGCGGCGGTGAGCATCATCACCACGCCCACCGGTTTGCCGGTGAGCTGCGTGAGCTCGTGCCACAGCAGCAGCACCACGCCCAGCGCCGCCGCGCCCACACCGCCCCAGGCGCGCGCGCCCAGCTTCTGCCCGAACCACCAGGCCCCCACGATGGCCGAGAACACCGGCATGGTGTAGCCCAGGATCGCCGCCCGGCCGCTCGACAGGGTCTGGATCGCCAGCACCGCCAGCGTGTGCCAGATCAGCATGTTGAACACGGTCAGCACGGCCAGTTCGCGCCAGTGTTCGCGGCCGATGCGAAACGGCACACGGCGCCACACCAGCACCAGCGCGAGCACCGGCAGACCGATCCACATGCTGATGGTGCGGAACGTGAGCGCCGGGAACCCGGTGACACCGAGTTTCATGATGGGCCAGTTGATGCCCCACACCAGGGTGAGCAGGATCAGCAGGACGAGCTGTCGGCGCGAGAGGGCTTGCATGGGGGGCGATCTTAGGGCCCGGCCAACGGGCACCCACCTAAAATCCCCGCATGACCTTTCTTGACATGCTGCGCGGCGCCGAGCGCCAGAACCGCTCCCTGCTCTGCGTGGGCCTCGATCCCGACCCGGCGCGGTTTCCCGCCCAGCTCAAGGGCGATGCCAGCCGCATCTACGACTTCTGCGCGGCCATCGTCGACGCCACGGCCGACACCGCCATCGCCTTCAAACCCCAGATCGCCTACTTCGCCGCCCACCGCGCCGAAGACCAGCTGGAGCGCCTCATGGAGCACATGCGCCGCACGGCGCCCCATGTGCCCACGATCCTGGACGCCAAGCGCGGTGACATCGGCAGCACCGCACAGCAATACGCCATCGAAGCCTTCGAGCGCTACGGGGCTGATGCGGTGACGCTCTCGCCTTTCATGGGTTTTGATTCGCTGCAGCCGTACCTGCAGTACCACGGCAAAGGCGCCTTTCTGCTGTGCCGCACCTCCAACCCGGGTGGTGACGATCTGCAAAACCAGCGTCTGGCCTCGGTGGAGGGTCAGCCACTTCTGTACGAACACATCGCCCGGCTCGCGCAAGGGCCGTGGAACCTCAACGGCCAGCTCGGCCTGGTGGTGGGTGCCACCTACCCCGCCGAGATCGAGCGCGTGCGCGAGATCGCACCCACCTTGCCGCTGCTGATTCCCGGGGTGGGCGCGCAGGGCGGTGACGCCGTGGCCACGGTGCGAGCCGGTCTGCGCACGCAGGGCGACGCCACCACCGGACCGGTCATCGTGAACTCGTCGCGCGCGATCCTGTACGCGTCCAACGGCGACGACTATGCAGCCGCGGCCCGGCGCGTGGCGCTCGCCACCCGCGACGAACTGCGGGCCGCCGCCACGGCGTGGGGCCGCGCATGATCGACCTCTACACCGCCGCCACGCCCAACGGACACAAGGTGTCCATCGCGCTCGAAGAGCTCGGCTTGCCTTACACGCTCAAGGTGCTCGATCTCGGCCGGAACGAACAGAAGACGCCGGCTTTTCTCGCCATCAACCCCAACGGCCGCATCCCGGCCATCGTCGACCACGGGGCCGATGGTTTTGCGGTGTTCGAGTCGGGCGCGTGCCTGATGTACCTGGCCGAGAAAACCGGCCAGCTCATGCCCACCGATGCCCGAGGCCGCTCGCTGGTGGTGCAGTGGCTGATGTTCCAGATGGGCGGCATTGGTCCGATGATGGGACAGGCCAACGTGTTCTTTCGCTACTTCCCAGAGAAAATCCCGGCGGTGATCGACCGCTACCAGGGCGAAAGCAAGCGCCTGTTCCGCGTGCTCGACGAGCGGCTCAAAGACCACGAATTCCTCGCCGGTGACTACTCCATCGCCGACATCGCCAACTGGGCCTGGGTGCGCACGCACCGGTGGTCGGGTGTGGACGTGGACGACTTGCCGCACCTGGTGCGCTGGCGCGACGCGATCCGCGCCCGCCCGGCGGTGCAGCGCGGCATCGAACAACCGGCATCCAAGGTGGACCTCACCCGCGACGGCGATGCCGGTGCCCAGCGCTTCGCCGAAGAAGCCCGCCGCATGGTGGAAATGGGCCAGAGCCTCAAAGGAAACACGCCATGAAGCTCTACGTGTCTCAACGGGCGCCCAACCCCCGGCGGGTGCAGATGTTCATCGCTGAGAAGGGCATCAAAGGCATCGAGCAGGTCGTGCTCGATCTGAACGCCCAGGAGCACAAGCAGGCCGCCTACCTCAGCAAAAGCCCGCTGGCCCGTGTGCCCGCGCTGGAGCTTGACGACGGCCGTGTGCTCACCGAGACCCGCGCCATCTGCACCTGGCTCGAAGGCCTGCAGCCCGAGCCCAACCTGATGGGCCACACCGCACAGGAGCGCGCCTTCATCGAGATGGCCGACCGGCGCATGGAGTGGTACCTGATGCTGCCGCTGGCCCACGCGGTGCGCCACACCCACCCGGGCCTGGCGCCACTGGAGCAACCGCAGTTCCCGGATTTCGGGCAGTCTCAACTGCTCAAGGCGAAAGAAACCGCGGTCTGGCTGGATGGCGAACTGCAACGCCAACCGTGGGTCGCGGGTGAGCGTTTCACCATCGCCGACATCACCGCCTTCTGCACCGTGGAGTTCGGCAAGCTGATGCGCTTCAAGCCCGCCGAGGCCGGCCTCGATGCGCTGCAGGCCTGGCGCGACCGGGTGGCCTCGCGGGCCAGCGCCAGCGCCTGAGCAAGCACCCCTGTTCAAGCCCAGGGAGTGGGCGCTTTTTCCAGCGAACGCTCCATGGCGGGTAGCCCCGCCAAACCCGCCGCCAGCCGCGCCTGCAACGCCTGCTGCCAGCCCACCACCTGCGCAGACGTGGGGCCCGGGGGCACGGAAGCCAGCAATGTGTGCGCGGTGCTGAGGTCGTTGAGCTGGCCCAGCAGGCCCTGGGCGTCGGCCAGCACGGCCGTGCTGCGGGCCACACGCCTGGACGGCAGCACGCTGGCCAGAAACTCCTGCGCATAGCGCAGTTTCTTCAGCGCGATGCGCAAGGCGTGCCGCCCCTCGGGCCCCACACGCCGGGCGGCCCGCGCCTGCCGCCGCAGGGCCGCATGGCGTTCGCGCAAGGTGGCCTGGGCCCAATCGGCCAACGCATGGCCGGCAGCGGTCTCGTCCGCTGGCCGGTCCGGGGGCTGAAGACTCAGCACCGCGCGGGTGAAGGCCAGCAAGCGCAGCGCATGTTCACGGCTGCCCAGTGCATCTGCAGCGCGCCGACCGGCGCCACGCCGCTGTGCTTGAACCCAGTCCAGCAGCGCGGGCGTGGCATCGTCGTCGAGGCCGGCCGTGCCCGGGTGGTCCGCCATCAACTCGGGCAACCACTCGGTGGCGAACACATCCCAGTTGCGCGCATCACCCAGCTGGTTGGCCAGCGCCTTCCACTCGCCGGCCCAGTGGGCGGCAAACCGCGCGGGGAGGTGCGCGCGGAAGATGCGCAGCCCGGTGCGCAGGCGCCGCAGCGCCACCCGCGCCTGGTGCACAAACTCGGGATCGGGCAGCGCACCCTCGGGGCCGGGGTGCAGCACACCGGCTTCGTTGGATTGCAGGTGGGTGAGGCAGCTCAGGGCTGCGGCGCGAAACGCCTGCACCGGGTGCATGCCAGGGTGCAGCTCCAGCGCTGACGCCTTCACCGGCTGCAAGCGCTCACCCATGAACAGCGCATAGCCACGCTCGGCCTTGCTGCGGTTGGCCGGCAGCAGGCGCAGCGCGCTGGCCACACGGCCCTGGGGACCCAGCGCGAGGGTGTGGGCCAGGTCCAGCAGGGCGTCCACCGGACCGTCGAGCAGTTCCAGCTCCAGCTCCAGAATCGGCTGGCGGTGGTTGCCCTGGGCGTTGCCGGTGCCGATGAAGCCCTGGTCCAGCGCCACCTCCACCCGGGCCGGTCCATGCTGCAACACCCAGCTGCGGCGCGTGAAGTCGGTGCGGAACACGGGCACCAGCTGCCAGGCCACGCTGGCCAGCTGCGCGGCCAGGGCCGGCTCACTCACCAAGGCGACGAAATCGAAGGCGCCCGGCCGGGTGGGCGCTTCCCACTCACCGCGCTGCGACAAGCCCCCCACCGACTGGCCCGCCGTCTTCACCGTGAGCAGCGTCTGTCGCCCCACGCGGCGCTCGCGCACGGCCATGCGCTGCTCGCGCAAGGCGAGCGTGGAGGTGTCGAAGTAGGTGTTGAACAGGCGCTCACGCCGGGCGGGGCTGTTCTTGAGCAAGGGGTGTCGCAGCAGGTCCGCGAGGTCTTGCGGATGCACTTCGAGCTTGAGTTCGGATTCTTGCGACATGGTGTGGTGGCGAACGGTGGTTGTTGGGCGACAGACTGCACAGTCTGACAGCCCGTGAAGCCATGGCGCAACACGCAACCCCTGGGTACACACGTCGTCACCAGTGACGCAGCCCGCGGGGGCACAATTCTCTGCGGAGACTCTCCATTTCAACCATGCCACTCACCGTGCACACCATGAAAAACTCGCTCAAACACAGCAGCCGCGCATTCGCGGTGGCCCTCGCCCTTGGCCTGAGCCTGGTACCCGCCCTGGCCGAGAAGCCCGACCATGCGGGCGGCGGCAAACACGGCAAGGGAGACAAGTACGAGCACAGCGGCAAGGGCGACAAAGGTGGCAAGAAGGACCGCGATGACCAGCCGCGCTACAGCCAAGGCTCAGGCGATCGCTCGTCCACCAACGTCGCGGTGCAGATCAACATCGGCGGCTACTTTCAAGACAGCCAGCGCGTGGCGGTGCGCGAGTACTACGAGCCGCGTTTCCGGGCCGGCAACTGCCCACCCGGTCTGGCCAAAAAGAACAACGGCTGCCTGCCGCCGGGGCAGGCCAAGAAGTGGCGCAAGGGCTACCGCCTGCCGTCCGACGTGGTCTATTACCCCGTGCCCAACGACATCTCGATCCGCCTGGGCGTGCCGCCCTCGGGCCACAAGTACGTGCGCGTGGCGGCCGACATCCTGCTGATCGCCGTGGGCACCAGCATGGTGGTCGACGCCATCGAAGACCTGAGTCGCCTCTGAGCGCATCGCCATGGCCCGCTTTCAACTTTGCGCGTGCGCGTGGGTGCTGGCGGCATGGACCTCGGCGGGCCATGCGCAAAACGCCGAGCCGGTGGCGCTCGAAGCCAGCCGCGACTATTTGCTCGGCGCGTCGCTCTCCAGCGGACGCGACCCGTTCGGCACCAGCGAGCAGAAGCTTGGTCTGCGCCCGATCTGGGCCTTTCAACTGGGACGCTTTCGCTTCGCCACCTCGGGCGCCAGCGCACTGCTCGCGCAGGGTCGCGAATCGGTGGACAGCGGCGTGAGCACGGTGCTCACCCGAAGCGACCTGGTCTCGCTGAGCACCTCGTTGTCCGTCGACGAAGGCCGTTCGTGGAAAGACGATCCGGTGTTCGGTGGTCTGCCGCGCGTGCGCGACACGGTGCGCGGGCGCGTCACCGCCGGCGTCACGCTCGGCCCGCGCTGGAGCGGCTCGCTGCGTGCCTCGCAGGACTTGCTCGGCCGCGGCGGCGGCCTGAGGCTCGATTCGGGCCTGAACTACCGCTACCCGGTGTCCCCGCAAACACATTGGGACTTGTCGCTGGGCATCGGCTGGGCCAACAGCACCTACCGGCAAACGCACTACGGCATCGCCCCCGATGCCGTCGCCACGAGCGGCTTGCCGGCCTACGCGCTGGGCTCGGGTTTTGACGGTGCATCGCTGGGTTGGCGCATGACGTCGGCGCTGAACCGCAACTGGGTGGCCTATGGCGGTTTGAGCGTGTACCAGCTGCAGGGCGCCGTGGCGCGCAGCCCACTGGCCACCAGCACCACCACCTTCGGCGCGACGCTGGGACTGGCTTACCGCAACAACTGAGGCGTCACGCGGCCTGCGGCAACGTCAACAAGCGCTGGAGGTAATGCCCGGTGTGGCTGCCCACCTGCGCCGCGATGGCCTCGGGCGTGCCCTGCGCGAGCACCGTGCCCCCGCCAGAGCCACCCTCGGGGCCCATGTCGATCACCCAGTCGGCGGTCTTGATCACATCCAGGTTGTGCTCGATGACCACGATGGTGTTGCCCGCGTCGCGCAGTTGGTGCAGCACCTGGAGCAGCAGCTCGATGTCGGCGAAGTGCAGGCCGGTGGTGGGTTCGTCCAGGATGTAGAGCGTGCGGCCGGTGTCGCGCTTGCTGAGTTCCAGCGCGAGCTTGACGCGCTGCGCCTCACCACCCGAGAGCGTGGTCGCACTCTGGCCGAGCTGGATGTAGGTCAGGCCCACGTCCATCAGCGTCTGCAGCTTGCGGTGCAATGTCGGCACGGCGGTGAAGAAGGTGTGGGCCTGCTCGACCGTCATGTCCAGGATCTGCGCAATGTTCTTGCCCTTGTACTGAACGTCCAGCGTCTCGCGGTTGTAGCGCTGGCCACTGCACACCTCGCACGGTACGTACACGTCGGGCAGAAAGTGCATCTCCACCTTGACGACGCCGTCGCCCTGACACGCTTCGCAGCGGCCACCGGCCACGTTGAAACTGAAGCGACCCGGGCCGTAGCCACGCTCGCGCGCGGTGGGCACCTCGGCCATCAGTTCCCGGATGCCGGTGAACAGGCCGGTGTAGGTGGCCGGGTTGCTGCGCGGCGTGCGGCCGATGGGCGACTGGTCGACGTTGATGACCTTGTCGAAATGCTCGATGCCTTCGATGGCTTCGTGTTCGGCGGGTTCGTCGTGCGAGCGGTAGAGCGTGCGCGCCACCGCGGCGTAGAGCGTATCGTTGACCAGGGTGGATTTGCCCGAGCCGCTCACGCCGGTGACGCAGGTGAACAGGCCCACCGGAAACGCCACGCTCACGCCCTTGAGGTTGTGACCGGTGGCGTTGACCACGCGGATCTCCTGCAGCTCGCCCAGCGAGGCCTGGTGCGCGGCCTCGCGCGCAGCGCGGCGTTCGGCCGCCGGGCTGGGCGCAAAACGCGGCTTGAAGGCGGGCGCCGTGCTCTTGACCACCGGCAGCCAGGGCGTGCGCCGCGACGGCACCGCAATGCTGCGCACCCCGCTGAGGTACTCCCCGGTGAGCGATCCCGGCGTGGCCATGACGGCGGCGCAGGTGCCCTGCGCCATGACGCGCCCGCCGTGCACGCCGGCACCCGGGCCCATGTCGATCACGTGGTCGGCGGTGCGGATCATGTCCTCGTCGTGTTCGACCACGAGCACCGTGTTGCCCAGGTCGCGCAGGTGCTGCAGCGTGGCTATGAGTCGGTCGTTGTCGCGCTGGTGCAGGCCGATGCTGGGCTCGTCGAGCACGTACATCACACCCGTCAGGCCGCTGCCGATCTGGCTGGCCAGGCGGATGCGCTGGGCCTCGCCGCCGCTGAGCGTGTCGGCGCTGCGGTCCAGGCTCAGGTAGTTCAGACCCACGTCGTTCAAAAACTTCAGGCGCTGGCGGATCTCGTTGATGACGCGCGCGGCGATGTCGCCTTTGGTGCCGCGCAGCTCCAGCTTCTGGAAATACGCCAGCGCATCACCGAGCGTGACGTGGCTGATCTTGTAGATGGGCTGCTTGTGCTCACCCTCACCCACGAACACGTGGCGCGCTTCGCGGCGCAGGCGCGCACCGCCGCAATCAGGACACGGTTGCACCGCGCGGTAGCGCGCCAGCTCTTCGCGCACGGCCGGGCTGTCGGTCTCGCGGTAGCGGCGTTCGAAGTTGCGGATGATGCCTTCGAAGGGGTGCTTCTTGCTGACCTTCTTGCCCGCGCGTTCGCCCGATTCGAGGGCGTAGCTGAACTTGATCTCTTCCTCACCCGAGCCGTAAAGCAGGGCCTGCTGCACAGGTGCCGGGATCGCCTCCCAGGGGCCTTCGGCGTCGAACTTGTAGTGCGCCGCCAGGCTTTCGATCATGGCGAAGTAGTAGCCGTTGCGCCGGTCCCAGCCCTTGATGGCGCCGCTGGCCAGGCTCAGCGTGGGGAAGGCCACCACGCGCGCCGGATCGAAGAACTCGGTGTGGCCCAGGCCGTCGCAGGTCGGGCAGGCGCCCATGGGCGAGTTGAACGAGAACAGGCGCGGCTCCAGCTCACCCACGGTGTAGCTGCACAGCGGGCAGGCGAACTTGGCGGAGAACGTGGTCTCCGCGCCAGTGTCCATGTCCACGGCCAGTGCCCTGCCATCGGCCAGGCGAAGTGCGGCCTCGAAACTTTCAGCCAGGCGCTGACGGAGCGGGTTCACGCCCTCCTCCTCACCATCGGTGCGCACCTTGATGCGGTCGATCACCACGTCGATGTTGTGCTTCTCGGTTTTCTTCAGGGCCGGCAGGGCGTCGAAATCGAGCACCGTCTGGTTGATGCGGAAACGCACGTAGCCCTGTGCCTGCATGTCGGCGAACAACTCGGTGAACTCGCCCTTCTTCTCGCGCGCCACCGGCGCCAGGATCATCAGGCGCGTGCCTTCGGGCAGGGACAACACGGCGTCCACCATCTGCGCCACGCTTTGCGCGGCCAACGGCAGGTCGTGCTCGGGGCAATGCGGCGTGCCGGCGCGGGCGAACAGCAGGCGCAGGTAGTCGTGGATCTCGGTGACCGTGCCCACGGTGGAGCGCGGGTTGTGGGAGGTCGCTTTTTGCTCGATGGCGATCGCCGGCGACAGGCCTTCGATCAGGTCCACGTCGGGCTTGTCCATGAGCTGCAGGAACTGCCGCGCGTACGCCGACAGGCTCTCCACATAACGGCGCTGGCCCTCGGCGTACAGCGTGTCGAACGCCAGACTTGATTTGCCCGAGCCCGACAGCCCCGTGATCACCACCAGCGAGTGCTTGGGGATGTCGAGGTCGATGTTCTTGAGGTTGTGCGTGCGGGCACCGCGCACCGACAAAAAGGGGCTGGCGTGGCGCAGGTGGGCCGCGTTGATGCGATTCAACAGCGCCTGTTCGTCGGGCTCCACCGGCACAGTCTCCGGCATATGGGCGCCGGGCAAACTCGGCAGATTCAGGTCCGGGGGCAGGTTCTGGTTCAAGGCGCGGTGGGTGTGTTCGGGGCAACCCGGCATGATAAGCCGCCGAGCGTTTTTGCGCCGGGCCGTCCGGCGCGCGCAAGCCCTTCAAGCACAATACCGGCTTTGTCCGGCGCCGCCTTGTCCTCCCTCAGCACAGCCCCCTCCGACACGCCCGCCCCAGGGGCGGCAACGCGCATGACGCCGATCGAGCGGCGCACCAGCGGCGCGCTGGCGTCCATCTACGCGTTGCGCATGCTCGGGCTGTTCCTGGTGTTGCCGGTCTTCGTGCTGCAGGCCCCCACCTACCCCGGTGGCGACGATCCCTTTCTGGTCGGCCTGGCCATGGGGATCTACGGGCTGACGCAGGCCCTGTTCCAGGTGCCGTTCGGCATCGCCTCCGACCGGCTGGGCCGAAAACCCGTGATCCAGGCGGGTCTGGCGCTCTTTGTCGTTGGCAGCCTGATCGCCGCCTGGGCGCCCACCATGGTGTGGCTGGCCATCGGCAGGGCCCTGCAAGGTTCGGGCGCGATCTCTGCCGCGGTCACCGCCCTGCTGGCTGACCTCACACGCGACGAGGTGCGCACCAAATCCATGGCGCTGGTGGGCATCAGCATCGCGCTCATGTTCGCGCTGTCGCTGGTGCTGGCGCCGCTGCTGGTGCCCCTCATTGGCCTCGCCGGCCTGTTTGCCCTCACCGCGGTGCTGGCCGCCATCGGCATGGCCGTGGTAGCCTGGGTCGTGCCGCCCGAGCCGCCGGTGCAGCACGCGCAGAACCGCGGCGGCCTGCGCGAGGTGCTGGCCGATGTGGAACTGCTGCGCGTGGACCTGGGCGTGTTCGTGCTGCACGCGGTGCAGATCGCCATGTGGATGTCGGTGCCCGCCCTGCTGCAAGAGGCCGGCCTGACCAGCGCCGAGCAGTGGAAGGTGTACCTGCCGGCCGTGCTGGCATCGCTGCTCGTCATGGGCGGGCTGCTCTTCCGGCTGGAGCGCCTGGGCTACTTCAAACAGGTCTACCTGGGGTCGATCGCGCTCATCGTGCTGGCCCAGCTCGGGTTCTGGCTCAACCTGCAAGCGCCCTCGCTGTGGGCGGTGGGCGCGCTGTTGTGTGTGTATTTCGTCGGGTTCAACACCCAGGAAGCCAGCCAGCCCAGCCTGGTGTCGCGCCTGGCCGAGCCGCGCCAGCGCGGGGCGGCGCTGGGTGTCTACAACACGCTGATGTCGCTGGGCATCTTCGCCGGCGGCAGCCTGGGCGGTCTGGTGATCAAGACCTGGGGCAGCACCGGCATCTTCTTCGTCAGCGCCGGCCTGATGCTGCTGTGGATGGCGCTGGCCTGGCCGATGCGCTCGACCGCTCGCGTCTAACGTCCAAGGGGTTCGGGCTGGGGAGCCGGGTCGGTGCGATCCCGCAGCGACCGCATCATCAACAGCGACATCGTGCTGTAGAGCGGCCGGCTGATCATGCGCGAGACCAGGCTGGCCAGCAGCGCGCAGGCCATGAGGCTGAGCACCATGCTGTGGCCATCGGTCATCTCCATCACGATGATCATGGCGGTGATGGGCGTTTGCGTCACGGCGGCCAGAAAACCGCACATGCCCAGCGCGATCAGGGCCGCGCCGTGGGGCGAGTTCAGCAGCCAGGCCACATCGGCGCCCACGCCAGCGCCCAGCGACAGGCTGGGTCCGAAGATGCCGCCGGGCACACCGGCCCAGGCCGACAACCACGACGCCACGAATTTCAGGCCGGTGAACACCAGGGGTTGGTGTGTGGCGCCCGGGTCGGCGGCCTGATCCAGCAGGTCTTTGGTGTGTTCGTGCCCGACCCCCACGGCCGCGCCGTCGCTGACCACCGCGATCACGGCCACCACCAGCCCGCAGAGGGCGGCAAATGTGACCGGGCGCTTGCGCCGGTAGGCGCAAAAGCGATCGGGCAGCCCGGTGAACGAGGCGAGCATGAGCCGGGAGAGCAGTCCCCCGAGCAAGCCACAAGTCAGCGCCACCAGCGCACCCGGCGCCAGCAGGCTCCACCACGACAGCGCGTCGGCCCGCACCCGCCCGAAGTAGGACAGGTTGCCGAACGCCGACACCGCCACCAGACCGGCGACCACAATGGCCGCGAGCATGAGGCCGCTGCTGCGGTCCTGCAGGCGGCGCGAAAGCTCCTCGATGGCAAACACGATGCCGCCCAGCGGCGTGTTGAAGGCCGCAGCGATACCGGCCGCGCCGCCGGCCACCAGCAATTCGCGGTCGCTGATGCCCGAGGCGGGCGACAGCCATCGCCGCGCGTGCAGCATCACCCCGGCCGCCACCTGCACCGACGGCCCCTGCCGACCCACCGACAAGCCCGCCAGCAGCCCGCCCGACACGCCCAGCACCTTGGCCGCACTCAGCTTCAAGGACACAAAACGCGAGCGCTCACTCAGCGGGGTCTCCGGCGCCAGCGCGGTGAGCACCTGCGGCACGCCCGAGCCCACCGCGCCGGGCGCCCAGCGCCGGATCGTCCAGACGATCAAGGCGGTCAGGGCCGGCGTCCAGATCAGGGGGGCCCACCACCAGCCGCTGCGCAGGCGGCTGTAGAGGTCGATGGCGGCATCGGCCAGCAGGGTGAAGCCCACCACCGCCAGACCCGCGAGCACGGCGTAGGCGATCACCACCGCCCGGTCCAGCCATTGCCGGCCGCCGCCCATTTCGTCGCGCAGGTTCTGCAGGAAGTCCGGTTCGCCTTTCATGGGGTGGCAGTGTAGGGCCAGGGGTATACGGGTTGCGCCTCGCCTGCGCCAACGGCCCGCTGACGGTCAGTTGCGGCACAATGACTGACCGTTTTTCGGGCCGGCCCGCACGGGCCGCCCCACCCCTCTACAGGACATCACCATGGCATCCGTCAACAAAGTCATCCTCGTCGGCAATTGCGGCCGAGACCCCGAGATCCGATACCTCCCCTCGGGTCAGGCCGTGGCCAACGTGAGCGTGGCCACCTCCAGCCGCCGCAAGGACAAAAACAGCGGCGAGATGATCGAAGACACGCAGTGGCACCGCGTCACCTTCTACGACCGCCTGGCCGAGATCGCGGGTGAATACGTCAAGAAGGGCCGTCCGATCTACGTGGAAGGCCGCCTGAAATACGGCAAGTACACCGACCAGGCGGGCGTCGAGAAGAACACGGTGGACATCGTCGCCACCGAACTGCAGCTGCTGGGCGGCCGTGAAGGCATGGGCGGCAACGAAGAGGGCGGCGGTGGCGGCGGCTATGCCCGCCCGCCCGCTGCAGCCCCACGGGCACCGGCACCCGCCGCGCGGCAGGCCCCGGCCGCCGCACCCGCGCGGCAGTCCAGCGGCTTCGACGACATGGACGACGACATCCCGTTCTGACGCAGGTCGGCCGTGTCGTCGGCACACGGCAGGGTGTTCATTCCTTCAACCGGTGCTCACCATGGTCAAAGTTGTTGTTGCAGAAGATCACGCACTGGTCCGTCAGGGCATCAGCATGTTGCTGTCGGCCACCGGCGGATTCCAGCTGGTGGCGGAAACCGCCTTGGGCAGTGAGGTCGAGGCGCTGGTGGGCTTTCACAAGCCCGACCTGCTGCTGCTGGACCTCGCGCTGAGCGACAGCTCGGGCATCGAAGTCGCCCGCAAGGTCAAGAAGCTCACGCCCGAGACCAAGGTGCTGATCGTCACAGGCAATGTTTACCCGGGCTCGGTCGCCAACGCGTTTGCAGCAGGCGCTGATGGCTTCGTCCTCAAACACGAGCAAGGGTCCGAGCTGCTGGACGCCATCCAGGCTGTGCTGTCGGGCCGCCAATACATCAGCCAGCAGGTGTCCAAGAGCCTGGACAGCACGGCCAACGTCCGAGCGAGCAGCCTGGGTCTTTCGCAGACGTTGACCCAGCGCGAACAGCAGATCGTTCGCATGATCGCCAAAGGCGGCAGCAACCAGGAAATCGCAGATGCACTGCACATCAGCGTGCTCACCGCGCGCAAACACCGGCAGAACGTGATGCTCAAACTCGGCCTGCACAACGGCGCCGAAATCGCGGCCTACGCCATGCAGTCGGGGCTGGCCGAAGCGCCCGACGTGGACAGCAACCTCTGAGCCCGCCGCGTACATCCCCCAGTACCCGGACCAGCTCCCCGAGGAGCACCGAAGTTCTTAACCCAAGGGGAAAACGCACGCTTTTTTCGCAAAATAGTGCTCATGCATTATTGGGGGTAGGGGTATCCGGGCCAGATACTTCATCCCATGGTGAACGCATCTTCGGACACCTAACCAACCGCAGACCAGCGAGGTACATCATGAGGATTCATGCATTGACCCAGGGAGTCATCAAACACTTGGGCCTGAGGAGCGAAGTGAAACCACAAGCCAGCGAAGACATCGACTCCGAGATCACACCCACATCGATCTCGGACGATTACCACGACATGATCAAGGATTGCTTCGAGATGCTGGGACTGGGACCCGACCAGATCCGCATCATGGTGCGATCCGTCGGTCTGAACCCGGCGGGCCTCGAGATCTACGCCGCCTTTGTCAAGGTGGTCAAGTGGGACGCCAGCGTGGTCGACATGCTCGGCAAGATGCCCGCGATCGAAAAGAAGATCGACCGGCGCGTGCGCCAGAGTTCGATGCTGCGCTACAGCGCGTTTGCCGGCCTGTGGTTCAGGTCGCCCGCCGACGTGAACGCACCGCTCGCCACGATGCACTGAAACACTGGCTCCTCCAGATGACCAAGGGCCTTGCTGAAGATCAGCAAGGCCCTTTTTTTCGTGGCACCGCGAACCGCCGTGTCCCGATGAACGCAGCGATGTGACCCCGAACCGTTCAATACCCGTCCGCCGGCTCAACGAGCCCGAACTGCTGGGGCAGCAGACCGGCGAGTGCATACAGGTGGTACTGGCTCGACCGCCGCTGTGCCAAACAGGAGAGCATGGCGTGGTTGCACCGGCTCTCCTCCACGATGGCATCCGCGTACTCGGTTGCGCTGCGGGTGTTCAGGCGAAACCAGGTCTCGGCGGTGCGCCGCAGGGAGCGCGCCCGAACCAGACGCGCATGCTCCCGGTCGAAATTCAGCACCGCCTGAAAATACGCCTCTCGGGCACCCGCAAAAACCGTCGCGGCCTGCGCTCTGGCCTCCTCGAGACCCGACAGCCAGGCACCAAAATCCACCGGCCCGAAACCGCTCGGGTGGGCAGGGTCGGCGCGTTGCGCTGCCCACGCCTGGGCACGCAGGCTGAGGCTGAACTGCACGTCGGCACCGGTGGACTGGCTGGCTTGCGCGAGCCGGTCCATCTCGTCCAGCTGAACAGGCTCGAGGGCGTCAAATCCGGCTTTCAACTGAACCGGCAGCAACCGGGTCAGTTGCGTGAATCGGCGACCAATGCGGTTCCAGTCGCTCACGCACCGCGTCACCATGTCCCGCGCAGAACACAGCCGGGCGGCGACCTTGCGGTGCTCCACCGGGCTGGCCTGACCCAGCTCCACCCGGGCCGCCAGCATCTCGAGCACGACTTCCAGCTCGCGCTGGGTGGCGATGGCGCTTTGCAGTTGCTGGCGCGCCGCGTCCAGCTGCAGGCAGGTCTCGAGTGCGGTGTCCAGAACGCGGTTCACGCGCCGCAGCATGGGTTCATCGGCGGGTCCGGCGGGACTGTCCATCAGCAGGACATGGTGCAACACCGCCGCCAGTGTCAGGGGCTGGTGAGCCTGACCGGCGCCACCCTTTGCTGCAGGGGTGCGCCCATCCGGGACAGGGGGTGCGCTTGCCGGCGTGGCGGGGTCGTCCGGAGAAGCCTTGGCGTCTCGCTGCAAGGTGTCGGCAAAGCGCTCTGTCATGCTCGTTTCTTCCTGGGTGGATGACGTGAGCTTCGAGTCTCAGAGCAGGCCATGCGGGCCTCAATAACACGCGTGCAGTATTTTCCAGAGCCGATCGCAGCAGACGTCACGCAAGGCCCCTGCACCTCCCGCTCGCCCTCCCCCCGGTGGATTTATTTCGGTCCCACGGCTACGATCTTTCAACCCCGCTCCGCCACCCAAGGACACACCTGAATCCCATGCGAAATCCCTTCGTGATTCCGTGGCACCTTCTCCCGGGCCTGGGGGCTGCGCTGGGGCCGGGTGCCGCACTGCTGGGCGCATCCGCAGCCTTCAGGGATCTGCATGAAGTCAGGGGAGGTCCGTCCGACTGGACGGCGCTGTTGTGCGGTCCTTCGCTCCAGGACCTGACGTCGGCCCTCGCGCGACCCCAAAATTTTCAGGTCTCACTGCGGCTGAGCGAGACCAGTGCAACGGGTGCGGCCCTGCCACCCATGTGGCTCGCCTGCAATGGGCATTGGAGTGCGGAGCTCGGTCATCACGCGTGTTACTTCGCAGACACCACCGCGGTCGAACTGTCACGACGGCAGGCTCGGTCCATCACCGAAAGCATCCAGCTGGTGTTCGCGCACCTGCCCATGATGGTGGCGTATTTTGGTCACCAACCGCGCAGCGTCTGCCTGTTTGCCAACCAGCAGTTTGCCGAGGTGTTCGGGCTGGACGAGCAGTCCATCGTCGGCATGAGCCCGCGGGATGTGGTGGGTGAGGACCTTGTGGAAGAAGTCAACCTGCACGTCAGGCGCCTGCTCCACGAAAGGACACCCGTGACCTTCACGTGCGAGGTCGACACGGGCACAGGCGCGCCGAGGTGGGTTGAGGTGAGTCTCAGCCTGGCGACCCGGTCTTGGCCGGCCAGCTCGGAAAAGGGGTTGTTTTTCCTGCTCACCGACATCACCCAGCGTTACAAGGCCGAGCAGGCATTGCGCGAATCGGAGGATCGCCTCTCCCGCTTCATGAGCGCCAGCGAAGAAGGGGTGATCTTCCACAGCGAGGGGCGGATCACGGACGCCAACCCCGCCGCCAGCCGCCTGTTCGAAATGCCGCTGCACACACTGTTGGGCAAACCGGTGCTGAACCTGGTGTCACCGGCGTTTCGAGATCGAGCGGCCGACATCCTTGCCTCCGGGGCGGACGCGGCATACGAGAGCGAGATCTTCAACGTGCGCGGCGAACGCATCCCGGTGGAGATCATCGGGCGCTCCATGATGCGCAACGGCGAGCGCCTGCGCATGGCCGTCGTGCGCGACATCCGCGACCGCCGCGAGGCCCAGGCCCGCATCCACGAACTCATCGAAGGCCTGCGCTCCGAGAAAGACAAGGCCGAGGCCGCCGACCGCGCCAAGTCCGTCTTCCTCGCCGCCGCCAGCCACGACCTGCGCCAGCCCATCCACGCCCTGGGCCTCTTCCTCACCGCCCTGCGCTCCATGTCCCAGTCCCCCAGCGTGCGCAGCACCGACCTGGCCGAGATCTGCCGGCGCATGCAGGCCTCCCTGGACGGCCTGGGCCAACTCCTCAACATGCTGCTCGACGTCTCCCGCCTGGACGCCAACGCCGTGCAGGTCGAGCGCGCCCCCACCAGCGCACAGCGCCTGCTCGAAGACCTCGACCAGGACTTCCACCAGCTCGCCGCCGAGAAAGGCCTGCGCCTGCACGTCGTCAGCTCTCGCCTGTGGGTCGACACCGACCCCACCGTGCTGCGCCGCATCCTCGTCAACCTGGTCTCCAACGCCGTGCGCTACACCTCCCGCGGGCGCGTGCTCATCGGCTGCCGCCTGCGCGGCCACGACGTCGAGTTCCAGGTCTGGGACAGCGGCATCGGCATCCCGAGCGAGCAGCGCGAGGCCATCTTCGAGGAGTTCTTCCAGATCGGCCAGACGCCAGCGGCCGGCCACGAGTCCCACGGCCTGGGCCTGGGACTGTCCATCGTCAAGCGCTCCGCCCTCCTGCTGAACGCCCCGCTGGACCTGCGCTCCACCCCCGGACGCGGCTCCATGTTCAGCATCCGCGTGCCGCGCTGCGAACCTCCCCCGCACGCCCCCGTGCCCGAGCAGGAGACCCCCTTCCCCCGGTCCGGCGCCAGCCTGGGCGTGCTCGTCATCGACGACGACGAGCAGGTGCTCGCCGCCATGCGCAGCGTGCTCGGCGTCTGGGGTCATCGCGTCTTCTGCGCCATCTCCCCCGACGAGGCCGTGGTCATGGCCATCACCCACGCACACGACATCGACCTGCTCATCTCCGACCACCGCCTGGGCGGCAACGTCACCGCCGTGGACGCCATCCGCGCCGTGCACGCTTGCCTCCCTCGCAACGTCCCCACCTACATCCTCACCGGCGACACCTCCCCTCAACGCATCCTCGAGGCCTCTCGACTCGGCTTCCCTCTCCTGCACAAACCCATCGACGCCCACGCCCTGCGCTCGATCCTCGGGGTGTAGGCCCGGCAAGCGCTCAGTCGATCAGGGCACGGACCCCTTCCTGCAAGCGTTCCAGCGTCACCTCCGCCGTCGGCATGGGCCCACCCACCCGAAGCCCCACCCGGCTGAAAATCCCCCGCCGAAACGGCCGCACCATGGCCACCGCTTCTCCGTTGCGCACCTCGACCCGGCTGAAGTACGAGCCCCACAGATGGCTCAACCCCATCGGGATGACCTCGGGGCGCAAACCGTCGGTCTCGGCCATCTCCAGGATCTTCAACACACCGCCCTTGAACGGCTGCAACTGGCCATCGCGCGTGATGCCGCCCTCGGGAAAGATCGCGAGCAGATCGCCTTCGCGCAACACCTCCAGAGCCGCCTCGAACGCGGCCTCGTAGGCCTGAGCATCTTCCTTCTGTGGCGCGATCGGAATCGCCTTGGCGAGCCTGAACAGCCAGCCCAGCATCGGCACCTTGAAGATGCGGTGATCCATCAGGAACCGGATCGGCCTCGGGCTGGCCGCCATGAGCAGCACCGCGTCGACAAAGCTCACGTGGTTGCACACCAGCACCGCCGCGCCTTGCGTGGGTATGTGCTCGTCGCCCTGCACCTTGAAGCGGTAAACCAGCCGTGAAGCCACCCAGGCCACAAAACGGATCAGGTACTCGGGCACCAGCATGAAGATGTAGAACGCCACCACCGCGTTGGCCAGCCCCACCAGCAAAAACATCTGCGGGATCGTGAAACCCGCCGACAGCAAGGCCCCGGCGATGACGGCGCTGGCGATCATGAACAGCGCGTTGAGGATGTTGTTGGCCGCGATGATGCGGGCGCGGTGCGTGGGCTGGCTGCGCATCTGGATCAGGGCGTACATGGGCACGCTGTACAGACCGGCAAACAGGCTGAGCAAGGTGAGGTCGGCCAGCACCCGCCAGTGGGCCGGCATGGCGATGAACTCACTCAAGCCCAGCGAACTGGCTGGAGGAAGGCCGCTGGATGCGAAGTACAGGTCGATCGAGAACACACTCATGCCGATCGCACCCACCGGCACCAGGCCGATCTCCACATGCCGGCGCGAGAGCACCTCGCACAAGAGCGAACCGGTGCCGATACCGATGGAGAACACGATCAGCAGCAGCGAGGCCACCTGCTCGTTGCCGTGCAGCACTTCCTTGGCGAAGCTCGGAAACTGGCTGAGGAAGACGGCACCGAAGAACCACATCCAGCTGATGCCCAGCACCGAGCGGAACACCACCGTGTTGCCGTGCGCCAGCTTCAGGTTGCGCCAGGTTTCGGTGAACGGGTTCCAGTTGATGGTGAGGCCGGGATCGGTGGCCGGCGTGGCGGGCACCGCCTGCGCGGTGATGCGCCCGATCAGGGCCAGCGCCACGCAGCTGAAGCCCACGTGGTGTGCGCCGATCTCGGGCACCGCGATGATCAGACCGCCCGCCAGGTTGCCCAGCAGGATGGCCACAAACGTGCCCATCTCCACCATGCCGTTGCCACCTGTGAGTTCGCGCTCGCTCAGGTGGTTGGGCAGGTAGGCGAACTTCACCGGACCGAAGAGCGTGGAGTGCAGACCCATCAGGAAGGTGCACAGCAACAAGAGCGGAATGTTCGTGGTGAAGAACGCCCACGCGGCCAGCGCCATGATGCCGATCTCCAGCCGCTTCACGAACACGATCAGCGTCTTCTTGTCCAGCTTGTCCGCCAGCTGACCGCTGGTGGCCGAGAACAGCAGAAAGGGCAGGATGAAGAGCGCACCGATCACCAGTCCCGCCAACGCTGGCGGCAGCCAGCTCACCTGCAACTGGTAGGTCACCAGCACGGTGAACGCAAACTTGAAGAGGTTGTCGTTGGCCGCGCCGAGGAACTGCGTCCAGAAAAACGGCGCAAAACGGCGCTGGCGCAGCAGGGCGAACTGACCGCCTTCGGCGGGGTGGGATGGGGACATGGACATGGCGGACTTCTCCTGTCGTTGTTGGGCCAGATCTCAATCCATTGCCGCAGCATGGACGCGCGCATTGTCTCCGAGCCGGTCTGCCCTGAGGTTCAACAGGATCGGCCATGCAGCGCAGGCCGCAGCGACATGCTTGAGGCTGTGACCCGAAACCCCTTCGCCCGTGGCGAAGTACACCGCCTCGTCTCCCAGCTCCAGCAGCTTGGCGAGCGCGTATGCAGCGATCAATGCCCAGAACCGAACGCCCAGCGCGCCGTGAACGGGTTGGTGGGTCGCGGCCCAGACGATCATCGCGACGCCGCCGAACTGCACAACAACCCAGGGCAAGACATTGCCATCCAGCCAAGGCAGAACGGCCGACACCGTGGCCAGCAAGAGCGCCACCGGCAAGGTGACGCGGGCGGGACCCTGCCCCACGCGCTCGGCCATCACCAGCCCCAGCACGCCGGCAAATGCCACCGCCATGCCCAGTCGATCGATCGCCAGCGTGGCGGGGGCAGGGGCCCAGTGGTAAACCGCAGAGCCCAAGCCCGACAGCAGCAGGCCCAACATGAAGACCCTGAGTGCAGTGACGGTGTGCGCCGCCAACGAACGACCCGAGAGCATCGCCAGACCCATCCAGCCAAAAAGCACCAGCGGCAGGTTGCTCAGCACGTCAGCGGTGTTGGGCACGCCCCACCAACTGCGCGCATCCACAAACGGATGGCCGTGCGCGTGCAAGTGCGCGTGGCCACTCGGGTCCAGCGACAAGCCCATCGCGGCGATCAGCGATGGGCCTGCCAGCCAGGCGAGGAGCCAGAGTGCCAGCAGGCTCAATGCCACCCGGGGAAACGATGTGGGGGCGGGTGCAAGGTGTGCGCTCAGAAAGCGGGTCATGTGATGAACTCCTGTTGAACAGCCCCAACGGGCTGGCCGCAGTGTCTGGACTTCCCCCAAATAAAGAACCACTTTTCGATACAGTGACCCACACAGGACCGCCTGGTATCGATCTTCAATACCCGTCTTTTTGAATCCCATGAGCACCACCACCGACCTCGTCACCGCCCTCAAGCAAGAGCTCAAGGCCGCGCGCATGACCTACGCCGATCTGGCGCAGGCCATGGGCATGGCGGAATCCAGCGTGAAACGCATGCTGGCCAAGGGCGACATGTCGCTCTCGAAGGTGGATGCGATCTGCCGTGCCCTGCGGCTGGACTTCGCCGATCTCGCGCGCCGCGTGGCCGACGCCCAGCCGCTCTTGCGCGAGATGACGCAGGAACAGGAGCGGGCGGTGGTGGCCGACAAGAAGCTGCTGCTGGTGGCCATCTGCGTGCTCAGCCAGTGGACGCCGGAGCAGATCACCACGCAGTACCGCCTGAGCGAAGCCGACTGCGTGAAAGGCCTGGCGCAGCTCGACCGCATCGGCATCATCGAACTGCGCCCGCTCAACCGCTACCGCCTCAAACTGGCCAAGACCTTCCGCTGGCGCCCGCACGGCCCGGTGATGAACTACTTTCGCGACCACGCCCTGCTCGACTACTTTCGCGGCGGCTTTGACGGCACGGGCGAGGGCCTGCTGCTGGTGCACGGCTCGGTGAGCCGCACCCTCGCGCCCCTGTTCATGGAGCGCCTGCAGCGGGTGGCGCAGGACTTCGCGCAACAGCACCAGACCGACCAGAAGCTGGCCGAAAAAGACCGCGAGGGCTACACCCTGGTGCTGGCCATGCGGAGCTGGGAATTCGAAGCCTTTGGACAACTGCGGCGCTGACCCGACACGGCTTCGCGGTCCGGCTGGCATGATGTCGGGCTTTGCTCGACCGCCTGAACGCAGGACACCATGAATCCGAACGCCTCCGAACCCACCGACGCCGCAGCGCCGGCGCCCGCCGAATCCGACGCCGGTAACCGCCCTCCGGCACGCGGCGGGCGCAACCGCCGCGGCCCGGCGCCCCAGCGCGCGCAGCGCGGCGGTGGAAAGCCGCCCGCGGGCGCCCCCCACCCCATGCTCGACCAACTGGCCGCGCTGTACCCGGCGCTGTTCGGTGCCGAGTTCCTGCCCATGAAGCGCGGCATCTTCCAGGACCTGCTGGAAGCGCACCCCGACACACTGGACAAGGACGGCCTGAAAGCCGCACTGGCGCTGCACACGCGCTCCACCCGCTACCTCACCGCCGTGGCCAGTGGCCACCCGCGTTGCGACCTGAGCGGCCAGCCGGTGGAAGACCTGGCGCCCGAGCACGTGCACCACGCACTGGTGGAGGTGTTTCGCCGCCGCCAGGGCCGCGCGCCGCAAGACCTGCGACCCAAGCTGCGCCAGCGCATCGAGCAGGCGTTTGAAGCCTCCGGCCTCGGTGCAGAAGCCTATGCCGCGCTTGTGCTGACGCGCGACGAAGCCGTCAATGCGCTGACGCAAGAGGCACTGGACGCGGTGGTCGCCCTCGCGGCCAAGGACGCGGCCCTGCTGCGAGCGTTCGAAGCCAGTGGCAAGACGGTGGACGAGTTCGCCGACATGTACGGCATGGGCGGGGCGGACGCGAACCGCACGCTGGAGCGGGCCCGGGCCCGCGCCGCCAAGACCGCCTGATCGTCAACGAAGGGGTCAGGCGGCCGGCATCGTGAACACGGTCAGCACCCCGGTGTAGCCGTACAGCCGGTGGTGCGCGATCTCGCCCCCGGCAAAAAACCCCACCAGCGGCACATCGCCGAGCGCGCGGCGCACCACCTGCAGCTCGGCGCTCGGGCTGCCGAAATGGGGGCCTCCCCGGCCAGCGCAACTCACGTAGATGGCGCCTGCGATGCGCCGCGCCGGGTGCGGCGCGGCTTCCGCCTCGGTGGCACTCAGGGCGCTGGCCATGGCCAGGCTGAGCTCTTCGGGCTCCAGCTCTTCGCGCACCTCGGAACACACGCGGATCAGGTCGGTCCGCGCGGCCTGCACGTTGCGTTCGCAGAACGCCAGCCGCGTGCCCTCGGGCGCCACATCGCCGATGGCCACGCCGCGGCGGCCAGGGTCCAGACCGATCAAGTGACGCACCATGACCTCGGTGCCGAACTGGCCTCGCAGCCGGGGGCCGCTGGCTGGCAGTTCGACATCCACATCGGGGTGCGGCTGCGTCAGGCCCACCAGCGTGGCGCGCAGGCGCAGCATGGCCTGCTCGGGTTGCTCAAGTGAAATGCCGAGCTCGCGCAGCAACACGTCGAGCGCAGGCTCACCGTCGAGCTGGAGCACGAGGTTGCCATCCGACTCGGTGACGGTGCGCTCACGGTCCACCGGCTGCGCACCCTGCGTCACGCGCGAGACGATGCCCACATCGGCCCCGAAAGCCACACCGCTCAGTCCGCCATGAAACACGCCGCTGGCCGCCCCCTGGCCGTGCAGGTTGCCCGCACTGCCGAGCGAAAACTGCACGCTCGGCCCTCGGCTGCCCGCCAAGCCACCGAACACATAGCCGCTGGTGGTGCGCTCGGCCACCTCCGCGATCAATTCATTGAGCTCGGGCGTGCCGCCGTCGGCATGCACCAGGGCGGTGTGGGCCACGAAGCTGCCCGGGCCGGCCGCACGGCCGCTCGCCGCCAGCGGGGCCACGCCGCTGAACACGCGGTACTGGTCGGGACGCAGGTCGCACAGCATCACGCACAGCGCGGGCTCGTCGAAATACTCCACGTTGTTGGCCGACACGCCCACCCCCACCGTGCCCGCCCAGTCGGTCACCTCGGGCAGTTCCGCACTCAGGTGCTCCAGGATGGCCTGGGCCTCGGCCGCGTAGTGGTCGGTGATGTAGAGCAAGGCCAGCGACGGTGCTTTGGCATGGTCGGGCAAGGCCATCTGGCCGCGCAGTTGCGCCAGCACCAAGGCGGCGGCCATGCGCCATTGAGGATGGGTGGCGTGGGCGTAGGGAAAGAGTTTCATGGAAGGTCGACCCACCAGGGGCGCAGGGGTTCAGCGTCGGCGGCTGGATTTGGTTGCCGCGGTCTTGCGCGCGGCGGGTTGGGCGGGTGGGGCCTTCCTGACCCCGCCTTTTTTGGCGACGGCTTTGGGCTTGGCCGGGGGCGATGGCGCTGCGGCCGGCTGCAGTGCAGCAAAACCGGGGAAGAAGGCGGTGGGCATGGTCCAGTCGCCCGCGGACATGGGTTGCGCCGATGGCGCACGCGCCGGGGCTTTGGCGGCGGGTCGGCGGGCAGGCGCTTTTTTCGCAGCGGGCCGGGGTGCCGCCTTCTTCGCCGGCGCGATGACGGCCCGCGCAGCGGCACGTCCCATGCCGGCGGCCGTGCCCACGTTGCGCGCCACCGAGCCGCCGATGCTGCGCGCGGCCTTGCCCGCCATGCCGGTGGCGGCCTTCACGGCCTGGTCGGTCAGGCCCGAAGCCACCTGGCGCGTGGTGTCCAGCGCGGTCTGTTTGGCCACGTCCTTCATGGCATTGGAGGCGATTTGCTGGAACTGCTGGGAGATCGCGCCCCACCATTGCATCGGATCCACCACGCCACCGTCGGCAGACGGCGCGGCGGACGCCGTCTTGCGCACCTTGCTCCGGGGTGCGGGTCGTGGTGCGGCTTCTTCCTCGTCTTCCTCGGGCTCCTCGTCGGGTTCGGCCGCAGGCGCGTTGCCGTAGGTGCGCTCGGGAATTTCAAGCCCGGCGAACTGCGCCGGGGCCGCGGGGGCCGCGGGGGCCGCGCCCGTGAAACTCGCCAGCGTGTCGGCGGCCTTGATCTTGAGCGCGTTGGCCACGTCGCCCATGCTGAAGTTCATGCTCTTGAGGGTGGAGAGCGTCATCTTCTGCACTTCGAGCGCCTGGATGGTGGCGCCCAGCGCCTTGGAGTTCTGGTCGAGCCAGAAATGCACGGCCTTGAGCTCCTCGATGCGCTTCTCCAGGTCCTCCACGTTGAAGGTGGGGGCCACCCAGCTGCCCAGGTTGGGCAGTTGCGGGATGTTCTGCCCGATGCCCTGCGCCACGCCGCCAGCGGCCTGGCCCGCGAGGTTCTGCAGGAACTCGAAGCCGGGCACGAACTTGCCGAATCCGCTGCTGGGCGCATCGCTCATGGGTGTCTCCTGTTGGGGGGTCAGGGCGACTGCCGTGCTGCCGGGTCTCAGCCGTCCACACCAAAGCGGGGGGCTCGGCGTTCACGCAAGGATGCCACACCTTCGCGCACGTCGGGCCCGGCAAAACCCATGAATTCCAGTGCCAGCGAGGTGTCGAACGCAGGCCCGGCCTGACGCAGCCAGTTGTTGAGCGAATACTTGGTCCAGCGGATCGCGCTCTGGCTGCCACTGGCCAGCCGGTCGGCCACTTCGTAGGCCTTGTCGAGCAACTCGCCTTCGTCCACCGCGAGCGAGACGAGCCCGATGCGCTCGGCTTCCTCGCCGTTGATGGGGTCGCACAGCAGCAGGTAGTACTTGGCCTTGGCCAGGCCGCACAGCAAGGGCCAGACGATGGCCGCATGATCGCCCGCGGCCACGCCCAGGCGCGTGTGGCCGTCGACGATCTTGGCGGACTTCGCGGCGATCGAAATGTCGGCCAGCAGGCCGGCCACCAGCCCCGCGCCCACGGCCGGACCGTGCATGGCACTCACGATCGGCTTGTCGCAGTTGATGACGTTGTAAACCAGGTCGCGCGCTTCCTTCCACACCCGCGTGCGCACCTCGAAATCGGTCGCCATGTCCTGCACCAGGGCCAGATCGCCACCACCCGAAAACCCCAGGCCACTGCCGCGCAGCACGGCGCAGCGCACGCTGTCGTCGCGACCCACGTCGCGCCAGATCTCGCTCAGCTCCCAATGCCCTTCGTGGCCGGCGGTGGGCAGCTTGCCGTTGCCGCCGGGTCCGTCGGCGCGCATGCGGATGTCGAGCACCGAGGGCATACCGTCCACGGCAGGGCCGCGGCGCGTGATGTCCAGGGTTTGGTAACGGCTGTAATCCACGGTGGTCATCAGGGTCTCCTCGGGGAATCGGGTTATGAATCAGGGGCGCGTCGTACGCCCTCGGCTGCGGTGGATTGTGATTGACGTGCATCAACCCGGCGAGGTGTCAAAAGGCGCACCATGAGAGACGCCACCGGATCGCACAGCGGTCCCCCCCGTCCCGAGGAGAAACCCATGACCGCCCCCATTTCCGACACCTTCGCCGCCCAGCTTCAGGAAATGCGCACCGACGTGCTCGCGCAGTTGCGCGCCCAGCACGGTGGCGCCATGAGCCGGGTTGAATCGGCGGCCGAAGCGCTCGGCAGCGCCAGCGACGACCAGGCCCAGGCCAACACCGAGCGCGAGTTGAGCTTTGCACTGGAGGAGCGCGAGTCGGCCGAGCTGATCGAGATCGACGCCGCACTCCAGCGCATCGCCGACGGCAGCTTTGGTCTGTGTGTCGATTGCGGCGTGTCCATTCCCGCTGCGCGGCTGCACGCCAATCCCACGGCCATGCGCTGCATCGACTGCCAAACCAAGGCCGAACACTGAAGCCAGCGGCGGCTGGGTATGCTGCGGCCATGAACGATTCCGCCACCACCCTGACCACCCGCAGCCTGTTCCACTTCGCCTTCAACGTCACCGACCTGATGGCCGCGCGCCGCTTCTACGGTGGCGTGCTGGGTTGCCTTGAGGGCCGAAGCACCGAGACCTGGGTCGACTTCGACTTCTTCAGCCACCAGATCTCGCTGCACCTGGGCGAACCCTTCAAGACCACGCGCACCGGGCACGTGGGCGACCACCTGGTGCCCATGCCGCACTTCGGTCTGGTGCTGTTGCTCCCCGAATGGAAAGCACTCGCAGAGCGCCTGGAGCAAGCCGACGTCGAATTCGTGCTGCCGCCGCAGGTGCGCTTTGAAGGGCAACCCGGCGAACAGTGGACGATGTTCTTCTGCGACCCCTTCGGCAACCCGATCGAGGTCAAGGGGTTTGCGTCGCTCGAAGCGGTTTACGCCAGCTGATCGAAGGGGTCGAGGCGATCCGGCGCCGGGCCGCCCCAAGCCGGATCAGCCCCCTCGGGGGGCAGCGACCCGCTCAAGCGGCGGAGCGTGGGGGCGACACCGTCTGATCGATGGCGCCGAAGATCGACTGACCATCCTTGCCCTTCATCTCGATGCGGATGGTGTCGCCGAACTTCATGAAAGCGGTGGACGGCTGGCCGTCCAGGATGGTCTCGATGGCGCGCTTCTCCGCGATGCAGCTGTAGCCCTTGGGCCACTCCTGGCGGCCGTCCACCTCCACGCTCTTGTTGCTCACCGTGCCGCTGCCCACGATGGAGCCGGCGCGCACGTTGCGCGTCTTGGCGATGTGGGCAATCAGCTGGCCAAAGTGAAAGGTCATTTCGGGGCCGGCTTCGCACATGCCGACCTTGCGACCGTTCCAGGTGCTTTGCAGCGTGAGGTGCACGCGTCCGCCCTGCCAGGCGTCGCCCAGCTCGTCGGGCGTGATCGCCACCGGGCTGAACGCGGTGGCCGGCTTGCTCTGGAAAAAGCCGAAACCCTTGGCCAGCTCGGCCGGGATGAGGTTGCGCAGCGAGACATCGTTGGCCAGCATGACGAGGCGGATGCCGTCCAGCGCCTGCTCGGGTGTGGCGCTCATGGGCACGTCGCCGGTCACCACCGCGATTTCGGCCTCGAAGTCGATCCCGAAATCTTCGCTGGGCACGATCACGTCGTCGGTGGGCCCGATGAAGTCGTCGCTGCCGCCCTGGTACATCAGTGGGTCCACGTAGAACGAGGGCGGCACCTCGCTGTTGCGTGCGGCGCGCACCAGCTCCACATGGTTGATGTAGGCCGAACCGTCCGCCCACTGGTAGGCACGCGGCAGCGGGGCCATGCACATCGCCGGATCGAATGGGAACGCGTGTCGCGCCTTGCCCTGGTTGAGGGTGACGTAGAGGTCGTGCAGCTGGGGGCTGATGAAGTTCCAGTCGTCCAGCGCCTGCTGCAGTTTGTGCGCAATGCCGGTCGCATAATGCGCCGTGCTCAGGTCGCGCGAGACCACAACGAGCTGCCCGTCGCGTGAACCGTCTTTGTAGGTGGCGAGTTTCATGAGAGTCTCCTGATGGTGGCGCTGGTGCGAGGCCGATGGTTACGATTAGTGAAATCGATTAACCTATTCGTAAAACCAAGATTCTAGGCGATACCTGCAACGGTGGGTGACCAGACAGCCCATTGCATGGAACGCAATGGCCCACCGGCCGTCCAATCTGTTCAACGCCCACCCCATGTCCTCAGCCCAACGCAACGCTTCCCCTGTGCCCTCCGCCCTCGAAACGGACGAGGACGGGCCGCAACGCGCGGGCATCCAGTCGGTGGAGGTCGGCTTCGAGTTGCTGAACGCCTTGTCGGAAGCCCCGGGCGCACTGATGCTGCGTGATCTCGCCGCCGCCGCCGGCATGAGTGCCGCCAAGGCGCACCGCTACCTCGTGAGTTTCCAGCGCATGGGGCTGGTGGTGCAAGACCCCGTGAGCACCCGCTACGACCTCGGCCCCGCGGCGTTGCGCCTGGGTCTGGCCAGCCTCTCGCGCATCGACGCGGTGAAACTGGCGCGCGAGCGACTGGATTCGCTGATCGCCGAGACCGGCCACACGCTGGCCATCGCGGTGTGGGGCAACCAGGGACCGACGATGGTGCACTGGATCGAAGCACCGCAAGCCGTGCCGGTCACGCTGCGCCTGGGCGACGTGATGCCCCTGCTCACCTCGGCCACGGGCCGCTGTTTTGCCGCCTTCATGGGCAGTGAAGGGCGCGACGCCCAGCGCATCGGCCCCATGGTGCGCGACGAGCTGGCCCGCCTGAAAAAACTGCCGAGCAGCGGCCTGCCGCTGGTGGACGTGCCGCACACCCTGGCGGACGTGCAGGCCCTGCTGGAAGAAACCCGGCGTCACGGTCTGGCCCGGGTGGTGCACAGCCTCCTGCCCGGTGTCGGTGGCTTCTGTGCACCGGTGTTCGACGCGCAAGGCCGCCTGGCGCTGGGCCTGGTGGTGCTGGGCTCGGTGGCCACGCTGGACACCGAATGGAACAGCGCCCCGGCCGCCGCCGTGCTCAGGAGCGCCCGCCAGCTCAGCGCCGATCTTGGCCACCGCCCAGCCGCGCTGCGCCCATGAACCCCGAGCGCGCACCCGCCGCGGCACCGCGCTGGCCCACCCTGCTCGCGCTGGCCACCGCCGTGGCAGGCGCGCACCTGGTCTTGCTGCTGGGGCCGGTGTCGTGGAACGCGGCCGCCGCGCTGGCTTCCGCACGGCCCACACCGACGGCCATCCCGGCGAGTGACCATGACGACCGGGCCATGCCAACGCCAGTGGCGCAGCGCCTGCCGGTGGCGCAGGTGAGCACCGTGCGCTGGATCGTGCCGGCGCCAGTGGCGGTGCCAGCCGCTGCACCGTTGAAACCGCCACGCGCAGCACCGCCGACCCGACCCGCCGCACCCAGGCGCGAAGCCCGGACCGACCCTCCCCCGGTGGTCGCCGAGGCGGCTCCCGACGTGCCGCCAGCGATCGAGGTCCCGCTCCCGGCGCCGGCGCCGGAGTCGGCGTCCGACAATGCCGACATCCCACCCACCGAGACCTTGGCCCTCGCGGACACCACAACGCCCGCGCCCGCGCCCGTGCCTGCGCCGGCACCGCAGGCACCCGGCATCGACGACACCGCCCCGGACACCGACGACGAACTGCTGGCCGCCGCGGCCGTGAAGAAGCGCACCCCGCCCGCCGCCACCCGCAGCCTGCCGCCGGCACAGCCGCCCGCCAGCACGCGGCTCGACTACGCCGTGACCGGCCGCATCAAGGGCATCGCCTACAACGCCGAAGGCCAGCTCGACTGGGCACTGGCCGATGGCCGCTACAGCGCCCGCATGGAAATGAAGGTGTTTTTGCTGGGCAGCCGGGTGCAGACCAGCACGGGGCAGGTGGGCCCTGCCGGCCTGAGCCCCGAGCGCTTCGCCGACAAGAGCCGCAGCGAAAAAGCCGCGCACTTCGACGCGGTGCAGAAGCGCGTCCGCTTCAGCAACAACGCCCCCGATGCGGTGCTGCTGCCCGGCGCACAGGACCGCCTGAGCCTGTTCCTGCAGATCGCCGGTCTGTTGCAGGCCCGACCACAGGCCTACACGAGCGGACAGACCATCGAGATGCCGGTGGTCGGCACGGGCGATGCCGACCTCTGGCGCTTCGAAGTGGGCGACGAGGTCACGCTGTCCTTGCCCGCGGGCGAGATGCGCGCGCGGCAGATCAGACGCCTGCCGCGCAAGGAGTTCGACAGCACGGTGGAGATGTGGCTGGCGCCCGCGTTGCAGCACCTGCCGGTGCGCCTGCGCGTGACCCAGGCCAACGGCGATGTGGCCGATCAACAACTCAGCCGGCTGCCGTAGGCGTTTGGACCTCATTTGTGCCGGAAATGACACGCCTCTTGAAATGAGACGGAACGTTGCCACGTAAAGACCACTCAGAACTTCAAGAGCGCCCAGGTTTGCCGATATAAGAGATACCGGAAGCCGGTTTTCGCAACACAAGGAATTTCAGTCATGAACATGCTCTACGACTCGGATGCCTTCGCTGTGGTCCACATCCTGGCCAACGCACCCGCCGAGGGTGAAGACACCTCGGCCCAAGGCCCGCAGATTCCCCGTCACGGTTTCGAGATCGTGGACAAGCGCTCGGGCAAAGAGGTCTACCTCGACGGCTCCTGGGCCGAAATGTTCCAGATCCAGATCACCGCCTGGCAGCAAAGCACCCCTTCGCAGGAAGAGGTGGAAGACACGCTGGAAGGCTATGCCGAACTGGCTCAAATGCCCGTTGTGATGCATTGAGCGCCCTGCCCCCGCCCATCAGCCCGGTCTTGACCGGGCTTTTTCACGCCTGTCGGTAGCGCCAGCGATAAACCGGCTCGGCCAACACCAGCACCGCCACCAGCCGGCAGACCTGGAACGCCGTGACCACCGGCACGCCGAGCTGCAAGACCTTGGCGGTGATGGCCATCTCGGCGATGCCGCCGGGCGCGGTGCCCAGCAACAGCGTGGCCGGGTGCAGGCCGGTGGCTTTCGACAGGGCCCAGCCGAACAGCGCGCAGATCCCCATCATGAAAAAGCTGGCCAGGGCGACCGAGGCCAGCCAGCGCGGCGCCGTGTGCACAAACGCGGGTGTGAAACGCACGCCCAGGCTCACGCCGATGACCAGTTGCGCGGCGTTGGTCAGTGGCTGCGGGATGGCAGACAGGGTGACACCGGAGAGCGTGACCACCATGGTGACCACCAGCGCGCCCATGAACCACGGGTTCGCGCGGCCCAGCCACTGCATGAGCAGCGCCCCCACCAGCGTGAGGCCGGCCAGCGCCAGCAAGCCGGTGGGCTGCACATCGCGCAGGCCCAGGGTGAGCGTGTCCAGGCCGCTCACGCCCCAGAACTGCAGCGCAAACGGGATGGTGAGCGTGACCAGCAGCACGCGCAGGCTGTGCGCGGCGGCCACCAGATCGGTGCGGGCGCCCTGGCGCTCGGCGATCAGCGTCATCTCGGACGCGCCGCCGATGGCACCGGCGAAGTACGTGGTGCTGAACAACTGAGCGGGCGTGAGATGCGCCAGGTGCCCGGCGTGCAACCGGCGCAACCAGGCGCCGAAACCCAGGCCCAGCAGCAAGGCCCAGGCGATGCCGAGCGCAATCGCCCACCACAGGCTGGCGACCAGCGCGCCCACAGCGGGGGTGAAGTACAGCCCCAGCGCCGTGCCGATCACCCACTGCCCGGCGTTGCGAAACGGCGCCCAGCTCTCGGTGCGCGCACCCAGCACCGACACCAGCGACGTGGCCAGCAGGGGGCCGATCATCCAGGGGATGGGGGTTCGCAGCCACACGCACAGCCAGGCGGCGGCCAGCGCGAGCAACAAGGTGAGGAGGACACGCGGCCACGAGGAGGGGCCGAAGGCGGGCAAGGAAGGCACTCGGTTAATGGTGTGATGCACCGGCCATCAGCGGCAGGCCGCTTAGTATCGGTCGATGAACTGTCGATCTGCTGTCGTGCTGGTGTTGGGTGTGGCTCTGCTGGGCGCTTGCGCGCACCCGCCGCCCACCCACGTGTCCACCTTGCTGGAACGCGTGATGCCCGTGCAGGTGCTGCTGCTCGGTGAACAGCACGATGCGCCCGAACACCAGGCCCTGCAACGGGACGTGGTGCAGACGCTGGCCGCGCGCGGCCAGCTGGGTGCGCTGGTGATGGAAATGGCCGAACAAGGCCACCAGACCGCCGGCTTGCCGACGAACGCCAGCGAAGCCCGCGTGCGCGAGGCCCTGAACTGGACCGACCAGGGCGGCTGGCCCTGGCCGGTGTACAGCGCGGTGGTGATGGCCGCGGTGCGGGCCGGCGTCCCTGTGCTGGGCGGTGACCTGCCGCGCAGCCAGATGAAGGTTGCCATGGCCAACGCCGCACTGGAGGGCCGCATCGGCAGCGCTGGACTGCAGGAGCAACGCCAGGGCATTCGCGAAGGCCACTGCGACCTGCTGCCCGAGAGCCAGATCGCCCCGATGACCCGCATCCAGCTGGCGCGCGACGACACCATGGCACGCACCGTGGTGGCCGCTGTCGAGAAGGCAGGCGCCGGCAAAACCGTGGTGCTGGTGGCCGGCAACGGCCATGTGCGGCGCGACCTGGGTGTACCGCTGTACCTGCCCAAGGAGCTGACACACCGCGTGGTGATGGCGCAGGCGGGTTCCGCCACCACAGCCCCGCCGGCCGATGCCGTGTGGCCCACACCCCCGCTACCACCGCGCGACCACTGCGCCGAACTGCGCCAGCAGTTCAAGCGCTGACCACCGCGGTCAGGCGGCGCGTTTGATGGCGTCGGCCAGGGTGCCGACCAGGGTCTCGATCTGCGCCTTCTCCACGATGAAGGGCGGCGCGAACACCAGGTTCTCGCCCGCGTTGCGCACCAGCACACCGCGGTGGTAGCAGTCCATGAACACGTCGAACGCACGCTTGCCTGGCAGGCCGGCGATGGGCGCCAGTTCCACCGCCGCGGCCAGCCCGAGGCTGCGGATGCCGATCACGTTGGGCAAGCCCATGAGGGCGGCGTGCATCGCATCACCCAGCACCGGACCCATCTCGCCCGCGCGCTCGAACAGCTGCTCTTCGCGGAACAGATCGAGCGTGGCGATGGCCGCCGCGCACGCCACCGGGTGGCCCGAGTAGGTGTAGCCGTGGAAGAACTCGATGGCGTGCTCCGGCGCGCTGCCGTGCGCGCCCATCATGGCCTCGTAAATGCGGTCGGTGCACACCACACCACCGAGCGGGAACACGCCGTTGGTGACGGCCTTGGCGAAGTTCAGCATGTCGGGCTGCACGCCGTAGTAATCCGACGCGAACGCGGTGCCCAGGCGGCCGAAGCCGGTGATGACCTCGTCGAAGATCAGCAGGATGCCGTGCTTGTCACAGATCTCGCGCAGGCGCTTGAGGTAACCCTGTGGCGGCACGTACCAGCCGGCGCTGCCGGCCACGGGCTCCACGATCACGGCCGCGATGTTGCTCGGATCGTGCAGCGGCAGGATGCGGTTCTCCAGCTCCAGCAGCAGGTCTTCGTTCCAGACCGGCTCGGTGTTGTGGATGTAGGCGTGGTTCACCGGATCGTGGATGAAACGCAGGTGGTCCACGCGCGGCAGCAGGCTGGTGCCGTAGACCTTGCGGTTGGCCGGAATGCCGCCCACCGACATGCCGCCGAAACCCACGCCGTGGTAACCGCGCTCGCGACCGATGAACATGTTGCGGTGACCCTCGCCGCGCGCGCGGTGGTAGGCCAGCGCCACCTTCATCGAGGTGTCGGCGGCCTCGCTGCCGGAGTTGCAGAACAGCACCTTGTTCAGGTCGCCGGGCGCCATGGCGGCGATCATCTCGGCCGCGCGAAACGCCTTGTCGTTGCTCACGCTGAAGGCGGTGCTGTAGTCCAGCGTGTCGAGCTGCTTCTTGATCGCTTCGTTGATCGGCTTGCGGTTGTGCCCCGCGCCCACGCACCACAGGCTGGAGATGCCGTCGATGACCTGGCGGCCGTCGTGCGTGGTGAAGTGCATGCCGTCGGCCGCCACGAAGATGCGCGGGTCCTTGGCGAAGCTGCGGTTGGGGGTGAAGGGCAACCACTGGTTGTCCATGCGAAGGTCGTTGTAGGCCATGGGAGACTCCGGCACAGATGAGAAGCCGGAATTGTGGCACCCGCGCCCGTGGGGCGGTGGCTCCACTGCCGGGGCACTGCGCAGGCCCACCGCCGGCAAGGTCGGGGGGCTTGCTGCGACAATCGACCGGCCATGCAACACACCTACGTCCTCACCCTGTCCTGCCAGGACCGCCCCGGCATCGTGCACGCCGTCTCCGGCTTTTTGTTCGAGCACGGCGGCAACATCGAAGAAGCCGCCCAGTACAACGACCACGCCACCGGCCTGTTCTTCATGCGCGTGCAGTTCGCCTGCACCCAGCTCACACAGGACGATCTGCGGGTGCGCCTGAACGTGTTCGCCGAACCGTTCGGCATGCGCTGGAGCTTGCACCCGCTGGCCGAGCCGGTGCGCACGGTGATCTTTGTCAGCAAGGAAGGCCACTGCCTCAACGACCTGATGTTCCGCTGGAAGAGCGGCCTGCTGCCGCTGGACATCCGCGCCATCATCAGCAACCACCGCGAGTTCTACCAGCTGGCCGCCAGCTACAACGTGCCGTTTCACCACATCCCGGTGACGGCGGCCACCAAGGCGCAGGCCGAGGCCAAACAGCTCGACATCATCCGCAGCGAAGGCGCCGAACTCGTGGTGCTGGCGCGCTACATGCAGGTGTTGAGCAACGACCTGTGCCGCGAACTCGCGGGCAAGGCCATCAACATCCACCACAGCTTTCTGCCCAGCTTCAAGGGCGCCAAGCCTTACTACCAGGCGCACGACCGCGGCGTGAAGCTCATCGGCGCCACCGCGCACTACGTGACGGCCGACCTCGACGAAGGCCCGATCATCGAACAGGACGTGGCCCGCGTGGACCACACCGACACGGTGGAAGACCTCACCGCGCGCGGCCGCGACACCGAGAGCCAGGTGCTGGCGCGGGCCGTCAAATGGCACAGCGAGCACAGGGTTCTGTTGAATGGACACAAGACGGTCGTGTTCAAGTGACCATTCGCATTCCGCCCATTCAATGTTTGTTGACGTTCGAGGCGCTGGCGCGCCTGCGCAGCGTCACGCAGACGTCGGATGAGCTCAATGTGACGCCGAGTGCGGTGAGCCACCGCATCAAGCAGCTGGAACAGATCCTGGGCACCAAGCTGTTCGGCCGGGCGGATTTTTCACTCACCACCGAAGGCAGCGAGTACCTGGCCCATGTGCGCGACGGCCTGGCCACGCTGCAGAAATTTCCAAGCAACGCGGCCGCGCCCGGCCGGCGCAAGCTGCGCGTCGCCGTCACGCCCACGTTTGCGCGCTCGGTGCTGCTGCCGCGCCTCAAGCAGTTCAGCGACGCCTACCCCGAGATCGACCTCACGCTGCAGGTGAGCATTCCGCTGCTGGACGTGGTGGCCGAAGACGCCGATCTCACCGTGCGGTTCGGCACCGGGCGCTACGCCGACGTGGAACACGTCTGCCTCATGAAAGACGAGGTGACGCCGCTGGCCTCACCCGCTTTCGTGCGCGAGCACGGCCCGTTCGAAAGCGCGCTGGACCTGGAGGGTGTGCCGCTGCTGCGCAGTCCGCTGGAGCCCTGGCGCACCTGGTTTGCCGCGCACGACCTCGACTGGCCCGAACCCAACGAGGGCTCCCAGTTCAACGACATCGGCCTGATGTGCGACGGCGCAGCCGCCGGCATGGGTGTGGCCCTGGTGCGGCTCAAGCTCGCCGCGCCTTGGCTGGAGCACGGCACGCTGGTGCCGCTCTACAGCCGCCACGTGCCCAGCCCACACGCGCACTACCTGTGCTGGCGCACCGGCACCATGGACCGATGGGAGTGCGCGGCGTTCACCGAGTGGCTCAAGAAGGCCGTCGGTTGACGATCCGGCGCCGGGCAGCCCCAAGCCGGATCAGCCCCCTCGGGGGGCAGCGGACCAGGCGCAGCGGGGAAGCGTGGGGGCCGCTCACTCGATCGTGAGGCGCTGACCGGCGGTTGGCAGTTTTTTCGGCAGGGTCAGTTGCAACACACCGTTCTCGTACTTGGCCTTTGACGTCGCGTTGTCGATGTCCTGCGGCAGCTGGAAGCTGCGCGACACAGCCCCGAAATAGCGCTCGCTGCGCAACAGCTTTTCACCCTCGGTCTGCCTGTCCTGCTGGCGAATTTCGGCGCGCAGCGTGACCACCGAACCGTCGATCGTGACGTGGATGTCTTCGCGCGACACGCCGGGCACCTCGGCATCCACCGCGTAGGCGTCGGGGGTCTCCTTCACATCGATCTTGATCTGCGCGGGCAGGCCTTCGCCGTGCAGGGGTTTGACGTAAAAGCCAGGGGCGACGTCCTTGAAAAAGTCGTCGAACAGGTTGGTGCGGGCAATCAAACGGTTCATGGCAGATGCTCCTGAACAAGGGGTTGAACAGTCGCGCCCGAGGGCGCTTTCCGGTGTCCATCAGTTGACGTTGCTCCCACGAAATTTCAAGGGGGATGCAAGTTTCTTCAATCCAACGGCGAGGCGTTGTCCTAAACTGGCCCGGCCACCTTGCAGACACCCGAGCCCGCCATGAACGCACCCACCTCCCCCGCCCAGGCCACCCAGCTTCAGCGCGCCACGCGCCAGGCCGAGGTCGTGCGCGCCCTGCAGGCCGTGGTGCCGGCCCACGCGCTGCTCTGGCAGGCAGAAGACACCGTGCCCTACGAGTGCGACGGCCTCACCGCCTACCGCGAGCGCCCGCTCGTGGTGGTGCTGCCCGAGACCGAGGCCCAGGTGGCCGCCGTGCTCAAGGCCTGCCATGCGCTGGACGTGCCGGTGGTCGCGCGCGGCGCGGGCACCGGCCTCTCGGGCGGCGCCATGCCGCACGCCCTGGGCGTGACGATGTCGCTGGCCAAGTTCAACCGCATCCTCCAGATCGACCCGCGCTCGCGCACGGCGGTGGTGCAAGCCGGCGTACGCAACCTCGCCATTTCAGAAGCCGCTGCGCCCCACGGCCTGTACTACGCGCCCGACCCGAGCAGCCAGATCGCCTGCACCATCGGCGGCAACGTGGCCGAAAACTCCGGTGGCGTGCATTGCCTCAAGTACGGCCTGACGGTCCACAACGTGCTGCAGGTGCGCGGCTTCACGATCGAAGGCGAGCCCGTCACCTTCGGCGGCGAGGCGCTGGATGTGCCCGGTTTCGACCTGCTCTCGCTCGTCATCGGCAGCGAAGGCATGCTGGCCGTGACCACCGAAGTCACGGTGAAACTGGTGCCCAAGCCCCTGCTGGCCCGCTGCATCATGGCCAGCTTCGACGACATCCGCAAAGCTGGCGACGCGGTGGCGTCCGTCATTGCCGCCGGCATCATCCCGGCCGGGCTGGAGATGATGGACAAACCCATGACCGCGGCGGTGGAAGACTTCGTGCACGCCGGCTACGACCTCAACGCCGAGGCCATCCTGCTGTGCGAAAGCGACGGCACGCCAGAAGAAGTGGAAGAGGAAATCGGTCGCATGAGCGCGGTGCTGCGCGGCTGTGGCGCCACCGCGATCGCGGTGAGCCAGAACGAGGCCGAGCGCCTGCGTTTCTGGAGCGGGCGCAAAAACGCGTTTCCGGCCAGCGGGCGCATCAGCCCCGACTACATGTGCATGGACTCGACCATCCCGCGCAAGCGCCTGGCCGACATCCTGCTGGCGATCGCCGAGATGGAAAAGAAGTACGGTTTGCGCTGTGCCAACGTCTTCCACGCGGGCGACGGCAACCTGCACCCGCTGATCCTGTTCGATGCGAACGACGCCGACCAGCTGCACCGCTGCGAGTTGTTTGGCGCCGACATCCTGGAAACCAGCGTGGCCATGGGCGGCACAGTCACAGGCGAGCACGGCGTGGGCGTGGAGAAGCTCAACAGCATGTGCGTGCAGTTCTCGCCCGAGGAAAACGAGCAGATGTTCAGCGTCAAGCGGGCTTTTGATACGAAATCGCTACTGAACCCGGGCAAGGTGATTCCAACCCTGCAACGTTGTGCTGAGTACGGAAAAATGCTGGTGCGCGGCGGTCGTCTGGCGCATCCGGACCTGCCCCGTTTCTGAGGGTCAAATATCACGTTCAACAAGGTGCCCCCTGGGGTACAGTTGATCGATGAGCGCTCTGTTCCCTCCGAAAGACAGCCGTCTTGAAGACCACCGACCCGAGGCACCGATCTCGGCTCGCGAACGGGCGCTGCTGCTGGAGATCGAGACCCTCAAGGCGGAAAACCTGCATTTGCGTCGCAACTACGCCCAGCACATGGGCGGCAGTCTGCACGAAGGGGTTTCCAGCGAGCTGCGCTTTGAAGGCGACTTGCCGCTCTCGCTGGAACTCGCTCTCGATTCTGACAACGCCACACCGGTGGCAGCGGCCCACCTCGAATACGAGGCACTCTTTGCGGCGCTGGGCAGCGCGTTCCCGATCGGCATCTTCCGCATCGACCAGGCCGGCCTTTTGACGCACGTGGACGCCCGGTTGCAGCAGATCTTTGCGCTGGAAAAACACGACTTCCCCAACTTTGGCTGGCTCGACCGGGTGCACCCCGACGACCTGCCGGGCGTGCAGGAGCACTGGATTCGCGGGATCGCCACCGGCGAGAGCCTGAGTCTGGAATTCCGGCTGGTGCGTCCGGGCAACGAGGTGGTGCATGTGCTCGCCCGCAATTCACCGCTGCGCGACGAGCACGGCAACGTGACCAGCCAGCTCGGCTTCATCCAGGACATCACGCCGATGCGGGTGCTCGAAGCCGAGTCGCGCATCAAGGACGAGCTCAACCGCCAGATCATTGCCAGCAGTCCCGATTGCACCAAGGTGCTGGACCTCGAAGGGCGCGTGGTGCAGATGACGGCGCAAGGTTGCCGTCTGGTGGAGGTGGACGACTTTGAGCAGGTGCGCATGGGGTCGTGGACCGAATGGTGGCCCGATGACGGCGTTCAGCTCGCCATGGAGGCGATCGCTTCGGCCAGCCGGGGCGAGAGTTCGCGGTTCGTGGCTTACGGGCCCACGTTCAAAGGCACGCCCAAGTGGTGGGACACCATGTTGACGCCGATCTGCGACGCGCGTGGCAAGCCCGTGATGTTGCTCGCGGTTTCGCGCGACATCACCGAACAGCACCTGCAGCAGGAGAGCATCCAGCGCTTCAACACCGAGCTGGAGCGTGCCGTGCAGCAGCGCACCGAAGAACTGGCCGAGGCCAAGGACCGCATTCATTTGGCGTTGCGCGAAGCCCAGATCGCCTACAACCAGGCGCCCTGTGGCTACCACTCGGTGGACGCCTCCGGCACCTACGTGCTGATCAACCAGACCGAGCTCGACTGGCTGGGCTACCAGAGCCGCAGCGAGGTGGTGGGCATCAAACACTTTCGTGACCACGTGCAACCCGCCTACCTCGACGAGGTGGTGCAACGCCTGCAGCGCCTCTTGCGCGGCGAGACGCTGGAGGCCGCGGAAATCGGCATGGTGCGGTGCGACGGCACCGGCTTCATCGGCCTGCTCAACACCACCGCGGTGCTGGACGATCAGGGCCGTTTTTTGCGCACCAACAACACGCTGGTGGACATCACCGAGCGCAAGGCCGCCGAAATGGCTCTGGCGGCGCAGCGCAATTTCCTGCAGACCGTGGCCAGCAATGTGCCGGTGCAGCTGGCGTTCTTCGATCGCGACCTGATCTGCCGATTCGCCAATGCCAGCTATGCGCGCTGGCTCGACAGCTCACCGGACGCGCTGGTGGGCCGGCACGTGAGCCTGATTGCGCGCAACCAGGATTTCGAGGAGGCACGGCCGCGCCTCGAGCGCGCGCTGGCCGGCGAGGCACAACGCTTCGAGGGCGAACGGGTGTTCCCCGACGGCACCGTGTTCTACGCCAACATCGACTACACGCCCTACCGCCACAACAGCGAGGTTGCCGGCCTGTTCATCCAGATGCTCGACATCACCGAGCGCAAAGCCTCGGAAGACAAGGTCAGCCGCGCCAACGCCCAGCTCAACGAGGCCCTGAGCCAGGCCCAGGCCCTCTACAACCAGGCGCCTTGCGGCTACCACTCACTCAACACCGCTGGCACCTTTGTATCGATCAACGACACCGAACTGGGTTGGCTGGGCTACCGCCGCGACGAGGTGGTGGGCAAGATGGGCTTTCGCGACGTGATTCCGGCGGCGGATGTTCCGCTGCTCGAAGCCCGCATGCGCAAGATCCTGCACGACGACGCACTGGAAGGGGTGGAGTACCAGATGCGCCGGCGCGATGGATCCACCTTTCATGCGCTGCTGTCCTCCTCGGCAGTGCGCGACAAGGATGGTCGTTTCCTGCGCAGCAACACCACGGTGGTGGACATCACGCGCCGCAAGGCCGCCGAAATCTCGCTGCGCGACAACCAGCGTTTCCTGCAGACCATCACCGACCACGTCCCCGGCCTGATCGCCTACCTCGATGACGGCTTGCGCTTCCGCTTTGCGAACGCGGAGCACCTGCGCGTGTACGGCATGGACCCCAAGCGCATCGTGGGCCAGCACATCAAGGACTGCTTGCCTCCCGACATCTGGGCCGACACCAAGCCGCGCATGGAAGCCACGCTGGCCGGGCACGAGCAAATCTTCACCGCGTGGCGGCCCACGGTCGATGGCAAGCACATCTACATCAGCGGCCGTTACTTGCCGGATGTGCAGGACGGCAAGGTGCGGGGGCTGTTTGTCCAGATCATCGACATCACGGCCAGCAAGCTGGTTGAAGAGCGGGTGAGCAACCTCAACGAAGAGCTGGAGCAGCGCATCCGCGAACGATCGGCCGAGCTGCTGGAGGCCGAGCAGCGTTTCCGTCTGATGGTGGACAACCTGCGCGACTACTGCATCTTTTTCATGGACGCCGACGGCCGCGTCACCGACTGGACCGACAGCGCCCAGCGAATGGACGGCTACTCGCCCACGCAGATGCTGGGACGGCACTACGGCGTCTTGTTCGACCCGGCCAACCCGGAGCACGGCAAGGTCAGGGCCGACCAGATGCTGCGCCTGGCGGCGTCCCGGGGCCAGCACGAGCTGCACAACTGGCACACGCGCAAGGACGGCACGCAGTACTGGTCGCATTCGGTGCTGATCGCCTTGCGCGACGACCTCGGCGAGCTGCGCGGTTTTGCCAAGATCAACCGCGACATGACCGACGCCAAACGGCTCGACGACCTGATGCGCAACATCAACGACGAGCTGGAAAACCGCGTGGTGGAGCGCACCGAGCAGTTGCTGGCGGCCAACAAGGACCTGGAGTCCTTCTCGTATTCGGTGTCGCACGACCTGAGATCGCCGCTGCGCCACATCTCCAGTTTTGTGAGCCTGCTGGAAGAGCACATGGGCGGTCAGTGCGACGAAGTGAGCGCGCGATACCTCCACACCATCGGCAACTCGGCCCGCCACATGAGCCAGCTCATCGACGGCCTGCTGGCCTTCTCGCGCCTGGGAAGGGCAGCGGTCAACGTGACGCCGGTGGATTTCCAGCTGCTGGTCGAGGCGGTGGTCGCCCAGATCGGACACGACACCGAAGGTCGCATCGTCGACTGGGTGGTCGCTCCCGACCTGCCGGTGGTGCAGGGCGACGCCTTGTTGCTGCGCGAGGTGTGGGCCAACCTGTTGGGCAATGCCTACAAATACAGCCGGCCGCGCGAGCGCTCGCGCATCGAGGTGGGCTGGACCATCGACCCTGTGGTGGGCTACACCTTCTTTGTCCGTGACAACGGTGTGGGTTTCGACACAAAATACGCTCAGAAGCTGTTTGGTGTGTTCCAGCGTTTGCACCGCGCCTCGGAATTTGAAGGCACAGGCATCGGGCTGGCGCTCACGAGGCGCATCATCGAACGGCACAGTGGCAGCATCTGGGCCGAGAGCGAGCTGGGTGTTGGCAGCGTTTTTTACTTCTCCCTACCTTTTGAGGGCCCGGATTTTTCAGACGCCGTCCTGGATTCGATGCCCGCACCACTGGAATCATGAGCAAAAACGCCGACGCCATCCTTCTCGTCGAAGACAATCCCGACGATGCCGAGCTGACCAAGCTGGCGCTCTCGCGCCACGGACTTGACGGGCGGGTCACACACGTGTCCGACGGCATGCAGGCGCTGGACTATCTGCACCGGCGCAACGGTTTCTCCAACCGCGCTGGCAGCAACCCCGTGCTGGTCCTGCTGGACCTCAAGATGCCCCTGCTCGACGGCATCGGCGTGCTCAGAGAGATCAAGGGCAGCGATCTGTTGCACAACATCCCGGTGGTCGTCCTCACCTCGTCCACCGAACCCAGCGACCTGCTGCGGGCTTACGACGCGGGCACCAACGCCTACATCGCCAAACCCACCGAGTTTTCGCAGTTCCTCAGTGCCATGAAGCACGTGTGCGAGTTCTGGATCAACATCAACCAGACCGCGCCGCAGACCGTCAACGCCACCGTGCGCAACACCGGTTTCGGCGATCTGATCTGAGCCGGCACATCCGGTATCGGGCGCACCATGCAAACAGGCCCTCGAAGGGCCTGTGGTGCGGAAGCGGAAGGGCGATCAATAAATGTCGGAATCGGCCCACTGCGAAGACGGACCGAAATCGTTGGCCGTGGCCGGCGTGTTGAGGTTGAGGACGAACACCACCTCGCCACCGAAACGGCCGACGCCCAGGCTTTTCATGAGCTGCTGCTCCTGCTCGGGACGCTCCATGCGCAGGAAGCAAATGGCCTGCTTGGTGCCTTCGTGCATGGCGGTCAGGATGTCCAGGCGGGTGATGCGACCGAACTCGCTGCACAGTTGGTGCAGCGCGGATTTCAAGCTCGGCACATCGCTGTGCTGTCTGAGTTCTGCAAGTGTGCTCACAATCGACTCCCGATGTTTCTGTCGTTGCGGTTGTATTCGTGCCGATACCCCAGGCAGCGGCAGGCGTGAATGGTAGCCCAGATGCCGCGGCAACTAACAGTTTTGTTACAACTTGGCCCAGCAGCACGGTGTCTTGTGCGCTAGATCACATCCCACCCGTGATGTGAGCACATCCATGTGCCCTGCGTGTGACACCTCTTCGGTATTCTCAGGCCATCCCACCACCGGAAGTCCCCCCATGCGATCCGCTTCCCCAGCATCCACAGCCGCCTCCGACCAGTCCGCCCGGGCGATGGCGGTCAACGATCCGGGCGAGTTTGCACAGCGCGGCGGATTTGATCGGCTGGCGGGCTGGGCGGCCCAACACGCCGGGGTGTCGGCCTCGGTGTTTTTCGACACCACACAGTGGCCCCCCCGGGTGCTCGGCTCCCACGGGCTGCACACGGCGGCCATCGTGGGCGCGCCGCAAGTTCTCGCCACCCTGTTACCGGACGGTGCTCAGGAGAGCCACCTGGGCGAGCTGGCCGGTCACCCGGCATGGCCGCAACTGGAGGCATGGGCAGCGCCGATGGTGCTGCGCAACCTGCACTGGTGGCCACTGGTCGCGGTCAAGGGCGGCGCCCGTTCGGCTTTCCTGCTGGTCAACGGCGATCCGGCGCACCCCTGCGACACCAGCAACCCGGCGCTGGTGGCGCTGGCAGCCCATGCGCTGGACACGGTGGCGTTGACACAGCGCTGTGAGCAGATTGAGCTGCACAACGTGCAGATCCTGCGCGAGAGCGAGAGTCGGCTGAACCTCACCGAACACACGGCGGGCGCGGGCAGTTGGTCCTTGCAGGTGGGCAGCGGCGAGCTGGTGCATTCCGATGAGTTCGCCACCATCCTGGGCCTGACCGACCACAGCCAGGTCACCTCGCTGGACAGCATGGTGCAGCGTTACAACCCGGAATGGCGCAGCGGCATCCGCCAACGGCTGGAACGCTGCGCACGCAGCGGTGAAGGTTTCGACGAAGAGCTGCAGATCATGGTGGAGGGCGGTGCGCCCAAGTGGGTGCGCACCGTGAGTTCCGCCGTGCGCGGCAACGACGGCGAAATCGTCCGCATCCAGGGTGCGATCCAGGACATCTCGGCACAGAAGCAGGCCCAGCAGGACACCCTGCGCCTGGCGATGCGCCTGACCACCACGCTGGCCAGCATCACAGAGGCGTTCGTCACGCTGGACCGCCAGTGCTGCTTCACCTACCTCAACCAGGAGAGCGAACGCCTGCTGCAGAAGACCACCGCCGACCTGCTGGGACAGGAGGTCTGGCACGACTTCAGCGGCGGGCTGGCCGAGCGGCTCAAAGACAAGCTCACCCGGTCGCTCCACACCAACCGCCGGGTGGAACTGGAAGATTTTTTCCCCACGCTGGGCAAGTGGATGGAGGTGCGTGCCTATCCTTTCGCCGAGGGCCTGGCGGTGTACTTCCGGGATGTGACGGAGCGGCGCCGCTCGCAGGAGCAGCTGATGCTGCTGGAGACCAGCGTCTCGAGGCTCAACGACATCGTGGCGATTGCCGAAACCGGCGCCGGCAGCCAGGAGCCACGCATCGTGTTCGTGAACGACGCGTTCCAGCAGCAAACCGGCTACACGCGCGCCGAGGTCATCGGGCAGACCCCCCGCATCCTGCTGGAGCTGGACCCGGCCATGACCCACCTGAACTCCCTGGTGGCCAGCCTTCAGCACAACCAGCAGGCCCGCAGCGAACTGATGGTGCGGCGCAAGAACGGCGCGCTGTTCTGGGTGGAGCTGGAAGTGGTGACGGTGCAAGCCACCGCGGAAGAGGTGACGCACTGGGTGGCCGTGGGTCGCGACATCACGCAGCGCAAGACGGCCGAGGACATGATCCGACACCTGGCCTTCTACGACGCGCTGACCGACCTGCCCAACCGCCAGCTCCTGCTGGACCGGCTGCAGCAGGCGCTGGCAGCCAGTGCGCGCACCGGACAGTTCGGCGCGCTGATGTTCATCGACCTGGACAACTTCAAGATCCTGAACGACACGCTGGGCCACCACATGGGCGACCAGTTGCTGCAGAAAGTGGCCTCGCGCCTGACGCAAAGCGTGCGCAAGAGCGACATGGTGGCGCGCCTGGGCGGCGACGAATTCGTGGTGATGGTGGATGACCTGAGCACCGACGCCGAAGCGGCGGTCTACAAGGCGCGCGCGCTGGGCGAAAAAGTCCTCAAGACCTTGCGCGAGCCTTTCCAGCTCAACGGGCACCAGCACTTCGCCACGCCCAGCATCGGCGTGGCCTCGTTCAACGGCGACCAGAACGACGTCGGTGAACTGCTCAAGCAAGCGGACCTGGCCATGTACCAGGCCAAATCGATGGGGCGCAACACGCTGTGCTTCTTCGATCCCGACATGCAGGCCACGGTCAGCATCAACGCGGCGGTGAGCTCCGATCTGCGCATCGGGCTGCGCGAGCAGCAGTTCATCCTGCACTACCAGCCGCAGGTAGACCGGGTCGGTGTGGTGACCGGCGTGGAAGCGCTGGTGCGCTGGAACCACCCGGTGCGCGGCATGACGTGGCCGGCTGAGTTCATTCCGGTGGCCGAAGACACGGGCCTGATTCTGCCGCTGGGGCAGTGGGTGCTGGAGACCGCGTGCGAGCAGCTCGCGATCTGGGCGCACCGCCCGCAGACCGCCAGCCTGAGCATCGCCGTCAACGTCAGCGTGCGCCAGTTCCGCCACCCCGACTTTGTGGACATGGTGATGGCCGCGATCAAGCGCACCGGCATCCGCCCGCACCGCCTCAAGCTCGAACTCACCGAAAGCCTGCTGGCCGACCGCATGGAGATCACCATCGACAAGATGGGCATGCTCAAGGCACTGGGTGTCACGCTCTCGCTCGACGACTTCGGCGTGGGCTACTCGTCACTCTCGGTGCTCAAGCGCCTGCCGCTGGACCAGCTCAAGATCGACAAGGGTTTTGTGGCCGACGTGCTGACCGACCCGAACGACGCCGCGATCTCGCGCGCCATCATCGCGCTGGCGCAGAGCCTGAGCCTGCAAGTGGTCGCCGAGGGCGTGGAGACGCAGGAGCAGCGCGACTTCCTGGCCTACCAGGGCTGCGACCAGTTCCAGGGCCACCTGTTTTCCAAGCCGTTGCCCATCGAGGAGCTGGACGCGATGTTGGAGAACCCCACGTCGGGCATGGTGGTCATGGGCTGACCCTCAACCGGTGAACAACGCCACGTTGCCGCCGGCGGCGGTGGTGTTGATGGTCAGGGTCTGCTCGGCGCAGAAGCGCAGCAGGTAGTTGGGGCCACCGGCTTTGGGGCCGGTGCCGCTCAGGCCTTCGCCACCGAAAGGCTGCACGCCCACCACCGCGCCGATCATGTTGCGGTTGACATAGACGTTGCCCACGCGTGCCGCCCCGGCCAATGCCATCGCGCGGCTGTCGATGCGGGTCTGGATGCCCAGCGTGAGCCCATAGCCCAGCGCGTTGATGTGCTGCATCACCACCATCGGGTCGCCGCCCCAGCGCACCACCTGCAGCACCGGGCCGAAGATCTCCTGCGTCACCTCGGCGATGCTGCCCACCTCGAACATCTGCGGTGCGATCACGTGCGCCATGACGGGCGTGGCGCGGCGGCTGCCGAGCAGGGGCTTGGCATCGGTGTGCAGGCGCTGCACGTGGCGGGTGATGCCTTCAAATGCCTCGGCGTCGATCACCGGCCCGAGGTCGGTGGCCAGATCGGACGGGTCGCCCGCGACCAGCTCCTTCGCCGCACCTTCGATCATCTCGATCACGCCATCGGCAATCGCTTCGTGCACACACAGCAGGCGCAGCGCCGAGCAGCGCTGGCCGGCGCTGCGGAACGCGCTTTGCACCACCGCGTCGGCCACCTGCTCGGGCAACGCCGTGCTGTCCACCAGCATGGCGTTGATGCCGCCGGTCTCGGCGATCAACGGAATGATGGGACCATCTTTGGCGGCCAGCGCCCGCTGGATGATCTTGGCCACTTGCGTGGAGCCGGTGAACACCACGCCGGCGATGCCGGGCTGTGCCACCAGCGATGCGCCCACCGTCTCGCCGGGGCCGTGCAGCAGCTGCAAAGCGTTGGCGGGAACGCCAGCGGCGTGCAACAGCTTCACCGCTTCGAGCGCGATGGCGGGCGTCTGCTCGGCCGGCTTGGCCAGCACGGTGTTGCCGGTGGCCAGCGCGGCGGCCACCTGGCCGACGAAGATGGCCAGCGGGAAGTTCCACGGGCTGATGCAGACCCAGGCGCCACGGCCTTCCATGCGCAGCGTGTTGCTTTCGCCGGTGGGGCCGGGCAGCGTCTGCGGCGCCATCACGCGCTCGGCATCGTTCGCGTAGAAGCGCAGGAAGTCGATCGCTTCGCGCACCTCGGACACCGCGTCGTTCCAGCCCTTGTGGGCCTCTTTCACCAACAAGGCGCACAGGCGCGGCAGTTGCTGCTGCATGGCATCGGCCGCACGGCGCAGCGTGGCAGCGCGCTCGGCCACGGGGGTGTGGTTCCAGCCGGCGAAGGCCTGCACGGCCTTGCCCACCGCTGCCTGTGCCGCTGCGCCCGTGGCCTCGGGCACGGTGGGCACCACCAGCGCAGCGTGTGCGGCCAGCAGCGGCTCGCGGTGCGCGGCCACGGCCAGGTCAAGCCCCAGGCTGTTGGGGCGCTTCGGCCCGTAAAGCGCCGGCGGCAATGGCAGCGAGGCGGTCAAGATGCCTGGTTTCGACTGCTCCAGCGGCGAAATCAGCAACTCGTCCATGCCCACCGATTCGTCGGCGAGCTGGTGCACAAACGACGAGTTGGCACCGTTCTCCAGCAGACGGCGCACCAGGTAGGCCAGCAGGTCGCGGTGTGCGCCCACGGGCGCATACACGCGGCACGACACGGCCGGGTTCTTCAACACCTCGCGGTAGATGCCCTCGCCCATGCCGTGCAGGCGTTGCAGTTCGAACGGAGCGCCGTGCCGCGTGCCCATGTTCAGGATGGCGGCAATGGTGCCGGCGTTGTGCGTGGCGAACTGCGGATAGATGGCATCGGATGCACCGAACAAGGCCTGCGCGCAAGCGAGGTAGCTCACATCGGTGTGCGGCTTCTGGGTGAACACCGGGTAGGCGGGCAGGCCCTGCTCTTGCGCGCGCTTGATCTCGGCGTCCCAGTACGCGCCCTTGACCAGGCGGCACATGAACTTGAGCCGGTACTGCCGTCCCAACGCCGCCACGTGTTCGATGAGTTCGACCGCGCGTGTCTGGTAGGCCTGCAGCGCGAGACCCAAACCCTGCCACTGCGGACAATGTTTCGCCACGAGCTTGGCCAACGCCTCGAACACGTCGAGCGAGAGTTCGAGGCGGTCGACCTCTTCCGCGTCGATGGTCAGGTTCAGGTTGGCGGCGGCCGCGCCTTCGCACAAGGTCCACACGCGGGGCACGAGCTCGCGCATCACGCGTTCGTGTTGCGCATCTTCGTAGCGCGGGTGCAGTGCACTGAGCTTGATGGAGATGCCGTCGTTGTGGCTCGGCAGACGTGTCGTGTCGGCCGTTCGGGCGATGGCCGCGATCGCGTTCTGGTAACTCGCGAGATACCGCAGCGCGTCGGCGTCGGTGCGCGCGCCCTCGCCCAGCATGTCGAAGCTGAAACCCAGGTTGGCCTGGCGCTTGCGCGCCGACGCCGCCTCCTTCATGCCCTCTTCGATGGTTTGCCCCAGCACGAACTGGCGGCCCAGCAACTGCACCGCGCGCAGCGTGGCGGCCACCACCGTCTTCGCACCGAGCTTGGCCATCAGGCCCGGCTCGTTGCCCGCCTGCGGCAGGAAGTGTTTGGACATCGCAATCGCCGTCGACGACAGCCGGGCGAGCGTGGAATCCGCTGCGCCATCAAAGTCGGCGCGCCCGAGCTGGTCCGCCGTGAGCGCGATCGCCGTCTCGGCATCGGGCACGCGCAGCAGCGCCTCGGCCAGGCGCATCAGCGCCAGACCTTCCGCACTGGAAATCGGGTACTCCTTGAGCAAACTTTCCATGGCCCAGAACGGTGGCGGGTTCTCGCGCACCGCGCGAACCCAGGGCGCGGCCTGGGTGGCGGCAGCAGCCCAGTCCAGCGCGCCCTGCAGCGCACTCAGGCGCTGCGCCAGCACGCCGGCTTCGGGGCGGTAGGGAAAGGGAAGGCGGTCGGTGGTGCGCGGCATGCAGAACTCCAGAGCGGGCATGGGTTTGTGGATCTGCGTATGTTCGCGGCATGAATGCCGAACTTTTCACCAAAAACGTGTCATCAACTGGATAATTGACGGCCATGGACCCCCACACCACCGAGCCCGACCGCATCGACCTCAAGATCCTCAAGCTCTTGCAATCCGACGGCCGCATCACCAACCTCAAGCTCGCCGAGGCGGTGGCGCTCTCACCCACCGCCGTGCTGGCGCGCACCCAGCGCCTGCAGCGCGATGGTTTCATCCTCGGCTACGAGGCCCGGCTGAACCCGCTGAAGCTCGGGCGCGGGATGATGGTGTTCGTGGAAGTGCTGCTCGACCGCACCACGCCCAACGTGTTCAACGAGTTCAAGGCCGCGGTGCAGGTGCGCGACGAGATCATGGAATGCCACATGGTCGCCGGCGGTTTCGACTACCTGCTCAAGACCCGCATGGCCGACATGGCCGCCTACCGCGAGTTCGCCGGCAGCGTGCTGTGGCAGTTGCCGGGGGTGCGCGAGACGCGCACGTATGCGGTGATGGAAGAGGTGAAGAACAGCTCGCAAATGCCGCTCTGATCCCCCTTGTGATCCGTTGCCACCCGCGTTGACAACGGAAGCCGCCCTCGCACAATGGGCAGACCACTTCCAGGAGCCACCATGCCACGCCGCCCGACCGCCTTGCTGCTGAGCGCTCTCTTGTGCATCCCCTTGGCCCACGCCCAGACCACCAAACCGGGCCTGTGGGAAATCAGCCAGAAGATGGGCGGCAACCCCGAGATGGACAAAGCCATGGCGCAGATGCAACAGCAGATGGCCGGCCTCTCGCCGGCCGAGAAAAAAATGATGCAGGACATGCTGGCCAAGCAGGGCATGTCGATGCCGGCCGCGGGTGCGGGTGGCGGCATGGCGATGAAGGTCTGCATCACGCCCGAGATGGCGGCGAAGCAGGACATGCCGGTGCAAACCGAAGGCGAATGCACAACCACCGTCACCTCGCGCAGCGCTAACGCCCTCAAGATGAACTTCGTCTGCAAGAACCCGCCCTCATCGGGCGAAGGCACCTACACCTTCAGCGGCGACACCGCCTACACCATGACCATGCTGATGAAGGGCACTCACCAGGGCAAGCCGGTGAACACGACGCTCGATGGGCAGGGAAAATGGTTGTCGGCCAGTTGCGGCGCGGTCAAACCACTGAAGTGAGCTTGGCGGGCCGGCTGCCAAACACGCCCCGGCCCACACGCACCATCGTCGAGCCAGCGGCCACCGCGGCTTCCAGATCGTCGCTCATGCCCATGGACAAGGTATCGAGCGCAAGGCCCTGGCCGTTGAGCTGATCAAACAAGACCTTGGCGCGAAGGAACAACGCACGCTGCGCTTCAAAGTCCGGTGCCGGTTCGGGGATGCACATGAGCCCGCGCAACTTCAAGCGCGGCAGGCGCGAAACCGCCTGGGCCAGTTCTTCCAGCGACGCCGGCGCCACACCCGACTTGTTCGCACCACCGTCCACATTGACCTGCAGGCAGATCTGCAAGTCCGGCATCGCAGCGGGTCGCTGTTCGCTCAAACGTTGCGCAATCTTGAGCCGATCGACCGATTGAACCCAATCAAAACACTCGGCCACTGGCCGTGTTTTGTTGCTTTGCAACGGTCCGATGCAATGCCATTGCAGCGCAGCATCGGGTTTGAGCCGGCGCACGGCCTCCATCTTTTCCGTGCCTTCCTGCACATAGTTTTCGCCAAAAGCATGCTGACCGGCAGCGAGTGCCAGACAGACGGCGTCGGCATCAAAGGTCTTGGAAACCGCGAGCAAGCTCACGGCGTTCGCATCGCGTCGTGCGAGCGCACAGGCCTGTCTCAAGCGCTCGCGAACCTGTTGGAGATTGCCTTCAATGGTCGTCATAATCAGTCGTCAAACCTCAACACCGCACGGGACCTCGGGATGGACATCACCCAATTGCTTGCCTTCAGCGTCAAGAACAAAGCATCCGATCTTCACCTCTCGGCCGGTCTCCCACCCATGATACGGGTGCATGGTGACGTGCGACGCATCAACGTCGAACCACTGGACCACAAGCAGGTCCACGGCATGGTGTACGACATCATGAACGACAGCCAGCGCAAGCAGTACGAAGAGTTCCTGGAGTGCGACTTTTCGTTCGAGATCGAAGGCCTGGCCCGCTTCCGCGTCAATGCCTTCAACCACAACCGCGGCGCGGGTGCCGTGTTCCGGACCATCCCGAGCAAGATCCTCACGCTGGAGCAGCTCAACGCGCCCAAGATCTTTGGCGACCTGGCCTTGCGCCCACGCGGTCTGGTGCTGGTGACCGGCCCGACCGGCTCGGGCAAGTCCACCACGCTGGCCGGCATGGTCAACCACCTCAACGAAACCGAGTACGGCCACATCCTCACCGTGGAAGACCCGGTGGAGTTTGTGCACGAATCCAAGAAGTGCCTGGTGAACCAGCGCGAAGTGGGACCGCACACCTTGAGCTTCTCCAACGCCCTGCGCTCGGCCCTGCGCGAAGACCCGGACGCGATCCTGGTGGGCGAGATGCGCGACCTGGAGACCATTCGCCTGGCCATGACGGCCGCGGAAACCGGCCACCTGGTGTTCGGCACGCTGCACACCTCGAGCGCCGCCAAGACCATCGACCGCATCATCGACGTGTTCCCGGCCGAAGAGAAAGACATGGTGCGAGCCATGTTGTCCGAATCGCTGGTGGCGGTGATTTCCCAAACTTTGTGCAAGACCAAAGATGGTTCGGGCCGCGTGGCCGCGCACGAAATCATGCTGGGCACCAGCGCGATCCGCAACCTGATCCGCGAGGCCAAGGTGGCGCAGATGTATTCCGCCATCCAGACCGGCAGCAACGTGGGCATGCAGACGCTCGACCAGAACCTCTCGGAGCTGGTCAAGCGCAACGTGATCAGCCCGGCCGAGGCACGCGGCAAAGCCAAGATTCCCGAGAATTTCCCGGGCTGAGCACCAGAAGGCAGGACACATGGAACGCGACCAGGCATCGAAATTCGTCAACGACCTGCTGCGCCTGATGCTCAGCCGCAGCGGCAGCGACCTTTTCCTCACCGCCGACTTTCCACCGGCCATCAAGGTCGACGGCTCGGTGGTCAAGGTGTCACCGCAGCCGTTGAACGCGTCCCACACGCTGGCGCTGGCGCGCGCCATCATGAACGACAAGCAGGCCGCCGAGTTCGAGCGCACCAAGGAGTGCAACTTCGCGATCTCGCCACCCGCCATCGGCCGTTTTCGCGTGAGCGCGTTCATTCAACAAGGCAAGGTCGGCATGGTCATGCGGACCATCCCCGCCGTGCTGCCCACCATCGACAAGCTCGGCCTGCCGCAGGTGCTGAAAGACGTGTCGTTGTCCAAACGCGGCCTGTGCATCCTGGTGGGCGCCACCGGGTCGGGCAAGTCCACGTCGCTGGCGGCCATGGTCGACTGGCGCAACGAAAACACGCACGGCCACATCATCACGATCGAAGACCCGGTGGAATTCGTGCACCCCCACAAAAACTGCGTGGTCACGCAGCGCGAAGTGGGCCTGGACACCGACAGCTGGGAGGCTGCACTGAAGAACACGTTGCGCCAGGCGCCGGATGTGATCCTGATGGGCGAGATCCGTGACCGCGAGACGATGGAACACGCCATCCAGTTCAGCGAAACGGGTCACCTGTGCCTGGCCACCTTGCACGCCAACAGCGCCAACCAGGCGCTGGACCGCATCATCAACTTCTTCCCGGAAGAACGACGCGCCCAGCTGCTGATGGACCTCTCGCTCAACCTGCGCGCCCTGGTGTCGCAGCGTTTGATTCCGCGCCAGGACAACAAAGGTCGCCATGCCGCGGTGGAGATCATGCTCAACTCACCGCTGATCTCCGATTTGATCTTCAAAGGCGATGTGGCCGAGATCAAGGAAATCATGAAGAAGAGCAACCAGATGGGCATGCAGACCTTCGATCAGGCGCTCTTCAACGCCTTCGAGGCCAACCTCATCACGTTTGAAGACGCGCTGCGCAACGCCGACTCGCTCAACGATCTGCGCCTGCAGATCAAGCTCAACAGCCAGCGGGCCAAAACCCTCGACCTGGCGGCGGGCACCGAGCACCTCACGATCGTGTGACCCCCCGCGCCGCGCGGGGATTGACCCACCCCCGCGCCGCGCCTTCGGCGCGTCACCCCCTCAGGGGACAATGCCTGCGGCCTGGCAAAGCCAGTTCCGCGGCATTCTTGAAAAAACCAAAGAGACCACCTCATGAGCAACATTGCTGAACGCACTTACGAATCCACCCCTGCCCGCAAAGTCGCCTTCATCGGCCTCGGTGTGATGGGCTATCCCATGGCGGGGCACCTCGCGCGCGCCGGGCATTCGGTGACGGTCTACAACCGGTCGAGTGCCAAGGCCGCGGCCTGGGTGGCCGAGTTTGGTGGCGCGCACCAACCCACGCCGCGCGAAGCGGCGCAGGGTGCCGAGATCGTGTTTGCCTGCGTGGGCAACGACGACGACCTGCGCTCCATCACCCTGGGTGCCGACGGTGCGTTCGCCGGCATGGCCCCGGGTGCCATCTTCGTGGACCACACCACGGCCTCGGCCGACGTGGCGCGCGAGTTGTACCAGGCCGCCAAGACCCTGGGTCTGTCTTTCGTGGACGCACCGGTCTCGGGCGGTCAGGCGGGTGCGGTCAACGGGCTGCTCACCGTGATGTGTGGCGGCGACGCGGCGGCTTTCGACGCGGTGAAGCCAGCGGCCATGGCGTTCTCGCGCGCCTTCACCCTCATGGGGGAAACCGGCGCCGGCCAGCTCACCAAGATGGTGAACCAGATCTGCATCGCCGGGCTGGTGCAAGGCTTGTCGGAGGCCATCGCCTTCGGTCAAAAGGCGGGGCTGGACATGAACCAGGTGCTGGACGTGATCGGCAAGGGCGCCGCACAAAGCTGGCAGCTCGACAACCGGGGCAAGACCATGGTGGCCGACAAGTTCGACTTCGGTTTCGCCGTGGACTGGATGCGCAAGGACCTGGGCCTGGTGCTCGACGAGGCCAAGCGCAACGGTGCCCGCCTGCCCGTCACCGCGCTGGTGGACCAGTTCTACGCCGATGTGCAGGCCATGGGCGGCCACCGCCTGGACACCTCCAGCCTGATCAAGCGCCTGAAATGAGCGCTTGAATGAACAGCAGCGCCGAAGCGCTGCTGTTCTGTCACTTGGCTTCGTTGGCCGCCGGCTTGGGCAGCATGCGGGCCAGTTCTTCCTCGGTGAGGATCTCGAACGAGCGCACGACGCGCTGAACACCCGAGGTGTTGCGCGCAATGTCGGTGGCGCGGTCGGCCTCGCGCTGGGTCACACGGCCCATCAAATACACGGTGCTGCGTTCGGTCACGACCTTGAAGGCGTTCGCCGACAGGTCTTTCGCGTCCACCAGCGAGGCTTTCAGGCGTCCGGTGATCAGCGTGTCGGCCGCGCGTTCCGTGAGCGAGGGGCTGTTGGTCACCGACAACTCGTTGACGATCTCGGCCACGTTGTCCACCCCGGACACGATCTTGCCCGCCAGCTCCTTGTCGGCCACGCTGGCCACCTCGCCGGTGAGCAGCACCCGGCGGTTGTAGCTGGTCACCGCAGCGCGGGCGCGGTTGCCCATCTGGTCGCGCAGGCGGTTGGTGGCGCGCAGCTCGATGCCCTGGTCGTCCAGCTGGGCGCCCGAGGTGCGGCGGTCCACCGCCACCAGCGCACCGCCCATGGCGCCACCCACGATCAGGGGAGCGCAGGCCGACAGGCCCACGGTCAAGGTGACGGCAACGAGCACGCCAGCGGCGAGACGGCTGCGAAGGGCAAGGGGTTTGAAACTCATGGGGGATTTTCCTGTTCGTGGGTGAAGACGTCGGGCAAGCCCAGCAGCTGGGCGTCCACGCCGTCGCAAATGCAGTGCAACACCAGGTGGTGCACCTCCAGAATCCGGGCCGCCAGATCGTGCGGCACGCAAATGTGCACATCGGTGTCGCGCAGCAACAGCGAGAGCTGCCCACCGCGTGCGCCCGTGAGCGCCACCACCGTCATGTCGCGCTCGTGCGCGGCCTCCACCGCGGCGAGCACGTTGGGCGAGTTGCCCGACGTGGTGAGCGCCAGCAACACGTCGCCGGCCTGGCCGAGCGCGCGCACCTGGCGGGCGTACACCGAGCGCACGTCGAAGTCGTTGGCGATGCCGGTGAGCACGGCCGCGTCGGCCGAGAGCGAGAACGCCGCGAGTTCGGGGCGCTCACGGTCGTAACGACCGACAAAGCTGGCAGCAAAGTGCTGGGCCGCAGCCGCCGATGCGCCGTTGCCGCACGAGAGCACCTTGCCGCCACCGGTGACGCTGGCGAGCACCGCGTTGGTGGCCGCCTCCACGGCGGGCGCCAGTGACTGTGCACACTGGTACTTCAGGTCGGCACTGTCGATGAACTGTTGCTGGATGCGTTGCAGAAGCATGGGGCGATCATAGCGGTGGGGTCTGTATCCAAATGCTCAGGACGCGTCGAAGGCCGCGCGCAGCCAGTCGAGTTGCCCGCTGGTGCCGTCGATGAGCACCACGTCGAAGCGGCATGGAGGCTCCGACCCGAGCCGCAGCAAAAAGTGCCGCGCAGCAAACACGATGCGGCGCTGCTTGAGTCCGGTGATGCTGGCACCCGCGCCGCCCTGGCGCTGGCTGGCGCGCTGGCGCACTTCAATGAAGACCAGCGTGCCGTCGGGCTCACGCATAATCAAATCGATCTCGCCGCCGCCGCGTCCGGGCGTCTTGAAGTTGCGCTGGACGAGACGCAAACCCTGGCGCTGCAGGTGCAACAGCGCGGCGTCTTCGGCCGCATCCCCCCGGGCCTTGGTGGTCGTTGCCGGTGCCGCCGGCGCCCCCTGCTTTCTGGAACCCCACATTGTCTGCAAGCTCTCCATCCCTGTTGGCGGCCGCGCGCGACGCGGCGGCGCACCAGCATTATCCGCAGGGCGCGCTCTACATGGTCGCCACCCCCATCGGCAACCTGGCCGACATCGGCCTGCGCGCGCTGCAGGTGCTCTCGCTCGTGGACACCGTGGCCTGCGAGGACACGCGCCACACCGCCGCGCTGCTGCAGGGCTACGGTCTTCACAAGCCGCTGCTGGCCCTGCACGAGCACAACGAAGCCGAAGCCGCGCAGACCGTGGTGCAGCGCCTGCAGGCTGGCCAGCGCGTGGCCTATGTGAGCGATGCGGGCACGCCCGGCGTGAGCGACCCGGGTGCGCGCCTGGTGGCGGCGGCGAACGCGGCGGGCCTGCGCTGCGTGCCGGTCCCCGGCGCCAGCAGCATCACCGCCCTGCTCAGCGTGTCGGGCACGGTGGCGGGCATGGGGGGTTGGGACGGGCGTTTCGTGTTCGCGGGGTTTCTGGCCAGCAAGGCGGCGGAGCGGCAACGCGAGGTGCAGCTGATCGGCGCGGACGCGCGGGGCTGCGTGCTGCTCGAAGCGCCGCACCGCATCGAAGCACTGGCCAAGGACCTCGGGTTGCTGGGCGAGCGCATGCTGACCGTGGGCCGTGAACTCACCAAACAGTTCGAGGAAGTGGCGCACCTGAAGGCGCAGGACTTCAGCACCTGGCTGCAGGCCAACGCCAACCGCACGCGCGGCGAATTTGTGCTGCTGGTGCACCCGCAGCCCGCCGCCGTGGAGGCCGAGGGCAGTGTGGACGCGGCCGCCTTGCGCACGCTGGACGTGCTGTTGAAAGAGCTGCCGCTGAAAACCGCGGTGAAGCTGTGCGCGGAGATCACCGGCCAGCCGCGCAACGCGCTCTACAACGCTGCGCTGGCGCGCCGCCAGGGCGCTGGCGATTCAGACGACTGAATTCAGCGGATCACGCGCGCCATCGGGTCCTGCCCGGCGCGCGGAGGGGGCGCATCGCGCACCTCGTGCGCCTGCACATCCACGACATCGCCCATGGGCTGGGCTGGGCCCCGGCCCGGCCACACGCCCTGCGTGTAACGCTGCGAAGTCTGGCGAAAGCGGTTGAACACCACGAAAGGCGCGGGTTTTCGGCCGGTGATCAGTGCCCACAGCGACATGCCCAGCACCACCACCAGCGTGGCCAGCAACAGGCTGAGCACAAACACCAGCGCGGCGACGCCGAGTGCGAGTTTGAGGATGCCGCGCACCAGGCGCGCAAAGAAGTCGAATAAACCGTTCATGGATGACTGAGCCCCAAGGGCCTGTGTTGGTTCCGCGGGCAGGCTGTGCACCGATCCAGCCCCCATCAGTGGTTGGGCCAAACGTCGCTTACATGGGGCCATTGTCCCCGGCTGCAAGGTGGGCCGGCGCACCGACGGTCGTCACACGGCACGGCAAGGCTGACTGCTATGCTGCCCCTTGCTCGTGCGCACCACCCGCGCGAGGTCCATCCAAGGCCCCCATGAAACCGATTTACCAGTACTTCTTCCGCGGCCTCATCACCTTCCTGCCGCTCGCCCTCACGGTCTACGTGCTCTACCTCACCGTGGCCTGGATCGAGTCGATCGCCATGTGGTTGATCCGGCCCTTCATCGGCGACTTCTACCTGCCCGGCCTGGGCATCGTGCTGGGCGCGGGCCTCATCCTCGGGCTGGGTTTCCTGATCTCGCAGCCCAACGTGGCGCGCTGGCTCTCGTGGATCGAACTGCCCTTCACCAACCTGCCGGTGGTCAAGAGCATCTACTCCTCGCTGAAGAGTTTTGCGGACTATTTTTCGCCCCACAAGGAAACGCAGCAGCAGGCCGTGGTGGTCTTGCGCATGCCGGGCAACGATCTGTCCATCGTGGGGCTGGTCACGCGCCAGAACATGCAGGGTCTGCCCCCCGCGCTGGCCGAGCTGGACCAGGTGGCCGTGTACCTGCCCATGGGCTACATGATCGGCGGCTACACGGTATTTGTGCCGCGCAGCTGGATCACCCCCATCGACATGTCGGTGGAAGAGGCCATGCGCTCTTCGTTGCTGGCCTGGATGGCGTCGAACCGCACCAGCGGCACCAGCATCGAGCCCCTGGACCCCGCCGAACCCAACCGCCCCACCCCCACCCCATGAGCATCCGCCACCTCGACGCCCTTTTCTCGCCCGCCTCCGTGGCGGTGATCGGGGCCTCGATGCGGCCCGCCAGCGTGGGCGGCACCGTGTGGCGCAACCTGAACAACGGGGACTTCAAGGGCCCGCTCTACGCGGTCAACCCCCAACACGCGGAGCTGGATGGCGTGAAGACCTGGGCCTCGGTGGCCGATCTGCCCGCCGCCCCCGAACTCGCCATCCTGTGCACGCCCGCATCCACCGTGGTGGACCTGATCACGGCGCTGGGTGCGCGCGGCACCCGCGCGGCCATCGTGCTCACCGCCGGACTCAGCACCACGCAGAAGCAGGCCATGCTCGACGCCGCGCGCGTGCACACCCTGCGCATCCTCGGACCCAACTGCATCGGCATGCTGGTGCCGCACCTGGGCCTGAATGCCAGCTTTGCGCACACCGGCGCGCTGCCGGGTGAGCTGGCTTTCGTCTCGCAGTCGGGCGCACTGGTCACCGCCATGCTGGACTGGGCGGGCTCGCGCGGCATCGGCTTCTCGCACTTTGTGTCGCTGGGCGAACGCGCCGACGTCGACTTCGGCGACATGCTCGACTTCCTCGGCAGCGACCCGAAGACCCGCGCCATCCTGCTCTACATCGAGAGCATCGAGGAGCCGCGCAAATTCATGTCGGCCGCGCGCGCCGCGGCGCGCAACAAACCGGTGATCGTGGTCAAGGCCGGTCGCTCGGCCGCCGGGCAACAGGCCGCCGCCTCGCACACCGGTGCGCTGGCGGGGTCGGACGCGGTGTTCGACGCGGCGATCGCGCGCGCCGGCATGCTGCGCGTGAACACCTTGCAAGACCTGTTTCTCGCGGCCGAGACGCTCTCCCGCTTCCACGGCAACCGCGCCGAGCAGCTGATCGTGCTCACCAACGGCGGTGGTGCCGGCGTGATGGCGGCCGACGCCGCCGCCACCGAGGGTGTTCCGCTGGCCGTGCTCGGCGACGAACTGAAAGCGCGGCTCGATGCGGTGCTGCCGGCCAACTGGTCGCACGCCAACCCGGTGGACATCATTGGCGACGCGCCGGCCACGCGCTATGTGCAGGCGCTGGAAGCGCTGGCGCACGACACCGAAAGCGCGGTGCTCTTCATCCACGCGCCCACCGCCATCGTGCCCAGCCTGGCGATCGCGCAAGCCCTGCTGCCGCTGGCCAGTGCGAGCCCGAAACGTGTGCTGGGTTGCTGGCTGGGCGACGCCGCAGTGGCGCCGGCGCGCGCGCTGTTTCGCGCTTCGGGTGTGCCCGACTTCAACACGCCCGAAGACGCGGTGCGCGCCTTCTCGCTGCTGCGCACCTTCCGCGAGCACCAGGCCGAACTGCTGCAGACGCCGCCGGCCCACAGCGCGGTGCACGCGGTCGATCTGCCGCGCATCCGCGCCATCGTGGACGGCGTTCTCGCCAGCGGGCGCGAGCTGCTCACCGAACCCGAGGCCAAGGACTTGCTGGAGGCTGCCGGACTGCCGGTGGTGGCCACGCGGGTGGTGGGCCCGACCGCACAAGAGGCGCAAGCGGCCGCCAACGCGCTGGGCTACCCGGTGGCGCTCAAGATCCTGTCGTTCGACATCTCGCACAAGTCCGACGTGGGCGGCGTGCGCTTGAATCTGGGCAGCGCGGCCGAGGTGGGCGAGGCCTGCACCACCATGCTGGCCCGCGTGCGCGAACAGCGGCCGGACGCCAAGGTGGAAGGCTTCACCGTGCAAACCATGGTGCGCAAGCAGCACGCGCACGAACTCATCGTCGGCGCCAGCGTGGACCCGGTGTTCGGCCCCACCATCCTGTTCGGCCAGGGCGGTGTGGCGGTGGAGGTGCTGGCCGACACCGCGCTGGCGCTGCCACCGCTGAACACCACCCTGGCACTCGCTCAGATCGCGCGCACCCGCGTGGCGAAACTGCTGCGCGGCTACCGCGACGAACCCGCCGCCGACCTGGACGCCATCGCGCAGGTGCTGGTGAGCGTGTCGCAGCTGCTGGCCGACGTGCCCGAACTCGCCGAGCTCGACATCAACCCCCTGCTGGCGAACCACGAAGGCGCGGTGGCGCTGGATGCGCGGGTGCGTGTCTCGGCCAAACGTCCCGCTGGCGCCCACCATTTCGCCATCCAGCCCTATCCGCAAGACCTGGTGGAGATGTGGAACTGGCAGGGCCAGCCCATCACGCTGCGCCCGATCCGCCCGGAGGACGAGGCCCAGCACCGTGCGTTCCTGGAGCGGCTCGACCCGGAAGACATCCGACTGCGCGTGTTCTACAGCCGCCGCCACATCGAACACAGCGAGCTCGCCCGGCTCACGCAGATCGACTACGCGCGCGAAATGGCGTTCATCGCCACGCGCCTGGGGCCTGACGGCGTGGAGGAAACCCTGGGCGTGGTGCGCGCGGCGGTGGACCCCGACAACATCGGCGCCGAGTTCGGCGTGATCGTGCGCTCCGACCTCAAGGGCAGCGGCCTGGGCCACAAGCTCATGAGCAAACTGATCGAGCATCTGCGCGCGCGCGGCACGCAGCGCATCTTCGGGACCGTGCTGCGCATCAACCGCGGCATGCTGGAACTTGCGAAGGCCTTGGGCTTCCAAGCGTCGACCAACCCCAGCGATCCCGGCGACCATGAAACGCGGTACGTCGCGCTGGACCTGCAGTCCCCAGCCTCGCCAACGCCATGAATCCAACGCCCAACCGCCGCCATCTGTTGATCGCCAGCGCCGCCGCTCTGGCCGCCCCCGCCTGGTTGCCGTCGGCCATCGCACAGGCGAAGAACCTGCGCCCCACGCCCAGCCAGACCGAAGGCCCGTTTTACCCGGTGGCCTTACCGGCCGACAGCGACGCCGACCTGCTCAAGAACGGCCAGGTGAACGACGGCCAGGGCCAGCCCGCCTGGGTGGAAGGCACGGTGGTCGATCTGGCGGGTGTGCCGGTGTCGGGTGCGGTGGTCGAGATCTGGCAGTGCGACCACGCGGGCCATTACCACCACCCCGGCGACGGCGGACGCGCCGACCCGGCGTTCCAGGGTTTCGGCAAGGTGAGCGTGGGGCGCGACGGCCGATACCGCTTCCGCACCATCCGCCCGGTGCCGTACGGCGGGCGCACGCCGCACATCCATGTGAAGGTGAAGCTGGACCGCAGGGAGTTGCTGACCACGCAGCTGTATGTGGCGGGTGATCCGGGCAACGAGCGCGACTTTCTGTGGCGGCGGCTCGATGCCGAGAACCGCGCGGCACTCACCGTGCCATTCGCGGCCGGTCGCGACGGCATCAAGGCCAACTTCCCCATCGTTGTGCAGGCCTAGAACCCGGCCCTGAAAAGCCCGCGCAGGCCACGGGACTCTGCCCCCGCGCTTAAGCTCGCGCCCATGGATTCACTCTCTCAAATTGCCCTGGGCTCCGCCGTCGGCGTGGCTGTGATGGGCCGACGCACCGCGGTGTGGAAAGCCGCGCTGTGGGGCGCCATCGGCGGCACCCTGCCCGACCTGGACGCCTTCATCGACCACGGCGACGCCATCCTCAACATGACGCGCCACCGCGCCGAAAGCCATGCACTCTTCCTGCTCACGCTGGCCGCGCCGGTGATGGCCTGGATCGTCTCGCGCATCCACGGCGAAGCGGCCCTGTTCAAGCGTTGGTGGCTGGCGCTGTGGCTGGTGCTCATCACCCACCCGCTGCTCGACACCATGACGGTCTACGGCACGCAGCTGCTGCAGCCCTTCACCGACCACCCGTTCGGTGTGGGCAGCATCTTCATCATCGACCCGCTCTACACCGTGCCACTGATCGTGGGTGTGGTCGCTGCACTGCGGCTGAAAAACCCGCGAGGTTTGAGCTGGAACGTGGCGGGTCTGGCACTGAGCACGCTCTACCTCGCCTGGGGTGTCGGTGTGCAGCAGCACGCCACGCAGGTGGCGCGCGCCTCACTGCAACAAGAGGGCATCAACGCCTCCGGCCTGCTGGTCACGCCCTCGCCGTTCAACACGGTGTTGTGGCGGCTGGTGGCCACCACGCCCACGCACTACCTGGAAGGCCACTACTCGCTGATGGACGACGACCAGCGCATCACCTGGACGCGCCACGAGCGCGGCGCCGGCCTGCTGGAGCGCCACGCCGACGAGCCCTCGGTGGCGCGCATCGCGGCGTTCACGCACGGCTTCTACAGCGTGTCGGAAACGGGCGGGCGCCTGTTCGTGACCGACCTTCGCATGGGCCAGGAGCCCCGCTACACCTTCCACTTCGATCTGGGCACCGAGACCGCCCGGGCCCAGGGTGGGCACCGCCCAACGCTCAACGGTCAGCGCCCCGAGATCGGCCCTGCACTGGACTGGTTGTGGCGGCGCATGCGCGGCGAACGCATTCCCTCGCCTGGGGTCTGATCAACTGCCCAGACCGGCCAACAAATCGGGCTGCACGATCTCGATCCAGTAACCGTCGGGGTCCTTGATGAAGGCCACGTTTTTCATCTTGCCCTGGTCGGGCCGCTTCACATAGGGCACCTGGTTCTCGTCGAACCAGGCCACCGCCGCGGCCAGGTCGGGCACCGAAAAACAGATGTGACCAAAGCCCTGCGGCTGGGCGTTGCCGTCGTGGTACTTGAAATCGGGCTGGGCCTCCGTGCCCCAGTTGTGGGTGAGCTCCAGCACGCCACGCTGGCTGAAGGTCCAGCTGGTGCGCGCGCCCACGTCGTCCGGGGCCGCACCGTCTTCAGGCCGGGCCAGGAAATACAGCGAGAACGACATCTCGGGAAAATCGAGTTTGCGCAACAGGCGCATGCCCATGACGCGGGTGTAGAAGTCCAGCGCCACGGCCGGATCCTTCACGCGCAGCATGCTGTGGTTGAAGACGAAACCGCGCGTGGCGTCGCTGGGCTGGGCGCAGACGCCGGGTTGGTTTTCGGTGGTGAAGCTCATCAAAAAGTCCTTGGGAAAAAGCAGAATCTCAACGGGTACGGATCGGCGAGACCACCGGCGAGAAGGTCGGGCGCCGCGCACCGCGCCCATCGGTGCCGGTGCCTTGCAGCGGCGTGGCGAGGGCATCGGTGGCGGCCACCTGCAGCGGCTGTGCGCGAAGCCCCGCGTCCCCCTGCTGCTTCTCCAGCGCCATCATGCGCCGGCGCATGTAGCGCATGCAGGTCACGCGCAGGAACGACGCGAAGTTGGGCACCTCACCCCGGTGCGCCAGGATTTCGTCATGGAACTGCGCGATCAGCGCGTTGGTCGTGCAGCCCTCGTCCTCGGCCATCTCGGCCAACAGGTCCCACACCATGTTCTCCAGCCGGATGCTGGTGAGCACACCGTGCATGCGCACCGTGCGCGAACGCTGTTCGTACTGGATCGGGTCGGCCTTGACGAAAAATTCGCACATGGTGTTGATCTCCTAGCATCTCAAAAAGGAAAGCCGATCCGGCGCCGGGCCGCCCCAAGCCGGATCAGCCCCCTCGGGGGGCAGCGGACCTCGCGCAGCGGGGGAGCGTGGGGGCCACAGATCCGCCGCCGGGCCGCCCCAAGGCGGATCCGCCCCCTCGGGGGGCAGCGACCCGCGCAGCGGCGGAGCGTGGGGGCCTTTTATATCGCTCTCGCCGTCATCTGCTGTGCAATGTAGTCCGCCTGCCGGATCGCCAGCGTAACAATGGTCAGCGTGGGGTTTTCCGCGCCGCCGGTGGTGAACTGGCTGCCGTCGCTGATGAACAGGTTGGGAATGTCGTGCGTCTGGCCCCAGGCGTTGCACACGCCGTCCTGCGGGCGCGCACTCATGCGGCAGGTCCCCATGTTGTGCGTGCTCGGGTAGGGCGGCGTGCGGAAGGTTTTGATGGCACCGGCCGCCTGGTAGATGCGCTCGCCCTGGGTGAACGCGTGGTTGCGCATGGCGATGTCGTTGTCGTGGTCGTCGAAGTGCACGTTGGGCACGTGGTTGCCCCACTGGTCCTTGACCTTGTCGTTGAGCGTGATGCGGTTGGTCTCGCGCGGCATGTCCTCGCCCACCAGCCACATGCCGGCGAGCTGGGTGTAGCGCTCCATCCACCAGGCAAAGTCGGCCCCCCAGCCACCGGGGTTCAGGAAGGCCGCCATGAAGGGCACGCCCAGCGCCAGGGTTTCCAGCTCGTACCCACCCGCAAAGCCGCGCCTGGTGTCGTGGCGCGCTTCGTCGCGCACGATGCCGGCCATGGTGGTGCCGCGGTACATGTGCACCGGCTCCTTGAAGGCGGCGTAGACCGAGCCGGTCATGTGGCGCATGTAGTTGCGGCCCACCTGGCCCGAACTGTTGGCCAGACCGTCCTTGAACATGTTCGACGCCGACAGCAGCAACAGGCGCGGCGTCTCGATGGCGTTGCCCGCCACGCAGACGATGCGGGCTTTCTGGCGCTGCTCCTTCTTGTCCTTGTCGAAGTACACGACACCGGTGACCTTCCCCGCGGGGTTGTGCTCGATGCGGGTCACGTGTGCTTCGGTGCGCAGCTCGAAGTTGCCGGTGGCGTCGGCCTTGGGCAGCTCGGTGTAGAGCGTGCTCCACTTGGCGCCGCTCTTGCAGCCCTGGAAGCAGAAACCCAGCTGCAGGCAGCGACCCCGGCCGTCCCGCGGCTGGCTGTTGATGGCCATGTTGCCGGTGTGCACGTCCCTGTAGCCGAGCTTGGAGGCGCCGTTGTACATCACCTTGAAGTTGTTGTTGCCCGGCAGACCGGGAATGCCGTTGGTGCGCGTCACGCCCATCTTGTCTTCGGCCTTGGCGTAGTAGGGCTCGAGGTCTTTGAGCGTGATGGGCCAGTCGAGCAGGTTGGCGCCTTTGATCTCGCCATAGACCGTTTTCGTGCGGAACTCGTGCTCCTGGAAACGCAGCGAAGCACCGGCCCAGTGAGTGGTGGTGCCGCCGACGGTCTTGCAGATCCAGGCCGGCAGACCGGCAAAGTCTTTCGCCACCCGCCAGCTGCCCGAGGTGGTGCGCGTGTCGAGCCAGGCCAGCTGGCTGAACGATTTCCACTCGTCGTTGATGAAGCTGGCGTTGCTCTGCGCGGCACCCGCTTCCAGCACCACGACCTTGATGCCCTTCTGGCACAACTCGTTGGCCAGCGTGCCGCCGCCCGCGCCCGAACCGATGATGACGACGACCGAGTCGTCGCTGTGTGCAAACGTTGTCATGTGTGTCTCCTGGAGCGTCCCGGTGCGCGCACTGGCCCGGTCGCCACTTGTTGAACTCGTGGGGTAAGCCGGGGGAATCAGAGATCGGCGGCGGGACTGGCCTGCGCGGTGGGCGCGGGCAACCACTTCAGGTCCTGGAAGCCGCGCGTGATGTAGCCGCCCTTCTCCCAGGCCGAGCCGGGGTAACCGAAGGTGGCGTAGGCCATGTCGTTGTCGTAGAGGGAGGTCACGCACTGGCCGCGCACGGTGCCGAAGAACGGCTGGCCTTCCATGGCCTTGACCACCTGCAGCTTCTTGGCCTTGCCGGCTTTGGTGAAGTCGCCGTTGGCGGCCTGGTTCAAGGCGGCGATGCCGTCCTTGAGCATCTTCGCCGCGCCGGCATCGCCCGCGGCCTTGGCGTCGAGGTCCTTGGCCAGCAGGGCGTACACCGCGTCGGGCAGTTTGTCGTGCGGGTAGAGCACACGGCCCATGGCCATGAGGGTCTCGCCCTCGGCCTTGCTGAGCACCTTGAGTTCGACCGCCCACACCGGCGAGGGTGCGAGGCTGGCGAGCAAGCTGCCGGTGACCAGCGTGCCCATGAGCACACCCGATCCCTTGAGGAACTCGCGCCGCGCCAGCGGCAGGTTCATCCTGGGCACTTCGCCCACGTCTTCGTTGCAAGCGCTGGCCGTGGCGACGGCGGGGGCGTTCCCCTGGATGGCAATGACGCGCATGTTGTCTCCTGCTTTTGTGGGTCTCGCACCCGCAGGGCTTGCGGATGTGAAAAGCAGTATTGCGCGCCCGGTCGGCGGGCGGGTGGTAGCTCGCTACCTACAGGGAAAACCCGGGCTGTTCAAGCCGCGCTCAGGCCTGTTTCAAATGACGGTGCACATACCGCTGCAACACCCCGTCCATGCGGGACTGCCAGCCGTCACCCGTCGACTTGAAATACGCCACGACCTCAGGGCTGTAACGAACAGATACCAACAACTTCTTGTTGTCCGATTTCGGTCGCCCGCGCAAAGCCTTCATGGGCACCATGGCCTTGAGTTGGGCAGGGGTGAGTGGCTGGGCGTCCTTGTCGGCGCGCGCCGCCGCCGTGATGGCCTTGTCTTCTGCCACGCTGGGCATGTGGACCGCAGGCCGTTTGACAGCGCCCCCTTCAGGGCGGGTTGTTTTGGGACTGATCGCTTTGGACATAGTGCTTCACCTCACGTCGGTTGGCCCTGCGCAGACTGATGACCCTGCGCACAGATCCTCGGTCCACAAACGCCACGAAATACAGAATGCCGGTCTCCGGGGCCAGGGCAATCATGCGGCACTCTCCGTAGTCGAACCGGTCGTCGACCCAGACCAAGGCGTCATCCCAGGCCAACAAGGACGCCAGCGCCAGAGAAAGGCCGTGCTTCTTGAAGTTGGATGTGTCTTTCGCTGGATCGAACTCGCACTGCATTTTAATGTAGCTACATTAAATCAACTGGTCAACGTGGGCTTTGCGCCCACAGGCCACTCAACCCAACAACAGCGTCGCGGCGATGGTGGCCACGCCCAGGATCAGGTTGACGCCAACCCAGGTGCGGATGGAGGCCAGGGCGGCGCCGCCCGCGGGCCAGTCGCTGGCGCTCACGGCGCGGCTCAGGCGCTTGAACAGCGCGAAGCGGATGTGGCCAAAGACCACGATCATCAGGATGCCCAGCGTGGCCATCACGGTCCAACCCAGCGGCATGTTGAACGGCAGGCCAGCCTGCACCGTTTCCTTGGCCACGCGGCCGATCATCCACAGGCCCGAGAACAGCACCAGCAAGACCACCACCTGCACGGTGGTGAAGAAACGTTGGAGCACGTCGTGCATCAGGCGGATGCGCAGTGGGGGTTCCAGCGTCTGCACGGCCGGGCGCAGGAAAGCGTGGGCGAAATACATGCCGCCGATCCACAGGACGATGGACAGGACGTGAACGAGCTTGAGACTGGCGTAGATCATGGATGCACTTTCGTTGGAGAGGAGAAATCAGACATCGGACAGCACACCGCCCACGCGGCGTTGCAGGCGGTATGGCGGCAAACCTTGCAGCATGCGCCGGCCGTAGCTCTGGCGCAGCAGGCGCGCGTCGTAGCAGACCACGACGGCTTCGTCGGTCTCGCTGCGCAGGGCGCGGCCGGTCCACTGCAGCAGGCGCGCGCCGGTGGCGGGCACCACGAGTTCGCTGAACGGGTCGCGGCCCTGGCTCTTGAGCCAGTCGGCGCGCGCCTGGCCCACCGGGTCGCTCGGTGAAGCAAACGGCAGCTTGGTGATGAACACCCATTCGCACAGCTCGCCGGGCAAGTCCAGCCCCTCGCCGAACGACTGCAGGCCGAACAGGATGGAGACCTCGCCGTCGGCAACGCGCTCGGCGTGGCGGCGCAGCAGCACGGTGCGCGAGGCTTCGCCCTGCACCAGCACCCGGTCGCGCAGCGCGCCGTGTTCGCCGCGCTCCAGCAGGCCTTGCGCCTGGCGCATCTGCGCACGCGAGGTGAACAGCACCAGGGCGCCACGTTTCACCTCGCGCAGGTCTTCCATGAGCGAGGCCAGCATTTCGCGCGTGTAGCCCTCCACATCCTTCGGATCGGCCACGGTCTGCACCACCACCAGGCGGCCCTGGCGCTTGTGGTCGAACGGGCTCTGCACCTCGCGCGTGGCCACCGCATCGTCCCAGGCCAGGCCCGACTCGTGCAGGAAATGGTCGAAGTTGCCGCAGGTCACGAGCGAGGCCGAAGTGACCACCGCCGCGCGCACCTTGTTCCACAAGTGGTTGCGCAGCAGGCTGCCGGGCTGCAGCGGGCAGGCGTGCGCGGTGAGCGTGACGAGGCCGTGGTGGATGCCGGCCTCCAGCCACTTGGCCAGCGGCGCCTGGCCGTCGGTGGGGGCCTGCATCCACAGCGTGGCGGTTTCCTGCGCGCTCTGCAGGCGCGGCGCGAGCACGCCCAGTCGGCTGTACAGCTTGGCGCAGCGCGCGGCATCGCCCGGGTTCTCGCGTGCGTTGGCCTTGAGCTGAGTGGCGAGCGCTTCAAACACCTTGAGCAGCGCGCTGGCGTTGGCGTGCATCTGCGCCACCACCTCGGTCCACTCGGGCGGCAGCGCGCCGCCGTCGAAGCGGTCGACGATGGGTGGGGCGTTGTCGCTGAAGCCACCGCGGGCGGGCGCTTTGCCCGGCGTGCGGCCCGTGAGGTCGAGCCAGGCCGGCAGCGCGCCGACGCGCTGCATGGCCAGGCGCGCGAGTTCACTCTGCGCGGTTTTCAATTCTTTGGCGAGTTGCGCCACGTCCGAGGTCGGGCGGGCATCGAGCGCACCGGCCACCTCGTCCACTGCGCGCGGCAGCTTGTCGAGCCAGTTGCTGCGCATGAGGTCCATGGACGCGGTGAACTGGCCCTGCGCCACCGAGCCGAGGTGGTGCGCTTCGTCGAACACCACGTAGCAGTCTTGCGGCGCGGGCAGCGCGTGCAGGCCCAGCGTGGACAGCAGCAGGTCGTGGTTGACCACGATCACCTGCGCCTGCGCCAGCCTGGCGCGCGCCTGGTAGTAGCTGCAGCTGTTGTAACTGGGGCAGTGGCGCGCGGTGCAGGTGTGGCGTTCGGCCGCCACGGGGCTCCACAGGCTGCCCTCGGGCGGTTCGTCGAGCCGGTCGCGGTCGCCGTCCCAGCTGCCGCCGTCCAGCGCGTTGGCCCAGGCGGTGTACTGCACGCCGCGCTCCTGCCAGCGCGCGGCAGCAGACGCCGAGGCCACGGCGCGCGCGGCCACACCGGAGGCGCTGGTGTCGGCAGGGGCGTCGTCGCTCTCGAACAGGTCGGCGCTGGCCGCGTCGCCGCCGCTGAGCTGGTCGAGCTTGAGGCGGCACACGTAGCGCCCGCGCCCCTTGGCCAGCGCAAAGCTGAAGGGCTGCGGCAGCGTGGCGGCCAGGGCCGGCAGGTCTTTGGCGATCAGCTGCTCCTGCAGCGCCACGGTGGCGGTGGAGATGATCACGCGCTTTTGCTGCGCCAGCGCCAGCGGAATGACGGTGGACGCGTAAGCCGCCGACTTGCCCACGCCGGTGCCGGCCTGCACCACCGCAATGCCGCGCGCGGGCAGGGCCGCGTCGCTGGCCACCGAATCGTCCCCCGGCGTCACACCCGAGAGCGTGTGCGCGATGTGCGCGGCCATCTCGCGCTGGCCGGGCCGGGCACGGTAGCCGCTGGCATGCGCGACCACGTGGTCGAAGGCCGCCAGCGCCAGCGCCTCGCGCGCCAGCGGGCCGCTGGGGAGCGCGGCACTGGGTGCAGAAACGTCGTCGGCGGTGGACTCGAGGATGGTGGACATGCGGTGCGGGCAAGCAAAGCGCGATTGTCCCAGACGCCCGCAGAGGACATCGGGAACATGGTGCAATGCACCAAGATCTTCACCATCCCTGGCCATGACGACCCCTCCCCGCGCACGACGCAAGAACACCGCCCGCACCGCCAGCGGCAAACTGCCGATCGATCTGGCCCTGCAGGGCGGCGGCTCGCACGGCGCCTTCACCTGGGGCGTGCTGGATCGCCTGCTGGAAGAAGACGGGCTGGAGATCGCGGCCATCAGCGGCACCAGCGCCGGCGCGATGAACGCGGTGGCCCTGGCCGCCGGCCTCATGGACGGGGGTCGCGCCGGGGCGCAGCGCGTGCTGCGCCAGTTCTGGACGCGCGTGGCCGAGATCTCGCCCTTTCACACGCTGCAGAGCAGCCCCCTGGGCACTGCGTTTGCACCCGCGCAGGCGCTCATGGCGCCGTGGCTGGCACCGTTCAAACAGTTCAACGCGGCACTGGGCAGCCAGCTCTCGCCCTACCAGCTCAACCCGCTCAACCTCAACCCGTTGCGGGACGTGCTCGTGGAGACGGTGGATTTCAAGCGCGTGTGCGCCTGCCACAAGACCCAGCTGTTCATTGCGGCCACCCAGGTGCGAACTGGCCGGTTGCGCGTGTTCGGCCAACACGAACTCACCGCCGACATGGTGATGGCCTCGGCCTGCCTGCCGCTTTTGTTCCAGGCGGTGGAGATCGACGGCGAAGCCTACTGGGACGGCGGTTACGCCGGCAACCCCTCGCTCATGCCCCTGATCACCGAGAGTCCGGCCGACGATTTGCTGCTGGTGCAGATCAACCCGGTGCAGCGCGACGACGTGCCCCGCAGCGCCAGCGACATCCTGGACCGCATCAACGAGGTGACCTTCAACGCCAGCCTGCTCAAGGAAATGCGCAGCATTGCGCTGCTCAAGCAGCTGATCGACGGTGAGGGCCGATCGGGCCAGCGCCACCGCCAGCTCCTGTTCAAGCGGGTGCAGGACCTGCGTGTGCACCTGATCGACGGTGGCGAATCGCTCAGCCCGCTGGGCGCGGCGAGCAAGACCGAAACGCAGTGGGCTTTTCTGTCCAAGCTCCACGAGCTGGGCCGCGCCTCGGCCAGCCGCTGGCTGGCCGACCACGGACATCACCTGGGCGAACGCAGCAGCTTCGATCTGGCGGGGGTGCTGGAGGGCTGAGCCTGACGCTGCGCGTACCAGGTGCGCGCGGTGTGTTCGATGTGCTCCAGGAAGACCGCGGCCAGCGGTGACAGCCGCTTGCCGCGCGGGTAAAGCGTCCACCAGTTGGACTGCACCGGAAAGCCCGCCACCGGCAGCTCGACCAGGCGCGCGTCGGCCAGCGGCGCCGCCAGGGCGTGGCGCGACACCACGGCCAGGCCCATGCCGGCGGCCACGGCCTCCTTGATGGCCTCGTTGCTCCCCAGCTCCAGCCGCACCCGGGGCGCAAAACCCTGGGCAGCGAAGTGCGCGTCGCAGGCCAGGCGCGTGCCCGAGCCCCGCTCGCGCACGATGAAACGCTCGTCCGCCAGATCGGCGAGTGCGATCCGGCGCCGCTGCGCCCAGCGGTGCGATGCCGACGCGATCACCACCAGCGGGTTGGGCAGAAAGGCGTGCTTCTCCAGCTCGATGTCGGGCGGTGGGATCGACATGATGTAGAGGTCGTCGCGGTTGTGGCGCAGCCGCTCCACCACCGCGTCGCGGTTGAGCAGCTCCAGCGCGATGTCGACCTCCGGATGCGCGTCGCAAAAGCTGCCCAGCAGGCTGGGCACAAAGTATTTGGCCGTGCTCACCACCGCCAGCCGCAGGCGACCGCGCGTGAGCCCCTTCATGGCGTCGATGCGCTGTTCGAACGCGGCCCATTCGTCCTCCATCCGGCGTGCGGTGTCCACCAGCGCCTCGCCGGCCTCGGTGAGGAAGAGCCGCTTGCCGACCTGCTCGTACAGCGGCAGGCCCACCGCGTCGGCCAGTTCCTTGAGCTGCATCGACACCGTGGGCTGCGTCACATGGCAGGCCCGCGCCGCGGCCGTGATGCTCTTGTGTTCGGCCAGGGCAAGAAACAGCCGGAGCTGCCGGAAGGTGAAGTTCATAGGGTTTGCTCGATGCAATCCATCAGGAGAATTGATTTTTCATTATCGAACAACCCACCTAGCATCGCGGCCATGCCCAATTTGCTCGATCCCGCCATCCTGTTCTTCGTCTTCGGCGTGCTCGCCGGCACCGTCAGATCCAACCTGGAAATCCCGCCCCAGATCTCGCGCTTTCTGTCGCTCTACCTGCTGATGGCGCTGGGCCTCAAGGGCGGCTTTTCCCTGGCGAAATCGGGGCTCACGCCCGAGGTGGCCACCACCCTCGGCCTGGCCGTGCTGCTGGCCATCGTCATCCCGGCCATCAGCTACCAGCTGCTCAAGCGGCGCCTGAGCGGGTTCGACGCCGCCGCCATCGCCGCCACCTACGGGTCGGTCAGCGCGGTCACCTTCATCACCGCGGTGCAATTCCTGGAGAACCAGGGCACCGCGTTCGGCGGCCACATGGCCGCGGCCATGGCCCTGATGGAGTCGCCCGCGATCATCATGGCGGTGCTGTTCGCCAACAGCCTGCGTCAGCAAGCCGCGGTCGGTGCAGCCGCCGGCGGCACGCTCGTCCTGGGCGCGGGCACGGGTTCACCGATCCGGCTGGGCAAGATCCTGCACGAGTCGTTCACCGACGGTGCCCAGCTGCTGCTGCTCGGCGCCATGGTCATTGGCATGCTCACGGGCGAAGCGGGGCAAGCGGTCATGGCACCGTTCTCCACCGACCTGTTCAAGGGCATGCTGGCCTTCTTCCTGCTCGACATGGGCCTGCTGGCCGCACGCAACATGGGCGAACTCAAGGGGAAACCGGTCTGGCTGCTGGCCTACGCGGTGCTGGCGCCGCTGGTGCACGCTGCGCTGGCCCTGGCACTGGCCGCCGCCGCGGGCGTGAACGCCGGCAACGCGGCGCTGCTGATGGTGCTGGCCGCGAGCGCCTCCTACATCGCCGTGCCGGCGGTGCTGCGCCATGCCATCCCCGAAGCGCAGCCCGCGCTGTACTTCGGCATGTCGCTGGGCATCACCTTCCCGTTCAACATCGTGGTGGGCATTCCGCTGTACGTGGGTGTGGCGCAGCGCGTCCTGGGCTGACCCGGTGCGTTTCGGTACACTCGCCGGCCCACACGATCACAGCTTCAGCCATGCCCTATTCCGTCTCCCACCACAAGCTCACCCAGATCCTCTCGGCCCACGGCCTCAAATCGGGCGACGCGGGCGGCATCGACAAACTCTTCGGCGGCAACGACGGCTACTACTGGTTCGGCACCGTGCGCGACCTCTGCCCTCCCGGCAAGACCCTGGTGTGGGAGTCGCAGTACGACATGGTCAACGCCATCCAGGCGCACGAGAACGCCACCGCCGCGGAAGACGAGATGAAGCCGCAGGTGCCCAGCGCGGCCAACATCGCCGCCCTCTCCAAAGCGCTGCACGACCCGCTCTGAGCGAGCGCGCCCTGGCTCAGGGCGCCGGTACGTGGAAACAGAACATCGCGCCCTGCCCCACAGCCCCCTGACCCCGCACGCCGCCACCGTGGCGCTCCAGCACACGGTGGACCGTGGCCAGCCCGACGCCCGAACCCTCGAACTCGTGGTGGGCATGCAATCGCTTGAAGGGCTCGAAGAGCTGGGCGGCGTAAGCCATGTCGAAGCCGGCGCCGTTGTCGCGCACGCAAAACTCCTGTGCACCATCGGGACGGATGCCGTGGGTGAAGGCGATCTCCGCGTGCGGCGTCTGGCCGGTGTACTTCCAGGCGTTGCCCAGCAGGTTCTGCAGCACCACCCGCATCAGCCCGCGATCGGCCCACACCTGCATGCCCTCGTCAATGCGCCACTGCACTTCACGCGCCGGATCGGTGGCCGCGAGCTCCGCGCTGATCGAGTGCGCCATGCGCGTGAGGTCCACCGTCTCCAGCCGCAGCTCGGTGCGGTTCAGGTGGGCCAGTGCGAGCAGATCGGAAATGAGGCGACCCATCCGCCGCGATGAGCTGCGGATGCGGTTGACGTAGGTGCGGGCCTCGGCGGTCAGGGTGGCACCGAACTCTTCTCCCAGGAGGCTGGCGAAGCCTTCGATGCTGCGCAAGGGCGTGCGCAGATCGTGCGAGACGCTGTAGGCAAACGCTTCCAGCTCGCGGTTGAGCACCGACATCTCGCGCGTGCGCTCGACCACCCGCAGCTCCAGCTCTTCGTTCAGGCGCTTGAGTGCTTCTTCGGCGTTGTGCATTTCGGTGATGTCCTGCACCGTGCCCACACTGCGCAGCGCCACATCGCCGTCGAATTCGGTGAAGCCCGAGACCCGCACGTATTTCACACGTCCATCGTCCATGAGCAGGCGGTGCACCAGATCGTAGTTTTCGCGCGCGTTGAACGAGCGCTGGTAGGCACTGGTCACCAGCGCCCGGTCGTCGGGGTGCACGCGGGTGATGAAGGCCTTGTAGGTGGGCGCGTCGGCGGGGTCCACCTCGAAGATGCGGAAGATTTCATCGGTCCAGCTCAGCTCGTTGGACGGCAGCTCGCGCTTCCAGCTGCCCACGCGGGCCAGGCGCTGGGCCTCTTTGAGGCGGGCCTCGCTGTCCTGCAACACCGCCTCGGATTGCTTTCGCAGGGTGATGTCCTGCATGGTGAACTGCATCAGCGGGCGCCCACCGAGCTCAAACGCCATGAGGTGGCCTTCACCGTCCCAGCACGTGCCATCGGGCCGCTTGTGGCGCCACTCGAACACCACCGCACCGGAGCGCCTGGTTTGCTCGACAAACGCAAAGCCTCTCTTCACCGACGATTCGCCGTCTTCCTGCGTCCTGGCCGACAGGTCCATGGGCGTCGCCTCCAGCAAGGCCTCCCGCGTCGGGTAGCCGTAGATGCGCAGGGCGGCTGCGTTGCAGTCGACAAACCGGTAGGTCTCGGCGTCCATCACCAGCATCGCCAGCGGCGAGCTCTCGAACTGCCGCAGGCGCAACACCTCGCTGGCCTCCAGCGCCGAGGCCTTGCGGCCCAGGTGCATCAGCAGCGCCATGATCAGCCCCCCGCTCACCAGCAGCAGCGCGATGAGCGCCGCAGTCACCCGGCGGCTGCTCTGCAGGGCGGGCGCCAAGGGCGCCAGCACCGCCTGATCGGCGATGCCGATGGCCACCACCAGACCCGATGCGTTGAGGCGGTACCAGCCGTAGGTGCGGGCAACACCGTCGACCAGCCCTTCGGTGCGAAAGCTGCCACTGCGCGAGTTGGTCTGGGTCAGGAACTCCCGCTCCACCGGCACACGGGTGCCCATGGCCGCCTCGTGGTCCAGGCTGCGGGCGAGAAAGGTTCCATCCGGCAAGATCAGGGACACCACGTCTTGCTCGGAGAGTTGCAGGGCGCCCAGCCTGCGCGCAATGAAAGCCGCGGAAACCATCATCTGCACCGAGCCCACAAAGCGCCCTTCCAGCAGAATCGCGCGGCTGACCACCACCTCCCAGCCATCGACCATGGGCGACTTCACCGGTTGGCCGATCACGAGACGATCGTCGGTCGCCGCCTGGCGCTGGTCCTGGAAATGCGCCTGATCGCCGATGAACGCGCTGGCCTTGCCTTCCTGGGTGTCGTGAATCACATGGCCGTCGGCATTGGCCACCGAGATGTGGGTGACGAAACCGCGTGGCAGGGCCTGGATGGCCCCCAGCGCAACCTCGTTGAACCCCCCCGGGTCGCGCAACCACACGCGGCGAAGATCGCGCAACTGCAGATCCAGCGCCGTGATCAGGCCACTGACCTGTCCGCCCATGGCATCCGCCAGATGGATGCTGCGTTTTTCCGCCTGCAGCAGCACCTGCTGCTCCAGCAGGGCCTGGGATCGCGCGGACTGCCACCACAGGAACGCCGCCGCCAGCACCGTGAACAGCGCCACCAGCAGCGGGATGAAGCGCGCACGGTTGCTCACGCGGCGGGCTCGCACGCTGAGCGGGTCGACACGGCGTGTTGAACGCGGAGAGTCATGGGCAGCCAGGGAGGTTCATCGGCGGTTGCCAATGTTTCAAAAATATACCCCGTGGGGCTCCCACTTGCGCAGCGGATTCACCCTATTTCAGCAGCCCTTTCAGCAGCTCGCTCAGCCCGTCCCAGACAATCTGCACGCCCAGGCACAGCAGGATGAAGGCCGAGAGGCGCAAAAAGATCACGCTGCCGGCCTCGCCCAGCGGCTTGAGGAGCTGCTGGGCGTAGCGAAACGCCAGGTACAGCAGCAGGCCGATGGTGAGCAGGGCCAGCACCCCGCCACCCATGCGCGCCAACGACAGCGCCAGGCGCGTGTCGTTCAGCGCCACCCCCACGGTGATGGCCGCCGCGATCGAGCCCGGCCCGCAGCTGATGGGGAAGGTCAGCGGGTAGAAGGCCTGGCGGCGCGCCTGCTCGGGCGTGAACGACTCGGCCAGCACGGTGCGGCGGTCGTCGCTGGCGTGGGCGGCGTTGAGCAGCCGCCATGCGGCCGCGGCCACGATCAGCCCACCGCCCACCCGCACGATGGGCAACGAGATGCCGAAGAATTCCAGCACGTAGGAGCCCACCAGCATCGAGCCCACCATGAGCGCAAACATGTTGCGCGCGATGCGCCGCGCCAGCAGCGCGCGCGTGCTGGGCGAGGCGCCCTCGGTGAGGCCGAGGAAGATCGGCGCGGTGGCCGCCGGGTTCAAGATGGGCAGGATGGCGGCGAACACGAACAGGTAGCTCTTGCCCACCGCCAGCAGCAACTCGGCGGTCATGCCGCGGGCGGCTGCGGCTGTTCGAGCAGGCTCTTCATGCGCCGGCGCAAGGCCTTGTCGCGTTGCTGCTCGTCGTCCCAGTCGGCGCGCACGCCGCGCCACAGCGCCACAGCCATGAGCACGATCACCAGCGTGAACGGCAGGGCGAAGACGATGGTGGCGGTCTGCACCGCCTTCACACCACCGGCCAGCAGCAGGCTGATGGCGATGCCCGAGACCAGCAGGCCCCAGACGATCTTCACGCGCGCGCTCGGGTTGGCCTGGCCGCCGGTGCTCATCATGCCCAGCACCAGCGTGGCCGAATCGCCCGAGGTGACGAAGAACACCAGCACCAGGATGGTGGCCACGCCGCTGAGCAGGCCGCTCATGGGCAGGGCTTCAAACATGGCAAACATGGCGGTGGACACATCGGCACCCACGGCCTCGGCCATCGGCAGGCCCTGCATGATTTCCTGGTTGAGCGCGGTCCCGCCGAACACCGAGAACCACACAAAGGCGGCCAGCGTGGGCGCCAGCACCGTGCCCAGGATGAATTCGCGGATGGTGCGACCGCGCGACACGCGCGCGATGAACAGGCCCACAAACGGCGACCAGCTCACCCACCAGGCCCAGTAGAAAACCGTCCAGCCGCTGACCCAGCCGCTGTCGCGGAACGGCGTCATGCGCAGGCTCATGCGAACGAACTCGCTCACGTAACTGCCCAGCGTGCTGGTGAAGATGTCGATGATGGCCACCGTCGGCCCCATCACGAAGAGGGCCAGCGTGAGCAGCGCGGCGAGCACCAGGTTGATGTTGGAGAGCCACTTGATGCCCTGGGTGACGCCCGTGACGGCCGAGGCCAGGAACAGCACCGTGGTCACCACGATGATGCCGACCTGCGAGGACTCGCTCACCGGCAAACCCATCAGCGAATTCAGGCCGCTGTTGATCTGCAGCGCACCCATGCCCAGCGAAGCGGCCACACCGAAGGCGGTGGCGATCACGGCCAGCACGTTGACCACCGGCCCGAGCTTCTTGAGCGGTGCCCACGGCAACGACTCCACGGCGGTGCTCACCAGGGCGGAGCCGCCCCGGCGGAACTGGAAGAACGCGATGGCCAGCGCCACCATGCTGTAGACCGCCCAGGGGTGCAGGCCCCAATGGAAGAAGCTGTAGCGCATGGCGGCGTTGGCCGCCTCGGGCGTGTTGGGCGCGATGCCGGGTGGTGGCGCGCCGTAATGCGAGATCGGCTCGGCCACCCCCCAGAACACCAGGCCGATGCCCATACCGGCGGCGAACAACATGGCGAACCACGACCCGACCGAGAACTCCGGTTCATCGTCTTCCGCGCCGAGCTTCAGATCGCCATAGCGGCTGAAGGCCAGCACCATCGCCAGCACCACCAGGCCCAGCACCACCCACAGGTAGAGCCAGCCGAAGTCGCGCGTGATGACGGCCAGCAGCGTGTCGTACACCCCGCCCAGCGATGCGGGGGCGATCACGCCCCACAGGACGATGGCCAGGATGAGCCCGGCCGAGACGATGAGTTGCATGGGAAATGTCCTCCAGTGATGGTGTTCGCGCCGGTGTACGCCGCAACGTGAAAAGGGTCTGTCCGGCCGCACACGCAAGGTGTGGCCACTGCACAAGCAGGAGACGGGGAAGCGTGCGACGGCGGCGGTGGCCCGATGTGTCAGGGACTCCCGTCAGCACCCCGAGAGGGCGCTGGAACATGGACCGGCGGGGGTCGTGTCGCTGCGGGGCTGTCAGCAAGGGCCGGCACCGCCAGCGCCATGAAGGAGCGCCGGCCGTGCCGTCGGTGAGGGCTCACATTGTCCCCCGGTTGGTGCAAACCCTTGGGTCCAATGTGGGCGGCACCCGTGGGCCCAAAGCAGACACCTCGAACCCGCGGCACGACGACCCAGGGTCCTGCCGTAGCATCCCCGCATGTCCCGTGCGAACAAAGTCCTGCCCTTTCTCAACTGGCCGCGCCCCGACGCCGCCTTGCTGCGCGGCGAGGCGCTGGCCGGCCTCACGGTCGGGTTGATGGTGGTGCCGCAGGGCGTGGCCTACGCCGCGCTGGCGGGCATGCCGCTGATCACCGGCATCTACGCCTCGCTGCTGCCCGCGCTGATCGCGGTGCTCTTCAGTTCGTCGGTGCGCCTGTCGGTCGGTCCCACCGCGCTCACCTGCCTGCTCATCAGCGCCTCGCTCAGCGGCCTGGCCGAGCCCGGCAGCGCGCAGTGGATCGCACTCGCCGTGTGGCTCGCGTTGCTCAGCGGGCTGCTGCAGATCGCGCTGGGCTTTGCGCGTTTCGGCTGGCTGCTCAACCTGGTGAACTCGCCGGTGCTCATGGCCTTCACCCAGGCCGCAGCGGTGCTCATCATCGCCTCGCAGCTGCCCGCCCTGCTCGGGCTGGGGGCCTGGGACAGCCTCGCCTGGCCGGCGCAGGTGCACCTGCCCTCGCTCGCCTTCGGCCTGGGCAGCCTGGGCGCGCTCGTGCTCGCGCGCCGTTGGCGCCCGGGCTTTCCCACCGTGCTCGCGGTGGTGGTGGCCAGCGCCGCCATCAGCCACTTCACCGGCTTTGAGGCCGGTGGTGGCGACGTGGTGGGTGCCTTGCCGCAAGGCCTGCCCACGCCCTACCTGCCCGGCTGGCCGGGCTGGAGCGTGCTGGGCCAGCTGGTGCTGCCCACGCTCGTGATCACGCTGGTGAGTTTTCTGGAAACCGCGTCCAGCGCCAAGGTGGAGAGCGGCCAGCGTGGTCAGCGCTGGGACCAGGACCAGGACCTGATCGGCCAGGGCCTGGCCAAGCTGGCCTCGGCCTTCAGCGGCGCCTTTCCCACCAGTTCGTCGTTCTCGCGCTCGGCGCTCAACCTCTACGCCGGCGCCCGCACCGGCTGGGCCACGGTGTTCTCGGTGGTGGTGGTGCTGGTGGCGCTGCTGGTGCTCACGCCGCTGCTGCGCCATGTGCCGATGGCGGTGCTCGCGTCCATCGTGCTGGTGGCCATCCTGGGCTTGATCAAGCCGCGCGCCTTCGTGCACCTGTGGTCGGTCTCGCGGGTGGAGGCGTGCATTGCCGGCATGACTTTTGCGGTCACGCTGCTCGCCGCACCCCGCCTGTACTGGGGCGTGCTGGCGGGCGTGTTGATGGCACTCTCCCATTTTTTGTACCTGCGGCTGCACCCCCGCATCATCGAGGTGGGCCTGCACCCCGACGGGAGCCTGCGCGACCGCCACCTCTGGCTGTTGCCGCCGCTGGCGCCCCACCTGTATGCGCTGCGCATGGACGCCGCGCTCGATTTCGCCACCGCCAACGGCTTCGAGCGCGCGATCGCCGAGCACATCGCAGCGCACCCCGGCACCCGCCATGTGATGTGGATCGCGCACCCGATCAACTGGATCGATGCCACCGGCGCCGAGGCCTTCGGGCGCCTGCGCGAGCACCTCGAAGAACGGCACATCGACCTGCACCTGGTGGGCATCAAGCTGCCGGTGGAGGCGGTGTTGCAGCGCGCCGGGCACCTGCAGGCCGGTCCGCGCCTGCACCTCTACCGCACCGAAGCCGAAGCGTTGCGCGCCGCCGGTGCGCTGTCGCCAGCGACCGCCTGAGCCAACCGTGCGCGCCGCGGGATCAAGAAACGTGGGGTTTATGCCGATAACGTGACAAGTCCTGTGGTAACCCTGCACCAGGAACGTGACAGCGTCGGGCGGCTGCGATCCAATAGCCCGTGTTGCTGTTGGCATGCACACGGAGGTGTCAGCCGGGCTTAAGCCCCGGCGGTGAACATCGACCGGTCGGCCAACCGGGCAGCGAAGTCAGGGTTGAACAAAAAAAGAGAATGCTGTCTGGAGCCCCGATGAGCTGCCGCGTGTTGACGATCGATGACAACGAAAACGACCTGCTGTTCACCCGCATCGCCCTGGAGCGCAGTGGAGTCGCTTACGAGATCCGTGCCTTCGAGCGGGCACAGGATGCCCTCACCATGCTGTGCACCGACGAGGCACACGGCACCGACCTGATCCTGCTCGACATCAACATGCCGGTCATGGACGGCTTCGCGTTCCTGCAGGCGTTCGAGGCGCTGCCGGCCGCCCAGCGCGGAGACGCAGTGGTGGTGATGCTCTCTTCTTCCTCCGACCCGGCCGATCACCGCCGCGCCGCGCTGCACGCCAGCGTGCGGGGCTTCGTGAGAAAACCCCTGGACAAGGACACCGCCGCCGGGCTCGTGCGCCTGATCGGCCCGCGATGAACCGGGCCCCGTCACACCGCCGGCGGGCCCTGGCGCTGTGGTGTGTCGGCCTGCTGTTCAGCGCACTGGCCGGCTGGCTGGTGCAGCAGAACAACCAGCACCTGCTGCAGGAGCGCACGGAGGCCGCCGCCGGCGAACTGGCCGCGCAAATCCAGCAGCGCTTTGCCCTGTACGAACATGCCCTGAGGGGGGCCCGCGGCGCGGTGGCCGTGGCCGGCGGGACGGCGGTCACACGCCAGCAGTTCAAGGCCTATGCGGACAGCCGCGACACCGCCCTCGAATTCCCGGGCGCGCGGGGCTTTGGTTTCATCCGCCGCGTGGAGCGGACCGACGAAGCCGCTTTCCTGGCGCGCGCACGCGCGGAGGGCCCGGCCGATTTCAGCATCCGCGAACTGCAGACGCATGCGCAAGACCGTTTCGTCATCCAGTACATCTACCCGCAGGAAGCCAACCTGGGCGCGGTCGGCCTGGACATTGCCTCCGAAGCCAACCGCCGGGAAGCCGCACGCGCGGCGGCGCGCGACGCCCAGGCCCGGCTGACCGCGCCCATCACGCTGGTGCAGACCAGCGGGCGGGCCGGGCGGGGCTTTTTGCTGCTGCTGCCGGTGTACCGCGACAACCAGCCCTCGCCAGCGCCGTCGCTTCGCGAGGCCGCCACCCTGGGATGGACCTATGCCCCCCTCGTGGCGGACGAGGTGCTGGCCGACCTGGGCAGCAACCTGCGCGAGGTGGCCCTGTCCCTGACCGACAGCAGCGATCAACGGGCATTTTTTGAATCGCAGCCGGCGCCGCAGGCCCGCGCCAGCACCACCCGCCCCTTGAACGTGCAAGGCCGCGAGTGGGTCATGCAGGTACGCGCGTTGCCGGCGCTCGAAGAGACGACCCGTGGCTTCCCCCCCAGCCTGGCCGTGCTGGCGGGTGTGGCCCTCAGCAGCCTGCTGGCGGCGGGCCTGTCCCTGTGGCTGGAGCGCCGGGCACGCGCGAGCCAGCCATCACCGGCGCCGCCGACGCGCTGGCGGCTGGGCCGGCAGGCCGTCACGCCCACCGCCTTCCTGCGCAGCCCCCTGGCGCTGCGGGCCGGGCTGGGGTTCGGTCTGGTGGGACTGCTGCTGGTGGGCTTCAACTACCGCCAGCAACTCGAGTTGCAACACCAGCAGGCCGAACAGTCGCTGCAGCTGGCGGTGGACACCCTCGCCCGCACCGCCGAGAACAAATACGCCGAGCGGCGGCGCAGCCTGCTGTTTCTCGCCAACACGCCACCGATCAAGGGCCTGGTGCGGGCGATCGAACAAGGGGGCGTGGACGGACAGGGAGGGTCCACCGAAACCCAGTGGCGCCAGCGGATGGTGCAGATTTTTTCGGCCTACCTCACCGCCACGCCCGAGCCCTACCAGGTGCGGTTCATCGGTGTGGCCGACGGCGGCCGCGAACTCGTGCGCCTGGAACGCCAGGGCAACCAGGTGGTGATGACGCCGCCGAACCGGCTGCAGCAGAAGGGCAATGCGGATTACTTTCTCGAGGCCCTGCGCGTGGGCGAGGGCAATGTGTACGTCTCCGACGTCAACCTCAACCGCGAGCACGGCCAGGTCGAGCTGCCCCACCGTCCCACGATCCGCTACGCCACACCGGTGCACGACAGCACCGGCCAGGTGTTCGGCGTGATCGTGATCAACGTCGACCTGACGGGACGCCTGGGCGTCTTGACGGCCAGCAGCGGACCCCGACCGCAGATCTTCGTGACCAATGCGCAGGGGGACTTTCTGGCCCACCCCGATCCCTCGCGCACCTACGGTTTTGACCTCGGGCAGCGCCACCGCTGGAGCGACGAGTTCTTGCCCGCACAACCCCCGGTCGACTTCAGTGTGGGCCGTGCCGACTGGTGGCGGGGATCGGCCGGCGTGGCCATGGCGGCCGAGTCGATCGTGCGGGGCAACCCGGACTCGACCAGCGGCCTGCTGCGCTACACCGCCCTGCGACAAGACAGCGACCTGAGCGCCGCCGCCCTGGCCAGCGCCCGGGCGGGCGTGCCACCCTTGCTGGCCGCGGGCGGCCTGGGCGCGCTGATGCTCTACCTGTACTGGGTGGGTGTGCAGCGCAACCTGCAGGCGCGCGGCGACCGCTTGCGGATCGCCGCCATCGTCGACCAGTCGCCCGACGCCATCGTGGGCCTGGACACCGAAGGCCGCGTGACCTCGTGGAACCGGGGCGCCACACAGCTCTTTGGCCACACCGCCGACGAGGCGCTCGGTCAGGACCTCGACACCCTGACCATGCCGCCCGGGCAGAAGGAGCCGGCCATGGGTTCCCTGCCGAGTGCGCAGGACGCCGCCCCGCTGGAATTGTGGCGACAGACCCGCGATGGCCAGGCCGTGCTGGTGGCCCTGACGCTCTCGCGCCTGGACAACGAATTCGGCGAATCGGTGGGCGCGTCGGTCATTGCGCGCGACATCACCGCCGAACGCGCCGCCCAACGCAAGGTGGTCGAACTCAAGGATGGGTTGGAGCACGAAGTCCAGGAGCGCACCGCCGCACTGGCCGATGAGCACGACCGGCTCGAGAACATCTTGCTGGGCACCGACGCTGGCACCTGGGAGTGGAACGTGCAGACCGGGGAGACCCGTTTCAACGAGCGCTGGGCCGGCATCATTGGACACACGCTGGACGAACTGGGTGCGACCACCATCGACACCTGGATGCGCTTCGCCCACCCCGACGATCTGGCCGAATCGGGGCAGCGCCTGCAAGCCCACTTCCGGGGCGAGAGCGATCTCTACGAATGCGAAGCCCGCATGCGGCACCGCGACGGTCACTGGGTCTGGGTGCTCGACCGGGGCAAGGTCCGGACCTGGACCGCCGATGGCCTGCCCGAGTGGATGTACGGCACGCACCAGGACATCTCGGCCAGCAAAAAGGCGCAGGAGAGCACCATCCGCAGCGAGGCCTTGCTGCGCGGCGCCATCGACGCGGTGGACGAGGCCTTCGTGCTGTACGACCCGGACGAGCGGCTGGTGTTTTGCAACGAGAAATACCGCGAGATCTACCCCCGCGTCGCGCACCTCATGGTGCCGGGGGCGACCTTCGAATCCATCGTGCGCGCCGGCGCCGAACTGGGGGACTATGTGGCCGCGATCGGCCGGGTGGACGAATGGGTCGCCGAGCGCATGGCTGCGCACCGCAGCGGCCACACCGAACTCGTGCAACAACTCGCCAACGGCCGGACCCTCCGCATCATCGAACGCCGCATGGCCGACGGCCACACGGTGGGTTTTCGCATCGACATCACCGACCTGGTCCAGGCCAAGGAGAAGGCCCAGGAGGCCTCGCGCATCAAAGGCGAATTCCTGGCCAACATGAGCCACGAGATCCGCACCCCGCTCAACGCCATGATCGGCATGACCCACCTGCTGGGCGACACCCCGCTGACCCCGTACCAGGCGCAACTGCTATCGAAATCGCAGGTGGCCAGCCGCGCGCTGCTGGGGCTGGTCAACGATGTGCTCGACCTGGCCAAGATCGAGGCCGGCGGCCTCGATCTGGACCACCAGCCGTTCAGCCCGCAAGACGTGCTGGGCGAGATGGACGCCCTGTTCCGCCCCCAGGCCGAGGCCGCCGGCATCGCCTATGCCATCACCGTGTCACCCGACGTGCCGCGCGTGCTGATGGGCGACGCCCAGCGCGTGCGCCAGATCTTCACCAACCTGATCGGCAACGCGCTCAAATTCACCCACGCGGGCCATGTGCAGGTCGGGCTGGACGCGGTGTCGGTGCACGGCACCCAGGTGTGCCTGCGCGGCTCGGTGCGCGACACCGGCAGCGGCATCGACACCGACACGCAGGCCCGGCTGTTCACGCCGTTCACCCAGGCCGACACCTCGTCCACCCGCCGCTTCAGCGGCACCGGCCTGGGCCTGTCGATCGTGCGCCAGCTCACCCGGATGATGGGTGGCGAGGTGGGGCTGCACAGCGAACCGGGCCAGGGCAGCGAGTTCTGGTTCGAGCTCGTGTTGCAGCGCCCGTCCGACGACACGCTCCAGGCCCTGCGCGCCGCTGCGCGCGACGACGCGCCACCGCTGGCGCGGCCCGGGCAGGCACTGCACCACCTCAACCTGCTGCTGGTGGACGACAGCGAGATCAACCTGGAGGTGGCCGCCGGCCTGCTCGGGCGCGAGGGCGCCCGGGTGTGCCTGGCGCGCACCGGGCGCGAAGCGCTGGAGGCCCTGCGCGCCGCACCCGATGCGTTCGACGCGGTGCTGATGGACCTGCAAATGCCCGACATGGACGGCCTGGAGGCCACGCGGCGCGTGCGCGCCGAGCTGGGCCTGACGAACCTGCCCGTGATCGCGCTCACGGCGGGTGCGCTGGCCGAAGAGCGCCAGCACGCGATGGAGGCGGGGATGAACGGCTTCCTGACCAAGCCACTGGACCCCGAGCGGCTGGTGCGCATGGTGCGCGGGTGCGTCGACCAGGCGCGGGGCTCGGTCGCACCGGCGCACGACATGCCCTCCACACCCGCCTCGCCCGCCTCGCCCCTGGCGCCCGCCAGCACCTGGCCAGCCATCCCCGGCGTGGACAGCGCCCAGGCGCAAGAACGCCTGGGGGGCGATCTGGCGCTCTGGCTGAAACTGATGGACCGCCTGCTCGGCGAGTTTGGCGACCTCGCCACGCCCGGCCTGGCCCTGCCCGAGGCCGGCACGGCGCAACAGGCCCTGGCCAGGCGCTTGCACAAGCTGCGCGGCAGTGCCGGCACGCTGGGGGCCGCACCGCTGATGGACGCGGCCCAGGCGCTGGAGAACGGGCTGGTCAGCCAGCAACCGATGACCGGGCTCGAAGCCCCGTGGCAGGCCCTGCAACACGCCCTCGCCGCGCTGCGGCGCGGCTGCGAGCCGGTGCTTCAGGCCGCGCGGCGGGCGGCACCGGTCAGCGACACCGCAGCGCCCGAGACCGACGCGTCGATGCCGCCCGATCTCCCCCACTTTCTGGCGTTGCTGCAGCGCCAGGACCTCGACGCGCTGGTCTGGTGGAAAGCGCACGCCGGTGCGCTGCGCGCGCGCCTGGGTGACGCCCAGGTCGAGCGCGTGGGACACTGGCTGGACGAACTTGATTTTGCGAGCGCCAGTGCAGCGCTGTCCGAGGAACCCCCGCCATGATCCGCCCCGTCGCCGCGCCACCGCCGCCGCCGCTGCTGCCCGACATCCTCATCGTCGACGACGACCCGGGCATGGTGCAGGCGCTGGCGCGCGTGATCCGACCGTTGGGCCGCCTGCGCTTTGCCACCCTGGGCCCGGATGCGCTGCGGCTGATGGGCGAGTCGCCCCCCGACCTGGTGCTGCTCGACGCCCAGATGCCCGGCATGTCCGGCTTCGAGGTGCTCGAAGCCATCAAGGGCAACCCCCTGCTGGCCGACGTCCCCGTGATCTTCGTGACCAGCCAGGCCGAAGCCAGCTTCGAGCAGACCGGGCTGGAAAAAGGTGCGGCCGACTTCATTGCCAAACCGATCCGCCCGGCCATCGTGCAGGCCCGGGTGCGCACGCAGCTGCGGCTCAAACAGGCCAACGACGCGCTCAAGCAGGTGGCGGCCACCGACCGCCTGAACCTGGCCGAAGCGTTGAAGGACCTGCGCGAGAGCCACGCCCAGCTGCAGAAAAACGCCGAAGAACTGCAGATCGCCAACGAAGGCCTGCTGCAGTTTGTGCGCATCGCCTCGCACGACTTGCGCGAACCGCTGAACACGGTGGTCCAGTTCATCGGGCTGGTGCAAGACGACCACGGCACCGTGCTGCCCGACGACGCGCGCCACTACCTCAAGCTGGTGCACAACGCGGGCGAGCACATGCGAACCCTGCTCGACGACGTGGTGCGCTACGCCCGCCTGCAGAACGGCGAGACCGAGCCGCCCACCCCGGTGGCGCTGGCGCCGCTCATGGCCGAGCTGTGCGATGCGCTCGCCGCGCAACTCAACGCCACCGGTGCCCAGCTGCAGATCGGCGAGCTGCCCCAGGTGGTGGGGCACGCCAGCCTGCTCTCTCAACTGTTCCAGAACCTGGTGACCAACGCGCTGAAATTCGTGCCCCCGGGCAGCGTGCCGCGCATCGAGATCACCGCACAAACAGACGGGGGCATGGCCACCATCAGCGTGAAGGACAACGGCATCGGCATCTCGGCCGAAGGCCAGGCCCGGCTGTTCCAACCCTTCGCACGCCTGAACCTGCGGCGCGAGTTCGAGGGCACCGGGCTGGGTCTGGCCATCAGCCGCCAGATCGCCGAGGCGCACGGCGGCACCATCGGCGTGCGTTCGCAACCGGGTGAGGGTTCGACCTTCGAGGTGCGCTTGCCCCTGGGCTGACCCGGGCCGTCGACGAAGACGACAATGGCGGCCCCATCCCCACACAGGACACCCACCGCATGAAAGCCGCCTGGTACCGCAGCAATGGTCTGGCCCGAGACGTTCTGGAGGTGGGCGACCTGCCCACGCCGCAACCCGGCCCGGGCGAGGTGCGGGTGAAACTGCACACCTCCGGCGTCAACCCGTCGGACGTGAAGTCCCGCCTGAAGCGGCCCCTGATCGCCGAGCGCATCGTGCCGCACAGCGACGGCGGCGGGGTGGTCGATGCGGTCGGTGACGGTGTGCCGGCCAGCCGCTTGGGCGAACGGGTGTGGTTGTGGAACGCGCAGTGGCAGCGGCCCATGGGCACGGCGTGCGAACACGTGGTGCTCCCCGCACAGCAGGCGGTGGCACTGCCCGACCAGGTGGACTTCGATGCCGCGGCCTGTCTGGGGATTCCAGCGCTCACCGCCGTGCAGGCCATTCACCTGGCCGGCCCGTTGCAGGGCAAGACGGTGCTGGTCACCGGCGCCGGCAACGCCGTGGGCCACTGCGTCACCCAGCTCGCGGTGTTGCAGGGCGCCACCGTGATCGGCACGGCCGGTGCGCCGGCGCGCCAGCAACACGCGCGCGATGCCGGCGCGCTGCACGTGATCGACTACCAGCGCGAATCGGTGGCCGCGCGCGTGGCCGGGATCACGCAGGGTCGAGGGGTGGACGTGGTGATCGACATGGACTTCGCCAGCACCGCCGCGCTGTTGCCGCACAAGGTCCTGAAGCCCCACGGACAGGTGGTGTGCTACGGCTCCAACCAGGCCGGCGAGGTGGCGGTGGATTTCCGCACGCTGCTGTTCGAATCGATCCAGCTCACCTTCTTTCTGGTCTACGAACTCACCCCCACGGACCGCGCCCGCGCCGTCCAGACCCTCACCGGGCTGCTGGATGCCGACCAGTTGCGGCTGGCCGTGGGCCAGACCTTTGCGCTGGACGACATCGCCGCCGCACACGAAGCGGTGGAAGCCGGGCGGGTGGTCGGCAACGTGGTGATCCGGCTTTGAACGCCGCGCGGATCACGCCACCGTTCTGAACACCGCGCGCAGGGCCTCCAGCCGGGGTGGTTTGCTCAGCAGGTGATCCACATGGGGCGGGCACTCGCCCTCTTCCTGCATGCGCCGGCCCCAGCCCGTGAGCATCACCACCGGTGTCTGTGGCGACGCGGCCTTCACAGCGGCCGCCACGGCCCGGCCATCGACCTCGGGCATGCCCAGGTCGGTGATCACCACATCAAACACCTGTGCCGGCAGCGCCGCCCTGAACGACGCGATGCCCTCACCGCCCCCGGCCGCGCACGTCACGCTGTGCCCGTCGGCGGTCAGCGTCTCCGACAGCGAGCGCAGCAACAGGGGGTCGTCGTCGACCAGCAGGATCTTCAAGGGCCGGCAGGGGGCGGGTGGGTCGAGCGGCGCGCCCGCGGGCACGGGGTTGCGGTGCGCCGGAAACACCAGGCGCACGGTGGTGCCTTCACCGGGCGCGCTCACCACGTCGATCTCGGCACCGTGGCGCTGCATGCAGCCATAGACCATGGCCAGGCCCAGGCCGGAGCCGCGCTGGCCCTTGGTGGTGAAGAAGGGCTCAAGGCAGCGCCGCTGGGTCTCGGCGTCCATGCCGATGCCGCTGTCGCGCACCTCGAGCACCACGCGCGAGGCGCCGTCCACCTGCGCTTCCTCGCGGGTCAGCAGGCTGAGCGTGCCGCCCTCGGGCATGGCGTCCACCGCGTTGAGCACGAGGTTGGTCAGCGCATCGCGGATCTCACCCTCCATGACGAAGACCGGCGTGAGCCCATCGGCCAGGTCGAGCACCACGTCGATGGAAATGCCGGCCTGCTGCGGCATGTCGCGCCAGCGCGCACGCGTGAGGTCCAGGGCCTGGCGCACCAGCGGGTTGAGATCCACCGTCCGGCGCTGCACACCGGTGTCGCTGGGCCGGTAGAACTCGCGCATGCGCGCCACGGTTTCGGCCACATCGTCGATGGCAATCTGCACCGTCTGCAGCTGCGCGCGCCCGCGCTCGCTGAGTCCGCGCTCGTTGGCCAGCAGCGATTCGGTGTAGAGCGCCACCGGCGAGAGGGCGTTGTTGATGTCGTGCGCGATGCCGCTGGCCATCTGCCCCAGCACCCGCAGGCGCTCCTGCTGCAGCACCACCTGCTGCGCTGCGTTGAGTTCGTCGTAGGCCTGCTGCAGGGAGCGGTGCAGCCGGGCCTGGCTGGCGGCCAGCGCCACGTGTTCGGCGAGCTGTCGCATGAACTCGCACTCCCCGCTGTCGAAGCCGTGGCCCTGTGCACGCCCGGCCACCAGCACGCCCAGGACCTCGCCCTGCGCCTGCAGGGGCGCAAACACGGCGGACCCGATGCCCGCCCGCGCCAGCTGTCGGGGCCACTCAAACGCCGAGTCGGCCAGTGCCGGCTCGTACAGCAATTCGCCGCCCGTGCAGCGCAACAGACCGCTGTCCGCCGCCTGCAGCACATCGCCTTCACCCAGCCCGACACGCGCGCCGCCCTCGGTGCCCAACGCACCCAGGTGCGCCACGGTGAAGCGCTGGGTGGCCAGATCGAACAGCAAGGCCGCCGAGAACACGGTCGAGAAGCGCGATTCGATGTTGTCGCAGACCACCTGGAAAATGCGGTCGAGATCCAGGCGTTCGTCGGTGGCACGCACGATGTGGTTGAGCAGCTCGGTGCGCGAGAGCTGCAGCTGCAGCCGGGCCTCGGCCCGGACGCGCTCGGTCACGTCCTGCACGGTGCCGCTGACCGAGACCACCGCACCGCTGCTGTCGCGCTTGGGCTCGTCGATGTTTTCCTCGAACCAGCGGAGGTCACCGTCGGGCAGGAAGCAGCGGTAGGTCCAGCTTCGGGACGTGCCACCGCGCAGGCAGTCGTTCATGGTCTGCAAGTACTCGGCGCGGTCGTCCGGATGGACGCGCTTGAGCGTCTCTTCGATGCCCGGCGCACCGTGGGCGGGGTCCAGCCCGGTCAGGGCGTACAGACTGGCGGACCAGACCGCCGAACGGTCCTGGGCCAGGCGCTCCCAGCTGCCCATGCGCGCTAGCGACTGCGATCGCGCCAGGCGCGCCTGAGAGGCCTGCACGGCGACCAGGGCCTGGGCACGCTGGGCTTCCATGGCCACCTGCTCGGTGATGTCCATCGCCACCACCAGCTCGGCCTCGCGCCCGTTGTAGTTCAGGCGCTGCGTGGTGACATCCACCGCGACGGTGGTGCCGTTGCTGCGCTGGTGCAGCCGGGTGCCGACCCGCTCACGACCTTCGGGCGAAGGCTCACGCACGCGGTCGCGCAGGCGTTGTTTCTCGCTGTCGGGGCGCAGGTCGTCCAGGGTCAGCGCGAGAAACTGCTCGCGGCTGTATCCGTATTGCTCGATGGCCGCGTTGTTCACTTCGAGGAACGCGCGGGTGTCGCAATCGAGCACCCACATCGGGTGCGGGTTGCCCAGGAACAGCAGCTGAAAGCCACCCCGAAGGCGAGCCTCTTTCTGCTCGGCCAGCTTGCGCTGGGTGATGTCGCGCTCGATCGCCACCCAGTGGGTGTACGAGCCGGTCGCATCCGCAATCGGCACGATGTCCAGTTCCAGCCAGAACTCACTGCCGTCCTTGCGGTAGTTGATCACCTCTTCGCGCACCGGCTCCCACCGCCGGACGCTCTGCTGGATGCGGTCCAGCGCATCGCGCTGGGTTTTGGGGCCGTGCAACAGGCGCGGGGTTTGTCCCAAGGCCTCCGCAGCGCTGTAGCCGGTCAGGCGCTCGAACGCTTCGTTCACATACAGGATGCGCGGGCCCGGCGCTTCAAACGGCTCGGCTTCGGTGATCAGCACGATGTCGTTGACACGGGACACGCAGGTCTCCAGCAGCATCAGGCGCTCTTCGCGGACCTGCCGCTCGGCGGCGCGTTCCAGCTGGTCGAATGCCAGGGCCAGGCTGTCGCCGATGGCTAAGAGCAGGCGACTTTCCTCCTCCAGAAAGTACCCCGGCTCGTTGGCCATGAGCACCAGGGCCATGGGCACCTGCCGCTCGGGTGCAATGGGTACCACCGCCACCGCCCGGAACCCACGGCGCACCGCCGTGGAGGCCCAGGTGCCCATGTTCGGATCGTTGGCGATGTCGTTGGACACCACCAGCTGGCGGGTGCGAAGGGCTGTGGGCACGGGCGAAGGGTAGGTGTCCACGTCCACCGCCGCGCGGTTGAGCAGGTCGGTGTAGCCACCGTCGGTGCCCGCACTCACCACGGCGGTCAGGGTGCGCCGCTGCGGGTCCATGCCGGCCACCCAGGCCATGCGCAGCTCGCCGTCGTCCACCGCGATCTGGCACACCCGCTGCAACAAGGTCTCCCGGGACGTGGCCGAGACGATCGCCGCGTTGATCTGGCCCTGCACCACGTACATGCGGCGCAGCCGGTGTTGCTCGGTGATGTCCTGCAGGGCACCCGCGTAGACCACGGGCACGCCGGCCGCATCGCGCTCCACGAAACCAAAACCGTCGACCCAGCGCACGACCCCGTCGCTGCGCACGACGCGGTATTGCAGGCGCAGCGGTTTGCCCCCTTCGAACAGCATGTCGCGGTGGGCGTTGACCATCGCCCGGTCGTCCGGGTGGATCATGGCCTGGTAGGTCGCCACCGGGACCGGCCCCATGGCGGGGTCCAGTCCGAGCATCTCGTAGATCGTGTCGGAGGCGCTGTACAGCCGGGTCTTGAGGTCGAGCTGGTAGAAGCCCACGCGCGTGATCTGCTGCGCCTTGACCAGCTGGGCCTGGTTCTTCAAGAGCTCGATCAGCATGTTGTCCAGCCCTGCGTCGATCTCGGCGAACTCGCGGCCCGCCGTGGCGGGCAAGGGCGGCGACGGCTGACCCAGCGCCGTGGTTCGCATGCGACCGAGCAGGTGCGAGACCGGCTGCGCGATGCGACGAACCCCCAGGTACCAGGCCAGCACCAGACCGATCAGCGCGGCCAGCGCCATCACGGCAAGCTGCTGGCGCAGCTGCCGGGTGGCCAGGGCCACGACATCGCTCTGCCGGCCACCGACGATCACCTGCAAGCCCTCGCCCCCCAAGCCCTTCAAAGGCACGAATTCGTACAGCCATTGCACGCCCTGCGCATCGCGCAGATCCAGGCTGCCGGTGATGCCCGCCAGCACGGCCCTGCGCAGACCTTCCTGCTGGATCGGCTGCCCGATCGCGTCCACGCCCTGTTCGCTGGAGGCCAGCAAGATGCCTTCGGCGTTGGTGAAATCCACGTGCATGGCGCCGGGCAGGGACAAGGCCTGCAAGCGCTCAGCGGCAGGCACGAGGTCCACGGTGGTGAAGGCCACGCCCACCAGCGCATCGCTGTAGTTGTAGACGGGCATGCCGAAACCGAGCTGGCGTTTGCCCGAGACACGCCCCACGAGGTATTCGCCCAGGGAGAACTGCAGGCTGCTCACCGTCTTGCGGAAGTAGGCCCGATCGGCGACGTTGACCGGCTGTGGACCGGTCTGGGCCAGGCACTGGACATCGCCCTGGAGGTCGGCCACGCCGATGTTGCCGTAGCCCGGCGTGGCCGCCGAAACGTTGCGCAGGAACTCGTAGCAGAGGTCGCGCAGGTCGTTGCGGCGCACCGAAGGGCCGGCGGCCACGGTGGCCAGGATCTGGCGCACGCCCTCGATGAGCTGCTCCTGGTTGGCCGCAGCCAGCATGCCCACCGCCCTGAGCTCCTGGCGCTCGCGCTGCACCGCCTCCTGCGTGGTCTGGTTGTGGCTGAGCACCAGCATGACCAGGCCGGGCAGGACCGCGATGAGCACCAGCAAGAGCAGCAGGCTGCGAATTCCCGTCTTTTGACGCAAGGCGTCGCTCCTGTTGGTTGAAGCAAAAATAAATCACCAAATGCCACTGGTCCCGATGCTCGCACAAACGCGGTAGGTGGTAGGGTATGTGGCACCATGCGCTCGTGAAAAAACGCTTCATGTGACCTGGTCACGTCAACGAACGGCCAACGGGCACCCCAACATGCCACACCGCAGCTCCACCCCCCACCGGCTTCGCCCACGACTGCTGGTGGTGGACGACGAAGCACCCCAGCAACGTGCCCTGTGCGAGATCCTGATGGATCAAGGCTACGACGTGGTGGGATGCACCGATCCGCTGGTGGCGCTGGACAAACTCGACGAATCCAGCTTTGAGCTGTTGCTCACCGACCTGCAGATGCCGGGCATCGACGGCATCGAACTCACCCGCCGTGCGCAGGCTGTGGCGCCCGACATGGTCATCGTGCTCATGACCGCGCACGGCAGCATCGGCAGCGTGGTCGACGCGATGAAGAACGGCGCCATCGACTATGTGCAGAAGCCCTTTCGCATCAGCGGCATCGTGCCGGCGGTGGAGCGCGCGCTCGAAGTGCAGCGCCTGCGGGTGAACAACCGGCGGCTGGAAGCCGAGGTGTCGCAACAGGTCAAGGAGCTGCTGGCCGTCAACCAGGAGCTGGATGCCTTTGCCGCGCGGCTGGCGCACGACCTGCGCGGGCCGCTGGTCAACATGCGCAGCATCCTGGCCATGACCTTGGAGGATCTGGGCGAACAGCTCGATCCACCGCAGGCCGACATGGTGCGCCGGGGCGTGCAGTCGGGCGATCTGGCGCTGCGCATGGTGCGCGACCTGCTCGACTTCGCCCGCCTGGGCAACCAGCCGCTCACCATGGCGCCGCTGCCACTCGACGACGTGTTGAAGGCGGCGCTGGCCACGGTGCAGCCCCAGTGCCTCGGCCGTGCGATCGACTGGAGCATCGGCCCGATGCCCGAGATCAACGGGCATGCGGGCCTGCTGCAGCAGGCCTTTGCGAACCTGCTGGGCAATGCGATCAAGTACACCTCGGCACGCGAACAGGCGCACATCAGCGTGACCGCACAGGCCTTGCCCCACGGGGGGCACCACATCGTGTTCGCCGACAACGGCGCGGGCTTCGACCCCAAGCAGGCCGACCAGTTGTTCAAGCCCTTCCGGCGGCTGCACACGGCCGACGAGTTTGTCGGCGAGGGCATGGGGCTGGCCAACGTGCGGCGCATCGTCGAACGCCACGGCGGCACGGTGGTGGCGCGCGGGCGTCTGGGCGAGGGCGCCAGCTTCACGATCGCGCTTCCACCGCCGCCGGCGGGCTGAGCGGTCGGGGCGTCTTCAGCAGACCGATCAGCGCCACAACGCAAAACACCGCACTGGTCCAGAAAGTGAACGCCGGGCCCCAACGGTCCCACACCAGGCCCGCCACCACGCTGGCCAGCAGCATGGCCACACCAGCGACCAGGTTGAAAAAACCGAACGCGGTACCGCGCAGATCGGCCGGCGCCACATCGGCCACCATGGTGGCGAGAAGGCCCTGTGTCATGCCCATGTGGATGCCCCACAGCGCCACGCCCACCAGCACCACCGCCCAATGGCTGCTGCTGCCCAGCACCAGGTTGGCGGCGATCAACACCACGAGCCCCCAGGCCAGAAGCAGGCGATGGCTCACCCGGTCTGACAGCCGGCCGAACGGGTAGGCCGACAAGGCATAGACCGCATTCATGGCGACCATGACCAACGGCACCAGCGCCAGCGCAACGCCGCTTCGCTCGGCATTGAGCACCAGAAACGCCTCGCTGAACCGGGCCAGCGTGAAGACGGCGCCAACCGCCACCACCCACCAGTAGGCCGGGCCCAGGCGCCGGAGGTTGTCGCGCCGGATCGGATTCTGTCTTGTCGCACCCGGCTCGCGCGGGGGCTCTTTCACGCCCACCACCAGCAGCAACACGGCCAGCACGCCGGGCACCACCGCCACCCAGAAAACCGCCCGGAAATCGTTGGCCCACAACAGCATGAGCACGACGGCCAGCAGCGGCCCGGCAAAGGCGCCCACGGTGTCCAGCGATTGCCGCAGTCCAAATGCCGCGCCTCGAATGCCGGGGGGCGCGAGATCGGCGACCAGGGCGTCCCGCGGCGCGCCCCGGATGCCCTTGCCCACACGGTCCAGCAAACGGGCGGTGAGCACCACCCCCACCGACGGCCCCCATGCAAACAAGGGCTTGGTCAAAGCCCCCAGACCGTAGCCCGCCACGGCCAGCCATTTGCGCCGACCCAGGTAGTCGCTGAGCACGCCGGAGAACACCTTGGTGATGAGTGCCACCGATTCGGCCAGGCCTTCCACCAGACCCACCATGAACACGCTCGTGCCCAGCACGCCCACCATGAACAGCGGCAGCAGGCTGTGGATCATTTCGGAGGACACATCCATCAGCAGGCTGACGAATCCGAGCACCCAGATACCGGCAGGCAACTGACGCAATCCACCCGGGGGAGGCTCAGGCCTGGTTGAGGACATTCGATGGATCCGCCTTGGCGGTCGGGGCGACCTCCCCCATGGTGCCCGAAAGTGGATGATGGCGGCATGACTTTGCCGCTCACACCCCATCAGACCGCCGACGCCCTGCCCTACGCAGCGCTGGCCGACGAGATCGAAACCCTGCTGCGCGACCCCGGCGTGGTGGTGCCTGCGCGCACCGTGCAGGCACTGGCCGGCGGCGGCAGTCTGTTCGTGATGCCCGCGGCCGACGCGCGCGTGGCCATCACCAAGCTCATCACCTTCATCCCCGACAACGCCGCACGCGGCCTGCCCGCCATCCAGGGCGACATCGTGGTGTTCGACGCCGTCACCGGCCAGCGCACCGCCCTGCTCGACGGCCCCACCGTCACCGCGCGGCGCACGGCGGCGGTCTCGCTGCTGGCCGCGCGCCTGCTCGCGCCGCGCACCGACGGGCCTCTGCTGATCGTGGGTGCGGGTGTGCAAGGCCGCTCGCACCTGGAGGCGTTTCACCACGGCCTGGGGGTGCGGGAGGTGTGGGTGGCTTCGCGCGGCGCGGCGAGTGCCGACGCGCTGGTGCAGCACGCGCGTGGCCTGGGCCTGCGCGCACAGCATGTGGTGGATGCCGACGCGGCCCTGGCCCATTGCCCGCTGGTGGTGAGCTGCACCTCGGCGCAAGCGGTGGCCCTGCGCGCACGGCCGCGAACCGACGCCTTCGTGGCCGCGGTGGGCGCGTTCACGCCGCGCATGGTGGAGTGGGCGCCCGAGGTCTGCCGCTGGCTGGCCGGGCAAGGCCTGCTGGTGGTGGACACGCGCGACGCCGACCACGAGGCGGGCGATCTGCTGCAGGCCGGCATCAACGTGCCCGCGCTGGCCACACTGGCCGACGTGGTGCGCGACCCGGCGGCGCACCGGCGCAGCGGGCCGGTGTTCTTCAAGAGCTGCGGCTGGGCCGGCTGGGACCTGGCGGCGGCGCGGCTGGCGCTGCGGCGGTGAGCGCTCAGCGGTAGGTGGCCAGGTGGATGCTGGTCTCGGTGCCCTGGATGCCCTTGATCAGCCGGATGCGCTCCAGCACCTGCGAGAGCTCACTCATGGAGCCGGCGCTGAGCTCGGCCAGCAGGTCCCACCGACCGTTGGTGTCGTGCAGCGCGGCCACGCCGGGCTCACCCAGCAGGCTCGCGATCACCGCACGCGTCTGGTTGCCGTCCACCAGCACCGCCATCCAGGCGCGGATGCGCTCGGGCTCGGCCTCGGGCCGCAGGCGCACCGTGTAGCCCACGATCAGCTGCTGGTCTTCGAGCTTGCGGATGCGGTTGGTCACCGTGCCGCGCGACACCTTGAGGCGGTGCGCCAGCTCGGCCACAGTGGCGCGCGCGTTTTGCCGCAGTTGGGCAATGAGGGCTTGGTCGATGTCGTCCATGTTGAGCATTTTGGCATTCAAGGCTGCCGTTTTGCTGCATTTTCTCTGCATATGGCAAGTTTTTGCCGATTCACATTGCCGCGGGCCTGCGGGAAACTCATTCCCATGACTTCGAGCCCCACCATGAACCCCGCCCACACCCTGTTTCTGAGCGCGCCCGCCGCCGCCGACCTCATCAACCGCCACGGCATCCCGCAGACCCTGCGCGGCATGCGCGACGCCATCGCAGAAGACTTTGCCCGCTGGGGCGATTTCGACAAATCGGCCCGCGTGGCCAACCACAGCACCCATGGCGTGATCGAGCTCATGCCGATCGCCGACGACACGCTCTACAGCTTCAAGTACGTCAACGGCCACCCGAAGAACACCCGCCTGGGCCTGTCCACCGTGATGGCGTTTGGCGTGCTCGCCGACGTGGCCACCGGCACGCCGCTGCTGCTGTCCGAACTCACGCTCACCACCGCGCTGCGCACCGCCGCCACCTCGGCCCTGGCGGCGCAAACCCTGGCCCGACCCGACAGCCGCGTGATGGCACTCATCGGCAACGGCGCGCAGAGCGAGTTCCAGGCGCTGGCTTTCCAGCACCTGGTGGGCATCACCACGCTGCGCGTGTTCGACGTGGACCGCACCGCTTCCGCCAAGCTGGTGTTGAACCTCGCGGGCAGCGGCCTGGAAATCGTGGTGTGCGAAAGCACGGCAGACGCGGTGCGCGGCGCCGACATCGTCACCACCATCACGGCCGACAAGACCAACGCCACCATCGTCACGCCCCAGATGCTGGCACCGGGCATGCACATCAACGGCGTGGGCGGCGACTGCCCTGGCAAGACCGAGCTGCACGCCGAGGTGCTGCGACGTGCCAGCGTGTTCGTGGAATACACGCCGCAAACGCGTGTGGAAGGCGACATCCAGCAGCTGCCGGCCGACTTTGCGGTGACCGAGCTGCACGATGTGTTGGCTGGCCGCGCGCCAGGCCGAACCCACGCCGACCAGATCACCGTGTTCGACTCCGTGGGCTTCGCGCTGGAGGACTACTCGGCCCTGCGCTTCATGCACGCACTCGCCATCGCACAAGGCATGGGCACCACGGTCTCGCTGATCCCGGACCTGGCGGATCCGAAGAATTTGTTTGCTGCGCTGCGTCCGCCGGTGGCCGCGGCTGCGCTGCGCCTGGTCGCCTGACCCTGCGCCCGGCTCAGGCCGTCTGCGCCCGCACCCAGTCCACAAACGCCACCACCGGCGCGCGCGCCCGGTCGGTGGTGCGCACGCTCAGAAAGTGCACCGGCCGCACGATCTTTTGCAGGCTGCGCTCGCCCAGCACCACCAGCTCGCCCCGCTCGATCTCGCGCGCCGCCAAACGCGTGCTCTCCAGCGCCACGCCCATGCCGTCGGCGGCGGCCGAGATGGCCATGGCGGCGCGGTCGAACGAGGGCCTGGGGCGTTGGGGCAAGGCCAGGCCGTTGAGCTCAAACCACTCGGCCCAGCCCACCGGGCTGAGCTGCGAGTCGATCAGCGTCAGGCGCTGGATGGCCCGGGACGCGGGCTCTTTGGCCACCAGCAGGCCGGGTGACACCAGGGGCGCGATGCGCTCGTCGCCGAGCGAGACCACGTCCAGCCCGGCTTTGTGGCGGGCGGCGCCGTAGGACAGCGCCACATCGATGTCGCGCACCACACCGAGGTCCACCGGGTCGGCGCCGGTGGTCAGGCGGATGTTGATCGCGGGGTGCCGCGCCACGAACGACGGCAGGTGCGGACCCAGCCACTTGAGCGCCAGACTGGGTGCGCAGTGCACCGCCAGCACCTCGTCGTGCGTGGGCAGTTGCACCTCGGCGCAGGTGGCTTCCAGCGCATCGAACAGGCGGCCCAGGCTCTCGAACAGGCGCCGCCCTTCCTGCGTGGTCTGCACCTGGCGGTGGCGGCGCTCGAACAGCGCGCGGCCAAAGTGCCGCTCCAGGTCGCGGATCTGGTGGCTGATGGCCGAGGGGGTGAGGTGCAGCTCCTGGGCGGCGAGCGCAAAGCTCTGCAGGCGCGCGGCGGCCTCGAAGGTGCGCAAGCGGGCCAGCGGTGGAAGATTCCTCATGCAATGGGATTTCAGATGAAACAAGCTCATGCTTCCATGAACATTCATCGTTTGTCAACGCGCGCGCCTGAGAGGACCATCACGGCTCATCACCACCCGAGGAGACACCATGTCCGCCGTGCTCGAAAAACTCTCAGCGTTGGGTCAGAAGGAATACCGCCACGACCCGCTGACCGACCCCAAGGTGTCGATCTACCAGCCCGACCAGCCTGGCCTGATCTACCCCGGCATCCCCACGTTCGACGACGTGGCGCAGGAGCGCCAGTACCTGAAGGAACGCCTGGCGGGCGCCTGCCGTGCGTTCGCGCGCCAGGGCTTCGACTACGGCTTCGCCGGCCACCTGACCATCCGCGACCCGGAGCACCCGCACCTGTACTGGACCAACCCGATGGCGGTGCATTTCGCGCAGGTGAAGGTGTCCAACCTGATCCTGGTGGACCACCAGGGGCAGGTGGTGGAAGGCCGCCACGCGGTGAACCGCGCGGGCTTCGTGTTGCACGCGGCGGTGCACGAGGCGCACCCCGACATCGTTGCCATGTGCCATGCGCACACGGTCTACGGCACGGCCTTCGCGTCGCTCGGCCAGCCGTTGCTGCCGATCTCGCAGGACGCGGCCGCATTCTTTGAAGACCACGTGGTCATCGGCGACGAAGCCGGCCAGGTGGCGGTGGAGGTGAAAGCCGGCCTGAAGGTGGCCGACTGGTTCAAGGGCGTGAAGGCGGCCATCCACCAGAACCACGGCCTGTTCACCGCGAGCCGCCACAGCATCGAGGCCGCGGCGTTCTGGTTCATCGCGCTGGAGCGTTGCTGCCAGCAGCAGCTGGCCGTGATGGCCAGCGGCGCCACCCCGCGCCTGGTGCCCGCCGAGCGCGCGCGCTACAGCCGCGAGCACGTGGGCAGCGAGTACATCGGCTGGCTGCACTTCCAGGCCATCTGGAACGACCTGGTGCGCAGCGAGCCCGACCTGTTCGACTGAATCAGGCCGGGCGGGTCAGCGATCAGCGTTGACCGTGGGCGGTCTTGGCGGCCTGGACACAAGCCGTCTTGGCGTCACCGGTCAGGGTGTCGCACTTCTCGGCGGCGGCCTTGTACTTGGCTTCGTTGACGTCTTCCTTGGCCTCGGCACGGTCTTCAACCGAGGCCTTCGGGCTTTTGGCGGCAGCGATGGCGGCCACGTGGGCCGCCTTGGCTTCCTTGTTGCACACGTCCTTGGCGTTGCCGCTCAGGTCGTCGCAGCGCTCCTTGGCCACTTCGTAAGCACCGTCGGCCTTGACGGTTTGCACCTTCATGGCATCGGCCGGCTTGCCGCTGGCGCTGAACTCGAGCTCGGCGCGTGCGTTTTTCTCGGCGGCTTCGGCTTCTTCTTTGCAGATGTCCTTGGCGTTGGCTTTCAGGCTGGCACAGGCGGCCTTGGCGGCCTTGTAATCCGCGCTGATGGTGGTCTTGGCGGCGGCGTATTCGGCCTTGGTGGGTGCGGCGGCTTGAGCGGCCAGCGGGCTCAGGAGCAAGGCGCTGATGAGCAAGGCGGTGCGGGTCAGGGTGGGTTTCATGGAAGGTCCTTTTCGGTGTTGACGGAAGTGGTGTGCGGCGGCGCCAAGCGCCGCTGTGGAGGACCACGCACCGAGCATCGACCAGCCCGCGCGTGGGGTCTGTGCGCTCACGAACGCAACGCTGCCAACGCCCGGGCACACCGCCTGCGAAAAACGCGAGTGACATGGGCGCGGCCCGAGCCGGCGTAGCATCTCCCGCCATGCCGCACACCCCCGCCGACCCCAGCCTGATCGACTCGCCCGTGGCCGTGCGCCGCCTGCTGACCACGCTGGCGCTGGTGACGCTGGGCAACAGCGGCATGTACGTGGTGGCGGTGGTGCTGCCGGCGGTGCAGGCCGAGTTCGGCGTGGGCCGGGCCGACGCGTCCCTGCCCTACACGCTGATGATGATTTGCCTGGGCATCGGCGGCCTGTTCACCGGCAAGCTCGCGGATCGCCACGGCATCACGCCGGTGCTGCGCGTGGGCGCGGTGGCGGTGGCGGGCGGTTTCATCTGGGCGGCCAACTCGGGCAGCATCTGGACCTTTGGTCTGGCGCACGGGCTGCTGCTGGGCATGCTGGGCAGCTCGTCCACCTTCGCACCGCTGCTGGCCGACACCGCGCTGTGGTGGAACAAACGGCGCGGCATGGCGGTGGCCATCGCGGCCAGCGGCAACTACGTGGCCGGCACGGTGTGGCCGCCGCTGGTGCAGTGGGGCATCGAGACCATCGGCTGGCGCCAGACCTACGTGATCCTGGGCGCGGTGTGCGGCGTCGGCATCTTTATGCTCGCCAACCTCATGCGCCAGCGCCCGCCGCTGGTGGTGACCGCACCCGTGAGCGCGGGCGAAGTGGCGCCCGACACCAACCGCCCGTTTGGCCTGCACCCCAACCACGCGATGGCCCTGCTGTGTGTGGCCGGTGTGGGCTGTTGTGTGGCCATGTCGATGCCGCAGGTCCACATCGTGGCCTATTGCACCGACCTGGGTTATGGCGCGGCACGCGGCGCCGAGATGCTGTCGCTGATGTTGTTCTGCGGCATTGCCAGCCGGCTCATCTCGGGCTGGATCTGCGACCGCATCGGCGGCATCCGAACACTACTGCTGGGTTCGGCCCTGCAGTGCGTGGCGCTGCTGCTGTTCATCCCGTTCGACGGTCTGGTCTCGCTGTACCTGATTGCCGCGATGTTCGGCCTGTTCCAGGGCGGCATCGTGCCGTCCTACGCCATCATCGTGCGCGAGTACTTCGCGCCGAAGGAAGCGGGTGCGCGGGTGGGTGCGGTGATCATGGCCACGCTGGTGGGCATGGCGCTGGGTGGCTGGATGTCGGGCTGGGTGTACGACCTGACCGGCAGCTACGACGCGGCCTTCCTCAACGGCATCGCCTTCAACCTGCTCAACATGAGCATCGCGCTGTGGCTGTACTTCCGGGTGCGGCGCATCACCCGCGCGCCGCTGGCCGGCGCCTGACGACGGCGGTCTTGCCTGGCGGCTCGCCCTGCCGCCGAACGTTGTCCAGCAAGGCCAGGAAACGGCGCGCCGCCACCCCCAGCGGGCGCGCTTTGGGCCAGACCGCGTCGACCCACAGCGGCATGACGTTGCTGAAGTTCTCCAGCGGAATCTCCACCAGCAGTCCCGCGGCCAGGGGCGAGCGCACAAAACCCTGCGGCAACCACGCCCAGCCCAGGCCGGCGATCACCAGGCCCATGGCGGCCACCGGCGTGTCGGTGCGCCACTGGTGGCGCGACATCACGGTGCGCTCGTCCGCGTCCACCGAGTGCCGCCCGGCCACCACGATCTGCCGCTGCACGGCCAGATCGTCCTCGCGCACGCCGCGCGAGGCCTGGCGTCCGCGCAGCATCGGATGGGTGGGCGCCACCACCGCCACCAGGATCTCGCGGCCGACCTCCTGAAAGCCCTCGCGCGCATCCAGACTGGCGCGCTCGAACACCAGAGCCACGTGGGCGCGTCCGCTGTGCAACATGCCCAGGGCATCGGTCTGCGGTGCCGCCAGCACCTCCACCTCCAGCAGCGGGTGTTCAGCCGAGAGCTGCACCAGGGCGGCGCTCCACGGCGTGGCCGCCAGCAACTCCGGCGCCACCGCGATGGTCAGGCAGGGCTCCAGACCCTGGGTGAGCGACAGGGCATGTGTGTCCAGCTTGAGCAGTTGCTCCGCCAGCAGCCGGGCCTGCGGGACCAGGGCCAGCGCTTGCGGCGTGGGCCTGGGCTCGCGGCCACTGCGGTCAAACAGCACCAGGTTCAGGTCCGCCTCCAGGTGGGCAATGGCCATGCTGACCGCGGACGGCACCTTGCCCAACGAGCGGGCAGCGGCTGAAAAGGAGCCGTGATCCAGCACCGCCAGAAACACCTTGAGGGATTCGAAGTCGAAGTTCATCTGTCAGCCAATCTGATAGAAGCTGACTTCTAGTATCAGTGATGTCGACATACAGTGGGGCCTTCGAAACCACGGAGAAGTGTTGTGCAGGGAATCTGGAGACGCGTTGTGTACATCGGCCTGTACGAGGCGGTGGCCATCGCGCTGGCGGGCTGGGGCTTGATGGTGATGTCGGGCAAATCCCCGTTCGACAGCGGAACGCTGGCCATCGCCACCTCGGTGGTGGCGGTCGTGTGGAACCTCGTGTTCAACACGTATTTCGAGCGTTGGGAAGCGCGTCAGGGGACCACCGGGCGCAGCGTGAAACGGCGCGTGCTGCACGCGGTGTGCTTCGAGATCGGGCTGGTGGCCATGCTGGTGCCGCTGATCGCCTGGTGGTTTGGTGTGAGCCTGTGGCAAGCGCTGGTGATGGACATGGCGCTGGTGATCTTCTTCCTCGTCTACACCTTCGTCTTCAACTGGGCATTCGACGCGGTGTTCGGCCTGCCCGTCGCGGCCAGCCAGGGAGTGGCGGTGCGGGCGCCCTGAGGCACCGCACTCAGTGAGCCGAGCGCGCCATCTCGGTGGCCAACGCGCCCAACGTGCGCAGGGCCCCGTCCACGCGGTCGTCGCCGGGGTGCCCGACGTTGAGGCGCAGGTGGTGGGTGAAGCGCCGGTCGGCCGAGAACAGCGCGCCGGGTGCGGTGCTGATGGACTGGGCGCGGGCGCGGTGGTGCAGCGCGAGGGCATCGACCGAGGGCGGCAGTTCGAGCCAGATGAAATAGCCGCCCTCGGGACGGGTGGTGCGGGTGCCGGGCGGAAAGTGCCGCTCGATCAGCCGCAGCGCGTGCTTGCGCTGCGCCGAAAGCGACTCGCGCAGGCGGCGAAGGTGGCGGTCGTAGCCCCCCTGGGCCAGGTAGTCGGCGAGCGCGAGCTGGGTCGGCAGGGCCGTGGCCAGCGAGGTCGTCATTTTCAACCGCTCGACCTGCGGCGCGTAGCGCCCGGCGGCCGCCCAGCCAACCCGGTAGCCCGGCGCCAGGCACTTGGAAAACGACGAGCAGTGCAACACCCCGCCCTGCTGGTCGAACGCCTTGGCCGGCGGCGGGCGCCGCGCGCCCGCATACAACTCGCCGTACACGTCGTCCTCGATCAGCGGCACGCGGTGGCGGGCGAGCAGCGCCACCAGCGCTTGCTTGCGGGCCGGCGACATCAAGGCGCCCAGCGGGTTCTGGAAGCTGGGCATGAACCAGCAGGCGGCCACGGTCTGGCGGTCCAGCAGCACGCTCAGGGCTTCCAGGTCCACGCCGTCGCGCGGGTCGGTGGCGACCTCCACAGCCTTGAGGTGCAGGCGCTCCAGCGCCTGCAGCGCCGCATAAAACGTGGGCGACTCGACCACCACCACATCCCCTGGCCGGGTGACCGCCTGCAGGCACAGGTTGAGAGCCTCCATCGCGCCGTTGGTGATGATGAGCTCGTTGTCGGCCAGCGGCATGCCCTGCAAGGCCTGGCGCCGGCGCAAGGCCTGCCTCAAGCCTTCATCGCCTGCGGTCAGCGCGCCGGTGATCTGGCCAGGTTTGAGGGCGCGCATGGCGCGCGCGCCGCTGCGGGCCAGTTCGTCAAACGGAAACAGGTGCGAAGCGGGGAAGGCCGAGCCCAGCGGCACCACATCGGCATCGCGCGTGGAACCCAACAGGTCGAACACCAGCTCGCTGATGGCCACGGGCGTGGCCTCGCCGCGCGGCGCGGCCACCTGCGGGCCGGCCCGCACGGCGCGGCGGGTGGACCGCACATAAAAACCGGAGCGCGCCCGCGCCTCGACCAGCCCCTCGGCTTCCAGCTGGCCGTAGGCCTGGAACACGGTGGACGGGCTCACGCCGCGCTGCCGGCAGGTTTCGCGCACCGATGGCAGGCGCTCACCCGGGCGCAGCAGGCCACCGCGAATGGCGGTGGCCAGTTCGTCGGCGAGCTGCTCGTACCGGGTCACACGCAACGTGTCCACCACAATCTGATCCGATCTTTTTTCAATTAATCTGAATCTTGCACATCAGATGATTCACGGCGAGGATAGCCCGATGCTCCCACCTACACGCCTCGCGGCCCTGTTGCTCACCACCCACATCGCGTGGGCCGGTGCTCAACCCCTCCCCCGATTTGAAGACTCCCTGGCCCAGCGCATGCAGGCCTGTGTGAACTGCCACGGCCAGCAGGGGCGCGCCGGCCCCGACGGCTACTACCCGCGCATTGCCGGCAAACCCGCGGGCTACCTCTACAACCAGCTCAAGCACTTCCAGACCGGTCAGCGCAAGCACGCGCTGATGGCGCGCATGGTCGACCCCTTGAGCGATGGGTATCTGTGGGAGATCGCGCAACACTTCGCGGCGCTCGAGCTGCCCCACGCCGCGGCCCTGCCCGCGCGCGCGCCGGCCGCCGTGTTGCAACGCGGCGAGCAGCTGGCGTTGCGCGGCGACGCCTCGCAGCAGGTGCCCGCCTGCACCGCCTGCCACGGTGCCGCCCTCACCGGCGCGCAGCCCGCCACGCCCGGCCTGCTGGGCCTGCCGCCCGACTACATCAACGCCCAGCTCGGTGCCTGGCACAACGGCACTCGCCAGGCCCGAACGCCCGATTGCATGGCCACCCTCGCGCGCCGATTGCCGGCAGCCGACGTGGCCGCCGTGAGCGCCTGGCTGGCCGCGCAACCCGTGCCACCCAACGCCGCACCGGTCGCCGCCACCGGCACGCGCGTGCCCATGGAGTGCGGCAGCTTTGCGGCACCGGTGACGCCGGCGGCGGCCAAGGCGGTGCAGCCATGAGCGCGCGTCCGCTGCTGCGCCGTCCCGTCGCGGTCGCTGCGCTGACGCTGACGGCCCTGCTGTTGTGCGCGGCCACCTGGCTGCTGTGGCCGGCCCGGCCGGTGGCCGTGGCGCCCTCGAACACCGCCACATCAGAGGCCGACAGCGCCACCATCGAACACGGCCGCTACCTGGCCGTGCTGGGCAACTGCATGGGCTGCCACACCGCGCGCGGCGGTGCGGCATTCGCCGGCGGGCGCGGCATCGCCACCCCGTTCGGCACGGTCTACAGCAGCAACCTCACGTTTGACGCCACCGGCCTCAAAGACTGGAGCGCCGACGATTTCTGGCGCGCCCTGCACCACGGCCAGTCGCGCGACGGACGCCTGCTGAATCCGGCCTTTCCGTACACCAACACCACCCACGTCGCGCGCGCCGACAGCGACGCGATGTTCGCCTACCTGCGCAGCCTGGCGCCGGTGGCGGCGGTCGCACCGCCCAACGACCTCGGCCAGTACCTGGGCTCACAGGCGGCGCTCAAGGTGTGGCGCACGCTGTACTTCAAACCGGCCGAGGTCTTGACCGTGGCACCGACGGACGGGCCGCTGCGCGGCGCCTACCTCGTCAACGGCCTGGCGCATTGCAGCGCCTGCCACGTGCCGCGCAACGCCCTGGGCGGCAGCGGCGACATGCTGTCGCTGGCCGGCGGGTTGATGGCCGCACAAGGCTGGTACGCACCGTCGCTGCTCGACCCGGCCGAGGGCGGTGTGCAGGCACGCGAGGTGGCCGAGATCGTGGCGTTGCTGCAAGACGGGCGCAGCGGCTCGCACATCGTCACCGGCCCCATGGCCGAGGTGGTCCAGCACAGCACGCAGCACTGGCGGCCGGCGGACCTGCAGGCCACGGCCGAGCACCTCAAGGCGCTCCCGGTGAGCAGCCGCGTCGGGGCGCCGCCCAGCGACGCGCGCCCGGCGCAGGCCCTGGCGCAGGGGGGACGCATCTACGACCAGCAGTGCGCCCAGTGCCACGGCGCGCAAGGGGAAGGCGTGCGCGGCAACGACGGCCAGTGGGCCTACCCACCGCTGGCGGGCAACAGCACGGTCTTGCATCGCGTGCCGGCCAACCTGGTGCAGGCGGTGCTCTTCGGTGGTTTCGGCCCGAGCACGGCGGGACACCCGCGCCCTTTCGGGATGCCGCCTTATGTGCTCGACCTGAGCGAACAGGACATCGCCGACGTGTCCACCTTCGTGCGCGCCGCCTGGGGCAACGACGCACCGCCGGTCTCGGCGCTCGACGTGCAGCAGCTCAGGGCGTCTGCCGTTCGCCACTAGCCCGCCTGGGCGGGCGGGCGGCGCTCAGAGCGCGCGCTGCGAGACGCCGCCGGGGCGGGCCGAGTAGCGCACCCGGCTGTCCAGCGCCTCGATGTCCACCCGGGCGCTGCGCCGCCCGTACACCTCGGTCTTGAGCCAGTCGAGCTCGGCCTCCAGGCGGTCGGTGTCGGCCACGGTGCAGAACCAGACCTTGGCGTCCGCGTCCCACCGGTAGCCCCGGGCCTTGAGCGGGTCCTTGGACTCGAAGGGCGAACCGGTGGCGCGCAGTTTGTAGCTCGGGCGAGAGGCCGCGGTGATCAGCTGTGCGAGGCCCGTGGTGTCACCGCCGCCCACCGGCCTGGCCAACACCTGCAGCAAGGCATGGCAGTCCACCCGCGCGCGGTGGGCGTCGTAAAACCAGCCCTGGTCCTGCGCCAGCGCACTCAACTTGGCCGAGCCCGCGCCGGCGGCCTTCCAGTCGATGTCGGCGAACGAGCAGGCCCAGGCCTTGGCGGCGAAACCGGGAAACCGCGCTTCCACGAAGGGGCGGTCGAAGCCGGCGTTGTGCGCCACGATCAGGTCGGCCTGGTCCACCATGGCCTGGACCTGCGCATCGTCCAGCCGCTGCCCGGCGACCATCTCGTCGCGGATGCCGGTGACGGCCTGCGCCACCGGGGGGATCGGCATGCCGGGGTCTTCAAAACCTTCAAACACCTCGACCGGCCCCAGCGGCAGACCGGTGGCCGGGTCCACCTGCACCAGCAGCATGGCCAGCTCGATGATCTTGTCGGTCTGGTGGGACAGGCCGGTGGTCTCCGTGTCCAGCACCAGCACGCGCAACGCCGGTGATGCCGTGGGTGGGGGACCGAAATCGGTGACGGGCACCAGGCGGCGCAGGACGCGGAAGTCGGCGTCTTGCTCCAGGCGCTGCGCCATGGCCTCTGCACTGAGGGGACTGGCTGCCGAAGCGGGCGTGGCGCGCGGGGGCTCTGGTGGAGCGGGCGCGTCGAATTCGAAGCTGGATTGGGTCATCGTGCGAGCCTACCCGCTCGGTGAGGACCTGGAGAGGCGGTGCGCCGCCTTCAGCGTTTTTTCATGCGCGCGCTTTTGCGGGTGCTGACAAAAAAATCGTCGGGCTTGGTCCTGACCCAGGCGACGAAGGTCTGCAGCTCCGGGTGCGCGAGCAGGGCGTCCACCGTGGCGTAGTGGCGGGCCAGCTCGGTCTCGGTGAGCACCGCGTGGATCTGCCGGTGGCACACGCGGTGCAGGTAGGTGGTGCTGCGGCCTCCCTTGCTTTTGGGCACCAGGTGGTGGGCATCGCGTTGCGCGGGCGGAATCGGCCGCCCGCACAGCGGACAGACCACGGCAACCGGGTTGGGCGTGTTCGGCACCCGGCCACCTCAAGGCGCGGTGTCGGCCGCGCCCCAGGGCTCGCCGTGCCCGCCCGATTCGGCCGGTTCGGTGCGGTCCAGCGTCAGCCGGTGGGTGAGGCTGTTGCGGATGAACTGTTTTTCGTAGTGGCGGTTGCGCCGGTTTTTCTTCGCGGACGCGCGCTGCCCCGAACGTTTGTCCACCACGATCTCGTCCAGGTGGCTCAGGTCGCTCAGGTCTTCAATGGCGTTGAGGGAATTGCGCTGTGGCATGGTGGGTTGGGAGGTGAACATCGGTCGGTGGGCTGCGGCGCGTTCAAGGCAAGGCCAGTCCTTCGGCGGTGGCCACGCGCTCCAGCGCGGCCTCGAACAAGATGCGGGCAGACCCCGCCACGCGGTGGAGGTAGGCGTGCAGCTCGGCGTCGGCCGGACTGCGGCTCGCACAGCCCGCGCTGTAGCGCTCGAAGCTGGCGATCTGCATGAGCAGTTCGGCCACGTGGCTGGGGCATTCGCACGCCAGACCGGAGGACAGGCCGGCGAATTCGGTGAGGGCGGCGTCGTCGAAACGCCGCGTGGGTGCCGGGCCAGCGCCGGCATCGGGCGCCGCCAGCGACCACGGGTTGGCGCCCGGCGGGCGGCGTTCGGGCGGCTGCTGGTGGTCTTCACCGGCAGCCAACGGCGCCAGCGACGACAACCAGGCCACCAGGGCCGCGTCGTCCGCGGGTTCATGCACCACGCTGGCACCGGCGTTCATCAGCGCATCGCGCGCCGTGGCGCCCGCGAACCGGTAGGCCACCGCCACGTGGCGGGCGCGCCAGGCGGCTTGCGCGGCCTGCAGCCCGGGCCAGGCGCCGGCCTGCAGACCCGGGGCCTGCCACACCAGCAGATCGACCGGCGGGCTGTCTTGCGCAGCGATGGACTGGGCGGCCTCGGCCAGCGAATCGAACACCGCCACCAGCACCGGGGCCACGCTCCAGCGCCCGAGCACGGCAGAGCGCTCCAGCCGCCGGCCCATCGCCCGCCCGACCACGACGATGCGCAGGGCCGTTGTGCGGGCCTGCGCATCCGGCCGGGCGGCCAGGTGGGCACGGGAGAGTTCGCGCAGCTGCTCGGCGCCCAGCGCGGCCAGGGTGCCGATGGCGTGTCCGTGGCCGGTGAGTTGGCGCAACAGCACCACCCGCTCCACGTCGTCTGCCGAGTACTGCCGGTGACCGGTGGCGGCCGTGGTCGGGGCCACGGCCTGGTAGCGCTGCTCCCAGATGCGCAAGGTCGACACCGGCATGCCCGCCATGCGCGCCACGGCGCTGCTGCGGAACGTGGGCGGCGGTGCGACGGGCGACGCGGTGGGCGGTGACGGGGGCGTGCGAAGGGTCATGGTCGCGATTTGAGTTGTCTTTGAGTCGCATTGTCGTTTGTTTTTCCCGCAAGAAACACGCATGAGTTCAAGGTGAATGGATATTGACCTAGGATGCAGCCATGAAAAACCCAACTCACCGCACCGAACCCTTGGTGGTCCACCGCGGTGCACCGCGCGTGGCCGTGATCGGCGCCGGCATCAGCGGCCTGTCGTGCGCACGCGAACTGGCGGTGCGGGGATACGACCCGGTGGTGTTCGAAGCCAGCGAACGCACGGGGGGCCGGTGCAGTACGCTCACCACCCGCGTGGGCTGCTTCGACGACGGCGCCCAGGTGATCACCGGCACCACGCGGCTGGCGGCCTACACAGCCCCGCAGCCGGGCCGCCTGGCGGCCAGTCACGCCTGGTCCATGCCGACCGCACCGGTGGACGTGGAGCGTTTTTCGAGGGCGGCCGTGCACGACGAGGACGACACCGACGATCCCGCCCTGGCACTGATCGGGACGGTCGGTGTGCCCTCGATGCGGGCGATGGCCGACACCATCGCCAAACCGTTGCAGGTGCGGCTGAACACGCCGATCCATCGCGCCCAGCGGCGCCACACGAACTGGGTGCTGACGGGTGCGTCGGGCGACATCGACGAGGACTTTCAGGCCCTGGTGCTGGCGGTACCCGCCCCGCGGGCCTTGCCGCTGGCGACAGCCTCACCCGGTCTGAGCCAATCGCTGCGTGGCGTTCACTACGGCCACCGGTGGGTGTTGCTGCTGGGCACCGAGCGCCCGGTGCACTTGCCGAGCTACCGGACATTCGAGAGCGGCCCGATCGAGCGGATCGCCGCCATGCACAGCAAACCGGGGCGCGCCTCGACCGTGCCACAGCGCTGGTTCGTGGAAGCCAGCGAGCGCTGGTCGATGGACCACGCCGCCGACGACGCAGAAACCGTGGCCGACCTGCTGCTGGCCAACTTTCAAGCCCACGCCGGACGGCCCGTGGCGCCCTGTTTTCTGTTGGCCCACCACTGGGCACACGCTTTTTCCGATGCACCAGAACCACAGGCCGAAACGCTCAGGTACTGGTGGGACGACGCTTTGCTGATCGGCGTGTGTGGGGACAGCGTGGTGCCGAGCCGGGTGGACCAGGTGCACCGCAGCGGCGCGCTGCTGGCGGCGCGCCTGGCCGAAAGCCTGGTGGCACGCCGCTGGCGCAGTGCCTCCGTGGCGGCGCCTGCGGCGAAGACCGCAGCCCACTCACGCACACGCTCCATCCTGCTGGGAACCGCATGACCGCCATCACATCGGAAATCGAACGCTTCAACCGCCTGAGCGCCACCTGGTGGAACAGCCGGGGGCCGATGCGGCCGCTGCACGTCGTCAACGTCCTGCGACTGGGGCATGTGGTCGACCAGATCGCGCAACACCGGGGCAGGCCCGCGGCCGACGCTCTCAAGGGCCTGCGCATGCTGGACGTGGGCTGTGGCGGCGGCCTGCTGTCCGAGCCCCTGGCCCGGCTGGGCGCGCAGGTGGTGGGCGTCGACGCCTCGCCCGGCAACGTGGCGGCGGCGCGCCTGCATGCCCAGTCCGAGGGCGTGGCGGTGGACTACCGGCTGGGCGAGCCCGCCCAGGTGCTGGCGCCGGGCGAGCAATTCGATGTGGTGCTGGCGCTGGAGGTGGTCGAACACGTCAGTGACGTGCCCGACTTTCTCGACACCGTGGCCCGGCGTGTGGCCCCCGGCGGCTTGCTGATCGCCTCCACCATCGACCGCACCTGGAAGAGCTTTGCGTTCGCCATCGTCGGCGCCGAATACGTGCTGCGGGTCCTGCCCCGGGGCACTCACCAGTGGAGCCGTTTTGTGCGACCCGCGGAGCTGGCCGCTTCGGTGGCCCGCGCCGGCCTGCAGCAGCGCGATCTGCGGGGCATGCGGTACCTGCCGCTGCTGCACCGCGCATCGTGGTACCGGGACACCCGGGTCAACTACATCGCCACCTATGCCCACGCGCCCGCCACGGGTGTCCCAGCCAGGGCCACCTGAAGCGCATTCGCGCAGCATCCCAGAGACCGCCCCATGAAAACCCTCGACCTGTTTCCACCCACCCGCGCAGCCGCGCTGGCACGCATCGCCGCGGTGCGGCCGTCCGACTACGCGCGCAGCCGCAACGCCATCGACGGTGCCGTGACGCAACTCTCGCCGTACATCACACACGGCTTGGTCAGCCTGCCCGAGGTGCTGGCCGGCGTGGGCACGCGGCACCGGCTGGACGTGCAGCACAAGTTCGTGTTCGAACTGGGCTGGCGCGAGTATTTCCGCCACGTGTGGCACCACCTCGGCCCGGACATCCTGGACTCGCTGCACCACGGCCTGCTCCCCGAACACGGCTACGCCACCGAGGTACCGGCCGACATCCGGCAGGCGCGCACCGGTGTGCCGGTGATCGACATGGCCGTGCGCACGCTCTACGCCACCGGCTACCTGCACAACCACGCCCGCATGTGGCTGGCCAGCTACGCGGTGCACCTGCGCAAGGTGCACTGGCGCGCCGGTGCGGACTGGCTGGTGTCTCATCTGCTGGACGGCGACCTCGCCAGCAACCACCTGAGCTGGCAATGGGTGGCCGGTACCGGCAGCAGCAAACCGTACCTGTTCAACGCCGACAACGTCGCCCGGTACGCCCCCCAGGCCTGGCACAGCGCGGGGAGTGTGATCGACTGTTCCTACGAAGCATTGGACGCCATGGCCCGCAGCGGCCGGCCCGTGAAAACCACGCCCCACGGCGACGGGGTGGAAGAACCGGCGGTGTGGTCGGTGCCCCAGGGTGTGGCATCTGCGGCACCCCTGGCGGCCGATGTGGCCGGGCGCGATGTCTGGCTGGTGCACCCGTGGGCCCTGGGTGAACCGCCAGCCGACCTGCCCGCCGGCTGCGTTCGCGTGGGGCTGCGGCTGGCCGAGCACCACCACACCTGGCCCTGGAGCGCAGCGCGCTGGGCCTTCGTGAGCGCGCGCATGGCCGAGCTCACGCCGGTGCGCTGGCACGCCGACCGCCAGTCGCTCACCCAGGCGCTGGCGGGTGCACGCTCGGTGCAGACGCTGGCCGACCCCCACGTCAGCGCCCTCCTGCCATCCCGGGTGGTGCAGCGCCAGGCGCCCCAGCTGTTCTCCGAGGTCCGTGTGCATTGCACCTCGTTCTCCGCCTGGTGGAACCGCACCACGCGCGGCGCATCCACACTGAACGACCTGCCCGGACTGGCGGCCTGGACGGCCCGCCACGCGCTGGGTCAGGAGGGCGACGGCACCACCCGCAGCACGCGGCCGTTGGGGCTGTCGGTCAGCAGGTAGATCGCGCCGTCGGGCCCGGCGCGCACGTCGCGGATGCGCTCGCCCAGTTCCTGGAACAACACCTCCTGCGGCCCGGGCGCGCCGCCGGTCAGGGGAACGCGGCGCACGCTGCGCTCCTTGAGCGTTGCCACGAACAGGCTGCCGTGCCACGCCGGGAACAGCGCACCGCCGTACCAGGCCAGGCCCGCCGGCGCGATCGACGGCGTCCACTCCAGCAGCGGCGGCTCGATGCCGGGCAAAGCGCGGAAAGGCGTGACACGCGCGTAGGTGTAGTCGATGCCCCCCGTGGTCATGGGCCAGCCGAAGTTGGCACCGGGCCGCAAGCGGTTGAGTTCGTCCCCGCCGCGCGCGCCATGCTCGTGGGCAAACGGCACCCCCTCCACCACCACCAGCCCTTGCGGGTTGCGGTGGCCGAGCGTGTAGATCTCGGGTCGGGCTTGCGGGCGCTGCAGGAACGGGTTGTCGCCAGGCACACCGCCGTCGGGCCAGATGCGCATCACCTTGCCCAGGTGGGTGTGCAGGCGCTGCGCATCGGTGCGGTCGAGGTTGCCGTCGCCCATGCCGAACAACAGGCTGCCATCGGCCAGCCAGGCCATGCGGCCGCCAAAATGCTGCGTCTCTTGCTTGGCCGGCTGAGAGGTGAAGACCGGCTGCACCGCCTGCAAACGGCGGCCATCGAAGCGCGCGCTCACCACACGCAGGTGGTTGGCCTCGGGCTGGCCATGGGCAAAGGACAACATCACCCGACCATTGACCGCGAAGGCCGGGTCCACCGCCACGTCGAACAAGCCGGCCTGCCCGCGCGCCAGCACCGCGGGCACGCCCGCCACCGGCTCGGGGCGCAACAGGGGGCGGCCATCGGGTCCGGGCTCGATCAGGCGCAGGCGGCCCGGTCGCTCGGTCACCAGCATGCGGCCCCCAGGCAGGAACGCCAGCGACCAGGGATGTTCCAGCCCGCTGGCCACGGTCTCGACCCGGTAGCCAGGGGCCTGGGCCGACGCCGCCACAGCCAGCGCGCCCACGGTGAATGCCAACACGTATTTCATAATGGACGATTATGAATTCCAGCACCCCGAGCACCGCCCCCGAACCGCGCTGGACGCGCCATCTGGTGCCGCTGCTGCTGGCCTGGCTGCTGGCAGCGGCCTGGGGCTCGGTGGCGCAGACGCACTGGAACCTGCAAGCCCTGGCGGACCTCGGCGTGGACCTGCCCGCCACGGTGAGAGCCCGCACCACCTGGCAGGACCTCGTCGGGTTTGCGCCCGTGTACGCCGGCATCCTGGCCGCCGGCTGGCTGCCCGCGCTGACCCTAGCCGCCCTGCTGGCTCGCCGCTGGCCGGCCTGGCGCAACGGGCTGCTGGCCGCGGCCGCCGGCGCGGGCATGGTGGCGGCGGTGCGCACGGTGGATGCGGTGGCGCCCATGCCGGTGTTCATCGACGCCACGCGCCACCTGCCCGGCCTGCTGGCCATGGCCACCGGCGCGGTGCTCGCCGGCCTGCTCTATGCCCGGCTCACACCGAGACACTGACCTTCGCTGCCGGCACGGCAGCCGGGTGCACCGCGGTATCTTGTTGAGCCCATTCGACACCTCCACAACGAGGCCCACATGAATCTGTTTTCGAAGCTTCAACAACGCGCCACCGAAGGCAAGCCCCTGCGCGTCGGCATGATCGGCGCTGGCAAGTTCGGCTCCATGTACCTGTCGCAGGTACCGCGCACGCCGGGCATCCACCTGGTCGGCATCGCCGATCTGTCGCCCGCCCGGGCCAGGGCCGCACTCAAGCATGTGGGCTGGCGGGAAGAGGCGTACAACGCGGCGTCCCTGGAGCAAGCGGCCCAGCGGGGCAACACCGCCGTCATCGACGACAACATGGCTTTGATCGAGTCGCCCTTTGTGGACATCATCATCGACTCCACAGGCAACCCGGCCGTGGGCATTGCCCACGTGCTGGCCTGTTGCGCGTTCAAGAAACACATCGTGATGGTGAACGTGGAGGCCGATGCGCTGGCGGGCCCCCTCTTGAAGCGCAAGGCCGACGAAGCCGGCATCGTGTACTCGCTGGCCTACGGCGACCAGCCGGCGCTCATTTGCGAAATGGTCGACTGGGCGCGGGCCGCGGGTTTCTCGGTGGTGGCAGCGGGCAAGGGCACCAAATACCTGCCCACGTACCACGAGAGCACGCCCGACACCGTGTGGAACCACTACGGTCTGAGCGCCGAGGACGCGGCCCAAGGCGGCATGAACCCGCAGATGTTCAACAGCTTCCTGGACGGGACCAAGAGCGCCATCGAGATGGCCGCGGTGGCCAACGCCACCGGGCTGAGTGCCCCCAGCGGTTTGAAATTCCCGGCCGTGGGCGTGGACGATCTGGCGCGCATCCTCAGGCCGCGCGAGCACGGCGGCATCCTCGACCAGCGCGGCCAGGTGGAGGTGATCACCAGTGTGGAGCGCGACACCCGCCCGGTGTTTCGCGACCTGCGGTGGGGCGTGTACGTGACCTTCGCGGCCGACAGCGACTACGTGGCGCGTTGCTTCAAGGAATACGGCCTGATCACCGACCCCAGCGGGCAGTACTCGAGCATGTACAAGCCGTTCCACCTGATCGGTCTGGAGCTGGGGATCACCGTGGCGTCCATTGGCCTGCGCGGGGAGGCCACCGGCGCGCCCGTGTGCTGGCACGGCGACGTGGTGGCCACGGCCAAACGCGATCTGAAGGCGGGCGAAATGCTCGACGGCGAAGGCGGCTACACCGTGTACGGCAAGCTGCTGCCCGCACAGGAATCGCTCGCACTGGGCGGCTTGCCCCTGGGACTGGCGCACGGCGTGAAGCTGCTCAAGTCCGTGAAGGCGGGCCAACCCGTGAGCTGGAACGATGTGGCGTTTGATGCCAACGCCACGGCGGTGAAGTTTCGCCGTGAGATGGAAAAAACATTCGCGTGATGCCCCCGGCCCAGGGGTTCGCGTGCGGACGCGACGGTGTGCACCGCGTCGCGGTATGAAGGCACTCGCTCGGTGCGAGACCTGGTGCGGCTGGCGGGGATCGAACCCACGACCCTTGGCTTCGGAGGCCAATACTCTATCCACTGAGCTACAGCCGCAACCTGCCGCATTCTATCAGGCGAGGGGGTTTGAAGGCGCCTTGCAGGGGGCGTTGGCTATAATCGGGAGCTGTTCAGAATCTATGTAGGTGGGTACGTTCTGCCAGTTTTCAGACCCGCCTTGCCACCCCTTGAGGACACCATGAGCGACCACGCGCACGAACACCACACCGGCCCGATCAAGACACCTTCGCAGTTGCTGTGGACGTCGTTCTTCGCATTTGTTGCGCCCATCTTCATCATCATTGGCCTGGTCTATTTCGTGACCTCGGGCAACAAGCCCGCCATGGGCGCCGGTGATCCCGAGCTGGCCGTCGCACAGCGCATCCAGCGCGTGGGCACGGTTGAACTGCGCGATGCCAACCGTCCGTTGGCGCTCGGTGACGCGGTGTATGCCGCGCAGTGCGTGGCCTGCCATGCAGCGGGTGTGGCTGGTGCCCCCAAATTTGGCGACACAGCCGCCTGGGCGCCGCGCATCGCCACCGGTTACGACGCCTTGTTGACGTCGGTGCTCAAGGGCAAGGGCGCCATGGGCGCACAAGGCGGTGGTGCCTATCGCGACGAAGAAATCGGGCGTGCTGTGGTCCACATGGTCAACGCTGCCGGCGGCAACTTCGCCGTGCCCGAGGCAGCTGCACCTGCAGCGCCTGCTGCGGCGGCTGCGCCAGCCGCTGCACCTGCCGCCGCAGCGGCCGCTCCGGCACCTGCTGTCGTGGTGGCGGCCGCCCCGGCTGCCGCGGCACCCGCCGCCTCGGCCACCGTGGCCGCTGGTGCGGGCGAGGCCCTCTACAAACAAGCCTGCGCGGTTTGCCACGTGGCCGGCGTCGCCGGTGCTCCCAAATTCGCCGACAAGGCCGCATGGGCACCGCGCGTGGGTCTGGGTCTTGACGCTCTGACCGCGAGCGTGATCAAAGGCAAAGGCGCCATGCCCCCCAAGGGTGGCTCGGCCGCCTCGGACGCCGACATCAAGGCCGCCGTACAGTACATGCTTGATGCTGTGAAGTGAATCCCCGACCCCTCCAGCAACAGAACAGCCGGCTTCAAGCCGGCTTTTTTGTGCTCGGGGCCTGGGGACTGCGCACGAAGTGGCCCCTGCCCTGCAGTTCAGCGCTGCACACACCATCAGGTGTCCAGGCACCCGCTTCCACGTGGTCTGCGGCAAGTGCCATGTCGGCGCTGTGCACCAGTCCGATTCCCAGGTCCGTGACAAGGTACAGCTTGCCCGACTCGTCCAGCAGGCTTTGCTGAACCTGCACCGGCGAGCCGGTGTGGCTGAGCACGCGCCCATCGGGCTGCAGGCGCCAGATCCACGGAGTGGACTCCAGCTCCACGTAGACGCGTTGCGGTCCGTTCTGAAAAAACCAACGGCCTTGCTCGTCGGCCGCGTAGTTGCGCTGGATGAAGTCGATGAGTTTGTCGTGCTGAAGCAGCGAACCCTTGCTCGCGGGAAACGCGCCAGCGGCCTGCACACGGTCGTCTCGCATGTACCAGTTGCCGCGCGCGTCCAGCCCCAGCCAGCCGAAGCAGTCGGGCACGTTGGGCCACTTGGCCATGGCGGCTTTGACGATGTCGTCCATGGTGTTCGATCAAAGTTGGGCGAGCAGCCAGTGTCCCACGGCGTCGGGCATGGCGCGCACATGACCCGGCACACCCAGCGGTCCGTGCGAAACCGGGAAACCCACATGCCCCCCCTGCAACGGTTGCCACAGGGTCACGCGAGGTCCCACCTGCTGCGGGGTCGGCAAGGACACGGCGGGGATGAAAGGATCGTTGCGCGCATTGAGCGCCAGTGCAGGCACGCGGATCCGGTGCAACACCGGTTTGGCCGACGCGCGCGACCAGTAATCGTTCGTGTCGCGAAAGCCGTGCAGCGGCGCGGTGAACAGGTTGTCGAATTCGAAGAGGTTGCGCGCGGCCAGCAGCGCGTCCCGATCGAAGAGGCCGGGGTGCTGCTCCAGCTTCTTGAGCGCCTTGGGCACCATGCTGCGCAAGAACATGCGGGTGTAGACCAGGCGGTTGAAACCTCGACCGATGGCATGGCCTCCGGCCGCCAGGTCGAGCGGCGAACAGACGGAGGCCACGGCGCGCACGACGGTACCCGCCGACTCGCCCATCTCGGCAGCCCAGCGCATGAGCGCATTGCCGCCGAGCGACACGCCGGCCGCGAGCAAGGGCCGCCCGGGGTGCTCGCGCGCAAAGCGCCTGAGAACCCAGTCGATCTCCTCAAAATCGCCCGAATGGTAGGCCCGGGGGGCGTGGTTGAGCTCACCCGAGCAGCCGCGGAAATGCGGCACGGCAAAGGCCAGGCCATTGACCGCTGCAAAGTCGGCGAAGGCCACCGCGTACTGGCTGGCAGACGAGCCTTCGAGGCCGTGGAACAGCACCAGCAAGGGTGCGCCGTCGGGTGCGTCGTGCTGCGCTTGATCCACATCGATGAAGTCGCCGTCGGGCGTGTTCCACCGGCTGCGTGTCCAGCGCGGCGCCGGGCCGAAATGGCGGCGGCTGGCGAGCGCAGCCCACAGCGTCTGCGCATTGCCGCCGGGCAACCACCAAGGTGCAGCGTATTGAAAACGTTCTGCGCTCAATGCAACACAGGCTTGGCGGTGAGGATTTCCGGCGGCTCGGTGCGCATGCCCGGGCTGGCGTGGTGGGCCACCATGCGCCAGCCCTGCGCGGTCTTGGCGTAGACGTTGGTGGCCACCACCCACGCGTGTTGCAAGCCGTCGTCGCTCATCACAGCCACGTTCTCGACCACGCTGTGCACGCTGCAGGCGCCCGCGTCGAGGCGACGCACTTTCTCCGGCGTGGCCTGCACGCTGCCGTTGGCGAACATGGCCTCGAATGCCGATCGCACGGCCGCGTGGCCCACCAACCGGGGGCCACCCGGGTGCACGCACACGATGTCGTCCTCGTCGGCCCAACAAGCCATGAGGCGTTCGATGTCGGCGTGCTGCAGCGCGTCGTAGAACGCAGCTTCGGCGTCGTCCGGGGAGCCGGGTGGAAGTTTGGGTTTTCGCATGCGCCGTATTTTGACGGCAGTGCATCGGCTGTGTGCCCGGGCGCACCGCCCGGCGCCATGCCCCGGGGTTATAGTCCCGCAGATCCGAGGCTCAACCAGAGGCTCGGTTGGCACAGGCCACGGGCCACTGGAGGATTCATGCACACATTCTTGCGCTCGGTCTCCACCTGGGCGGCGGCTTTGCTGCTGTCCGTCAGCCTCACCGGCTGCGGCTACAACGATTTCCAGCGACTGGACGAACAGACGCAGTCGGCCTGGTCGGAGGTGCTCAACCAGTACCAGCGCCGCGCCGACCTGATTCCCAATATCGTGGCCACCGTCAAAGGCGAAGCCAACTTCGAGCAGGAGACGCTCACGCGTGTGATCGAAGCGCGCGCCAAGGCCACCAGCATCCAGGTGACGCCCGAGACGCTGAACGACCCCGCCGCCATGCAGCAGTTCCAGGCGGCACAAGGCGAGCTGGGCAGCGCGCTGAGCCGGCTGATGGTGGTGGTGGAGCAGTACCCCAACCTCAAAGCCAACCAGGGTTTCAGCGACCTGCGCGTGCAACTCGAAGGCACCGAGAACCGCATCACCGTCGCGCGCAACCGCTACATCCAGACCGTGCAGGAATACAACGTGCTGTCGCGGAGCTTCCCGAGCAACCTCACCGCGATGGTGTTCGGCTACAAGCCCAAGGCCAATTTCCAGGTGGCCAACGAAGCGGCCATTTCCGCGCCGCCCACGGTGGACTTCAAGAAGCCATGACGCGCTTCTGCGCCCGGTGCCTGCTGGCGCTGGGGCTGTGGTGGGGGCTGGCCTTCGCGTCGGCCCAGGGTCTGGTGCCGGTGCCTGCGCTCAGCGCGCGCGTGATCGACCTGACCGCCACGCTGGACGCGGCCAGCCTCGCCGGCCTGGAGGCCAAGCTCGCGGCGTTCGAACAATCCAACGGCTCGCAAGTGGTGGTGCTGATGGTGCCCACCACCGCACCCGAGGACATCGCGGATTTCACGCAGCGGGTGGGCGACGCCTGGAAGATCGGGCGGGCCGATGTGGGCGATGGCGCCCTGTTCGTCATCGCCAAAGATGATCGGCGCCTTCGCATTGCCACGGCCAAGGCACTTGAAGGCGCCATCCCCGATCTGATGGCGCGCCGCATTCTGGATGGCGCTGTGACGCCCGCGTTCCGGCAGGGCGACTACGCCGGTGGCATCAACGCCGGTGTCGACCAGATCCTCGCGCGCATCCGCGGTGAAGAACTGCCCTTGCCCAGCGCCTCGGCAGGGCAGGCTGCGTCCGGCGCCAGCGACTTCGAGTGGATGGACGCGCTGATCTTTCTGGTGTTCGCGGTGCCCATGCTCTCCGGTTTGCTGCGCGGCATGTTCGGCAACAAGCTCGGGACCGTGCTCACCGGGGTCGGCGCAGGCGCACTCGCCTGGGTGCTGACCGCTGTGGTCTGGGTGGCCATTGGCGCCGGACTGCTGGGCATGCTGGCAGCGCTGTTCATGCAGTTCCTGCCCGCCGCTTCGTTGGGCGGAGGTTCGGGCCGGGGCGGGCGGGGCGGGGGTTGGGGTGGAGGTTTCGGTGGCGGCGGCTTGGGTGGCGGCCGAGGCGGCGGCGGATTCAGCTCGGGTGGCGGCGGCAATTTTGGAGGCGGCGGCGCTTCGGGCGGCTGGTGAACATGAACAAGCTGCTGCGCATCTTCAAGCACCGGTGGATGGACCGCTCGGACACCCTGCGCGCCGTGCCGGACAGCATGGCCGAACGCATCGCACGCCGCGTGGCCGCCAGCGAAGGCCGTCACACCGGTGAGGTGCGCCTGTGTGTGGAAGCCTCGCTGCCGCTGAGCTACCTCTGGCGCATTGACTCCGAGGCGCCCTTGGCACAGGTCGTGCGCGAACGTGCCCTCACGTGGTTTGGCCGCTCGCGCATCTGGGACACCGAACACAACAACGGCGTGTTGATCTACGTGTTGCTGGCCGAACACGCCATTGAGTTCGTGGCCGACCGTGCGCTGTCGCGCCGCGTGGGCCAAGGCGAGTGGCAGACCATCGTGGATCGGCTGGGCGTTCGCTTGCGGTCGGGTGAGTTCGAAGACGGGCTCACGCAGGCGCTGGAGGAGGTGTCGGCACTGCTGGTGCTGAACTTTCCAGCCGAGCCCGGCGCAGTGCGCCCCAACGAACTGCCCGACGCGGTGGTGCGCCGCTGACGCAGCGCGGCGATCAACCGCGGCGTTTGTCCAGGGGGTTGCGGCTGTTCATCACGACCTGCAGTTCTTGCTGCAAGGCCTTGTTCATCTGGGCAAAGGTCTTGAGCTTGCGGGTGGTCTCACGCAAGCGGTCGGCCATGCGCTTGGAGATGGCCAACAGCAGGCGAGAACCCAGGCGGGGATCTTCCTTGAGGATGCGCATCAGCGCGGTGCGCGAGAGCACGGCCGCAGCGATGTTGGTGTTGGCGGTGCAAGTGGCCGAGCGCGGCGCGCCGTCGAGCACACCCATTTCGCCAATCAGGTGGCCGGGGCCCATGATGTTGACCACCATGCTCTCGTGCAGACCGGGCAGTTCGTTCTCGACCGCGATGTCGCCTTCGAGCACCAACAGCATGTAGTCGGTTTGCCGCACCTCACCCTCCTGGATGATCACGGTGCCGGCTTTGATGAGCTTGGGCCGCATGTAGCCCACCACCTTGAGCGCGTCACCCAGCGTGAGGTCGGCCAGCGCGGAGGGTGTGACCAACAACCGGGCCGCCACTTCTTCGGGTGCCAATTCCGGACTTTGAAAAATCGATGACATTGTCTCTGCCTTTGTTCGCTGTCACATGGTATGCGGACAGTTACACGTTGCAGCCGGCAGCGAGCAAAAAAAAGATCGGCCTGAAGCCGATCTTTTCATGGAAAGCAGGGCAATGCCTGTGTGATCACTTCTTTTGTCGAAACTTGCGCAGTGCAGCAATCTGAGCCGCCATGACCGCCAACTCCGACGTGGCCTTGGCCAGATCGATGTCGCTCTTGGCATTCTTCAAAGCCTCTTCGGCTTGCTTGCGGGCGTCCAGTGCCTTGGCTTCGTCCAGGTCCTTGCCGCGAATGGCGGTGTCGGACAACACGGTGATGTGGTGCGGTTGAACTTCCAGAATGCCACCGGCCACGAACACGAACTCTTCGCCGCCGTCGGCTTTTTCGATGCGCACAGCACCGGGCTTGATGCGGGTGATGAGCGGCATGTGGCCTGGCAGAATGCCCAGCTCGCCCGCTTCGCCCGGCAAAGCCACGAACTTGGCATCGCCAGAAAAGATGGAAGCTTCGGCGCTCACCACGTCGACGCGGATGGTGCTCATAGGGTCTCCTGTTGAAGGTGGTTGAAAAGCAAACGGGCGGGACGCCGGCACAAACCGGCACCCACCGCGGCCGCTTTACGCCATCTTCTTCGCCTTTTCAAAGGCTTCGTCGATCGTGCCGACCATGTAGAACGACTGCTCGGGCAGGTGATCGCACTCGCCGGCGGTGATCATCTTGAAACCACGGATGGTCTCGGCCAAGGTCACGTACTTGCCGGGCGAGCCGGTGAACACCTCGGCGACGTGGAACGGCTGCGACAGGAAACGCTGGATCTTGCGCGCGCGGGCCACGGCCAGCTTGTCTTCAGGCGCCAGTTCGTCCATACCCAGAATGGCGATGATGTCGCGCAGTTCCTTGTAGCGCTGCAGGGTGTTCTGCACGGCGCGGGCGGTCTCGTAGTGCTCCTGGCCCACCACCAGCGGGTCGAGCTGGCGGCTGGTGGAGTCCAGCGGGTCCACGGCGGGGTAGATACCCAGCGACGCGATGTCACGGCTCAACACCACGGTGGAGTCCAGGTGGGCGAAGGTCGTGGCAGGCGACGGGTCGGTCAAGTCATCGGCAGGCACGTACACGGCCTGGATGGAGGTGATCGAACCCACCTTGGTGGAGGTGATGCGTTCCTGCAGACGGCCCATCTCTTCGGCCAGGGTGGGCTGGTAACCCACGGCGGAAGGCATGCGACCCAGCAGGGCGGACACTTCGGTGCCGGCCAGCGTGTAGCGGTAGATGTTGTCCACGAAGAACAGCACGTCACGGCCTTCGTCGCGGAACGACTCGGCGATGGTCAGGCCGGTCAAGGCCACGCGCAGGCGGTTGCCTGGGGGCTCGTTCATCTGGCCGTACACCATGGCCACTTTGGACTCGCCGAGGTTCTCCAGATTCACGACGCCGGAGTCGGCCATCTCGTGATAGAAGTCGTTGCCTTCGCGGGTGCGCTCGCCCACACCGGCGAACACCGACAGACCGCTGTGGGCCTTGGCGATGTTGTTGATGAGTTCCATCATGTTCACGGTCTTGCCCACACCGGCGCCACCGAACAGACCGACCTTGCCGCCTTTGGCGAACGGGCAGATCAGGTCGATCACCTTGATGCCGGTTTCCAGCAGCTCTTGCGAGGGCGACAGCTCGTCATAAGCCGGGGCCTTGCGGTGGATGGAGGCGGTCAACGCCTGGTCCACCGGGCCGCGCTCGTCGATGGGCGCGCCGAGCACGTCCATGATGCGGCCCAAGGTGGCCTTGCCCACGGGCACCATGATGGGTTCGGCGGTGTTGGTCACCACCATGCCGCGGCGCAGGCCGTCGGAAGAACCCAGCGCGATGGTGCGGACCACGCCGTCACCCAGCTGCTGCTGGACTTCCAGCGTCAAGGCAGAGCCTTCCATTTTCAGGGCGTCGTACACGCGGGGCATCTGGTTGCGTGGGAATTCCACGTCCACGACGGCGCCGATGCACTGAACGATCTTGCCCTGAACACCGGTGTTCATTTGTGCGGTAGCTTGAGACATGATGGGTACCTTTTCGTTTCTCGGATTCTGTTGAGCAGCTGCTTCAGACCGCTGCGGCGCCGGCCACGATTTCCGAAAGCTCTTTCGTGATCGCTGCCTGACGGGTCTTGTTGTAGACCAGCTTGAGTTCGCTGATGACGCTGCCGGCGTTGTCGGTGGCGGCCTTCATGGCCACCATGCGCGCGGACTGTTCGGACGCCATGTTTTCGGCCACCGCCTGGTAGACCTGGGCTTCCACGTAGCGCAGCAGGAGCTCGTCGATGACGGCCGGTGCATCCGGTTCGTAGATGTAGTCCCAGTCACGGCCGCCGGCGTTGTCCTGCAACTCTCCCGCGTTGAGCGGCAGCAGCTTCTCGACCACCGACTCCTGCTTCATCGTGTTGATGAACTTGGTGTAGCAGACGTAGACCGCGTTGACGCGGCCTTCGGTGTACGCGTCCAGCAAGGTCTTCACCGGCCCGATCAGCTTGTCCAGATGCGGTGTGTCGCCAAGACCGGTCACGCTGGACACCACCTTGGCACCGATGCGGTTCATGAACGCCAGGCCCTTGTTGCCGATGGCCACGACCTCAGCGGTCTGGCCCTGCGCTTGCAGGTCCTTGAGCTGGGTCGTCACCGCACGCAGCACGTTGGTGTTCAAGCCACCGCACAGACCCTTGTCGGTCGTCACCACCACGAAACCCGCGACCTTGGCGTCGTTGGTCTGCATGAAGGGGTGCGTGTACTCCGGGTTGGCGCGGCTCAGGTTGCCGGTGATCTGACGCACTTTCTCCGCGTAAGGCCGGGCCGCACGCATGCGTTCCTGCGCCTTGCGCATCTTGGAGGCGGCGACCATTTCCATGGCTTTGGTGATCTTCTTGGTGTTCTCCACCGATTTGATCTTGCCGCGTATTTCCTTGCCTGCTGCCATTGTGTTTCCTCTAAGAAGTCAATGGGCCGGATCAGTAGGTGCCGGTTTTTTTGAAGTCGGCGATGGCGGCTGCCAGTTGGGCTTCGGCGTCCTTGTCCATGGCCTTGTCGTTTTCCAGCTTGGCCAGCAGGGCTGCGTGCTTGTCCTTGAGGAAAGCGTGCATGCCGTTTTCGAACGAGAGCACTTTCTTGACTTCGATGTCGTCCAGGTAACCCTTGTTCACGGCAAACAGCGTGGAGGCCATCAGACCGATCGACTGTGGGCTGTACTGGGCCTGCTTGAGCAGTTCGGTCACGCGGGCACCGCGGTCGAGCTGCTTGCGGGTGGCCTCGTCCAGGTCGGAAGCGAACTGCGCGAACGCAGCCAGTTCACGGTACTGGGCCAGGTCGGTACGGATACCGCCGGACAGGCTCTTGATCAGCTTGGTCTGGGCAGCACCACCGACGCGCGACACCGAGATACCGGCGTTGATGGCGGGGCGGATGCCGGCGTTGAACAGGCTGGTTTCCAGGAAGATCTGGCCGTCGGTGATCGAGATCACGTTCGTGGGCACGAAAGCGGACACGTCGCCGGCCTGCGTTTCAATGATCGGCAGTGCCGTCAACGAACCGGTCTTGCCTTTGACTTCGCCTTTGGTGAAAGCTTCGACGTAGTCGGCGTTCACGCGAGCAGCGCGCTCGAGCAGACGGCTGTGGAGATAGAACACGTCGCCGGGATAGGCTTCGCGGCCTGGCGGGCGACGCAACAACAACGAAACCTGGCGGTAGGCCACGGCCTGCTTGGACAGATCGTCGTACACGATCAGGGCGTCCTGGCCGCGGTCGCGGAAGTATTCGCCCATGGTGCAGCCGGAGTAGGCCGACAGGTACTGCATGGCAGCGGATTCGGAAGCCGAAGCGGCCACGACGATGGTGTACTCCATCGCGCCAGCCTGTTCCAGAGCGCGCACCACGTTCTTGATCGACGAGGCCTTCTGGCCGATCGCGACGTAAACGCAGGTCATGTTCTGACCCTTCTGGTTGATGATCGCGTCGATCGCCACGGCGGTTTTGCCGGTCTGGCGGTCACCGATGATCAGCTCGCGCTGGCCACGGCCCACGGGCACCATCGAGTCGATCGACTTCAGGCCGGTCTGCACCGGCTGGTCCACCGATTTGCGGGCGATCACGCCGGGCGCCACCTTCTCGATCACGTCGGTCATCTTGGCGTTGATCGGACCTTTGCCGTCGATCGGAGCACCCAGGGCGTTGACCACGCGGCCAATCAGCTCGGGACCGACCGGCACTTCCAGAATGCGGCCCGTGCACTTGACGGTTTCGCCTTCGGAGATGTGCTCGTACTCACCCAGAATCACGGCGCCCACGGAGTCACGCTCCAGGTTCAGTGCCAGGCCGAAGGAAGGCACGCCATCCTTGTTGGCCGGGAATTCCAGCATCTCGCCCTGCATCACATCGGACAGGCCGTGGACGCGGACGATACCGTCGGTCACCGACACCACGGTGCCCTGGTTGCGCACATCGGTCGATGTGCCGAGTCCCTCGATGCGGGACTTGATCAGTTCGGAGATTTCAGCGGGATTGAGTTGCATGACTCTTTCCTTCTTTCGTTAAATGGTGAGCAGGCGGGCGCGGAGTGACAGCGTATGAACTGGGTTCAGGCCGCGGTCAGGGCGGATTTCATGTGTTCCAGGCGGGCTTTGATCGAGGTGTCGAGCACTTCATCGCCCACCACCACGCGGATGCCGCCGATCAACTCGGGCTGCAATTCGACCTGAAGATTGAGCTTGCGGGCAAAGCGCTTCTCCAGCACCCCGGAGAGATCGGCCAACGCTGCGCTGTCGATCGCAAAGGCGCTGTAGACCACAGCGTCAAACGCACCCTGTTGCGCGTTCTTCAAAGCACGGAACTGCTCCGCGATTTCAGGCAGTGCGGCCAAGCGGCCGTTGTCGATCACGGTGCGCAGGAAGTTCTGCGCCATCGCGGGCAGACCTGCCTTGATCAAGCCCGTGACGAGGCTGAACACCTGTTCGGGCGTTGTCCGGGGGTTGTCGGCGTACAGACGGAGCTGTTCATCCGCAGCCACCGACGCCAGCTCGTCGAGCCAGGCGGCGGTGTCTGCCGCGCCAGCGCCCGAGGCCTGGAACAGCGCTTCCGCGTAGGGGCGGGCAATGGTGGCGATTTCGGCCATGGTTGTCCTTTGGTGCCGTGTCGGTGGATCAGAGCTCGGTCTTCAGGCGGCCCAGCAACTCGGCGTGGACGCCAGCGTTGACTTCGCGCTTGAGGATCTGCTCGGCACCCTTGACAGCCAGCGCAGCCACTTGCTCGCGCAGGGCTTCGCGGGCCTTGACGACCTGCTGTTCGGCTTCCAGGTGAGCGGCGGCCACGATCTTGTTGGCTTCGTCGGTCGCGCGCGCCTTGGCCTCTTCGATCACGGTCTGCGCACGACGCTCGGCGTCGGCCAGGCGTGTGGCAGCTTCGTTGCGCGATTTGCCCAACTCTTCTTCCACTCGCTTGTTGGCCACGGCCAGCTCGGACTTGGCTTTTTCGGAAGCCGCCAGACCTTCGGAAATCTTCAACGCACGCTCATCGAGCGCCTTGGCAATCGGGGGCCACACGAATTTCATCGTGAACCACACCAGGATCGCAAAGACGATGGCCTGCGCAAAGAGGGTTGCATTGATATTCATCGCAACGCCTTTCTGTGTGTTGACATAAGTGGTGATGCACTTGCTGCTGCGTCGGTGCGTTGCCCGCCAGGCGTCCATGACACCCGGCTGCGCGGAACACGGCCCGACGAGGCAGCAAATCCCATTAAGCCAGCGTGAAGGGGTTGGCGAACGCGAACAGGAGAGCGATGGCCACGCCGATCAGGAAGGCCGCGTCGATCAGACCGGCCAAGATGAACATCTTGGTCTGCAGGTCGTTCATCAGCTCAGGCTGACGGGCCGACGCTTCCAGAAATTTGCCGCCCATCAGCGCGATGCCGATGGATGCGCCGATGGCGCCCAGACCGACGATAAGACCGCAAGCCAGTGCGACAAGACCCAGAACGTTTTCCATGATGACTCCTATGAGATGAACGAAAGTTGAAAAAAGGAAAGAGAGAAACGAGAACTCAGAGCGAGGACAGGCCGCGCAACTCAGTGAGCGTCATGCGCCTGCCCGAGGTAAATCAGGGCCAGCATCATGAAAATGAACGCCTGCAAGGTGATGACCAGGATGTGGAACAAGGTCCAAACCGTGCCTGCGATCACATGTCCGACGAAGAAGAGTCCACCACCGAGCGAGAGCGAGGCAAAGCCGCCCAGCAACGCGATCAGCATGAAGACCAACTCACCCGCGAACATGTTTCCGAACAACCGCATGCCGTGGGAGACCGTCTTGGCCACGAACTCGATCATCTGCATCAGGAAGTTGATCAGGCCCAGCAGCACGGCCCAGATGGGGTTCTTGCTGGTGCCGAAAGGTGCGGTGACCAGCTCGTGCGTCCAACCGCCGATGCCCTTGATCTTGATGTTGTAGAACAGGCACATCAGCAACACGGACACGGACAGGCCGAGCGTGGTGGAGAGGTCGGCGGTGGGCACGACGCGCAAGTAATCGGGGTAACCCATGGCCGGGCCAGCCACGTGCCAGATGGAGGGCAGCAGGTCGACCGGCAGCATGTCCATGAAGTTCATCATGAAGATCCACACGAACACGGTCAGTGCCAGCGGGGCGACCAGCTTGCGGCTGTGGGCGTTGTGAATGACGGCCTTGGCCTGGCTGTCGACCATCTCGACCAGCATTTCCACAGCCGCCTGGAAACGGCCGGGCACACCCGCGGTGGATTTGCGGGCGGCGAGCCACAACACGAAACAAACCAGCGCACCCAGCAGGGAGCTCACGATCACCGAATCGATGTTGATGACCGAAAAGTCGACGATCGACTCTTGCTTTTTGTTCGTCAAATGAACCAGGTGGTGGCGGATGTATTCGCCGGGGGTCAGAGCGCTGCCTTCAGTTGCCATGTTCGTTTGCACCGATTTGTCGGAAATTCAACCGTTTAGATTTGCGCGCCGGGTCTGGATCCAGAATCCAAACCAGTACACCTTGAGAACCAACACCAGACCAGCCAACAGGCCCAGCCAATTCAGCTGGGGGACAACCCAGGGAGCCGACCACAACATGGCGACCACCAGCAGGACCTTGACCCCCTCCCACAACAAAAACCCGGCAAAAGCCGCTTGCGCATAACCCGCCAGCAGGCGGCTCAATGCACTGGATGTCAAACCGTAGGCCATCAGGGCCGAAGGCAACACCACAGCGGCTGCACCGTACAGAACCGACCATGCCACCGAGGCCGATTGCGTGAGCAACCAGGCCAGGGCGCCTGCGGACAATCCCACCACCAACTGCAAACCCACCAGACGCCACAAAGACAAGCTGGGCTGGCGGGCTCGCCACTGCAACGCTTCTTCGCGCGTCAGTGGCTTGAATTCGATCGCTTGCTCACCATCTGCACCTTCTGCCTGGGTCTGCGACTCCGGATCGACGCGTTGCATTGTCGACATGGCGGGTTACAGACGGGTTACGGTTGGGCGACGTTCGCAAAGCCGCTGATTATACGTAGAAACCCGATGGGGTCGTCAAGGCTGAGCGCAGCTTGTGCGTCTTCTGCCAACACCGCCGCCGATAATCGCTTCATGACCGCTGCGAACTGGGGGCCCACCCCCGCTCTGCCCGACACCCTCTGCTACCTCAATGGTGAGTTCACCGAGCTGCGCAACGCCAGAATCAGCGTGCTGGATCGGGGTTTCATTTTTGGAGACGGCGTGTACGAGGTGCTGCCTTGCTACGCAGGCAAGGCGTTCCGCTTCGAACAGCACATGGCACGGCTGGACCGCTCGCTGAACGAACTGCGCATCACCAGCCCCCTGTCCCACGCCGAATGGCTGGCCATCGCGCAGCGCCTGGCGCACTCGTTGCGGGACGGCCGCGGCGCCACCCATCAGCTCATCTACATCCAGGTCACCCGGGGCGTGGCCTTGAGGGATCACGCCATGCCGCCCGACATCGCGCCCACCGTGTTCGTGATGGTGAGCGAGATGAAACTGGCCACACCGGCACAGCGCGAGCACGGCGTGGCCTGCGTGAGCGCCGACGACTTTCGCTGGGAGAAAGCCCACATCAAAAGCACGAGCCTGCTGGGGGCGGTGTTGGCTCGCCAGATCGGCGTGGACGCCGGTGCGGTGGAGACCGTCATGTTCCGCGGCGAGCATTTGAGTGAAGCGGCGTCGAGCAACGTCTGGGTGGTCAAGGATGGCGTGGTCATGGGCCCGCCCAGCGACAACCTGGTGCTGGAAGGCATCCGCTTCGGGCTGATCGAAGAGATCTGCCGCTCCCAGGGCCTGCCGTTTGAACTGCGCCGCATCACACGCGCCGAGGTGCTGGCCGCCGACGAACTGCTGCTGTCGTCCGCCTCGAAAGAGGTGCTGCCCATCACCCGCCTCGATGGTCACCCGGTCGGGCAAGGCGTCCCCGGCCCCATCTACAACCGTCTGTACGCTGGTTACCAGCAAGCCGTGGCCGCGTTGGCGGCCTGAACCGGAGAAGCCCCATGGACCAACCCCGCGACATCCCCCCCGAGCAATCGCTCATCGAGTACCCCACACAATTTCCCATCAAGGTGATGGGCGCGAACGTGGAAGGTTTCATCGATGCCATGGTGCACGTGGCCAGGGCCTTCGACGCCGGCTTCGACGCCGGAACCGTCGAACAGCGCCCCAGCAAAGCGGGCAACTACATGGGCCTGACGCTCAGCGTGCACGTGACCAGTCGCGAACAGCTCGATGAGCTCTACCGCACCCTGACCACCCACCCGATGGTCAAGATCGTGCTGTGAACATACGAGGCTTGGGCCTGGTGCCCTTCAGCGCGACCTTTGAAGCCATGCAGGCCTTCACGGCGGAGCGCACACCGGACACACCCGACGAGCTCTGGATCTGCGAACACCCGCCCGTGTTCACGCAAGGCCTGGCGGGGCGTGAAGACCATTTGCTCGCCCCGGGAGACATCCCTGTGGTGCAGACGAACCGGGGTGGTCAGGTGACCTACCACGGGCCGGGCCAGGTGGTGGCCTATCCGCTGATCGACTTGCAGCGCGCGGGCTACTACGTCAAGGAATTCGTCTACCGGGTTGAAGAGGCGGTGATCCGCACGCTGGCCGCGTTTGAGGTCACGGGTCACCGCGTGGCCGGTGCGCCCGGGATTTACGTCCGGCTGGACGACCCGTTCAGCCACGCGATGCTGGCCCAGCGACCCCAGCGTCGGGTGCCCGGCGAGCCCGCGCCCGAACCCGACTTCTCGGGCCTGGGCAAGATCGCCGCGCTCGGCATCAAGGTCAGCCGCCATTGCACCTACCACGGCGTGGCACTCAATGTGGCCATGGACCTGCAACCCTTCCAGCGCATCAACCCATGTGGCTACACCGGCCTGCAAACGGTGGACCTTTCTACAATCGGCGTTGCGGTGTCCCGGGAAGAGGCCGCACAGGTGTTGAGCCAGAAGCTCGGCGCCACCCTGTCACCCTGACCAACCCCGACCCCACGCGCCACCCGCGCCGCCGCCATGAACCCGACCGACACGCCCGTCCCTGCCGTTGCCGACACCACCGTGCGCGAGGCCCAGCCCGCCGCCAGCTACGACGCCTCGGCCAAGCAGAAGAGCCAGGCCAAAACATCGCGCATCCCCATCAAGATCGTGCCGGCCGAGGTGCTGAAGAAGCCCGAGTGGATCCGCGTGAAGGCCGGCAGCCCCACCACCCGCTTCTACGAAATCAAGGACATTCTGCGCACCAACAAACTGGTGACAGTCTGCGAAGAGGCGAGCTGCCCCAACATCGGTGAGTGCTTCGGCAAAGGCACGGCCACCTTCATGATCATGGGCGACAAGTGCACCCGGCGCTGCCCGTTCTGCGACGTCGGCCATGGCCGCCCCGACCCGCTCGATGTGAACGAACCGGACAACCTGGCCAAGACCATCGCGCAGCTCCAGCTGAAGTATGTCGTGATCACCAGCGTGGACCGCGACGACCTGCGTGACGGTGGTGCCGGCCATTTCGTGGCGTGCATCGAAAAGACCCGCGCCTTGTCACCGAAGACGCAGATCGAGGTGCTGGTGCCCGATTTCCGGGGCCGCGACGACCGCGCGCTGGAGATCCTGAAAGCCGCACCGCCCGACGTGATGAACCACAACATGGAGACCGTGCCGCGTCTCTACAAGGAAGCGCGCCCGGGATCGGACTACCAGTTCAGCCTGAACCTGCTCAAGAAATTCAAGGCGCTGTTTCCCCATGTGCCGACCAAGAGCGGCTTGATGGTCGGTCTGGGCGAAACGGACGAAGAGATCCTGGACGTCATGCGCGACATGCGCGCGCACGGCATCGACATGCTCACCATCGGCCAGTACCTCGCGCCCAGCGGTCACCACCTGCCGGTGCGCCGCTATGTGCACCCCGACACCTTCAAGATGTTCGAGGCCGAGGCTTACAAGATGGGGTTCAGCCACGCCGCTGTGGGCGCCATGGTGCGCAGCTCGTACCACGCCGACCAGCAAGCACACGACGTGCTGAACTCGGCCGCTTGAAAGCCATCAGGCCACTGCAGGGCACAGCTCGGGCTCGTTGACCACGGCCTCGTTGTCGTGCTTCCCTGTGCGTCCCGACCAGTCCAGAATCTCGAGCCGTCCATCGGCGTGCTCCACCAGCGCGGTGAGGCTCTCCACCCAGTCCCCGTCGTTGCAGTAGAGGATGCCGTCGATGGTGCGGATCTCGGCGTGGTGAATGTGTCCGCACACCACGCCGTGCACGCCGCGCTCACGCGCCTCGCGTGCCACCGCCGTTTCAAAGTCGCCCACATAACTCACGGCGCGCTTGACCTTGAGTTTGAGGTAGCGCGACAGGCTCCAGTACGGCAGGCCCAGGCGGGCGCGGGTGGAGTTGAGGTGCCGGTTGATTCGCAGGGTGAGCTCGTAGGCCCAGTCGCCCACGTGGGCCAGCCATTTGGCGCACTGGATCACGCCGTCAAAATAGTCGCCGTGGGTGACCCACAACAGGCGCCCGTCGGCGGTCTGGTGGATGGCTTCGTCGACCACTTCCACACCCCCGAAGTTGTGGCCGAGGTACTTGCGCGCAAACTCGTCGTGATTGCCGGGCACGAACACCACGCGCGTGCCCTTGCGTGCCTTGCGCAACAGCTTTTGCACCACGTCGTTGTGGGTCTGCGGCCAGTACCACTGCCGCCTGAGCTGCCAGCCGTCGATGATGTCGCCCACCAGGTAGAGCGTGTCGCATTCCACGCGCTTGAGAAAGTCGAGCAGCGGCCTCGCCTGGCAACCCGGTGTGCCCAGGTGCAGGTCGGAGATCCACACCGTGCGCACGCGCAGCCCGTCGGGCGCGTCCAGCACGTCGCCATCGGGGTCCATCGAATCCGAAGGGTTCAGCAAAGGCAGAGGATCACGTCGCATGGGCGTCCAGTTTGAAGAAGGCTGGCGACGCATCTGTGAAGACTCTGCGTCAATCGCATGACAGCGCAGGCTCCGCCCCGCGCACCCGAACGGGCGCTGCCGCGCTCCGCGCCTGCAGAATGGCGGCCAGCTGCCGCGGCACCTCGAGCGCCGCGTGGTTTTCCACCGCCGCGGCGCGGCGCTTGAATTCGTCGAGCCGCGGCAACAGTCGGGCCACCGCCGCATCGATCTGGCTGAAGCTGCGCAGGGTCAGACCCACGCCCTGCTCCTTCACCCAGGCGGTGTTCCAGCGTTCCTGCGGCATGGTCCAGGCGTTGCGTGTGACGATGACCGGCAGGCCCATCTGCACCGCTTCGCTGATGGCACCGGGCCCCGGTTTCCCGACAAAAAAATCGGCCAGCTGCATCCAGCGCGCCACATCGGGCGTGAAGCCCACCACCACGCGCGGCGCTGCCGAGGGCATGGCGCGCAGCGCCTGTGCCAGCGCCTCGTTGCGTCCGCACAGCAGGATCAGCGGTACCTCGGGCAAGGCTGCGGCAATGCGCTTCATGACCCGCGAGCCGGCCCCGCCGAACATGACCAGCCCCACCGCTTGGTGGGGACTGAAACCGAGTGCCGCGCGCTCCTGTTCGCGGTCCAGCGCCACTGGCGCATGGAAGGCCGGGCGCAGCAGCATGCCGCTGACACGGTGCACCTGCTCGGGCACGCAACCGGCTTGCAGTGCTTGAGCCCGGGCATGCGCGGTGCCGCAGACGACGTGCTGACCCGTGCCCGGCTCCATCCAGAACGCGGGTGGGTGGTCGGCCATGTCGGTCAGCACCGTCACGAACGGCGTCTGCGGCAGGGTCAGTGCCAGACTGTCGTGCAGGGCCCGGTTGAAGTTCGGAATCAGCGACACGACCATGTCCGGCCGGGTCTCGCGCCAGTGCGCCGACAAGCGCTCCACCAGCAGCGGATGGCTCCAGCGAATCGCGCGCTGCAACAGCCTGAGCTCTTGCGCGAGCCCCAGCGTGAAGCCGCTGGCCAGTCGCTTGTTGTAAAGGTCCTCGGGATCAAAACCCATGATCCGGCGAAAGCGGCCCGCGGGATCGATCACCTCGGAGAAGTTCACCTTGCGCACCCGCCATGGAAGCCCCTGCGCCTCGATGGCCAGCGCCAGCGCCTCGGCAGCGGCACGGTGACCGCCACCGGCGTTGAACCAGACCAGATCGACATTGAGCATGGGGCGATGGTGTGTTGCCCGTGAGACCCGCGCGTGACAGCACCATGACGTGTGCGTGACGCAGCCGGCGCGGCCACGCGCGCACGGCGCGGTAACCTCCGCGCATGAACGCGAACCTCCTTGCCCTGGGTGCCATCGCACTGTGGGCCTCCCTCGCCGCACTGGGTGTGGCCCTGTCACACGTACCGCCCTTCCTGCTCACCGGTCTGTCGCTGCTGGTGGGCAGCCTGATCGCGTTGCCGCTTTCGCGGTTTGACCTGCGCCAGTGGCGTGTGCCGGCGAGCACACTGGCGCTCGGGGTGTACGGCCTGTTCGGCTTTCACTTCCTGCTGTTCATTGCGCTGCGTCATGCGCCGCCCGTGCAGGCCAACCTGGTCAACTACCTCTGGCCACTGGGCATCGTGGTGATGGCGCCGCTCTTCCTGCCGGGCGTCACGTTGCTGGCCAGGCACGTGTTCGCGGCCCTGCTGGGCTTCGCCGGCGCGGCGCTGGCCATCCTGGGGGGCGCCGGTGGCGCGGGCGACACCGGATGGGCCTGGGGCTACCTCCCGGCGCTGGCCTCGGCCTTCATCTGGGCCAGCTACTCGCTGTTGACGAAACGCGTGCGCGCTTTCCCCACCGCGGCCATTGGCAGCTTCGCACTGCTCTCGGGCGTGCTCTCGCTGCTGTGCCACGCGTTGCTGGAACCTGCGGTCTCGCTCTCGACCCGGGACATGCTGCTGATCGCCGTGCTCGGCCTGGGACCGCTCGGTGGTGCGTTCTTTTTGTGGGACGCCGCGCTCAAACGCGGCGACGCGCGGCAGATCGGCGTGCTGAGCTTTCTCACGCCACTGTTGTCGACGCTGACACTGCTGTTGGTGCGGGGAGAGGTGCCCAGCCCGGCCATCGGACTGGCGGCTCTGATGATCGTGGGTGCGGCGGTGATCGCTACCCGCCGGACCCACTGACCTTCAGTCGGTCATCAAGGCGGCTGGGTCTTCCGCCGCCAACACCGTCTGCGCCCAGGTTTGCAGGCGCGTCGTGTCGCAGCGCAGGATCTGCTGCTTGACGGCCAGGATCTGCGACGGGTGCATGGAAAAGCTGCGCAAGCCCAGGCCGAGCAGCAAACGGGTCATGGCCACATCGCCCGCCATTTCGCCGCACACGCTCACCCCTTTGCCCTGCGCCTGGCATTGCGCGATGGTGCTGGCCAGCAGTTGCAGCACGGCCGGGTGCACCGGGTCGTAGAGGTGCGACACGGCTTCGTCGGCGCGGTCGATCGCCAGCGTGTACTGGATCAGGTCGTTGGTGCCGATCGAGAGAAAGTCGAAATGCTTGAGGAACAGCGGGATGGTGAGCGCCGCCGCCGGCACCTCGATCATGGCGCCGAGCTTCACCGCGCCTTGTCGCACACCCGCCGCTTCCAGCTGGTCGTGCGCGCGGTTCACCAGTGCCAGCGTCTGGCGGATCTCGCTCGCGTGCGCGAGCATGGGGATGAGCAGGTGCACCGGCCCGTGCGCGGCCGCGCGCAGGATGGCGCGCAGCTGCGCCAGAAACATGGCGGGGTCGGCCAGGCTCCAGCGGATGGCGCGCAGGCCGAGCGCCGGATTGAGGTGGTCTTCGCCCGCGCGCTGGGCCACACGGTCCAGCGGTTTGTCGGCGCCCACGTCCACCGTGCGGATGGTCACCGGCAGGCCCTGCATGCCTTCGACCGCGCGCCTGTAGGCCTGGTACTGCTCCTCCTCGTCGGGCAGCTTGCCGTTGCGCCCCATGAAGAGGAATTCGCTGCGGAACAGGCCCACGCCCACGGCGCCCGCCTTGAGCGCGCCCACCGCGTCTTCGGGCTGTTCGATGTTGGCCAGCAGCTCGATCTTCTGCCCGTCGAGCGTGACGGCGGGCGTGTTCTTCAGGCGCGAGAGCCGCTCGCGCTCGACCTCGCCCTGGCGTTGCTTGAAACCGTACTCGGCCAGCAGGATGGGCGACGGGTCGACCACCACCACGCCGGCATCGCCGTCGATGATGACCCAGTCATCCTGCTCGATCAGCTGGCTGGCCGAGCGCGCGCCGACCACGGCCGGGATGTCCATGCTGCGCGCGACGATGGCCGTGTGGCTGGTCTTGCCGCCCACATCGGTGACGAAGCCGGCGAACACGCTCTGCTTGAACTGCAGCATGTCGGCGGGTGACAGGTCGTGTGCGATCAGCACCAACGGCACGTCGACCGCGTTGTCCTGGCCGGGGCGCTGCTGGCCAGCACCCACCGGGGAGGCCACGCCGCGCATCACCCGCAGGATGCGTTCGACCACCTGTTCCAGATCGGCCTTGCGCTCGCGCAGGTAGGGGTCTTCCATTTCGTCGAACTGGCGCGCGATCACCTCCAGCTGGGTGGTCAGCGCCCATTCGGCGTTGTAGTGGCGCTCGACGATCCAGTGCTTCACGCCGCCGGTGAGCTGCTCGTCCTGCAGCAGCATGAGATGCACATCAAGCAAGGCGGTGAGTTCGGGGTGGGCGTCCGAAGGCCCCAGCTCGTGCAGGCTTTGCTGCACCTTCATGATCTCCGACGCCACCTCGTTGCGCGCATGGCGCAAGCGCTCGATCTCGCCGTCGACCTGCTCGGTCTGCACGAAGTAGTGGGCCACGTCGACCCGGCTCGACGCCACGATCACCGCCCGCCCGATGGCAATGCCCCGGGAGACGGCGAGACCGTGGACGCTGAAGCTCACTCACCCTCTCCAAACTTGTCGTTGATGAGCGCCAGGAGCGCATCCATCGCCACCTGTTCATCGGCGCCGCTGGTCTCCACTTCCACCGTGCTGCCCAACCCGGCGGCCAGCATCATCACGCCCATGATGCTTTTGGCGTTCACACGGCGGTCGCCGCGCGACATCCACACATCGCTGGCAAAGCTGCCGGCGAGTTTGGTGAGTTTGGCGGAGGCGCGTGCATGCAGCCCCAGCTTATTGCTGATGGTCACGGTGGTCTTGATCATGGGTGGCTCGTCTGGCCTGGTTCTGCGGAGCGGTCACCGCCACCTGAATTACACCCTGTGTGGCACCGATCATGGCGCGCGAGATCAGCGCGTCCAGCGATTCGTGGCGGTACGACACGGTGCGCAACAGCATGGGCAGGTTCACGCCGGTGATCAACTTGGAGTTGATGCCGTCGATGAGTTTCTGCGCCACGTTGCACGGCGTGGCGCCGAACACGTCGGTCACCACCAGGGTTTGCGGCAGGTGCATCTGGCGCATCAGCGCGCGCGCCTGGGCCAGCGATTCTTCGGGCGGTACGTTGGGTTGGACATCGAGCGCCGCAACAGCCTCGGCGCTGTCGGGGAACACATGCATGACGCACTGTCGCAAGGCGGTTGCCAGTGGTGCGTGCGCGATGATGAGGATGCCGTTCATGGGCGCAGTTTAGCTGGCCTGCGCACCGGGGCGGGCACGCCACGCGCGCCAGAAAGCGAGGTAGGCGAACAAGCAACACACGCCGAAGAACGCGATGGCGCCGCGGTACCGAACCGGCTCGCTCCAGCCGAACACGGTGAGCGCCTCGATCAGGAGGCCGATGCCCCACTGCACCCCGAACACACCGCCGAAGATGGCCAGGTTGTAGGCCGACAAGGCGCGCCCTGCGGCCTCGGGTGGCAGCGCGAGCGCCACCGCTGGCTGCGACAGCGACACAAAGGTGCTGGTCACACAGAACAGCGCCCACAGCTCCCAGCCCGCGCCCGCACCCAGCCACACGATGGCGGTCAGCACCACAAAACTCGATGGCAGGCCCCACGCAATCAGGCGTTCGGGTTTGAGACCGCGCCGCGCGAGGTGCGGGTTGACCACGCCCCAGAGCCAGAAAGTGCAGAGCATGCAAAGGTTGATGCCGAACAAACCGGCGGCCGCCTGCTGCGGTGAGTAGCCCGCCACCTTGACCATCCACGGCCCGGCCCACAAGGTCTGCACCGCCACCATGCCGCCGTAATTGACGAAACCGATCGGCAGCATCTGGCGAAAGTAAGCGTTGCGCCAGATGAAGCCGTAACCCCGGGCGGTTGACGGCTGGCCTGGCGCCAGCGCGGGCGTCTCCTGCCGCCAGCGCGGCGCCATGAGCGCGATGCCCACCATCGACAGGGCGATCAGACCCGCGAGCATCCAGAACATGCCACGCCACCCGGTGTACGGCATGAGCCACTGCACCGGCAAGGTGGCGGCCACCATGCCCAGCGAGCCGGTCATGAGCATCCACGAGTTGGCGCGCAGCTGCGTGGCCGGCGTGAGCCATCGGCGAAAGCCGGTGAGCGGCGCCATCAGGCAGGCGCTCACGCCCATGCCGGTGAGCACACGCGCGGCCAGCAGACCCGAGAAGCTGGTGGCCAGCGCAAACGCCATGCAGCCCACCACGGCCACCGCCAGAAACGCCAGGATCACCTTGCGCGGCCCGTGGCGGTCCAGCCAGTTGCCCAGCGGCAGCTGGGTCATGGCAAAGCCCAGAAAGTAGCCGCCGGCGAGCAGGCCCAGGTCGCCCGCATCGAGGTCCAGTTCCAGGCTCAGGGTGGGCGACAGCGTGGCCGTGATGGCTCGCACCAGCGCCGAGAAAAAGTACGCGATCGCAAACGTCAGGAAAACAATGACCGCGGCGCGAGCGCCCAGCGCATCGCCGCTGGCGTGTGTCGGCGCGCGGGTCATGGCAGCTTCAAGCCGTCGAAGAACGTGGTGTTCACCTCGTCGCTGGATGCGCCATAGACCGCCGCCTGGAACACCTGCGCACCGCGCGCAAAGTACACCGCTCGGGCCTGCACCGGCTGGCCCTGCGGATCGGTGCCCCGCGCGGTGATGCCTTGCGCCAGCGAAGCGCCGGCCACGGTGGCGTTCCAGCGGTACGCCGGGTCGGTGGACAAGGCCGGGTCCACGCGGATGGCCGCCAGCGAGGCACGTTGCCAGTCGCTCAACAGGGCAGGCACAGCGGCGGCGTCTGCCGCGTTGGCCCAGGCCAGGGCAAAGGTGAGACCGCCGGCTTTGCAGCTGTGCATGTGCAACAGCGTGGAAGCCCCACCCAGCGGCACCGTGCGCTCGGCGGTCTCTGCCTTGCAGGGCAGCAGCGCCTGCAACGGCGTGCCCTCAAGCCGCAGTTCGCGCCAGTTGAAGGCGGGATAACACGCGGTCAACGCCAGCAGGCACAGGATGGCAAGCGACGGGATGCGCCGTTTCGCGCGATCGATGAGGTTGGGAAACATGGGATGGATCGGGCCCGCTGCCGCGGCGACACCGCAGGTGCGGCGGCCTCACGCACAATGGCAACATGAATGCTCTGGATGGTATCCGCATACTCGATTTGTCCCGCGTGCTCGCGGGCCCCTGGTGCACGCAGACGCTGGCCGATCTCGGCGCCGATGTGGTCAAGGTGGAACGCCCGCCCGGCGACAACCACCCCGGCGGCGACGACACGCGCGGCTGGGGCCCACCCTTTCTGCGCGGGCGCGACGGCGCCGACACCGCCGAGGCCGCCTACTACCTGGGTGCCAACCGCAACAAGCGCTCCATCACCTGCGACATCGCCACGCCCGCGGGCCAGGCGCTGATCCGGGCGCTGGCGGCCAAGGCCGACGTGTTCGTGGAGAACTACAAGGTCGGCGACATGGCGCGCTATGGCCTGGACTTCGAGAGCCTGCGCGCCCTCAACCCTCGGTTGGTGTACTGCTCCATCACCGGCTTCGGCCAGACCGGCCCCTACAAGGAGCGCGCCGGTTACGACTTCGCCATCCAGGCCATGGGCGGCCTCATGAGCGTGACCGGCGAGCGCGACGACCTGCCCGGTGGTGGGCCGCAAAAGGTGGGCGTGGCGGTGGCCGATCTGTTCACCGGCCTGTACGCCACGGTCGCGATCCAGGCCGCGCTGCGCCACGCCGAGCGCACCGGCGAGGGTCAGCACATCGACATGGCCCTGCTCGACACCCAGGTGGCCATGCTCGCCAACCTCGGTGCCAACTACCTGGTGCGCGGCCGCGAGGACGGCAAGGTGCCCGGGCACGCCGGCAATGCCCACGCCAACATCGTGCCTTACCAGGTGTTTGAGGTCGCACCCGATGCGCAGGGCCAGGCGCAACACATCATCCTGGCCGTGGGCAACGACGGCCAGTTCGCCAAGTTCTGCGCGGTGGCCGGCCAGCCCGAGCTGGCGAGTGACACGCGTTTTGCGCAGAACCAGAACCGGGTGCGCCACCGCGCCGTGCTGGTGCCCTTGCTGGAAACCATCCTGAAGTCCCGCAGCAAGGCCGACTGGCTCGCCGCACTGGAAGCGGCCAAGGTGCCCTGCGGCCCGATCAACAGCCTGGCGGAGGTGTTCGCGGACGAACACGTGTTGTCGCGCGGCATGGTGCAGCGCTGGGAGCACCCGCTCTCGGGCGACGTCGATCTCGTCGCCAGCCCGCTCAAGCTCAGCGCCACCCCGGTGCGCAACGACCTGCCGCCCCCGCTGCTGGGCCAGCACACGGCCGAGGTGCTGGGCGACTGGCTGGGCAGCACGCCCGAACAACTGGCCGAGCTGCGGAGCAGCGGCGCGGTGTGAAGGACGCGTGATGGTCACCGCCGCGGCCTTGCCCACCCCCGCCTCGCTGCGCGGCGCGGCCCTGGCCGCTGCCGCGCGGGGCGAGCCGCTGGTGGTGATGACCACGCTCAAGGGCTGCGTCTATTGCGAACTCGTGCGCAACAACTACCTGGCGCCCATGCGACGCGAAGGTTTGGTGGTGGCGGTGCAACTCGACGTGCAGGACCGGCAGTCGACCCTGCAGGGGTTTGCTGGCGACACCACCACCCCGGCCGATCAGGCCCGGGCCTGGAAGGCGCGGTTCACGCCCACGGTGATGTTCTTCGGACCCGGTGGCCAGGAGCTGGCCGAGCGCCTGGTCGGCGTGGCCGTGCCGGACTTCTACGGCGAGTACCTGGACGCGCGCCTGGTGGAAGCGCGCGCCCAGCTCAAGAAGCGCTGAGCCTCCCGCCCGCGGTCACTTCAAGGCGCCGAACACCTTCTGGAGGATGGCACTGCCGGTGCCCACCGGATCCTGGCGGATCTTGCGTTCTTCTTCGCCAATGATGGTGTAGAGGCCATCGAGCGACTTGCCGGTCACGTACTTCTGGATATTGGCATCCTCGGCCTTCACCAGCCCGATGCCCGCGGCCTTGCCCGCGACCTTGTTGTACTGGTTGGCCAGCCCCACTTTTTCGGTTGCCTTGGTCACCACCGGCAGAAATTTCTCGCTCAGCGGCGTGCGTGTTTTTTCGGCGAAGAACTGCGTCACCGAGTTGTCGCCGCCCCCGAGGATGTTTTTCGCGTCCTTCACGCTCATGGATTTGACCGCGTTCACCAGCAAGTCCTTGCCCATGGGCACGGCCGCCTCAGCAGCGCGGTTCATGCTGGTCACCAGCTCGTCAATCCGCTTGCCCTGGCCGGTGAGTTTGAGCAACTTGGACGCGTCCTCCAGAAAACCCGGCAAGGGAATCCGAACTTTTGGATTGCCCAGGAATCCATCGGTCTTGCCCAGCAGCGCCACCGCCGCCAGAGCGCCCTTCTCGAGTGCAACCTTGATGCCCTTGCTGGCGTCACCTTCGGTGAGATCGCCCAGCGACAAGGCCCGAGCCTGCTGGTGGACGGCCAGGATGAGCAGGCCGATGGCGGCGGTGGACTGGGTAAACTGGCGGCGCTGCATGCGGTGTCTCCTGGGATGCTGGTGAACAAATGGCGTGGGGCAATGTAGCCCCCGGGAAATGAAAACACAATGACCGAACTTGATCGACCCGGCCTCTGGCGCCGACGCAGCCTCGCAGCCGCTGCCGCACTGGGCGCGGCCGCCGTGCTGGGCCTGGCGGGCTGCGCGGGCGGTGAGGCCGCACCGCAATCCACCTTTGTCTTGATCGACGGTTCCCAGGCGACCACAGCCGACCTCAAGGGCAAGGTCACGCTGGTGAATTTCTGGGCCACCACCTGCGTCTCATGCGTCAAGGAAATGCCGCAGATCGTGGCCACCTGGCACAAGTACCAAGGCCAGGGCTTCGACACCGTGGCCGTGGCCATGGAGTACGACCCCCCCAACTGGGTGCTGAATTTTGCGCAGAGCCGCCAGTTGCCCTTCAAGGTGGCGCTGGACAACACCGGCGAAGTCGCCCGGCAGTGGGGCGACGTCAAGCTCACCCCCACCACCTATCTCGTCGACAAGCAAGGGCGCATCGTGAAACGCTACGTGGGCGAGCCCGACTTTGCGGCGCTGCACCAACTCATCGAGAAACTGTTGGCCCAGACCTGAAGCGGCACAACCCTCGCACAACAAAAAGCCGGGTCCTGGGACCCGGCTTTTTGTTGTCAGGCCAGCGCCCGGGGCACCATCACTCCTTGCGGTAGGCGTCGTGGCAGGCCTTGCAGGTCTGACCCACAGCGCCGAAAGCGGTCTTCACCGCGTCGAGATTGCCGGTCTTGGCCGCGGCGCTCAGCTTGGTGGCCTCGGCCTGAAACTTGTCGACGCCTTCTTTCCATTTGGCCTGTTCGGTCCAGATGGCCGGCAGTGCGCGGGTGTCGCCCTTGTCGGTGCCGGGGCCAAATCCTTCCCACGGCAGCTTGCTCATGGTCTCGACGAGGGCAGCGTTGTCGGCCGCCACCTTCGCGTCGAACGGCACGCGTCCGTTGGCCATGGCCCCCACGCGCCCGAAGTGGCTGGCCATCACGGTGAACGCGGCCTTGCGGTACTTCACAGCGTCCTCGGGCTTCTGGAACTGGGCCATGGCCGGTGCGGACAAACTGGTGATGGCGATGGCCATGGCGAGTGGGGCGAGAATCTTCATGGGCGCTCCTGAGCGTGGTTGAATACAAACAGCAGCGGCTTGCTGCCTGCGCGTGAGTGTGCGGGCGCGGTGGAAGTTCCGCCGGAACTGTCGGCATGCCCCCTGGCTCCACTCTTCTTTGAACTCGCTCATCTGAACCATGCAAACCATTCGCGTCTGGGACCTGCCCACCCGCCTGTTTCACTGGCTGCTGGCCGCGGCGGTGGTGGGCCTCGTGGTCACCGCCAACATCGGCGGCAACTGGATGAACTGGCACCTGCGCCTGGGCTACGCGGTGCTGGCGCTGTTGCTGTTCCGCGTGGTCTGGGGCTTCGTCGGGGGACACTGGTCGCGCTTTGGCAATTTCCTGTACCCGCCGTCGGCCCTCGTCGCATACGTGCGGGGCACGGCCAAGCCCGAGCACCGGGTGGGGCACACGCCGCTGGGCGCACTGTCGGTCTTCGCGCTCCTGCTGGTGTTGATGGCGCAGGTCGGCACAGGCCTCATGAGCGACGATGAGATCGCCTTCTTCGGCCCGCTGGTGCGGTTCGTGTCGGCAGACACGGTGTCGGCCGCGACCAGTTACCACAAGAACATCGGCAAGTTCATCGTGATCGCGCTGGTGGTGCTGCACGTGGCGGCCATCCTGTTTTACAAGTGGTTCAAGAAAGAGGGCCTGGTGCGCCCCATGGTCCTGGGCGACAAACAGGTGGCCGCGGGTGTGGTGGTTCCGCGGGCGCGCGATTCGTCAGCATCCCGGTGGCTGGCGTTGGCGTTGCTGGCGGTGTGTGGTGGTGCCGTGGCCTGGCTGGTCCGGCTGGGTCATGCCTTTTGAGCACCGCCACCGCCAAGCTGGCCGTATAGTGGCCCCTCCCTGTTTGGCAGATTCCCACCCGCACGCATGAAACCCACCGAGACAGCCGACGTCACGCTCCGGCTGGCCCATTTTCCGGACGACCTGAGCACGGTCCGATCCCTGTTCCTCGACTACCAGTCCGACCTGGGCATTGACCTGTGCTTTCAGGGGTTCGAGGAGGAACTGGCCAACCTCCCCGGTGAGTACGCGTTGCCAGCGGGCTCGGTGCTGGTCGCCCTGGTGGACGGAGAACCCGCGGGTTGCTGCGCATTTCGCCCGCTCACCAACACCGACCACCTCGACGCCTGCGAAATGAAGCGCCTGTTCGTGCGCAAGGCGTTCCGCGGCTTTGGTCTGGGCCGTCTGCTGGTGGAACAGGTCATGTCGGACGCGCGGCTGGCCGGCTACACCACCATGTTGCTCGACACGCTCAGCGACATGGAGACCGCGCGGGCGCTGTACCAGGAGTCGGGCTTCGTGGAAGTCGCGCCCTACTATCACAACCCGATACCCGGAGCACACTACCTCAAGGTGGATCTCTGAGCTTCCCAAGGCAACGGCCGATCAAGAAAAAAGCCGCTGGCGGTGACGCCAGCGGCTTTGTGCTGAAGGCAGGGCCTACTCAGACGCCAGCCTGGGCCTGCGCCAACAAAGTGGCCGCATCGCTCACTTCAAACTTGCCAGGTGCCTCAACGTTCAGCGACTTGACCACACCGTCCTTGATCAACATCGAGTAACGGTTGCTGCGCAAACCCATGCCACGACCGGTCAGGTCCAGCGTGAGGCCCGTGGCCTTGGCAAAGTCGGCGCTGCCGTCGGCCAACATGCGCACCTTGTCGCCGGTCTTCTGGTCCCGCGCCCAGGCGCCCATCACAAAAGCGTCGTTCACGCTCAGGCACCAGATCTCGTCCACGCCGGCCGCCTTGAAGTCAGCGGCATGCTCCACAAAACCGGGCACGTGCTTGGCCGAGCAGGTCGGCGTGAAGGCACCGGGCAACGCGAACACGGCGATCGTCTTGCCGGCCGCCGCCTTGTGAGCGTCGACGGCGTTGGGACCAATGCTGCAACCGTTGCCTTCGACCTCGCTGTATTCCATCAACGTCGCCGCCGGGATCTTTTCGCCAACCTGAATCATGCTGTGCTCCTCGTGGTTTTGGGGCCTGTGGGCCGTGGTGTGGGGAATCGAAAAACCGATCCCGGAAAAAGAAAAAGCGACCGGCATTGTCGGTCGCTTTTCGGTTCTGCGCTGCGAGCAGCGCATATCGCGCTTAAACCAGCTCGGCCTTCTGGACCAGGCGGGTGGCGACCCAGTTCTTCGTCTTCGACAGCGGACGGCTCTCGGTGATTTCGATCATGTCGCCGGTCTTGTACTCGCCCTTTTCGTCGTGGGCGTGGTACTTGCTCGACTTCGCCACGATCTTGTCGTAGAGCTCGTGCTTCACACGGCGCTCGACCAGGACCGTCACGGTCTTGGCGCGCTTGTCGCTGACGACCTTGCCGATCAAGGTGCGCTTGAGGGATGTTTTAGCTTCCGTCATGGTCACTCCTTATTTGGCCGAAGCCGCGGTGCGCTGCTTCTCGGCCAAGATGGTCTTGGCACGGGCAATGGCGCGGCGGGTGTCGCCCAGCACGGCGTTGTTGTTGAGTTGTTGCGTGGCTTTTTGCATGCGCAGACCGAAGTGGGCCTTTTGCAGCGATTTCACTTCGGCTTCGAGGCCGGCCACATCCTTTTGGCGCAGTTCAGCAGTTTTCATCTTGTGTTCTCCTGAATCACTGACCCAACAAGCGCGTCACGAACGTGGTGCGCAGGGGAAGTTTGGCGGCGGCCAACTGGAACGCCTCACGCGCCAGCTCTTCTGGCACACCGACGATCTCGTACAGCACCTTGCCGGGCTGGATCTCGGCCACGTAGTACTCCACGGAACCCTTGCCGTTGCCCATGCGGACTTCAGCAGGTTTCTGGGAGATCGGCTTGTCCGGGAACACACGGATCCAGATGCGGCCGCCACGCTTGACGTGACGGGAAATCGCGCGACGCGCGGCTTCGATCTGGCGGGCCGTCAGGCGACCGCGGTCGGTGGACTTCAGGCCGAAGTCACCGAAAGCGACGGTGGCGCCGCTGGTGGCGACACCGGTATTGCGGCCTTTTTGTTCCTTGCGGAATTTGCGGCGAGCAGGTTGCAACATGTTTATTCTCCTTTGCCGTCCGCAGCTGCAGATGCGGGCGCGGCGTCTTTGCGAACGCGCTTAACGGCGGGTTTGGTTTCGGTACCGGTCGTGGCTTCGGCAGGCTTGTCGCTGCCATCGGCTGGAGCGGCGTTGGCACCGGGGCGACGAACCGCAGCGCGGGCAGGAGGACCTGCTGGACGCTCACGGCGCGGACCACGGGGGCGGCGCTCTTCTTCGGCACGGGGCTCGGCGGCCACGGGCGCATCATTGCGGCCCAGGGTGTCGCCCTTGTAGACCCAGACCTTGACACCGATGATGCCGTAGGTGGTCTTGGCTTCGGACGTGCCGTAGTCGATGTCGGCGCGCAAGGTGTGAAGTGGCACGCGACCTTCGCGGTACCACTCGCAACGTGCGATCTCGATGCCGTTCAGACGGCCCGACGACATGATCTTGATGCCCTGTGCGCCCAGGCGCATCGCGTTCTGCATCGCGCGTTTCATGGCGCGGCGGAACATGATGCGTTTTTCGAGCTGCTGCGTGATGCTGTCGGCGATCAACTTGGCATCGATTTCAGGCTTGCGCACTTCTTCGATGTTGACCGCCACCGGCACGCCCAGCTTGGCGGACAGTTCCTTCTTCAGCTTCTCGATGTCTTCGCCTTTCTTGCCGATCACCACGCCCGGACGTGCCGAGTAAATGGTGATGCGGGCGTTCTTGGCGGGGCGCTCGATCACGACGCGCGAGACGGCGGCGTTCTTCAGCTTGCCCTTGAGGTACTCACGCACCTTGATGTCTTCGGCCAGCATGCCGGCGAAGTCACGGTTGCTCGCATACCAGCGGCTGGCCCAGTTGCGCGAAATGGCGAGGCGGAACCCGGTGGGGTTGATTTTTTGTCCCATATTCCTGTGACCTCTTCAGTTGCCAACCGTCACGTAGATGTGACACGTGGGTTTGCTGATGCGGTTGCCGCGGCCTTTGGCGCGGGCCGAGAAGCGCTTGAGCGTCGTGCCTTGTTCGACGTAGATGGTCGTGACCTTCAGTTCGTCGATATCGGCGCCGTCGTTGTGTTCGGCATTGGCGATGGCGGACTCAAGGGCTTTCTTGACGATGCCAGCGGCCTTCTTCTGCGTGAACGCCAGGATGTTGAGGGCCTGGTCGACCTTTTTGCCGCGAATCAGGTCGGCAACCAGTCGGCCTTTGTCGACCGAGAGGCGAACGCCTCGAACGATTGAACGGGTTTCCATGGTTGTTCCTTACTTCTTCGCTTTTTTGTCGGCCGGATGGCCTTTGAACGTCCGCGTCAGCGAAAACTCGCCGAGCTTGTGTCCAACCATCTGGTCGGTGATGTACACGGGCACGTGCTGCTTGCCGTTGTGCACGGCAATGGTCAGGCCGATGAAATCGGGCAGGATCATCGAGCGGCGCGACCAGGTCTTGACGGGCTTTTTGTCCTTGGTGGACACGGCCTTCTCGACTTTGGCCATCAGGTGATGGTCAACGAAAGGGCCTTTTTTGAGTGAGCGAGTCATGTTGTCAACCCTTTACTTCTTGCGACGCGAGACGATCATCGACTGCGTGCGGCGGTTGTTGCGGGTGCGGTAACCCTTGGTCAGGTTGCCCCACGGATCCACCGGAGCGCGGCCTTCGCCGGTCTTGCCTTCACCACCACCGTGCGGGTGGTCGATTGGGTTCATCGCAGTACCGCGAACGGTCGGTCGAATGCCCATGTGACGCTTCACACCGGCCTTGCCCAACTGGCGCAGGCTGTGTTCCTGGTTGGACACTTCGCCGATGGTGGCGCGGCAGTCCACGTGGACCTTGCGGACCTCGCCGGAGCGCATGCGGACCTGGGCGTAGATGCCTTCGCGAGCCAGCAGCACAGCCGAGGCGCCAGCGGAACGGGCGATTTGCGCGCCCTTGCCGACTTGCAACTCGATGCAGTGGATGGTCGAACCGACGGGGATGTTGCGGATCGGCAGGGTGTTGCCCACGCGGATCGGCGACTCCGAGCCGGACAGAAGCGTTGCACCGACTTCAACGCCACGGGGGGCGATGATGTAGCGGCGCTCGCCGTCGGCGTAACACACCAGCGCGATGTGCGCCGTGCGGTTCGGGTCGTACTCGATGCGCTCGACCTTGGCCGGAATGCCATCCTTGTTGCGACGGAAATCGACAACGCGGTAGTGGTGCTTGTGACCACCGCCCTTGTGGCGGGTGGTGATGTGACCGTTGTTGTTGCGGCCGGCTTTCTGGAACTGGGGTTCCAGCAGCGGCGCAAAACCTTCACCTTTGTGAAGGTGGTCACGCGTGACCTTCACCATGCCGCGACGGCCTGGTGAGGTGGGTTTCATCTTGATGACTGCCATGATTAAACGCCCTCCCCGCCGAAGTTCAGCTCTTGACCCGGCATGAGGGTCACATACGCCTTGCGAACGTGGTCGCGACGACCCACCGTTTTGCCGAAGCGTTTGGCCTTGCCTTTTTGGTTGAGCACGGACACACCCTTGACCTGGACCTTGAACATCAGTTCAACAGCGGCCTTGATCTCGGGCTTGGAAGCATCGCGCAACACCTTGAACATGATGGCGTTGGTCTGCTCGGCAACTTGGGTGGCCTTCTCGGACACGATGGGTGCCACGAGGACCTGCATCAAGCGGCCTTCGTCGTATTTCGTGACGCTCATGCGAACATCTCCTTGAGCTGGTCGATCGCCGCCTTGGTGACGATGACCTTCTTGTAATGCACCAGCGACAGCGGATCGGCGTAACGCGGCTCGACCACCAGCACATTGGGCAGGTTGCGCGAGGCGAGGTACAGGTTTTCGTCGACTTCTTCGGCGATCACCAGAACCGACTGCAGGTTCATGGCCTTGAACTTGTCGGCCAGCTGCTTGGTCTTGGGCGAGTCCACTTTCATGGAATCGACCACGGCCAGACGGCCTTCACGCACCAGCTGCGAGAAGATGGACGCCATGCCGGCGCGGTACATCTTCTTGTTGATCTTCTGGGTGAAGTTCTCGTCGGGGCTGTTCGGGAAAATCCGGCCACCGCCACGCCACAGGGGCGAAGACGTCATACCGGCGCGGGCGCGGCCCGTGCCTTTTTGCTTGAACGGCTTCTTGGTCGAGTGCTTGACCATCTGACGGTCTTTTTGTGCACGCGTGCCTTGACGGGCGTTCGCCTGGTAAGCCACCACGAGTTGGTGGATCAGGGCTTCGTTGTAATCGCGACCAAACACGGTCTCAGGCACGTCCACGTTGGACGACGACTGACCCTGGTCGTTCAGGAGTTCAACTTGCATCAGTTTGCTCCCTTGGATTTGGCCTTGATGGCGGGACGCACGGTCAGGAAACCGCCGTTCGAGCCAGGCACAGCGCCACGGATCATGAGCAGCTGACGGGCTTCGTCCACGCGCACGATGTCGAGGTTCTGGATGGTTTTGGTGTCATCGCCCATGTGGCCGGTCATTTTCTTGCCCGGGAACACGCGACCCGGATCCTGGGCCATGGAGATGGAGCCTGGCACGTTGTGCGAACGGCTGTTGCCGTGCGACGCGCGCTGGGATTTGAAGTTGTGGCGCTTGATGGTGCCGGCGAAGCCTTTACCAATCGAAGTACCTTGCACATCCACTTTCTGACCCACCGCGAAGATCGCGTTGGGGGCTACCACGGCACCGGGCTGGTACTGGGCAGCAACGTCAGAAGCGACGCGGAATTCCTGGATGATTTCGCCTGCTTCGACACCGGCCTTGGCCAGGTGGCCCGCTTCGGGCTTGGTCACGCGGGAAGCGCGGCGGGCACCAAAAGTGACCTGCAGCGCATCGTAGCCATCATGGGCCAGGGTTTTGACCTGTGTCACACGGTTGTTCGACACATCGACCACCGTGACAGGAACTGCGTCCCCGTCATCGGTGAACAGACGCATCATGCCCACCTTGCGACCCAACAACCCGAGGGAGTTGCTAAGACTCATTGTTTTCTCCGTTCCCGACTTCAATTGGCCGGGGCTGATGGTGCATCGACTCTCCCCGAAGGGCGTCGACACGTTTTAAAAATACGACCTGCATCATTGACAGACCGCATCGGCAAAGCCGAACTCTCCGGACCGAAATCCGGAAAAGCCTGCCAGTATAACCAGCAGGCCTTGTTTGTGCAAGCCAGCCAGCGCACGAAGCGCCGACCGGCTTGGAGCCGCAATTACTGCAGCTTGATTTCGACGTCCACGCCAGCGGGCAGGTCGAGCTTCATCAGGGCGTCAACTGTCTTGTCGGTCGGGTCCACGATGTCCATCAGACGCTGGTGCGTGCGGATTTCGAGCTGGTCGCGGCTGGTCTTGTTGACGTGGGGCGAACGCAGGATGTCGAAGCGGCGCATGCGGGTCGGCAGGGGCACGGGGCCCTTGACGATCGCACCGGTGCGCTTGGCCGTGTCCACGATCTCGGCGGCCGAGCTGTCGATCAGTTTGTAGTCAAACGCCTTCAGGCGGATGCGGATTTTCTGCTTGGTAGACATGTCCGCTCCTTACGCGATGATTTTGGCAACGACGCCGGCGCCAACGGTACGACCGCCTTCGCGGATGGCGAAGCGCAGGCCTTCTTCCATGGCGATGGGGTTGATCAGCTTGACCGTGATCGACACGTTGTCACCGGGCATGACCATTTCCTTGCCTTCGGGCAGCTCGATCGAGCCGGTCACGTCGGTCGTGCGGAAGTAGAACTGCGGGCGGTAGTTGTTGAAGAACGGCGTGTGACGGCCACCTTCGTCTTTGGACAGCACGTAGATCTCGCCGGTGAAGTGCGTGTGCGGCTTGATCGAGCCGGGCTTGCACAGCACCTGGCCGCGCTGCACGTCTTCGCGCTTGGTGCCGCGCAGCAGGATACCGACGTTGTCGCCAGCCTGGCCCTGGTCCAGCAGCTTGCGGAACATTTCCACGCCGGTGCAGGTGGTCTTCTGGGTGTCGGAGATACCGACGATCTCGATCTCTTCGCCGACCTTGACGATACCGCGCTCGATACGGCCGGTCACCACGGTGCCGCGGCCCGAGATGGAGAACACGTCTTCCACGGGCATCAGGAACGCGCCGTCAACGGCACGGTCGGGCGTGGGGATGTAGGTGTCCAGCGCATCGGCCAGCTTCATGATGGCTTCTTCGCCCAGCGGGCCCTTGTCGCCTTCCAGGGCGAGCTTGGCCGAGCCGTGGATGATGGGGGTGGCGTCGCCGGGGAAGTCGTACTTGTCCAGCAGCTCGCGCACTTCCATCTCGACCAGCTCGAGCAACTCGGCGTCGTCGACCATGTCGCACTTGTTCAGGAACACGATGATGTAAGGCACGCCCACCTGGCGGGCCAGCAGGATGTGCTCGCGGGTCTGGGGCATGGGGCCGTCAGCGGCCGAGCACACCAGCACGGCGCCGTCCATCTGGGCGGCTCCGGTGATCATGTTCTTCACATAGTCGGCGTGGCCGGGGCAGTCCACGTGGGCGTAGTGGCGGTTGGCCGTTTCGTATTCCACGTGCGCGGTGTTGATCGTGATGCCGCGGGCCTTCTCTTCGGGCGCTGCGTCGATCTGGTCGTAGGCCTTGGCGGCACCGCCAAACTTGGCCGCCAGCACGGTCGTGATCGCCGCCGTCAGCGTGGTCTTGCCGTGGTCAACGTGACCAATGGTGCCAACGTTGACGTGCGGCTTGGTCCGCTCAAATTTCTCTTTTGCCATTTTTCAATTCCTAAAGAACAAAACCCGTGTCACGGTTTAAGGTCTGCATCACACTGCTGGTTCGCCCCGCACGGGGACAGGGCGGCGCGTGATCGCAGACCGGCTAAAACTGTCTTGACCGAGGGCAGACCACTTGCGTGACCCACCCTCACGTCCTTACTTGGCGCGTGCTGCAACGATGGCTTCGGCCACGTTGCGCGGTGCTTCGGCGTAGTGCTTGAATTCCATCGAGTACGTGGCGCGGCCTTGCGACATCGAACGCAGGGTCGTGGAGTAGCCGAACATCTCGGACAGGGGCACTTCTGCCTTGATGGCTTTGCCGCCACCGACCATGTCTTCCATGCCCTGCACCATGCCGCGACGGCTGGACAGATCGCCCATCACGTTGCCGGCGTAGTCTTCAGGCGTCTCCACTTCCACGGCCATCATGGGCTCGAGGATCACCGGGCTGGCCTTGCGGCAGCCTTCCTTGAAACCAAAGATGGCAGCCATCTTGAAGGCCATTTCGGAAGAGTCCACATCGTGGTATGAACCGAAGTGCAGGGTGACCTTGACGTCCACCACCGGGTAACCGGCGAGCACGCCTGTGGTCAGCGCTTCGATCACGCCCTTTTCCACCGCGGGGATGTACTCGCGTGGCACCACGCCGCCCTTGATGGCGTCGACGAACTCGAAACCTTTGCCGGCTTCGTTGGGTTCGATCTTGAACACGACGTGACCGTACTGGCCCTTGCCGCCCGACTGGCGAACAAACTTGCCTTCGGAGTCTTCCACCGTTTTGCGGATGGTTTCGCGGTAGGCCACCTGAGGCTTGCCCACGTTGGCTTCCACGCCGAATTCGCGCTTCATGCGGTCCACCAGAATTTCCAGGTGGAGCTCGCCCATGCCGGCGATGATGGTCTGACCCGATTCTTCGTCGGTCTTGACGCGGAACGACGGATCTTCAGCGGCCAGGCGCTGCAGGGCGATGCCCATCTTTTCCTGGTCGGCTTTGGTCTTGGGTTCCACGGCCTGCGCAATCACAGGCTCGGGGAAGACCATGCGCTCAAGCATGATGATGGCGTCCGGATCGCACAGGGTTTCGCCCGTGGTCACGTCTTTCAGACCCACGCAGGCCGCGATGTCGCCGGCGCGAATCTCTTCGACTTCCTGGCGGTTGTTGGCGTGCATCTGAACGATACGGCCGATGCGCTCTTTTTTGCCCTTGATGGGGTTGTAGACGCTGTCGCCCTTCTTCATCACGCCCGAATACACGCGCACGAACGTCAGCTGGCCCACGTACGGGTCGGTCATCAACTTGAAGGCGAGGGCGGAGAACTTCTCGTTGTCATCGGCCTTGCGGGTCGTGACTTCTTCGTCGTCGTCCGTGCCCTTGACGTCTTCGATGTCCACTGGCGAGGGCATGAGTTCGATCACGGCGTCCAGCATGCGCTGCACACCCTTGTTCTTGAACGCGGTGCCGCACAGCATCGGCTGGATCTCGACCGCCAGCGTGCGCACGCGCAGGCCGTGGGTGATCTCTTCCTCGGTGAGGTCGCCCTCTTCGAGGTACTTGTTCATCAGCTCTTCGGACGCTTCGGCAGCGGCCTCGACCATCTTCTCGCGCCAGATCTTGGCGGTCTCGAGCAGCTCAGCCGGGATTTCCTGGAACTCGAACTTCATGCCTTGCGAAGCCTCGTCCCAGATGATGGCCTTCATCTTGCGCAGGTCGACCACGCCGGTGAAGTTTTCCTCGGCACCGATCGGGATGACGATCGGCACAGGGTTGGCCTTCAGGCGCAACTTCATCTGCTCGACGACTTTGAAGAAGTTGGCACCGGTGCGGTCCATCTTGTTCACGAAGGCCAGACGCGGCACCTTGTACTTGTTGGCCTGACGCCAGACCGTCTCCGACTGCGGCTGCACACCACCCACGGCACAGTACACCATGCAGGCGCCGTCCAGCACGCGCATGGAACGCTCCACCTCGATGGTGAAGTCCACGTGGCCGGGGGTGTCGATGATGTTGATGCGGTGCTCGGGGAAGGACATGTCCATGCCCTTCCAGAAGCAGGTGGTTGCAGCGGACGTGATCGTGATGCCGCGCTCCTGCTCCTGCTCCATCCAGTCCATGGTGGCCGCTCCATCGTGAACTTCACCGATCTTGTGGTTCACACCGGTGTAGAACAGGATACGTTCGGTGGTGGTGGTCTTGCCGGCATCGATGTGCGCGGAAATACCAATGTTGCGATAGCGCTCAAGGGGCGTGATGCGGGACATGGAAATACTCCGAAAAGGGATCGAGCCCGCCACCCTTGGGATTCAAGGGATGCGGGCTCTCGGTACTGGATGCTCTGAAAGGCGACGGCCCGGATCAGAAGCGGAAGTGGCTGAAGGCCTTGTTGGCCTCGGCCATGCGGTGGACTTCATCGCGCTTTTTCATCGCGCCGCCACGGCCTTCGGTGGCTTCGATCAGCTCGTTGGCCAGGCGCAGAGCCATGGACTTTTCGCTGCGCTTGCGCGCGGCTTCCTTGATCCAGCGCATGGACAGCGCCAGACGACGGACAGGGCGCACTTCGACGGGCACCTGGTAGTTGGCGCCACCGACGCGGCGGGACTTCACCTCCACCATCGGCTTGACGTTGTTGATGGCGACCGAGAAGATTTCGACCGGGTCTTTGCCGCTCTTCTTCTCGATCTGCTCCAGCGCGCCATAAATGATGCGCTCGGCGACAGCTTTCTTGCCGCCTTCCATGATCACGTTCATGAACTTGGAGAGCTCGACATTGCCGAACTTGGGATCCGGCAGGATTTCACGTTTAGGGACTTCGCGACGACGTGGCATTTCTACACCTCAAATATTGCTTCAGTTGGCGTCTTTTCAGACACCGCGAGAACCCAGCAAGGCTCTCACTTACTCGACCCGACGCCGACATGGCGCTTTGGGGTCACTACGTTCGACACGGCTTGCCGGCCAGTCAAACACCGAAAAAAACCAGATTTACTTGGCCTTGGGCTTCTTCGCGCCGTACTTGGAGCGCGACTGCTTGCGGTCTTTCACGCCTTGCAAGTCGAGCGAGCCACGCACGATGTGGTAACGCACACCTGGCAAGTCCTTGACACGACCACCGCGAACCAGCACGACGCTGTGTTCCTGGAGGTTGTGGCCTTCGCCGCCGATGTAGGAGATCACCTCAAACCCGTTGGTCAGGCGCACTTTGGCGACTTTACGCAGAGCGGAGTTGGGCTTCTTGGGGGTCGTGGTGTACACACGGGTGCACACACCGCGACGCTGCGGAGAGTTTTCCATGGCCGGGCTCTTGGATTTGGTCTTTTCGACCTCCCGGCCGTGGCGCACGAGTTGATTGATGGTTGGCATTGAAAACGTCCCTAAACGTTTGGAAAAAAGCGAAGACGGAAAGCCCTTCGGAAAATTCCGAAAAGCCCGCTAATGTAGCACGGGGGTGGCGCCCTGGCAATGCAGGGGCCGGCGGCGTCACTGAATCCAGAGGCGGATGGCGTCCCAGGCGCGGCCGAACACACCGCTTTCTTCCACGGTTTCCATGACGACCAGCGGGATCTCGGCCACGGTCGCGCCGCTGGCCATGGTCACGCGCAGCGTGCCAAGCGCATCGCCGCGGTTGAGCGGGGCCACCAGCGGATCGGGGCGAACGACTTCGGTTTTCAGGCGAGCACCTTCACCCGCAGGAACGGACACCACCACACCCTCGGAGCGACCCAGTTTGACTTGCTCGGCCTTGCCCTTCCAGATGCGCGGCGTGGCCACTGGCTGGCCGGCGGGGAACAGACGCACAGCGTCAAAGGCGGTGTAGCCCCAGTTCAACAGCTTCTGGGATTCGGCCGCCCGGGCATTTTCGCTGGCAGCGCCCAGCAGGACGCTGATCAGGCGCCGCTGACCCTGCGCACCCTCGCCCAGCCCGGCCACCTGACGGCGCGCTGTGGCCACCAGGCAATAGCCGGCGGCGTTGGTATGTCCTGTCTTCAGTCCATCCACGCTGGGATCGCGGAACAGCAGCAGGTTGCGGTTGGTGTCGTTGGTCGCAGGCGTGCCGGGGTAGCGGTAGCGCTGGATCGCGTAGTACGGCACGTACTGCGGGAAGTCGGTCATCAGGCGGTTGGCCAGGATCGCGAGGTCGCGGGCGGTGGTGGTGTGCCCGGCTTCGGTCAGCCCTTCGGTGTTGCGGTAGCTGGTCGACTTCATGCCCAACGACTTGGCCTGCGCATTCATGAGCTCCACAAAACGTTCCACCGAACCCGCCACACCCTCGGCGAGCGCCACGGTGGCGTCGTTGCCCGACTGCACGATCATGCCCTTGATGAGATCCTCCACGGGCACCTGCATCTTGGGATCGATGAACATGCGCGAGCCGGGCATCTTCCAGGCGCGTTCGCTCACGCCAAAGGTTTGCGTGAGGCTGATCTTGCCGGCCTTGAGCGCGTCGAACACGATGTAGGCGGTCATGAGTTTGGTGAGCGATGCCGGCTCGACCGACTGGTCGGGGTTCAGGGACGCCAGGACCTGACCGGACGTGACGTCCATCAAGAGATAGGCCTTGGCAGCCACCTCAGGGGCTTGGGGCATCTGGGCGGAGGCGGGCAACGCGGCGCCCAGCAGCAGGCAGACCGACACACAAAAAGAAGAGAGACGACGCAACAAAATCCGGTCCTTGAAAGGAGTCAAAAAAGAACCTGCGCAGCCTCAGGCGCGCAAGTGACGAAGCACGAGCTCCCGCAACATGGGAAGCTGGCCGTGAAAGAAGTGGCCCCCGCCCGGCACCACCAGGACCGGCAGCACCTGCGGCCGAGCCCAGTCCATCACGCTGGACAGAGGAACGGTATCGTCCTGCTCGCCATGAACGACCAGGGTTCGGGCGTGGAGTTCCTCCGGCACGGGTGCGACGGTGAAACGGCTGGCTGCCGTGCCGACGAGGACCAGCTGCTGGATGTCGCGGGAAGAGTGCAGACCCACAGCCGCATGGCTGGTGACAAATGCCCCGAACGAGAAACCCGCCAGGCACAGCGGCCCCTCGGGCGCTTGGGCAGCGACCACGGCCAGCAGGTCGTCGAGCTCGCCACGGCCGCCGTCGTGAGCACCCTCGCTGGCGCCGACGCCTCTGAAATTGAAGCGAACAGCGGTCCAGCCGGCCAGCACACAGGCGCGTGCCAGTGTCTGGACCACCTTGTTGGTCAGCGTGCCGCCGTGGAGCGGATGGGGATGCGCGATGACAGCGGTGCCGCGCGGCGTGCCATCGGGTTGGTCAATGGACAGCTCGATGAGGCCCGCGGGACCGGCCATCGTCAGGCTTTGTGTTTGGGCGTTCATGCTCGGGTCTGCGGTTCTGGACGGACACGAAGGCAACGCAGCGTCACAGGCTCAGCGACCGACATCGGCAGGGGTCACCAGTCGCTGAACCACCACGCCATCACGCAAGTGCGATTGCACGATCTCGTCGATGTCGTGCTCGTCCACATAGCTGTACCAGACCGCTTCCGGGTACACCACCGCGATCGGCCCACCCGCGCAGCGGTCGAGGCAACCGGCCTTGTTGACACGAACCTTGCCGGCGCCCAGCAGCCCCTGGGCCTTGGCTTGCGCCTTGCACCGGTCAAACGCTGCCTGCGCCTTGTGATCGGCGCAGCAGGATTCACCGCTGTCGCGCTGGTTGAGACAGAAAAAGATGTGGCGTTCGTAATAAGACTTGTTTTCAGTCATGAGTCGATTTTAGAGGCGCGAGCGGCGGCAGTCGGTGAACGCGCCACCGCGAGCAAGCCGAACACAAAGGCGGCAAAAGGCCACAGCCAGCCCAACCACTGGGACAAACCGTGGAAACGGATGAAACGCCCCTGCTCCCAGACCTCCAGCGACTGGGCGAAATAGGGACTCACGGGCGCGTCGTTGAGCAGGCTCAGCGACAGCACCAGACACAACAGCATGACGACGTGGCACATGCGGCGTGGCAGCGCGGCCAACAGGAGGCCCAGCGCGAAGGCGGAGACCAGCCCCAGTTCGGCCTGGGGCGTGACCCACGCCCAGGCGTGGTCGGGGCCATAGGTCAAGGCAGAAGACAAACCCGCCACACACACAGCACCGACCAGCACGAACACGCAGAACACCAGGCGCCGCGCGCGCGACCGCATGTCGCCGTACCCCATCAACAAAGGCGACAGGACGCCCAAGGCGATGCAAAGCGCTTCCGACAGCAGACTCAGAGGAGCGGGCTCCACCAGACGCACGGGAAGCCAATCGAGAAACGGCGTGTCGGTCAACAGCGAGGTCAGGCTGGATTCCAGCCGATCCCAGACATGGCCCAGGCCAAACGGCACCGGCTGCGGGTAGAGCAGGGCAAACGGCCACAGCGCCAGCAGCACCAGACTCCCGTGCGCCGACGGTTCAAACCAGTTGGCACGGATCTGACTCCAGCGGCGCAGCGCGCCCAGGCGTTCGATCAACAAAGCCAACGCCACACCCAGCGCAGCGCCGGCCGCATTCAGCGCCAGATCCACGTTGGAAGGCACTCGCGTGGGCAGATAGCTCTGCAGCATTTCCACGGTCAGGGACAGGAGCGTCGGCAGTCCCAGCGCCACCGTCCAAGACCAGCGGGCGCCGGAGCGACGCATGGCGAGCGCCAGCAGAAGGCCCAACGGCGCGTAGCCCACCAAGTTGGACCCGACATCAAAGCCTGTCCAGTACTGTGGCAATGGGGCCTGCAGAAAGGCCAGCGGCACCACGCCTTGGTCTCTCCAGCCGGTGAACGGGTACAGACTGGCGTACACCACCAGACCAGCGAACAGGAGCGCCAGAGGCCAGGCAGATGAGCGCGCGTTCAAAACATCAGAAGGGCTTGACGACCACCAGGATCACGGCCACCACGAGCAGCACAACCGGCGCCTCGTTGAACCAGCGGTACCAGACATGGTTTCTGCGATTGGCACCCCGCACGAATTGCTTGAGCATCACGCCGCACGCATGGTGGTAGCCCAGCGCCAGCAGCACCACGAACAGCTTCGCGTGCATCCACCCGCTGCCCGCGCCGATGCCGTAGCCCAGCCAGAGCCACAGGCCAAAGGCCAAGGCGGGGACGGCCAAGACGCTGGTGAACCGCATCAGCTTGCGCGCCATGAGGAGCAAGCGCTCACGTTCAGCGAGGCTCTCGGGCGGCACCATGGCCAGATTTACAAAAATCCGGGGCAGGTAGAAAAGTCCGGCGAACCAGCTGGCGACGAACACGATGTGAAAGGATTTGACCCAAAGCATGGGGTCAGTGTAGTGCGCGGCACCAGCGTCGGTGGGGCTTGGCCTGTGGTTGGGCCGAACAACGGACAAAAAAAACCCGGCCAGTTGGGCCGGGTTGGGAAGCCTTTTTGCTGTCACACACTAAGGCACCCGCTCAGGGAGGAAAAGCGGGGAGCCACCTTTCGGCAGCCCGCCGAAATGGTACACCAATCAAATCGGATATTCAAATTTGACCTGTCAACTTTGACACCAAACCGGCAAGAGGTCGTTGCCATCCAGACCACTACATCATCTTGGCGAGTTCGAACATGACCGCCGTGCCCAAGGCCTCCCGGATGTTTCCGCGCCCGACTTTGGCCATGGAAAACTCACCGAAGCCCGACATGTCGAAGGAGCTGTCGTCCGGTGAAATTTCCACAAACGGAAACTCAAAGACTTCACGCAACAGCTCGCGGCGGAACAGATCGAATTCATCGCCCTTGATTTCGGCGTCCACCACGATCAGGTTGGGCATGCGGCTGCGCACGGCCTGACGGGCTTGCTCGAAATCCACCACGCTGTCGGACATGACCCCGATCTCGCGCAGCGCATCACGCACATCGGCACGGATCTGCAGCGTGGGCGACACGGTCAGCACATAGACGCCCGAAAGCGACTTGAACATCGACGAATGGTCATCGGAGAGATCGACGGCGGAAATGCCGTCCACCGCTTGAACGGTGCGGGTGAACATGGCGGTGAAATTCACGCCTTCATCGGTGGTCTCGCGCTCGATCTCGATACCACCCGCGGTCTGTGCGATCTGGCGAATGAGCACCCAGCTAAGGCTGTCCAGCATGGCGACGCTGGAAGGCGGCAGGCCGTCGTTGGAGACGCGGAGTTGCAAGCGTGCGTGTTTGGGCCAGGCGTTCATGTCCATGCGCACGTCGATGCGATTGCCAAAGGGCAGCCCCCAGTCGAGCACCGCGTTCACGAAGGTGTAAGCCACCGTGGGGTCGACCAGCACCTCGACCGGCTTGAGCTTGCGGCGCAACTCGATGCCGAGCACGCCGAGTTCGCTCTTGCGCTCTTGCAAGATGCCCTCGACCAGTTGCGCCATGTCGACTTTTTCGTGGGACTGGCGAATGCGACCGCCGTAGAAGCGGTTGATCTGCTGGGCGCTGATCCCGGCCACCTTCAGGCGCTCGGCAGGGATGCTCAAGGCCCGGTGTTCAAGGCGCGTGATGCGCTCCTTGGCCAACAAAAGATCGATGCTGTTCTGGAGCGCGCTGATGCCTTCGGTGATCTGGTCGGCCAGTCCCGCCACCAGCGCAGGCCAGTGCTCCTCCAGCGACCAGGGCAGATCGGCTTTGGCGCCTGGTTTGGCGGCGACAGGCGCGCTGGCAATGTTCTTTTTGACTGAAAGCATGATCAAAGAAAAGGGACCACCCGGTGGCAGGGTCCCAAAATTATCACCATCGGGCGCTTGACAACCGGGGGGAGGTATCAACCATTTCTTCTTACTGTGGAGTTCAACACAATGCGGCGGACTTTCGGCACGTCCGCGCCGCCGAGCAGCCGAGCGCTCGGCGACCAGGGCGACACGTCGATGGAGCTCCTGTTTGCCACAATAGGCCGATGCACAACCCCGCCCCCTACCCCTTCAGCCGCCCCCGCCGCTTGCGCCGGGACCCCTTCACCCGCGATCTGGTGCGCGAGCACCGCCTGACGCCGGCTGATCTGATCTACCCGGTGTTCGTGCTCGACGGCGCTGGGCGGCGCGAAGCCGTGGGTTCGATGCCGGGCGTGGAGCGCCTGAGCCTGGACCTGCTGCTGCCGGTGGCCGAAGACTGCGTGGCGCTGGGCATTCCGGTGATGGCGCTGTTCCCGGTGATCGACCAGTCGCTCAAGACGCCGGACGGCCAGGAAGCGCTGAACCCCGACGGGCTGGTGCCACGCGTGGTGCGCGAACTGAAAAAGCGTTTCCCGCAACTCGGTGTGATGACCGACGTGGCCCTCGACCCTTACACCAGCCATGGCCAGGACGGGTTGCTGGACGAACACAACTACATCCTGAACGACCCGACGGTCGAGATCCTGGTCAAGCAGGCCGTGACCCAGGCGCAGGCGGGCGTGGACATGGTGGCCCCCAGCGACATGATGGACGGGCGCATCGGCGCCATCCGCTCGGCGCTCGAAGCCAACGGACTGGTGCACACGAAGATCATGGCCTACAGCGCCAAGTACGCCAGTGCTTTTTATGGCCCGTTCCGCGACGCGGTGGGCTCGGCGGCCAACCTGGGCAAGGCCGACAAGAAGGTTTACCAGATGGACCCCGGCAATTCCAACGAGGCCCTGCGCGAAGTGGCGCTGGACCTGGCCGAGGGCGCCGACATGGTGATGGTCAAGCCCGGCATGCCCTACCTGGACATCGTGCGCCGGGTCAAAGACGAGTTCGCCGTGCCCACCTTCGCGTACCAGGTGAGCGGCGAGTACGCCATGCTCAAGGCCGCCGCCATCAACGGCTGGCTCGACCACGACGCCGTGATGATGGAGAGCCTGCTGGCGTTCAAGCGCGCCGGCGCTGACGGTGTGCTGACCTATTTCGCCCGCGACGCGGCCCGCTTGCTGCGCGGCTGACCCCCCATGCGCGTCTTCCACGTCCTGCCGGGCTCGGTGAGCGAGTCGGCCAGCCTGCCGATGGTGTTGCCCGAGAAGGGCTACGTGTGGATCGCCTGCGGGCGGCGCGAATTCGAGCTGGAACAAGGCGCGGTGCAGTCCACGCTGCAGGTGTTGTGCGGCATGACGCTGGTGGACCTGCACCTCTCGGACCTGCTCAACAACCAGCTGCCTTCGCACTACGACTACACCTCGCAGTACGACATTCTGGTGTTCCGCCGGCTGGCCGCCGGCCACAGCGAAACCGATCTGGCTCACCCCGGCGCGGTGCTGACGCAGTCGACCAAGCGCGGTGGTCCGCCGGTGCTGCGGCGCATCGACACCAGCCCGGTGGGTTTTGCGGTGTTCGACCGTGTGCTGCTGACCGTGCACCCGGCCGGCTGCCTGGTACTCGACCAGTACGCGGCGCGCCTGCTGGCGGCCACCACCGCCGCCTCCCGTGCAGCCGGCGTGCACCTGCCACCCAGCCCGGCCGACCTGATGCTGCGCATCGTCAACCAGATGGTGGACGGCTACCTCGATCTGCGGCGAGAGCTCACGCGCCAGCTCGACCACTGGCAGACCGAACTGCTGAGCCCCCGCGCGCGCTTCAACAACTGGGGTTCGTTGCTCGACGCGCGCATCTCGCTGCACCAGCTCGACGAGGTCTGTGAAGACCAGCGCTCGGCCATCCAGGACTGGAACGAATCACTGGCGAACTGGGAGCCCAACGACTACAACGGCGGCCAGCGCGGGTTGGAGCTGCTCAAGGTGCGCTCGCGCGATGTGCTCGAGCACATCGAGCGTGTGGTGCACCACGTGCGCCGGCTGGAACAGAACGCCGAGACCGCCGTGCAGATGCATTTTTCGGCGCAGAGCAACCGCACCAACGACATCATGCGCACGCTCACCGCGCTCACCGCGATCTTCCTGCCCCTGAACCTGATCGCGGGCATCTTCGGCATGAACTTCGAGTTCATTCCGTTGACCCACCTGAAGAGTGGCTTCTGGTGGGCCATGGGGTCCATGGTGCTGACCGCTGCAGCACTGGGTGTGGTGTTCTGGCGCAAACGCTACCTGGCGCGCACGGCGCGCTGAGCCTGCCTCAGGGTGTGGGTGTGGCCAGCCCGAAGAGCTTGGCGCCGTTGTCCCACGCAATGCGCCGCGCCACGTCGGCCGGCAGGCCGCCGAGCCAGGTGCGGTAGCCCTGCATCAGCTCGCCGTAGTACTGCCAGCGCTGGTTGACCCAGGTGTCGGAGCCGATCATGAAGCGGTCGGGGTATTTGAGCAGCAGCGCGCGCCACTCGGGGCACAGTTGGCCATCGACGCAGGTGAGGCCCGGGCGGTAGGACAACTCGCCCATCAACTTCGGGTAGCGGGCCAACAGCGCATCGACCCGAGTGGCGGGCGTTCCGCCAATGCCGGTGTGCGCCCAGATCAGGCGCATCTTCTGACCCTTGGACGGCGTGTTCGCCATCAGCAAGTCAATCGCCACATCGTCCACGTGCGCCAGGATGGCCAGGTCCTTCGCTTCGGCCAGCGCCATCAGCTGTTTCGCCACCGGGCCGTTGGCGTTGGCACTGTCGTACAGGTGGAACTCGCCCAGGCCTCGGTAGGGGCCGGCGGGCGTGCCGCGCGCGAGTTCGGTGCTCACCATCTCGACGATGGTGGGGTCTTGGAACCAGCTGTTGTAGTCGGCGCGGTTGCGGTACAGGCGCACAAAGGGCACCACGGTCACGCCAGCGGCGCGGGTCTGCTCGCGCGCGGTGGCCAGTGCGGTGGTGCCGTCGTTGGGGCGCGAGTTGGCGACGATGGCGCGAACGCCGCTTTTCTGCATGCGCTCCAGCACGTCGGCGATCGGGTGCGGGCAACCCGGGGCCGGCGTGTCGTGGGTGCAGGCTTCGTCGTTGTAGTGCAGGTGGGCGTCGAACAGCGGGCCGCTGTAGTCGGCCGCTGTGGCGGCCGTGCAGACCGCCACCAGGGCGCTGAGCAGGCCGGCGCGCCGCATGGCGGTTCAGCCCAGATGCTGCGAGAAGAAGGCCAGCGTGCGTTCGCGCGCCAGCTTCGCGGCGGCTTCGTTGTACGAGCCGCGCTGGTCGCAGTTGAAGCCGTGGTTGGCGGCGTACACGTGCACCGACACGCCGGGCTGGACCTTCTTGAAGACCTCCACCGTGTCCAGCGGGATCCAGTGGTCCTGGTCGCCGAAATGCGCCATCACCGGCACCTTCGGTGTGCGCGCCGCTTCAGCGGCTGCCGTCATGCCGCCACCGTAGTACGGCACGGCGGCCGAGAGGCCTTGGAGCGTGCAGGCCGCGCGCCAGGTGAGCAGGCCACCCCAGCAGTAACCGACGATGCCGACCTGGCCGGCTTGTGCGGCATGGTCGATGGCGGCCTGGATGTCGGCCATCACGCCGGGTTCGGGCAAGCCGTCCACTGCGGTCTTGAAGCCGAAACCGGTGCCCATGTCGGCTTCGGTGTAGCCCAGCTCGACGCCGGGCTGCACCCGGTGGAACGTGGCGGGCGCAACCACGAAGTAACCGTCGGCTGCGTAGCCGTCGGCCACGGAGCGGATGTGCGAATTCACGCCGAAGATTTCCTGCAGCACGACCACGCCACCCTTGGGCTTGCCGGACGGCTCCGCCACGTAAGCGGGGAACGTTGTGCCGTCAGCGGCCTTGAGGTCGATCATGTGTCCCATGGGGTGCTCCTGTGTGGATTGAAAAACATCAGGCGCGCAGCTTGCGCGCCACGAAATCGAGCCGGTCCTGGCCCCAGAACAACTCGCCATCGATCACGTAGCTCGGTGCACCGAACACACCGGCATCGATGGCCGATTGCGTCTGCTCGTCGTAACGGGCCTGCACGTCGGGCTGCTGCGACTGCGCCAGCCGCGCCGCGTCCAGGCCGCACTCGGCGAGCAAGGCCGCCAGCACGTCCATGGCGGCGATGTCGCGCTCCTGTGCCCACACGGCGGTGGTCACCGCGCCGGTGAGCTGCATCGCGGCATCGGCGCCGTCGTGCAGGGCCACGGCGGTGATCAGGCGCGCCGCCGGGTCGCCGGCCACCGGAAAGAAACGCGGCTCCGGGTTCAGCGGCACGCCCAGCGCTTCGCTGAAACGGCGCAGCTCCAGCAACCGGTAGGCCTGGCGTTGGGGTGCGCGCTTGGGCAGGGGCAGGCCGCCGGAGAGCGGGAAGATCTTGCCCAGGTCCATGGGCAGCACCCGCACGTCGGAGCCGGTCTCGCGCACCAAGGCGGCAAAACGCTCGTGGCCGAGGTAGGTCCAGGGGCTCTGCGGCGCGATGTAGTAGTCGACTGTGTGACGCATGGTGGTCTCCTCACGCTGTTGTAATGGTCGTCTGGCGGCGAGCCCGTGTTGTACGCGATGCCACCACTTTCTGCAGGAGACAGGTTATGGAGAAGGCCACTGGGCGGGTGCTGTTGGTCACCGGCGGCGGGCGCGGCATTGGCGCCGCCACGGCGCGCCTGGCGGCATCCCAGGGCTGGGCGGTGGCGGTGAACTACACCGCGAACTCGCTGGCCGCCGACGAGGTGGTGCGCGGCATCCGCGAGCTCGGCGGCACAGCCATCACGGCGAAGGCCGACGTCGCCGATGAAGCCCAGGTGCTCGCGATGTTCCAGAAGATCGACGCCAAGCTCGGCCGCCTCACCGGGCTGGTGAACAACGCCGGGGTGGTCGACGTGAGCGCGCGTGTCGACGAGATGGGCGTGGCGCGCTGGCGCCGCATGTTCGACATCAACGTGATCGGCTCGATGCTGTGCGCCCGCGAGGCGGTGCGCCGCATGAGCACGAAGCACGGCGGCGAAGGCGGCGCCATCGTCAACGTGTCCAGCGCCGCGTCGCGCCTGGGCTCGCCCGGCCAGTACGTGGACTACGCCGCGGCCAAGGGCGCCATCGACGCCTTCACCATCGGCCTGGCCAAAGAAGTGGCGGCCGAAGGCATCCGGGTGAACGCGGTGCGCCCAGGCCTGATCGAGACCGAGATCCACGCCTCCGGCGGCCTGCCCACGCGGGTACGCGACCTGCAGCACCTCGTGCCCATGCAGCGCGGCGGCACGGCCGACGAGGTGGCGCAGGCGATCATGTGGCTGCTGTCGGACGCGGCGAGTTACACCACGATGAGTTTGTTGGACGTGTCTGGAGGACGCTAGAAATGACCCCTGAAATCAAATACTGGTGGGAAGACCTGGAGGTGGGCAGCACCCGCGACCTCGGCACGATCACCCCCACCGAAGAAGAGACCGTGGCCTTCGCGCGCCAGTTCGACCCGCAGCCGTTCCACCTGGACCACGATGCCGCCAAGGCCTCGGTGTTCGGCGCGCTGAGCGCCAGCGGCTGGCACACCTGCGCCATGGCCATGCGGCTGATGGTCACCAACTTCCTGAGCGAGAGCTCCAGCCTGGGCTCACCCGGTCTGGACAGCCTCAAGTGGCTCAAGCCCGTGTTCCCCGGCGACACGCTGCGGCTGCAACACACCATCCTGGAAAAACGCCCCATGAGCAAACGGCTGGACGTGGGCCTGGTGCGTACCAGCTGGGAAATGTTCAACCAGCATGGGGACAAGGTGCTGTTCATGGAGGGTTACGGCATGTTCCGCCGCCGTGAGCCAGGGAAGCCTTAGCCCGCACAGGGCGCCGGCGCGCGCAACGCGGCGGGGGTGAGCCACAATCCGGCATGGATTTCAAGCCGCTCATCACCCTGCTGGCCATCGTCAACCCGTTGGCGATCGTGCCCTTCTTCATCCACTACACGCAGGGCTTCAGCCGCAAGCAGCGCCAGCGCACGGTGCTGATTTCGTCGATCAGCGCGTTCTCCGTCATCGCCATCTGCGCCATCATCGGCCTGCAGATTCTGGAATTCTTCGGCATCTCGCTGGCGAGTTTCCAGGTGGGCGGCGGCATGCTCTTGCTGACCTCGGCGCTGTCCATGCTGAACGCGCAACCCGCCGAAGCCAAGACCAACGAGCTGGAGGTGAGTGACGCGTCGGCCCGCGCGTCGATCGCGGTGGTGCCACTCACCATCCCGCTGCTCACCGGCCCGGCCACCATGTCCACGGTGGTGATCTACGCCGACCAGGCCAAGACCTTCTTTCAGCACGCCGCGCTGGTGGGCTACGGGGTGGTGATCGCGCTGGCCACCGCCATCTGCTTCACGCTGGCCGAGCCGATCGCGCGGTTTCTGGGGCAGACCGGCATCAACGTGATGACGCGGTTGATGGGGCTGATCCTCGCGGCCCTGTCGGTGGAGGTGATGGCCACCGGCCTGGTGAAGCTGTTCCCGGCGCTACTGGGCTGAGGGGTACAGCCCCAGCGTCTGCGCCTGCAGGCGCGACAGGCCCAGCAGCGCGTCGGTGAACGGCGTGGGCACACCCGTGAGCTGGCCGAGTTCACGCACCACCGTCACCAGCGCGTCGAGCTCCACCGGTTTCTTCGCCTGCACGTCCTGCAGCATCGAGGTTTTGAAAGCGCCGAGTTTGAGCGTGACCGCGTGGCGGTCTTCGGGCGGCTGGTCGATCGGGATGCCGATCTTCGCGCCGATGGCTTTCGCTTCGAGCATGACGCTGCTGATGAAGCCGCGCACGAGTTCGTCACCCAGGATGCGGTCGGTGGTGGCGCCCGTCAAGGCACTCACCGGGTTCACCGTCATATTGCCCCACAGCTTGTACCAGACGTCTTTCTGGATCTGTGGCGACACGCTGGCGTTCAGCCCGGCTCGGCGCAAAAGTTCGGCCAGGGCGGCCACGCGCTCGGTGGCTTCGCCCGAGGGCTCGCCGATGATCAGGCCGTTGCCGAAGTGGTGGCGGATCACCCCCGGCGAATCGACCGAGCAACTGGCGTGGACCACACCGCCGATCACGTTGCGCGCCGGAATGGCGCGCTCGATCGCGCCGATGGGGTCCACCGATTGCAGCCGGGTGCCGGCCCGCTCGCTGCCGAAGCCGTTGAAGAACCACCAGGGCACGCCGTTCATGGCGGTGAGCACCACCGTGTGGCGACCGATCAGCGGGGCGATGCTGCGCGCCACCTCGGCGAGCGCCGGGGCCTTCACCGCCACGATGACGAGATCCTGAACACCCAGCGCCGCTGCGCTGCTGGAAGCCTCCACCGGCGCGCCGATGAGGCGGCCGTTCTCAAAGAGTTGCAGACCTTCGCGCTGGATGGCTGCGAGCGTGTCGCCCCGGGCCAGGGCACTCACGATGCAGCCGGTGTGCGAGAGCAGCACCCCCAGCCAGCCGCCGATGGCACCGGCGCCGACGATGGCCACGCGTTGAAAATCCGGATGGCTCACACGTTCACTCCAGGTAGCTGCTGTCCAGGCGGTTCACCTGCCTCACCAGCGCATCGAACACGTCACGGCCTGCACCGTGGTCGGGGCTGAACTGTAGCGCGTCGCGCGTGCATTTCGCTGCAATGGCTTCGGGCACCGGGATCGCGGCAGCGGCCCCGCCCATGCTGAAGGTGGCCAGCTGGATTTCGCAGGCGCGCTGCAGCGTCCAGAGGATGGCAAAGGTCTGCGGCACCGTGGCGCCCCAGGCCAGGAGGCCGTGGTTGCGCAGGATCACCGCCGGCTTGTCGCCGATGCTGCGCAGCAGGCGCGGCGCTTCGTCGGCGTGGATGGTGATGCCCTCGAAGTCGTGATACGCCAGCATGCCGTGCAGCTGTGCGGTGTAGAAGTTGGTCTGCTGCAAACCGTCCTTGAGGCAGGCCACGGCCACGCCGGCGGTGGTGTGGGTATGCATCACGCAGTGCGCGCCCGGCAAGCCGTCGTGAATGGCGGCGTGCACCGTGAAGCCGGCCGGGTTGACGCGGTGGGCTGAGCCATCCAGCACCTCGCCTTTGAGGTTGATCTTCACGAGGTTGCTCGCGGTGACCTCGCTGTAATGCAGACCAAACGGGTTGATCAAAAACAGCTTCTCGCCACCCGCCACCGAGTCGGGGAGGCGCAAGGTGATGTGGTTGTAGATCATCTCCGTCCACCCGAGCATGGCGAACACGCGGTAGCAGGCGGCCAGTTCCAGCCGCGCGGCCCATTCGTCGGGGTGCATGCCGGCCGGCAGCACGGTGGTGGCCTTGAGCGTGGCGTTCATGGGGGGTCTCCGTCAGTAGGTGTTGGGGCCCGTGGCAGCCGGTCCCTTGAACTGCGCGAGCAGTTGCGAAGCGCCCGACGCCAGCAGCATGGTGTCGGCGCCCACGGCCACGAACAAGGCGCCTGCGGCCAGCCACTGTTGTGCACCCGCTTCGGTGGTGGCCAGGATGCCGGGCGCCTTGCCGGCGGCGCGGATGCGCTTCACACCCTCGGCAATGACCGCCTGCACCTCGGGGTGCCCCGCGTTGCCCGGGTGGCCCATGGACGCGCTCAAATCGGCCGGGCCGATGAACACACCGTCCACCCCCGGTGTGGCGGCGATCGCGTCGAGGTTTTTCATGGCCTCCACGGTTTCGGCCTGCACCAGCACACAGACCTGGTCGTTGGCCTCGTGAACGTAACGTGCGTGGGCCTGCCAGCGCGAGGCCCGCGCGAGTGCGCTGCCCATGCCGCGGATGCCGGCGGGTGCGTAGCGCGTGGCCTTCACCACCAGTGCGGCCTGCTCGGCGGTGTCGATCATGGGCACCAGCAGGGTCTGCGCGCCGATGTCGAGGTACTGCTTGATGAGCGCCACGCCCACGTCGCCCGTGCCCACCGGCACGCGCACGATCGGATGCGAACGTGCGTCGCCAAACGCCTGCTGGGCACTGGCCACGGCCTGCAGTTGCGACAGCGTCTGGCGCACGTCGTTGGGCGCGTGTTCGCCGTCGATGAGCAACCAGTCATAACCAATGCCGGCCAGCAGCTCGGTGCTGTAGGCGCTGGCGAGTGCGGCCCACAGGCCGATCTGCGGGGTGCCCGCTTCGAGTGCCCGCTTGAAGGTGTTGATGGGGGTGTGCATGGAAAAGCCTCAGACAAACTTGAACTTGAGGCAACCGAGCGGGCCGTAGTCGGCCTCGAACAGGTCACCGGCTTTCGCGGCCACCGGCCGCGTGAACGAACCGGCCAACACGATCTGGCCCGCGCGCAGCGACTCGCCCCAGGGCGCGAGCTTGTGCGCCAGCCAGGCGATGCCCACCGCCGGGTGACCCTGAACGCCAGCGGCGAGGCCCGTTTCTTCCACCACGCCGTTTTGCTTAAGCACGGCGCCGCACCAGGGCAGGTCGGTGGTCAGCGGGTCGGCGTGGTAGCGCTCGTCGCCCGCGCCCAGCACGATGCCGGCGTTGGCCGCGTTGTCGCTGATGGTGTCGAACACCTGGCGCATGACTTGGGTGTGGCGGTCGAACTGCTCGATGCGGGCGTCGATGATCTCGATCGCGGGCGTCACGTACTCGGTGGCGTTGATCACGTCGGCCACCGTCACGCCGGTGCCTTTGAGTGGCGCCTTGAGCACGAACGCGAGTTCCACTTCCACGCGCGGCGCGATGAAGCGCGATGCCGGGATCTCCAGCACCTGGCCAGCCGTCGCTGTGAACAGCATGCTCTGCAGCAAGGTGCCGAAGTCGGGTTCGTCGATCTGGCTGGCCATCTGCATGGCGCGGCTGGTGAGGCCGATCTTGTGACCGATGACCTGGTTGCCGTTGGCCACTTGCAGAGCGACCCAGGCGCGGCCGACGCGGTAACCGTCTTCGATGGTCATGCCGGGGAAACGTTTGGAGAAATGTTCCAACGGCGAGCGGGTTTTCTCGGCGAGGTCGAGCTCGGCGGCGAGTTGCTGGATGAGGGTGTCTTCAAACATACATGTGTGCGAGGGCTTCGACAGGCTCAGCCCGAACGGAATGGTTGATTGGGAGGGCGGTCACGGCCGGGTGAACAGCGGGTGGATGGAACTGTTCTTGGCGTCGAACACCTCGTGGCCTTCGTCCACCTGCACGGTGATGCCGATGGGGCGCGCGGCGAGCTGCGCGGCGAAGTGGGTTTTCACGCAGGCCTGCAATGCATCGCCCACGCGCTGGTGCGTGAGGGCGCTGCGGCCCTTGGCCATGCGCACGTTCATGTAAACAAAGGCGTAGTCGCTGCCCAGCCCCGCGGCCTCGCCCGCCGCACCACCGTCGGCGATGGCGCTGTGGGCGGCGGGGTAGGCCAGCACCCGCGTGCCGCCGGTGGGAAAGACCTGTTGGTCGGCTTCGTCGCGCACGGCGAGCATGGCGTCGCACAGGGCACGGCAGAGGCGGCTCATGTCGATGCCGCCCTGGGCTTCGGGCTGGTCGAGGTTGGGGGTGTAGAGGACAACGAGGTGGGGCATGGTGGTCAGAGTCGGGAGACGGTTTGATAACCCTGCGCGGCCGAGGCCTGCGCTGCGGGAATGGCGGCGCCGGATTGCGGCGTGACGGGGAAGATGGCGTTGATCTGGCCGGTGCCGGAGGCGCCGAAGTAGGGGGTGATGATCTCGGCCTGGCCGGTGTAGTCGCTCCAGCCGAGCGCGCCCAGCATCATGGCGGTGTCGTGCATGAAACCTTCGCCGTGGCCTTTGGCCGCGTACTCGGGCAGCATCTCGCAGAACGCTTTCCATTCGCCCTGCTCCCACATCTGCACCACACGGCGGTCCAGCGTTTCCAGGAAGGGGCTCCAGATCTTGAAGGCAAAGTCGGGCGCCAGGCCGTTCTGCGCGAAGCGGTGGCTGAGGCTGCCGCTGGCGAGAAACGCAACGGTGCCGTCGTAGTGGTCTTCCACCGCCTTGCGCATGGCCCAGCCGAGGCGCACGCTGTCGTTGAGGTAGTGGGCCTGGCACAGCGCGGAAACCGAGATGGCCTTGAAGTGCTGGTCGGCGTTCATGTAGCGCATGGGCACCAGCGTCCCGTACTCGGGGCCGAGGGTGGTGGTGTCGTGCGCGAGCGTTTCCACGCCGTGTTCGTTGCACACCCGGGCCAGGATCTTCCCGAGCGCGGGGTTGCCGGGGATCTCGAACGGCAGGTTGCTGATGAAGTGCGGCAGTTCGTTGCTGGTGTAGCGGCCTTCGAAGTGCGGTGCGCAGTTGAGGTGGTAGCTGGCGTTGACGAGCCAGTGGGTGTCGAAGACGACGATGGTGTCGACACCGAGTTCTCTGCAGCGGCGGCTGATCTCTTTGTGACCGTCGATGGCGTCCTGTCTCGTGCCCTTTCTGGGTCCGTCGAGTTCGCTGAGGTACATCGAGGGGACGTGGGTGACTTTGGCGACCAGGGCTAGTTGTCCCATGTCTTTCTCCTGTTCCGTCTGGCGTTTGCTCCGTGGCATGAGGCCTTGGGGTGCCCACCTCCGCGAATGTCCCCCGGGGCCTGCGGCCCCTCCTCCTTTATTTCGCTGCGGTGGACACCCCAAGGCCTCATGCCACTGCGGACCACGCACGCCGACGAACGGGCGCCAAGGTGCCGCTTCGGATCGCGAGGGTCGGGCGCTCTGCGCAGCGAAATAAAGGAGGAGGGCCGGGCAAAGCCCGGACCGGGGGACATTCGCGGAGCAGAGCGCCCGACCCTCGCGATCCCGCCCACACGCAGGAGTGAAGGCATTTCAACCCCCCCAATGCGGAATGTGATGCGACCCCAAAGACACGGCCACGTTCTTCGGCTCCAGAAACACCTCATAACTCCAGGTGCCCCCCTCACGCCCCGTGCCACTCGCCTTGGTGCCGCCAAACGGCTGGCGCAGATCCCGCACATTTTGCGAATTCACGAAACACATGCCCGCCTCCACCGCCGCCGCCACCCGGTGCGCACGACCGAGGTTCTCGGTCCACACATAACTGGAGAGGCCGTACTGGATGTCGTTGGCCAACTCGATCGCATGGGCCTCGTCGCGAAACGGAATGAGACAAGCCACCGGGCCGAAGATTTCCTCCTGCGCTATGCGCATGCGGTTGTCCACATCGGCGAACACGGTGGGCCACACGAAGTTACCCCGGGCCACACGCGAAGGCAACTCAGCCGCGTACGACGGCCGATCCAGACCGCCACACAACAACGTGGCGCCCTCCTTCGGCCCCAGCTCGATGTAGCTGCGCACCTTCGCCAAGTGTGCCCGGCTGATCATCGGGCCGACGATGGTCTTCTCATCTAGCGGGTCACCCACGGTGATGCGCCTGGCACGCTCGGCGAACTTGGCCGCGAAGTCGGCGTAGATGCTCTGTTGCACAAGAATGCGGCTGCCCGCCGTGCAGCGCTCGCCGTTGTTGCTGAAGATCATGAACACGGCGGCGTCCAGCGCGCGGTCCAGGTCGGCGTCGTCAAAGATCACGAAGGGACTCTTGCCGCCCAGCTCCATGCTGAACTTTTTCAGGCCCGCGCTCTGCACGATGCGGTTGCCGGTCGCGGTGGACCCGGTGAAGGAAATCGCACGCACGTCGGGGTGGGCGCACAGCGGTTCGCCCGCTTCCTTGCCCATGCCGTGCACCACGTTGAGCACACCCGCCGGAATGCCGGCTTCCAGCGCCAGTTCGCCCAGACGCGCGGCGGTGAGCGGGCTGAGCTCGCTCATCTTCAGCACCGCCGTGTTGCCGAACGCCAGACACGGCGCGACCTTCCAGGTGGCTGTCATGAAGGGCACGTTCCACGGGCTGATGAGCGCGCACACGCCCACCGGGTGGAACAGCGTGTAGTTCAGGTGCGTGGGTGTGGGGTAGGTGTGCCCGTCCACACGGGTGCACATCTCGGCGAAGTAATGGAAGTTGTCGGCCGCGCGCGGGATGAGTTGTTTGCCGGTTTGCGCAATCACCTGGCCGCTGTCGTTGGTCTCCAGCTGTGCGAGCTCGGGCACGTGCGCTGCGATCAACTCACCCAGCTTGCGCATGAGCTTCGCGCGCTCGGTGGCGGGCAGGCCGGCCCACTTCGGAAAGGCGTCTTTGGCCGCCTGCACCGCTGCGTTGATCTCGTCCACACCACCCGTGCTGACCTCGGCCAGCACTTCCTGCGTGGCGGGGTTGATGGTCTCGAAAGTGGTGGCGCTGGCCACGGACTGGCCGTTGATGAGGTGCGGGAGGGTCATGCGGGTTCGGATGAAGTGATGGTGTTGACCAGGTCGCCGATGCCTTCGATGGACGTGACGATCACGTCGCCGGGCTGGCAGTCGACCACGCCGTCGGGCGTGCCGGTGAGGATCAGGTCGCCGGGTTGCAGCGTCATGAAGGCGCTGAAGTACTCGATCAGCGTGGGCACGTCGAAGATCATGTCGCGCGTGCTGCCCTGCTGTGTGACTTTGCCGTTGACGGTGGTCTGCAACGCGAGGTTCATCGGGTCGGGGACATCCGCCGCGTCCACCCGCCAGGGCCCGAGGGGTGTGCAGGTGTCGCGGTTCTTCACGCGCAGGTTGGGGCGGTACCAGTTCTCGAGGTAATCGCGGATCGCGTAGTCGTTGGCCACGGTGTAGCCGGCCACGAAGTCCAGCGCGTCGGCTCTTTTCACACGTTTGGCGGTGCGACCGATCACCACCGCGAGTTCGCATTCGTAGTGCATGTGCTGCACGCCCGCCGGGCGCACGGTGAAGCCGTTGTGGCCCGTGAGGCTGGCTTCGCCTTTCAGAAACGCAAGCGGCTCATCGGGCGCCTTGAACGCGAGCTCTTTCGCGTGGTCGGCGTAGTTCAGGCCCAGGGCGATGACGGTGCGCGGGCGCGTGGGCGGGTTGGGCGCAAGCGGGGGCAGCCACACCACCTCGTCGAAATCCACGCGCCGACCTTTGAGGGCAGGGGTGCGCAGTTCCAGCTGGCCGTCGACCTCCACGGCGTCGTGGACCGCGCCGGCCCAGGCGATGCGGGCGTGCTTCATGCGATCACCTCGGGCTCGAAGCGGTGCACCGCCGGCTTGAAACCGGTGGCACTGATCTCCACCGTGTCGCCCGCGTGCACCAGCGGCCGTGAGCCGTCGGGCAAACAATCGCTGCCCAGCATCAGCACGTCGCCGCAGCGCAGCGTCATGAATTCGTTGACGTCGGCCAGCAGCGTGGCGGCGTCGCGGACCAGCTCGGCCAGCGCCGTCGTCTGGCGATGAACGCCATTGATGCGCAGCTCCAGCTGCAAGCCCGCCAGGCCGTCAAGCCCACCCAGACGCTGAAGCGGCACGCACTCGGGACCGATGCCGAGGAAGCCGTCCACGCACTGGAACTTCACCGGCGGGCGGTAGTAGCTCTCGTGCACGATGGCCACGTCGTTGAACAGCACGGCGCCCGCCACGCCGGTATCACCCATCACCAGCCCGAGCGTCGCGGCCACCGCCACTGGTTGGCCAGCCGGCAACGCGATGCTGTGGCCGGCCGCGGTGAAGGTGTTGGCGGTCTTGATGTAGAGCACCGGCGCTTGGGGCGGCGCCTTGTAGGGGGCCTCGCTCATGCGCGGCGCCCACCGCGCGTGTTCGCGCTGAAAGTTCAGCAAGGTGCCGTAAACCGTGCCCTCGGGCATCCAGTGGATGTTCATTCGGCGTCCCCTTCGGTGACTTCGACCGGCTGCTCCAGCGCAATCACTTCGTCGAGCAAGCCGTACAGCTGCGCCAACCGCGCCTTGCCCAGCCGCTCTTCCATCCAGGTGTAGTGCGACTCGATGGTGGCGGACAGGCGCTTGACCAGCTTGAGCCCGGCGGGCGTGGCGCGCACCACCGTGCGGCGAGCGTCCTGGGGGCAGCGGCCGCGCACGATCAGCCCATCGCGCTCCATGCGGGTGAGCACGCCGGTGAGGCTGGGGCCAAGCAAAAACGCCTCGCGCGCCACGCGACCGGTTTCCACACCGCCGGGCAGGCGCGCGTGTTCACCGAGCACGCGCAGCACGCGCCACTGCTGGTCGCTCAGACCGTGCTCGCGCAGGCTGGGCCGGGTGTGCAGCATCACGGCCTCGCGCGCTTCGAGCAGCAGGCGCGGCAGGTTGCGGTGGATGAAGGGGGTGGTCTCGCTCATTTAATTAACATGTTAAATGAATGTGGTGTTACACCTTTGAGGGTTTACCCGGCCGATGCGCTCGCGGAGAATCCGCGCATGAACGCACTCACCTCGCTGATCGGTACCGACTTCCCCTTGATCCAGGCGCCCATGGCCGGTGTGCAGGACGCCGCGCTCGCGGTGGCGGTCAGCAACGCGGGCGCGCTCGGCTCGCTGCCCTGCGCCATGCTGGCGCCCGACGCGCTGGAGCGCGAACTGACCGCACTGGCCGCCGGCACCACGCGCCCCTACAACGTCAACTTCTTCTGCCACACGCCGCCGCTGCCCGACGAGGCGCGCGAAGCCGCTTGGCGCGCCTGGCTGGCCACCTACTACCGCGAAGCCGGGCTGGACATTGACGCGGTGCCCGCCGGCCCGGGGCGCGTGCCGTTCAACAGCACATCGGCCGACCTGCTGGAGCGGTTCAAACCCAAGGTGGTGAGTTTCCACTTCGGTCTGCCCGACCTGGACCTGCTGGACCGCGTGAAAAGCTGGGGCAGTGTGGTGCTGGCGTCGGCCACCACGGTGGAAGAGGCGCACTGGCTGGAAGCCTTTGGCGCCGATGTGATCATTGCCCAGGGGGTGGAGGCTGGCGGCCACCGCGGCATGTTCCTCACCGACGACCTCACCACCCAGGTGGGCACCTTTGCCCTGCTGCCGCAGGTCGTGGCGGCCGTGAGCCTGCCGGTGATCGCGGCCGGCGGCATCGCCGATGCGGCGGGTGTGGCTGCGGCCATGGCGCTGGGCGCGTCGGGCGTGCAGGTGGGCACGGCCTACCTGTGCAGCACCGAGGCCACCACCAGCGCCCTGCACCGCGCCGCGTTGCAAAGCGAGGCGGCGCACCACACGGCCTTGACGCACCTCTTCACCGGCCGCCCGGCACGCGGCATCGTCAACCGCGTGATGCGCGAACTCGGCTCCATGAACCCGGTGGCGCCCGCCTTCCCGCTGGCCGGTGCGGCCATGGCGCCGCTGCGTGCGCACTGGGAGGCCAAGGGCAGCGGGGATTTTTCGCCGCTGTGGTCGGGACAGAACGCCAGCGGTTGCCGCGACCTGCCGGCGGCCGAGATCACCCGCTCGCTGATCGAAGGCTTCAGCGCCCGCGCATGACGGCGTCGCGCTGGGCGTTGAGCCAGCGCTTGACCCGCACGCCGTTCGTCACCTGTTCCAGGTCGTGTTCGATGCCGGCGATCGCCGCCTCCAGGTCCTGCGCCTGATCGATCCGGTTCTGCAGCAGCGTGTTCGCGTTGGGTGACAGCCCCTCGGGCAAATCGAACTCGTCGGCCAGCGCGCTCTGGCGCCCGGCGCGCTCGCGCTCCAGCTGGGCCACCTGGGCCTTGAGCAGCAAGGTGAGTGAGGCCAGACGCTCGTCGGACAACTTGTGCACCGCCTCGGGGTCGGCCAGCTCGGCGCGGCTCTGGATCTGCAGCAGCGTCACCAAGTCGCGCTTTTCATAAGCCGCGTTGGCCTCGCTCATGAGCGCGGTCTTCTTCAGGCGGACTTGCGGATCGGACTCGCGGTCGGGGTGCAGGGCGCTGGCGAGCTGGCGGAACAGGCGGCGCAACAGGGTGTCGGCGTCCAGCTGTTCGGTCTGGCGCTGCGCGGCGCCGGGTTTCTTGCGCTCGCGTTTGGCTTGCGCGGCTTCGCGCTTTTTGTCCTGTTCTTCTCCCTGCGCCCGCCTCAGGCGCGCCATGCCGGCGCGCAACAGCTGCTCGGCGCTGAGGTCCTGACCTTCGTCGTCCAGCGGCTCGCCCAGCACCGATTCCAGCCGCGCCCGCAAGGCATCGGCCGCGTCTTGTTTGATCTGGGCAAGCGTTCGTGGGCTGTGGCGATCGTGCAGTTCGCGCATGGCCTCGCTGCCAGGCCCGCCGCCCTCGACCAGCTGGCGGGCCATCTGGCAAAGCACCGCGCGCGCCGTGTCGCACTGGCCACGGCTGAGCTCCTTGCCCTGCAGGAAACCGTCCAGCGCCAGCGCCAGTTCGCGCTGGCTTTGTGCCAGCTGGCGGCGCAGCGGGTCGATGGCGCCATGCAGCTCCTGCCGGTGCAGCTGGCCCAGCGCATCCAGCTCGGCGAGCTGGCTCTTGAGCTTGTCGATGCGGGTGAGCTGCAGGTTGTAGGCGCGGGCCGCGGCGGACAGGGGTTGTGCGCTGGGCGGCAGCACGAGCAGGGAGGCGGCGGGCGTCTTGGTCATGGGGTTAGGGCCTGTTCACACCATTTTTCCAAGTGCGAACGGGGTGAAAACAGCGCCAATCAAGGCGCGCGACAACGGCCAGACCGGGTGTCTGGCCTAGGAGCGCAACGCCGAGTGGCGCTGTTTTCACCCCGTTCCCTTCGGCTTGTGGCCAAAAAGGCCATGCGCCGCGTTGCGAAGCCTCGCCGGGCCACCGGCCCGTCTGCGTTTCGCGCCTTGCGCATGGCCTTTTTGATCCACAACGCATCTTGGAAAAAAGGTGTGAGCAGGCCCTGAACTATATTGCCCAGCACCATGGCCAAAGACAAAACCCAATACACCTGCAACGAGTGCGGCGGCTCCAGCCCCAAGTGGCTGGGCAAGTGCCCGCACTGCAACGCCTGGAACACGCTGGTGGAATCGGTGGCGGAATCCACCGCACCGTCCAAAAACCGGTTCGCCTCGCTGGCCAAAACCGCCGAAGTCACCACGCTGGCCGAGATCGACGCCACCGACGTGCAACGCACGCCCACCGGCCACGACGAACTCGACCGCGTGCTGGGCGGCGGCATCGTGGAGGGCGGCGTGGTGCTGATCGGCGGCGACCCGGGCATCGGCAAGTCCACCCTGCTGCTGCAGGCGCTGGATTCCCTGCAGCGCTCGGGCGTGAAGACGCTCTATGTCACTGGCGAAGAAAGTGGCGCCCAGGTGGCGCTGCGCTCGCGCCGGCTGGGGCTGGACGGCTCGCAGGTGAGCGTGCTGGCCGAAATCCAGCTGGAAAAAATCCTGGCCACGCTGGACCATGTGAAACCCGGCATCGCGGTGATCGACTCGATCCAGACCGTGTATTCGGAACAGCTCACGTCGGCGCCGGGCTCGGTGGCCCAGGTGCGCGAGTGCGCGGCCCACCTGACCCGCGCAGCCAAGGCCAGCGGCACCGCGATCGTGCTGGTGGGCCACGTGACCAAGGAAGGCGCGCTGGCCGGCCCGCGCGTGCTGGAGCACATGGTGGACACGGTGCTCTATTTCGAGGGCGACACGCACAGCAGCTTCCGTCTGATCCGCGCGATCAAGAACCGCTTTGGCGCGGTGAACGAGATCGGCGTGTTCGCCATGACGGAAAAAGGCCTCAAAGGCGTGAGCAACCCGAGCGCGATTTTCTTAAGCCAGCACAGCGAACCCGTGCCGGGCAGCTGCGTGATGGTGACGCTGGAAGGCACGCGGCCCATGCTGGTGGAGATCCAGGCGCTGGTGGACAGCGGCGGCCCTTCGCCCCGGCGACTCTCCGTGGGCCTGGACCGCGACCGCCTGGCCATGCTGCTGGCGGTGCTGCACCGCCACGCCGGCGTGGCCTGCATGGACCAGGACGTGTTCGTCAACGCGGTGGGCGGCGTGCGCATCAGCGAACCCGCGGCCGACCTGGCGGTGATGTTGGCGATCACTTCCAGCCTGCGCGGCAAGCCGCTGCCCAAGGGCTTCATCGCCTTTGGCGAGGTGGGCCTGGCCGGCGAGGTGCGCCCCGCGCCGCGTGGCCAGGAACGCCTGAAGGAGGCGGCCAAGCTCGGCTTCAGCGTGGCGGTGGTGCCCAAGGCCAACCTGCCGAAGAAGGGCGACAAGGCGTTTGAGGGCCTCACGGTGCACGGCGTGGACCGCATTGAAGAGGCCATGGAGCTGGCCCGCAGCCTGGCCTGAAGCCGGCCCCCTGCGTACAAACCGCAGCGGCGGGGCCGGCGCGCAGAAGGACAATCGCCCCATGCAAATCAAGAAATTCCTCATTCCCCTGGGCTGCGCCGCCCTGCTGGTGGTGGCGCACCGCGCCTCGGGCTGGCCCGCCGTGGCCGCCGTCAGCGGGGGCCTGCTCATGTGGCTGCTGCTGCACTTCACCCGCCTCATGACGGTGCTCAAGCGCGCCGCCCACCGCCCCATCGGCCACGTGGACAGCGCCGTGATGCTCAACGCCAGGCTCAAACCCGGGGTGACGCTGATGCACGTGATCGCCATGACGCGCTCATTGGGCGAACGACTTTCCGAAGAGGGTGCCGACCCCGAGCTGTACCGCTGGACCGACAACGGCCAGTCCACCGTGGAGGCCGAGTTCCAGCACGGCCAGCTGGTGCGCTGGCAATTGGCGCGGCCGGACCCACAGGCGTCACGCCCGGACAGCCCGGCGCCGTAAAATCGCGGGTTTGGCGACCCGTCCTGCCGGTTGGGCGCTCCCACGAACAACTCACAAGGACCCCCATGAGCCCCATCGTTCCCTCGATGTCCGACCGCGACGGCAAGATCTGGATGGACGGCCAGATGGTGGACTGGCGCGACGCCAAGATCCACGTGCTGACCCACACGCTGCACTACGGCTGCGGCGCTTTCGAGGGGGTGCGGGCCTACAACGCGGTCGGCGGCACGGCGATCTTCCGCCTGGAAGAGCACACCGAGCGCCTGTTCAACAGCGCCAAGATCCTGCGCATGAAGCTGCCCTTCACCATGGAAGAAGCCATGGAAGCGCAAAAAGCCGTGGTGCGCGAGAACAAGCTGGAGAGCTGCTACATCCGCCCGCTGACCTGGATCGGCGACAAAAAGCTGGGCGTGTCACCCAAGGGCAACACCATCCACCTGATGGTGGCGGCCTGGGCCTGGGGTGCGTACCTGGGTGAAGAAGGTCTCAAGCGCGGCATCCGCGTGAAGACCAGCAGCTACACCCGCCACCACGTCAACATCACCATGACGCAGGCCAAGGCGGTGAGCAACTACACCAACAGCATCCTGGCCAACATGGAAGTGACCGACGAGGGTTACGACGAAGCGCTGTTGCTCGATGCCTCGGGCTTTGTGTCCGAAGGCGCTGGCGAAAACATCTTCGTGGTGAAAAACGGTGTGATCTACACGCCCGACCTCTCGGCCGGCGCGCTCAACGGCATCACGCGCAACACCGTCTTCTACATCGCCAAGGACCTGGGTATCGAGATCATCCAGAAGCGCATCACGCGCGACGAGGTCTACATCGCCGACGAGGCCTTCTTCACCGGCACCGCCGCCGAAGTGACCCCCATCCGCGAACTCGACCGCATCGAGATGGGCAAGGGCGACTATGTGGGCACGCGCGGCCCCATCACCGAGAAGATCCAGAGCGCGTTCTTCGACATCGTCAACGGCCGCAATCCCAAGTACGCCCACTGGCTCACGAAGGTCTGAACACCATGACCACCCCAGCCATCGAACTCCAGGCCAGCGACCTCAACGCCCAGGGCGGCGTGTTCTGTCCGAACAAGCTGGCCGACATGAAGCTCTGGAACAGCCACCCCAAGGTGTACCTGGACGTGGGTCACAGCGGCGAAGCCAAATGTCCTTATTGCGGCACGGTTTACCGCCTGAAGGCTGGCGAATCGGTTTCACACGGACACTGATCCGTCGGGTGTGTCCGCTGGCAACAGCGGTTTGGTGAAGATAATGCGTGGTCCATGGCAGCGTGCTGCTGCCCCAAGACAGCCACCTTTAGGGACGTTTCATGATTCTGATCACCGGCGGCGCTGGCTTCATCGGCGGTAACTTCGTGCTCGACTGGCTGGCCCAGTCGGAAGAACCCGTCATCAACCTCGACAAGCTCACCTACGCGGGCAACCTGGAGAATCTCGCCAGCCTGCAGGGCGACGCGCGCCATGTGTTCGTGCAAGGCGACATCGGCGATGGCGCGCTGGTGGCCCGCCTGCTGGCCGAACACCGGCCGCGCGCGGTCATCAACTTCGCCGCCGAGAGCCACGTGGACCGCTCCATTCACGGCGCGGAGGATTTCATCCAGACCAACATCGTCGGCACCTTCCGCCTGCTGGAAGCGGTGCGTGCGCATTGGTCCGGTCTTGCCGCCGACGAGAAGTCTGCGTTCCGCTTCCTGCACGTGAGCACCGACGAGGTCTACGGCAGCCTGGCACCCGACGCGCCCGCGTTCACCGAAACCCACGGCTTCGAGCCCAACAGCCCCTACTCGGCCAGCAAGGCCGCCAGCGACCACCTGGTGCGCGCCTGGCACCACACCCACGGCCTGCCGGTGCTCACCACCAACTGCAGCAACAACTACGGGCCCCTCCACTTTCCCGAGAAGCTGATCCCGTTGATGATCGTCAACGCACTCGCCGGCAAGCCCCTGCCGGTGTACGGCGACGGCATGCAGGTGCGCGACTGGCTGTATGTGAAGGACCACTGCAGCGCCATCCGCCGCGTGCTCGACGGCGGCCGGCTGGGCGAAACCTACAACGTGGGTGGCTGGAACGAAAAGCCCAACCTGGAGATCGTGCGCACCGTCTGTGCGCTGCTGGATGAGTTGCGCCCACGCAGCGACGGCCAGCCCTACGCCAGCCAGATCAGCTACGTCAAAGACCGCCCCGGCCACGACCGCCGCTACGCCATCGACGCGCGCAAGATCGAACAAGAACTCGGCTGGAAGCCCGCCGAAACCTTCGAGAGCGGCATCCGCAAAACCGTGCAGTGGTACCTGGATCACCCCGCCTGGGTGGCCAACGTGCAGAGTGGTTCTTATCGGCAGTGGGTGCAGGCTCAGTACGCCACATCTGCACAGCATTGAAAAGTCTTCACATGCAGTCAGAAACTCAATACAACTCGGTTGAGGTCGATGACACCGTCGACCTGCAAGACTTGCTACTCACCATCGCTGAGAACTTTCGACTTTTGGTTTTGGGCTCATTGTTCGTGGGCGCACTGGCCTATGGCGCCGCATTTTTGATGCCAGAGACTTACGAAAGCAGCGCCATACTGAAAATAGACGCTCCAAATGAGACACAGGAGTCGGGATTTGTGAACGCGGGTATGTCGCCGGCCGACATGGCCGCATTGATCACAACCAATGCAGTTCTGAGTCGCTCACTGCGTTCGCTGGGCCAACTGAATGGCACAGACGAACGTGAGGCCGAAGATCGACTCAACGAACTGCGGGGCAATGTGAATGTGAAAGTCGGCCGTGCGGACGGTTTGCTAACACTGAAGGTAACGGCGCCATCCGCAGCGGCGGCAGAAAAAACTGCAAACACGATTCTGAAGTCTGCATTTGAAGAATCGAGGTCTAGAGACGCAGACCATGACAAGTTACAAGCCGAGGTGGTACTGACCAAGCAACTGCTTGCAGAGTTGGAAGATGCAAGCGACCTAGCGAGAAACAGACTGGCCAAAGCAAAAGTGAGTGCCAGCGCTGACATCGGCGAACAAGCCGACACCTTGGCTAGACTGGCAATTAGTCGAATTGAGCTGCAAAACAGACTGCACTTGTTGGAGCGCAGAGCAACTGGGGTGTCGGACAGCAATCTGCTGCAGGGTCCTACCTTGCCATTGAGCCCTGTGTCACCTCGCAAAGCGCTGATTGCATTGCTCGGGGCGCTGGGCAGCGGATTTGCGCTGCTGATGTTTGTGTTTATGCGCCAAGCTTGGAAAACAAATTCCATGACTGAACAGCAACGTCAGCGGTGGCTCGCCTTGCGAAAAAAATACGGGCTCAAGCACTGACATGAAGGCGGCCACCAGACTGCTACTGCTTGGCAAAAACGGCCAGGTCGGCTGGGAACTGCAGCGCAGCCTGGCGCCGCTGGGCGAGCTGGTGGCGCTGGACCGGCACAGCACGCTGGAGGACGGTGGCTGCGGTGACCTGAACGACCTGGACGGCCTGCGCGAAACCGTGAGGCGGCTGCGTCCCGACGTGATCGTGAACGCCGCGGCGCACACCGCCGTGGACAAGGCCGAAAGCGAGCCCGAACTGGCGCGTGCGTTAAACGCCACGGCACCTGGCGCGCTGGCCGAGGCCGCTCACGCTGTGGGCGCTCTGCTGGTTCACTATTCCACCGACTACGTGTTCGACGGCAGCGGCACCGCACCGTGGACCGAAGACGCCGCCACCGGCCCGCTGAGCGTGTACGGGCAAACGAAGCTGGAAGGCGAGCAGCTGATCGAAGCGTCCGGCGCGCGCCACCTGATCTTTCGCACCAGCTGGGTGTATGCCGCGCGCGGCGCCAACTTTGCCAAGACCATGCTGCGCCTGGCGATGGAACGCGAGCGGCTCACCGTGATCGACGACCAGTTCGGTGCGCCCACCGGCGCCGAGTTGATTGCCGACGTGACGGCGCACGCCATCCGCCAGACATTGCGCAGCGACGCTGGTGGCGGTGTTCACCACCTGGCTGCCGCGGGTGAAACGACCTGGAACGGCTACGCCCGCTTTGTGCTGGAGACCGCCCGCGCCCTCCAACCCGATCGGTCGCTGAGGGCGCAGGACGTGGCGCCCGTGCCCACCAGCGCATTCCCAACCCCCGCCCAACGGCCTTTGAATTCGCGACTGGACACCGCCCGGCTGCGCAGCACCTTCGGGCTGAACCTGCCGCACTGGCAACGCGGTGTGCGGCGTATGCTCGCCGAAATTCTTTGAGACACCACGCATGACACAACGCAAAGGCATCATCCTGGCCGGCGGCTCCGGCACCCGCCTGCACCCGGCCACCTTGGCCATCAGCAAACAGCTGCTGCCGGTGTACGACAAGCCGATGATCTACTACCCGCTGACCACGCTGATGCTGGCCGGCATCCGCGACGTGCTCATCATCAGCACCCCACAGGACACGCCCCGCTTCCAGCAACTGCTGGGCGACGGCAGTGCCTGGGGCATGAACCTGCAATACGCCGTGCAACCCAGCCCCGACGGCCTGGCGCAGGCCTTCATCATCGGTGCGGACTTCGTGGGTAACAGCCCCAGCGCCCTGGTGCTCGGCGACAACATCTACTACGGCCACGACTTCACCACCCTGCTGGCGGACGCCGACCAACAGGCCAGCGGTGCCACCGTGTTCGCCTACCACGTGAACGACCCCGAGCGCTACGGCGTGGTGGCCTTCGACGCTCAGGGCAAAGCCCGCAGCATCGAGGAAAAACCCGCCCAGCCGCAAAGCAACTACGCCGTGACCGGCCTGTACTTCTACGACCAACAGGTGGTGGACATCGCCAAAGCCGTGAAGCCCAGCGCGCGCGGCGAACTCGAGATCACCGCCGTGAACCAGGCCTACCTGGACCTGGGCCAGCTCAACGTGCAGATCATGCAGCGCGGCTACGCGTGGCTGGACACCGGCACACACGACAGCCTGCTCGAGGCCAGCCAGTTCATCGCCACGTTGGAACACCGCCAGGGCCTCAAGATCGCCTGCCCGGAAGAAATTTCATGGCGGCACGGCTGGATCGACAGCGCCAAGCTCGAAGCCCTGGCCCAACCCATGCTCAAGAACGGCTACGGCCAGTACCTCGTGCGATTGCTCAAGGATCCGGTGATCCGATGAAAGTCACCCCCACCGCCATCCCCGACGTGCTCATCATCGAACCGAAGGTGTTCGGCGACGAGCGCGGCTTCTTCTACGAGAGCTTCAACCAGAAGGTCTTCAATGAAGCGACCGGTCTTGACGTGAACTTCGTGCAGGACAACCACAGCCGCAGTGCGAGGGGGGTGTTGCGGGGGTTGCACTACCAGGTGCCCCCACATGCGCAGGGGAAACTGGTGCGGGTGGTGCGGGGTGCGGTGTTTGACGTGGCGGTGGACATTCGCAAGGGATCGAAGAGCTTTGGCCAATGGATTGGTGTGGAGCTCACTGAAGAAAACCACCGGCAACTGTGGGTGCCGCCGGGCCTGGCCCACGGGTTTTTGGTGATCAGTGAGACGGCAGATTTTCTTTATAAGACCACCGACTACTACGCACCACAGCATGAGCGCTGCATCTTGTGGAGTGACACCGACATCGCGATCGAATGGCCAAAAGGCATTGAGCCCCAGCTTTCGGTCAAGGACCGCGTCGGGCAAAGGCTGCTAGAAGCAGGGGTGTTCTCATCAATGTGATCGTGATGCCGCTCGCCCATCCGTCCTACAAACGGATGGGCCCCTCTGCCATCGCTTCCCGCGCACTGGCACACAACCATGGCGCCTGGCAAACAAGCAAAACCCGCTAACCCTTCCATTCGAACCAATGAAAACTGCAATCGTGACCGGCATCACCGGGCAAGACGGCGCCTATCTGACCGCACTCCTGCTCTCCAAGGGCTACAAGGTGTTTGGCACGTACCGGCGAACCAGCTCCGTGAACTTCTGGCGTCTGGACGAACTGAATCTGCGAGGGCACGACCGCCTGGAACTGGTGGAGCATGACCTGACCGACCTGGGCAGTTCGGTGCGACTGCTCGATCGGTGCAAGCCGGACGAAATCTACAACCTGGCAGCGCAAAGCTTCGTGGGCGTGTCTTTTGATCAACCCATCACGACCGGGCACATCACAGGCTTGGGGGCAGTGCACATGCTCGAAGCGATCCGCATCGTTGACCCCAAGATCAGGTTCTATCAGGCGTCCACCTCCGAGATGTTCGGACTCGTTCAGCAGGTACCGCAAACCGAGCAGACACCCTTCTACCCTCGGAGTCCCTACGGTGTCGCCAAACTCTATGCTCACTGGATGACCGTCAACTACCGTGAGTCCTACGGCCTGTTCGCAGCCAGCGGCATCCTGTTCAACCACGAATCGCCCCTGCGGGGGAAAGAGTTCGTGACACGGAAAATCACGGACGGGGTGGCCCAGATCGTCCACGGAAAACTAGATCGTCTGGAGCTTGGCAACCTGGACGCATGTCGCGATTGGGGCTTTGCCCAAGACTATGTCGATGGCATGTATCGCATGCTGCAAACGGCGGAAAGCGGGACCTTCGTGCTCGCGACCAACCGGACCGAAACCGTCCGCCGCTTTGTGACGATGAGCTTTTCTGCAGCCGGGATCGACCTCGAATGGCAGGGCACCGGGGTCGATGAAAAAGGCCTGAATGTGAAGACAGGCAAAGTTCTTGTTGGTATCAATCCCAAGTTCTACCGGCCCGCAGAAGTCGAACTCCTGATCGGCGATGCGTCGCTGGCCGAATCGAAGCTGGGATGGAAGGCCTCCACACCCCTGGAGGAGCTTTGCAAAACTATGGTCGAAGCCGATCTGAAAAGAGTTGAGCATGGCTTTCCTTGGTAGTCAGCGCGCACTCATCACGGGACGGTTTGGCTTCACCGGGACACACCTCGCCAAATTCCTCGAGCTCCGGGGCTGGGAGGTTTTTGGACTCGATCGAACTGAAGACTCGAACGCCGACAACACGCCGACCATCGACATCAACGACACCGGGTCGGTCGTCCAACGACTGACGGAAGTCCGACCCACGCACATCGTTCACCTCGCAGCCCATTCGCACGTCGTGGGTGACCCGCTCGCCTTCTACCGCGTCAACCTGCTCGGTACGGAATCGCTGATGGAGGCCATCGCTTCCTCCGGCATCAAACTCGCCAAGGTTTTGATTGCCAGCAGCGCCACCGTGTACGGCAACGCCGATCACAGCCCCATCACCGAAGACGAACCGCTGCGGCCCATGAACCACTACGCGCTGAGCAAGGCGAGCATGGAACAGATGCTGTTCAAGTGGCAAGCACGGTTACCCATCGTCATCACCCGTCCTTTCAACTACACAGGGCCAGGGCAGTCCGAAGCCTTTGTGATGCCCAAGATAGTTCACGCGTTCCACAGGCGCGACCCGGTCATCAGACTCGGCAACCTCGACGTTGCCCGGGATTTGTCGGACATTCGGTTCGTGTGCGAGGCCTACCTCCGCCTGCTGCAAGCCCAGAGCACCGGGCAGACCTTCAACATCTGCTCTGGAAGCAGCATCCACCTTCTGCGCGTCCTAGAGCTGCTGCGCGAGATTTCCGGCCACGATCCACGCATCGAGGTTGATCCGGCCTTCGTGCGCAAGGACGAAATCAAAGAACTGTGCGGAAGCCCACGGCGTCTGTTCGATGCCGTCGGAGAGATCCCCTTGATTTCGCACCGCGACATCCTCGACCACATGTATCGAGCACTTAGCGGCGACGCGACCCTTGCAACCCCGACCCAAAGCTGACCCATGCGCATCTGCTTCTTTGCCAACATGGGGCGACACGCCAACTGGCGCGAGATGTTCAACAAGGTGGAGTTCTACCGAGTCGACATTCGCCTGCTCACTGAACTCGGTCACGAAGTGGTGCTCGCGGGACACCCGAGAAGCCTCGACCGCCGCGCCGACCTTTATTACTGCTGGTGGTGGGGCCATGCTCCGTTTGCCTTGGCTCTGGGAGCGTTGCGCCGCAAGCCCGTGCTGGTCACCGGCGCGTTCGACTACGCTACGTGCCGGGAAGAAATCCCGGGCATGTGCTACCTTGATCGGCCACGCTGGCAGCAAGAGGTCCTGAAAGCCTCGCTGCGCCATGCCAGCGCAAACCTGTTCATTTCCGCCTACGAACACGACGAAGTCACCAGCAACCTCAGGGTCAACAACCCTGTGTTGGCGCCCCTGGCGGTGGACACCCAGTTCTACCGACCTGGCTCCTCCGCCAGCGAGTCCGCAACCGGAGACGCACCGTACTTCTTCTCCGTTTCCTGGACCAGCACCACCAACGTGATCCGCAAGGGCGTTCGTCAGACGATCGAGGCCTTTGCCCGCATTGCCCCCGAACTGCCTGGGGCCAGACTCAAGCTTGCCGGCAAGCCCGGCGATCACCAAGTCAAGCTCCAGGAATTGGCGCAAGGCCTAGGCATACAGGATCGAGTCGATTTCCTCGGCATGATCTCCGACGAAGAAAAGCGCGACCATTACCAGCGCTGCCTCGCATACGTTCAACCCACCCTGTACGAAGGCTTCGGGCTCGCCATTGCCGAAGCCATTGCGTGTGGCAGCAAGGTCGTCACCTCCGACAGGGGTGCGGTACCTGAAGTTGCCGGCGATTTCGGAACCTGCATCCCCCCCAAAGACGTGCATGCCATCGCGGCCGCCATGCTGCAAAGTGCTCGCTCGCCCCGCGACCCAAAAGAGCGCGAGAACGCACACCGATGGATCGAGAACAAGTATTCGCTGGAACAGCGCCGGCAGGGGCTGCAGGGCATCCTGGCAAGCTACGGCTGAGACGCCCAGCCCATCCGCGCGCCTGATCAACCCATTCGGAAAAGCATGATCAAAAACAAGCTCAATGTTGGCTGCGGCAAGGACATTCGCCCGGACTTCGTCAACCTCGACGTCGCGCCGCTGCCCGGCGTCGATGTCGTGCACGACCTGACTCGCAAGCCCTGGCCCTTCGAAGACAACCGGTTCGAGCACATCGAACTCATCAACGTGCTGGAACACCTGCCCGACACCATCGGTACGCTGGAAGAACTGCACCGCATCGCCCGAGACGGAGCGACCCTCATCGTGCGAGTGCCCTTCTGGAACTCACCCGACATGCTGGCAGACCCCACCCACAAGCGTAGCTTCAGCGAGCGCACGCTCAACTTCTTCGATCCCGCTTTCCCGGAATGCAGGGATCGCCCCTACTACAGCTCTGCCCGGTTCCGGATCGTGCGCAAGTCGTGCTACATCCGCTTCTTCTACTACCTGCGAATCAACAACTCATTGCTCACGCGCGCCCTGTTTTTCCTTGCCCGCTTCGCGGGCGCCGTCGTCTGGGTGGTGGAATTCGATCTCGTGGCAGTGAAAGAGGAAATCGCTTGAACCCAGCGCCACACCGGAAAACAGACCAGCCAAAGGGTGCGTGGACATGAAGAAAAACGTGGTCTACGTTGCCCTGTCTGTATTTGGCGTGCAGGGCGCCGTGTACCTGGGGCAATTCATCCTCGCTGGCATGCTACCCGCCGACCAGTTTGCCATCGTCCGCACGGCGGAAGCCTCACTGCAACTTCTCTCAGCAATTGCACCTCTCGGCGTCTCTCTACTCGTCGTTCGCCTGGCCGCACAGACCACCGACTCGCAGAGTCTCGGGCGCTCTCTCAGCTCCTACCTCGCCTTCGCCCTGGTGGCCGGCATTGCAGTTGCTGGCATCTGCAGCCTTCTGATCGGTACCTTTGGCCAGCGCGATTCAGACCCGTATCTGCTCGGCATGGTTTGGGTGCTGGTGCTCACAAACGTTAGCCGGACAGCCTTGAACTTCCTGTACGGAAAAGAACGTTTCGCCACCGTGTCAGTCACCAACTTCGCTATCGCGCTTTGTTACCTCGCGGCGCTGGTGGCTCTTGTCAAGCTGGTGGGCCTGCCCGGATGGATCGGCGCCAAATACTTGATAGAGACCGCCTTCCTCGTGGTTAGCCTTGCATTTGTATGGCGTCACTTAGGGCGCGTCATTGCGTCGGCCCGCCTATATGCCGAACTCGCGCGCGAAGGCTTTGCCGTGTCGCTCTCACTCCTGTTCCGAACCGGGCTAGACACCATGCCCCTATTGATACTTGCCTACCTTGGAGCAAGTGACCAAGAAGTTGCTACCTTGGGATTGTGCACGCTGATTGTTGCAGCAGTGATGATTCTCCCAACGAGTATCAACACCATTCTTCTACCCAAGTACAACACCTTAACAACAAGAGATCCCAAAGCATTACCCGCTTTACATGCACGATACCAAACCTTGCACGCCATTTTCGGCGCTTTTTTAGCCGCCTTAATCACGTTAGCCGCTTGCGTGCTAAATGACAAATTCCCCCATCGTTTTGAAAACATTGTTCCGATGCTAGCGCTTCTATCGGCCTCCATTCCACTCAAGGCTGTGGGATCCCTAAATGCAAATGCATTATTCTCAAAAAAGCAGACCAAGACTGGAACAAAGATTCATGGAATAGCATTTGCAGCAAGCATTACTTCAATCACCCTTCTTACTCCCAAATACGCTATCTGGGGAGCCATCGCACCAGCTGTTGCGATTGAAATTATCACTGCAGCATTATTGATTCATTTCAATAAGAAAACCCTTGTTACATGAGCCACCAAGCATCATTTGGATTTGGAAAGCTGCCGAGATAATCTCAAAGTCCCTTTTCTACTCGTTGATTGCTAAAGCCTAAGAGACTAAAATGAACAAACGACATCAAAAAGCGGCCGTTGAACTAAAAAATGGCGCGTAAATTTTGCTTGCAAAACATTTAAGTTATTGAAATTGAATCAATCCACCCTCAAGCTTTTTGTCGTGCTGTTTTTGCTTATCTCCGCTCTGTTCGGATGGGGGCTGATCGCCGTGCTTGGGCGCCCGAATGCTAGCAGCAATGTTACCCTAACTATAATTTCTTATTTTGCAATCGTATTTTTGGTTTATAAAATTGCATCCAAGCGGATGGCTCCAATCTGGATGGCAATCTTCTTATTGATTTTTGTGCTTGGGCATTATTTTCGTTCGTATCTAGCGTTCTCTACTCTCAAATCTGGTGAGTCACTCGCGACCCTCAATCCAGAATGGGAAAGTGTTGACTGGGACATAGTCTCCTACGGATTAACTGTAGCGACCGCCGCCCTCCTGCTTTTTCTAATCTTCACATTTGTATTTGTAAGACCGCCGAAGAATCATACCCCCCCCTATCTGAAGACCGACATCTCTATAGCCAATAATGAGTATTTGATTCCGATACTTTTTTTATGTTCGCTGATTTCATTGGCGTCAATCGCTCTTCGGCTTCATCTAGGCATTGGAAGAATGGGTTTTGAAACAGTTCGATTGCCCCTCCAACTTGATACTGTGATTTTTAGAATCCAATCTGTCCTACTGCCCATCACTTTTCTTTTTCTAGCGTTCATATTTCATCAGTTAAACCGGCTTGCCGTTAGAAATTTCTCCATCACAATCTTACTTATCCATTACGTTTTGATTTCCATGAGTTCGCTGAGCAAGTCGGGCCTCGCTTTCGGAATTATTTCAATTGCCGTGCTATTCTACTTGATGGGAGCAATAACCTACCGGATGAAGCTTTTGCTCGGAATTGGAGCTATCTTTGCCGTCCTTTTCTATCAGTTCGGATGGACTATCAGGGGAGCCGCTCTTTCGGGAAATCTAGGCAACTCTTCTATAATCGACCTCTCGATAGAAACGATAAAAAACTTCATCAATGCTCCTTTAAGAATAGTTCAAGAGATAGCACTTCGAATAACTGGAGCTGACGGCATATGGCACACATACTCGTTGGCTTCGCCTCTTCCGAATCCGAGGATATTGACTGAAATAATCGATCGAGGCATCGTTGAGGTATTTACACGGGATATTGTAGGTGTCGCCTGGACCTCTGATTTTCGAGAGCCTGGAATCGTTGCGACCTTCATTTTAATTGGTGGATTCGTAGGATTTCCATTTGTTTTTTTGCTTTTTTTGTTCGCCATTGCGATGCTTTGGAAGCAGCTTGAACGTACGAAGGCAGCACCAGTACTAGGGACTTACACCGCTATTTCAATCCTAACATTGACAACAAGTGGATCCCTGTCAATTAATGAGCTTATCTCGTACTTTGTTGGCATTATTTTTTATCTTTGCTTGTGTAGTCTATTTTTGTTTAAGCGCATTCCATTTGGAGTGTCGAAGTTGAACGGTGCAATCTAATGTGTGGAATTAGCGGAAGTGTCAACGAAAAAGTGAACCCCGATCTAGTCCGATCGATATTTCAACGACGACGCGGACCAGATGGTTCTGGATCTTGGCGTTCGCCCGATGGAGAGGTTGAGTTGTCACACGTTCGCCTGTCCATCATCGATCCATCCAGCGCGGGCCACCAACCCATGTTGACGCCCGACCAGCGGGTCGTGATGGTCTTCAACGGAGAGATCTACAACTTCAGGGAGCTGAGGGCCGAACTGGAGGCAGACGGTCACTGCTTCCAAGGCCATTCGGACTCGGAAGTGTTGCTCCACCTGTTCGCACGCGACGGGGCGGCCTGTTTCAGCCGACTCAACGGCATCTTTGCCGCGGCGTTTTGGGAACAAGACTCCGGGCTGTTGACGCTGGTGCGCGACCCGGTCGGCGTTAAGCCCCTGTACCTCGCAGAAAACGCCGACGGGCTGGTGTTTGCTAGTGAGATGAAGGGCTTGCTGCGATCGGGGGCGGTTCGGCCTGAACTGAATCCCCAGGCGGTGCTGGCACATCTGGGGTTTCTTTGGTCTCCCGGGCGCGCAACCTTGGTCAAGGGGGTTAACAAAGTCCTGCCCGGCCACGTGATCCGGGTGAAGGCCGGGCGCATCGTGTCCGACGAGCCCTACCGGGCTTTGCGGTTTCACCAATTGCCAGCACCAGGGTCTGACGCCACAGCGGCCGAGGCGGTCGGGGCAGCCGTGCGGACAGCGGTGGAGCGGCAGATGGTGTCAGACGTGCCGCTCGGCGCTTTTCTTTCAGGCGGACTCGATTCGTCAGCTGTCGCCGCTTTTGCACAGCAGCACAGGCAAAAGGAAGGAGCAGGCCAGTCGGGCCGCCTGCAGTGTTTCAGCATCGAAGTGGAGCAGGGATCCACCGCTTCGGAGGGGTTTGCCGAAGACCTGCCCTATGCCCGCCGCGTGGCCTCGCACTTGGGGGTGGACCTGCATGTGGTGCAGGCCGGTAAGCAGATGATGGATCGACTGCCAGAGATGATCTACCTGCTGGACGAGCCCACCCCGGACCCAGCCGCTCTCAACACCCTGCTCATTTCAGAGCTGGCACGCAGCCAAGGCATCAAGGTGCTGCTGTCCGGAGCTGGCGGGGACGACATTTTCACCGGCTACCGTCGGCACTTCGCGTTAATGCAGGAGCGCTGGTGGTCCGGCTGGCCTGCACCGCTGCGCTCCGGCCTTGCCGGCATCGCCGGGCACCTGCCGGTATCGCACCCGCTGACAAGGCGGATTGGCAAGGCGTTCCAGTATGCAGGGCAGGATGCCGACCACAGACTGGTGAGCTACTTTCTCTGGACGGACCCGCCCCAGGCGCTGGACCTGCTGCATCCGGCGTTTCGCGCCGGGTTGTCCACCGAGAGCCTTTACGACCCCATGCTCCAGACCCTGAGCGACTTGCCCCCGGGCGAGGCTCCCCTCAACCGCATGTTGTACTTGGAATGCAAGCATTTCCTAGCCGACCACAACCTCAATTACACCGACAAGATGGGCATGGCTGCTGGGGTCGAGGTTCGGGTGCCGTTGCTGGACCTCGATTTGATGGACTTGGCTGGCTCACTGCCACTGGACATGAAGCAACGTGGAAGGGTCGGCAAGTGGATCTTCAAGAAAGCCATGGAGCCTTTTCTGCCACACGATGTGATTTATCGGCCCAAAACCGGCTTCGGCGTGCCCCTGAGACACTGGCTTCAGACCATTCTGAAGCCTCTGGTGGATGATCTGTTGTCCGATGCCAGCCTGCGCTCCCGAGGTGTATTCAATCCGGCTGCTGTCCAGCAGTTGCGCCAAGCTGATCTGGCTGGGCAGGTCGACGGGACTTACACCATTTTCTCCATGGTCTGCCTGGAACTCTGGTGCCGCCAATACATGGACGGCGCCTACGCGCTTGACGCTAACCTCTGAACCCTGGCGCGCGTGCGCGCCCACTTTTCATGCGACAAATCGTTCAACACATGCAGTCGGGTCTGACCGAAATCATTCACGCACCCACGCCCGTTGCCGCGAGGAACTCCCTCCTCATCCGCACCACCTGCAGCCTCATTTCTGCCGGCACAGAACGCATGCTGGTTGATTTCGGCCGGGCCTCCTACCTTGACAAGGCGCGCCAGCAACCCGAGAAGGTGAAGCAGGTGCTTGACAAGGTACGCACCGACGGGCTGCTGACCACGGTGGAAGCCGTGCGCTCCAAACTGGGACAGCCCATACCGCTGGGCTATTGCCATGTGGGTGTGGTCCAGGCGCTGGGTGCAGGTGTCGACGGTTTCCAGGTGGGAGACCGGGTGGTATCCAACGGGCCGCACGCGGACATGGTCGTGGTACCCAAGAACCTGTGCGCCCGCATTCCCGACGCCGTGAGCGATGACCAGGCTGCGTTCGTCGTGCTGTCCAGCATTGGCCTGCAGGGCATCCGCTTGGCCCAGCCGACGCTGGGTGAATCGGTGGCCGTGATCGGCGCGGGTCTGATCGGCCTCATGACGATCCAGTTACTCGTGGCCCAGGGCTGCCGTGTGCTGGCCGTTGACTTAGACGAAGGTAAGCTCGCCCTGGCGCGCGGGTTCGGTGCCGAGACTTGCAACGTAGGTGTGGGAGAAGACCCCATCGCGGCCGGACTGGCGTTCAGTCGGGGCCAGGGTATCGACGCCGTGCTCATCACGGCATCAACGTCGTCGAACGACCCGGTGACGCAGGCTGCGCGCATGAGCCGCAAGCGGGGACGCATCGTGCTGGTCGGGGTCACTGGGCTTGAGCTCAACCGCGCGGACTTTTACAACAAGGAGCTCAGCTTCCAGGTCAGTTGCTCCTACGGCCCGGGACGTTACGACCCGGTGTACGAGCAGCAGGGCCACGACTATCCCCTGCCCTTCGTTCGCTGGACCGAGCAGCGAAACTTTCAGGCCGTCCTTGACCTCATGGCCAGCGGCAGGCTGCAGGTCGAGCCCTTGATCTCACACCGATTTGCGTTTGAAGATGCCCCGGCAGCCTACGCCGCACTCACCAGCGACCGGACCGTTCTGGGCATGTTGCTGGACTATGCGTCGGATCCCGCCACACGCCTGCATACCCGGATTCAAGTGGCACAGCCCCCCGCGAGCCCACGGGCCGGTGCACCCGTTGTGGGTTTCATCGGTGCAGGCAACTATGGCGCCCGCGTGCTGATACCCGCCTTCTTGGCGGCCCATGCCCGCTTGCACACTATCTGCTCATCCGGCGGCGTCAGCGCAGTGATTCATGGGCGCCAGTCTGGCTTCGAGGTCGCCTCCACGGACGTGCAGGCCATGCTGGACGACCCCGCAATCAACGTCGTCGTGATCGCCTCCCGCCACGACAGCCATGCGCTCCTGGTCACGCGGGCCTTACAAGCTGGCAAGTCGGTGTTCGTCGAGAAGCCGCTCTGCCTGACCTTGTCAGAACTCGACGGTATCGAAGAGGCGCTTCAGTCTCGACCAGACCCCGGGCACGGCGTTTTGATGGTGGGGTTCAACCGCCGATTCTCCCCGCACGTGGTGAAGCTCAAGTCGTTGCTCGACACGGTGCACGAGCCCAAGTCGTTCGTGGTCACCGTCAACGCCGGGCGCATCCCCGCCGAGCACTGGACGCAGGACCCGGAAGTTGGAGGGGGCCGCCTGATCGGCGAGGCCTGCCACTTTATCGATCTGCTGCGGTTTCTGGCTGGACACCCTATTGCCGCGATTCGCGCTACCGGCATGGGCGTGCGGGCAGGCAAGGCGCTCACGCGGGACACGTTCACCATCACGCTTGAATTCGAAGATGGCTCACTGGGGACCATCACCTACCTTGCCAACGGATCCGCGTCATACCCAAAGGAACGCATCGAGGCCTTTGCGGCGGGTCGTGTCTTGCAGATCGACAACTTCCGCTCCCTCAAGGGCTACGGCTGGCCGGGCTTCGGAACCATGAGGAACTGGCGCCAGGACAAGGGGCAAAACGCCTGCGTGGCCAGCTTTCTGGCGGCATGGCTCAATGGCCAAGTACCGATACCGCAAGATCAAATCCTGGAAGTGGCTCGCAGGACCATCGAGGCAGCCGGGCAAATCCAGGCCGGCAGGGACGCGCATACAAGCTGACATGTCGACCCTTCAGAAAGCCCGCCGCTACTGGGAAACCTTGCGCTACCTGCGATCGGTCCAAATATGGGGTCGCCTTGTACATCGCTGGTACACGCCGAACCCACCATCGCCGGCACCTGCACCGCCGCGTACACCGGCTGGCGACTGGGCGGCCCCCGCCCGACGCAAGCCCAGCATGACTCAGCCAGGGCGTTTTGTGTTCCTGAACCGCGCAGGCGACCTGGAGCGGACCGGCTGGGACGGTCCCGCAGAGGAGAAGCTCTGGCGATACAACCAGCACTATTTCGACGATCTCAATGCCCTGGACGCTTCTTCGCGACTGGAATGGCACCGCCGACTGATTGCGAGCTGGATAGCGCAGAACCCGCCGGTGGCCGGCACAGCATGGGAGTCGTATCCCACATCGCTGCGCATCGTGAACTGGATTAAGTGGTCGCTAGAGCACGATGTGTCGGACCGCATATTCCATGACAGCCTGGCCACGCAAGTCCGCTGGCTCGCGCGTCGCCTGGAGACACATCTCCTCGGCAACCACCTCTTCGTGAATGCCAAGGCGTTGGTATTTGCGGGCGCCTATTTCTCCGGTGATGAGGCCGCTTTGTGGCGACGCACGGGCTTCGACATTCTGCGGCGTGAAATCCCCGAACAGATCCTGCCGGATGGGGGCCAGTTCGAACGATCCCCCATGTACCACGCCCTCGCTTACGAGGACATGCTCGATTTCTACAACCTGCGTCGATGCTTCGCGCCCAATACATCCTGGCCTGAAAGCGCAGGCTGCGACCTGAGCCCGGAGCGCCTAGCGCGAATGGGCGATTGGCTCCACACCATGAGCCACCCCAGCGGCGAGCTCGGCCTTTTCAACGACACCGCCGCAGACATCGCTCCTTCGGTGCGCGAACTCGATGCTTATGCACAGCGCCTGGGGTTGCCGCCCACCCCCGATGCGCAGGCCACGCATCTGGAAAGCAGTGGCTACATCCGCCTGCAGCAAGGCGAAGCGACGGTGCTGTTCGACGCCGCAACGGTAGGTCCGGACTACCTGCCCGCGCATGCGCATGCGGATACCCTGAGCGTGGAACTGTCGCTGGGTCCAATACGCGTGATCGTCAACTCCGGCACCTCGGTTTACGCCGAAGGCCCTGAAAGATCACGCCAGCGTTCGACCGCGGCCCACAGCACGGTGGTGATCGACGGGCAGGACTCGAGTGAAGTGTGGGGTAGCTTCCGGGTTGCCAGGCGTGCCCAACCGCACGACGTACGTGTGAAGTTCGAACGGGAAACGCAGCATGCGTCCGCGTGCCACCATGGGTACCGAAGGCTGCCCGGCCGACCAATTCACAAGCGAAACCTGACCTTGCAACGCGACGGATTGCTGATCGAGGACACCATTGAAGGCAGTTTCGAGCATGCGCAATCGCGCTTTCATTTCCACCCGGGGGTGTCGGTGGAAATTGATACCAGTGGTCACCGTGGCGCGTGCCGCCTGCCCGACGGCAGCGCCGTCACCTGGCACGTCGAAGGCAGCCGGTCGGCGCGTGTAGAGGTATCGACGTGGCATCCTGCATTTGGTGTGTCCATCCCCAACCGTTGCCTGGTCCTGGACTGGGGAACCAACCGATGCGTCTTCCAGCTGCACTGGAACGACGCCACCGCTGAGTGACCCCATGCACGTGCTGCTGCTGAGCTTTTACTTTCCACCTGATCTGTCGGCTGGCTCGTTCCGCATGGATGCGCTGGTGACCGCCATGCAGGCGCGTCTCGGCGCCGATGCGAGGATCACTGTCATCACCACACGCCCGAATCGCTACGGCAGTTTCGAAGCACAAGCGCCAGCCCTGGAGGTACATGGTTGCCTGACGGTCCATCGCATCGACCTGCCGCCCCATCAAAGTGGCATGCGCGACCAGGCGCGCGCCTTCGCCACATTTGCCTGGGAAGCCCGGCGACTGGTTAAGCGCGAACGCCCCGATGCGGTGGTAGCCACCACGTCCCGATTGATGACAGGTGTGCTGGGAGCATGGGCAGCGCGCGACCGCGGAGCGCCGCTCTACCTCGATATTCGCGACATTTTTGTCGACACCATTGGCGACGTGCTGCCACGCCGTGTCACCTGGTTGCTCAAGCCGCTGTTCTCTGCCCTAGAGAAATGGGCCGTGCGCTCGGCGACGCAGGTCAACCTCGTGTCGCCCGGCTTCCTGCCCTATTTTCAGCCACGGTACCCGGATCGCAGCTTCTCGGAACTGAGCAACGGCGTCGACGACGCCTTTCTCGCTATTCGCCGTGCGCAAAGGGCGACAGAGCGGCCTGCGGCCTCACCGGTGCATGTGCTCTATGCAGGCAACCTCGGCGAAGGCCAGGGCCTTCATCACATCCTGCCGGCGCTGGCACAGCAACTGGGAGACGAGGTGCGGTTCACGGTGGTGGGCGATGGAGGACGGCGCGCTCAACTGAAAGAGGCACTGGCTGTTCTGCCCCAACATGCCGTCACCTTGCTGCCGCCGGTCAAGCGCACGGAACTGATCGAGCTCTACAACGAGGCCGACGTATTGTTCGTTCACCTTAATGATCTTCCAGCCTTCGAAAAGGTACTTCCCTCGAAACTATTTGAATACGCTGCCACGGGAAAACCCATCTGGGCCGGCCTGGCGGGTTTCCCGGCGCAGTTCACGCAGCAGGAAATCGAGAATGCCGCCGTGTTCAACCCCTGCGATGCTGCAGGCGCTATGGCCGCCTTTCGCACGCTGCGGCTGCACACCTGCGACCGAAGCGCATTCGTAGACAAATACCGGCGTACCCAAATCATGAATCGCATGGCCGACGAGATTGCCCGAATCGGATCGAGGAGCTCCGCATGAGCGCGCATCGCATCCTGCTCACTGGCGGCACCGGTTGGGTGGGTGGAGCGCTCCTCAAAGCTTTGCGCAAACGTCACGACACCCTGGCGACCGTGCGCATGGCGAAAACACACACAGATACGCAAAGCGCTGTGATGGGCTCACTTGATGGATCGCTCGTCTGGCCCAAAGAGCTCAACGACCGTGAAGTGTTGGTCCACCTCGCGGCAAGAGTGCATGTGATGAAAGAGACCGCCTCCGATCCCTTGCAGGCATTCCGGGCGGTCAACACCGAGGGAAGCCTACGCCTGGCTCGCTTAGCAGCCCAGGCCGGCGTGCGCCGCTTCGTCTTCGTCAGTTCGGTCAAGGTCAACGGCGAGAGCACGTCGGCCGACCACCCTTTCACGGCAGCCGACATTCCCGCACCGCAAGACCCCTACGGCATCTCCAAGATGGAAGCCGAAGAAGGCCTGCGCCAGATCGCTGCAGAAACGGGTATGGAAGTCGTCATCGTCCGCCCACCCCTGGTTTACGGACCCGGCGTGAAAGCCAACTTTGCCGCCCTGATGCGCGCCGTGCAGCGCGGCGTTCCCCTGCCGCTGGCCAGCGTCACCCACAACCGCCGCAGCTTCGTTGCGCTGGACAACCTGGTCGATCTGCTCATCACCTGCATCGATCACCCCGCCGCCGCCAACCAGACATTTCTGGTCAGCGACGGCGAAGACTTGTCAACGACCGACCTGCTGCGCCGCTTGGGCCAGGCCATGAACAAGCCGGCCCGTCTCATCCCGGTCCCGCCTTCGCTGCTTCAATTGGGCGCCAATCTGCTGGGCAAAGGCGACATGGCGCAGCGCCTGCTCGGCAACCTTCAGGTCGACATCAGCCACACCCGCCAAACCCTGGGCTGGACCCCGCCCGTCTCGGTGGATGAAGGACTGCGACGCGCGGTGGCGGGGCTCGCGCCGTGATCAAGCGTCTCTTTGACCTGGCCCTGGCCATCCCTGCGGCGCTCGTGTTGTTGATGCCGGTCGCCAGCGTTGCGCTGGCGGTGCGACTCACATCGCCTGGCCCCGCGCTGTACTGGAGCGACCGCGTGGGCCGCCACAACAAAATTTTCAAGATGCCCAAGTTCCGCAGCATGCGGATCGATACGCCGGCGGTGGCCACCCACCTTCTGGTCGACCCGGCGAAGTACCTCACGCCCATCGGCTCCTTTCTGCGCAAGAGCAGCCTGGACGAACTGCCCCAGCTGTGGAGCATCATCAAAGGCGACATGAGCTTCGTGGGACCCAGGCCTGCGTTGTTCAACCAGCACGATCTCATCGCACTGCGCACCGAGCACGGCGTGCACGAGCTGGTGCCGGGCCTGACAGGGTGGGCCCAAGTGAATGGACGCGACGAGCTGCCGATTCCGCAGAAAGTCGCACTGGACGCCGAGTACATGCGCCGTCAAACTCTGATTTTTGATATTCGCATTCTGTGGATGACGTTTGTGAAGGTGTTGCGCCGCGACGGTGTGACCCACTAAAACAATGAACAACAGGGATTCGGAGACGTTTGCAGCGGCCGCGCTGCTGGACATGCCACGCCTGGCCAAACGAGTGGTCGCGGTGGCGGTGGACGTGTCGTTGTGCGTGCTGGCCGTATGGCTGGCCTTGTGTCTGCGGCTCGAGCACTGGGTAAGGCTGGAACCCGTGCACGGCTGGGCCATGCTGGGGTCGGTGCTGCTGGCCTTGCCGCTCTTCGTGCGCTTTGGCCTGTACCGCGCCATCTTCCGCTACGCCGGCTGGAACGCCATGGTCAGCCTGGTGCAGGCCATGGCCCTGTACGGGCTGTTTTACGCCTCCGTGTTCACGGTCATCAGCGTGCCGGGCATCCCGCGCACGGTGGGCGTGATCCAGCCTTTGCTGCTGATGGCCTTCGTGGGTTTCAGCCGGGTGGTGGTGCGTTACTGGCTCGGGGGTCTGTACCGCTCGGCGTTGAAGCGCAAAGACCTTCCCGGTGTTTTGATCTACGGCGCGGGCGCAGCGGGCCGACAGCTGGCCGCGGCGCTGGCGCGTGGCACCGAGCACCGGCTGCTGGGCTTCCTGGACGACGACAGCCGGCTGCACGGCAACAGCCTGGATGGGCGCACGGTGCACCCACCCGCGGCATTGCCCGACCTCATCCCCGAGCTGGGTGTGACCGATCTGCTGCTGGCATTGCCTTCCACCACCCACCAGCGGCGCATGCAGGTGCTGGAGTCTCTGCGCCATTTGCCGGTGCGTGTGCGCACCATGCCCGGCATGTCGGACCTCGCCGCGGGGCGCGTGAGCCTGAGCGACGTGCGCGAGCTGGAGATTGAAGACCTGCTCGGCCGCGAGCCCGTCACGCCCGATGCCATGCTGCTGCAGCGGCTCGTGCACGACAAGGTGGTGCTCATCACCGGTGCTGGCGGCAGCATCGGCAGCGAACTCTGCCGCCAGATCGCTGCCTGCCGGCCGCGCACGCTGCTGCTGGTGGAGAACTCCGAGTTCGCGCTTTACCAGATCCACCACGAACTCACCGCGCTGGTGGGCAGCCAGACCGATCCGCTGGATGGGGAAGGTGCTGATGATGTGCCCATGGCCGTCACGCTGGTGCCGCTGCTCGCCTCGGTGCAGGACGAAGAGCGCATGACCCAGATCATGCAGACCTGGCGACCGAACGCGGTGTACCACGCCGCGGCCTACAAACACGTGCCGCTGGTGGAACACAACCCGGCTCAAGGGCTGCGCAACAACGTGTGGGGCACGCTGGTCTGTGCGCGCAGTGCACAAGCCGCTGGCGTGGGCCACTTCGTGCTGATCAGCACCGACAAGGCCGTGCGCCCCACCAACATCATGGGCGCCAGCAAACGCATGGCCGAGCTGGTGCTACAGGCTCTCGCGGCCGATCCAGGTCCCACCACGTTCTCGATGGTCCGCTTTGGCAATGTGCTGGGCTCCAGCGGCTCGGTGGTGCCGCTGTTCCGCCAGCAAATCAAGGACGGCGGGCCCATCACGCTCACCCACCCGGACATCACCCGCTATTTCATGACCATCCCCGAGGCCGCCCAGCTCGTGATCCAGGCCGGTGCCATGGCGCAGGGCGGCGACGTGTTCGTGCTCGACATGGGCCAGCCGGTGCGCATCATGGATCTGGCGCAGCGGATGGTGGAGCTCTCGGGCCTGCAGGTGAAGACCGCCCTCAACCCCACGGGCGACATCGAGATCCAGACCACGGGTTTGCGCCCGGGCGAGAAGCTGTACGAGGAACTGTTGATTGGCGACAACCCGCAGCCCACGCAGCACCCGCGCATCCTGCGCGCACGTGAAGAATTTCAACCCTGGAGCGCGTTTCAGCACACCCTGGAAGCGCTGAGCGCGGCGCTCACCGCCCAGGACATTCCCGCAGCGCGGGTCTTGCTGCAGCGCAGCGTGCAAGGCTACCAACCCACGGGGGAAGTGGTGGACTGGGTACACGTGGCGGAGAGTGGCGTGACCGGGCCCGCCGGATCGCATCCTTCGCGTTGAACAAAAAAAAGCCACCTTGCGGTGGCTTTTGAAAGTCCTTGAAGGGACGTCGTTGGGAGACCGGTTTCAAACGCGCTGAGCGACGTGTGGAGTTTGCCGAGCCTGTTCTTCTGGGCTTGTTGTGACAGCAACAGATGTGATTGTGCTGTGCCGTGGACGGTTCCACCATCCCCAACCTGGGGGATTTGCCCGGTTTTTGAGAACCAAAGAAGCACTGCCGTTAGGTAATTTTCACCAACTTCGATCACGACCCCGTTGAAAGAGCCACAAGACACGCTCAGAGCGGCAAACGCACGACAAAGCGGGCACCGCCACCGGGTCGGTCTTCGCAGTGCACCCGACCCCCATGGCGTTCCACGATGGTTTTGACCAGCGACAGCCCCAGGCCCACGCCGCCCTCGCGCTCGCTGGCGCCCGGCAGGCGGTAAAAGGCTTCGAAGATGCGCTCCCGCTGGTCCGCCGGCACGCCCGGGCCCCGGTCTTCCACCCACAGCACGGCGGCGCGCGCCTGGGCCGTGTGTTCGATCGACACATTCAGGCGCACGTCGGGCTCTGCGCCTTCCAGCGCCGGCGATGCGGGGGTGTGGCTTGCCGTGTGCCCGTAGCGCCGCGCGTTTTCCAGCAGATTGCGCAGCACACGCCGCAGCAGTTTGGCGTGACCTTGCACCAGCGCGGGTGAGGCGCCGGGCGCGATGTCCAGATCGGCGCCGGTGCGCGCGCACTCTTCGGCGGCCAACCCCACCAGATCCACCTCTTCGGTGGGGCCGAGTGCCGACACGTCGCTGGCGTCGCGCAGGTCGAGCCGGCTGGCCAGCAGGATCTCGTCGATCAATTGGTCCAGCTCGTCGATGTTGCGCGCCATCTCGCTGCGCTGTTGAGCGCTCACACTGTCGCGCCCCAACAATTCCAGTCCCATGCGGATGCGCGCCAGCGGGGAACGCAGTTCGTGCGAGGCATTGGCCAGCAACGACTTGTGCGACTTCACCAGCGTCTGCACGCGTTCGGCCGCGGCGTTGAAACGCTCGGCGAGAAAGGCCACCTCGTCCTGGCCTTGCACGGGCAGGCGCGTGGACAGGTCGCCATCACCCCAACGTTCCACGCCCTTTTGCAGCCCCTCCAGCCGCTTGGTGAGCACACGCACGATCGGGTAGGCACCCAGCGCGACAGCGAGCGCCACAAAACCCAGCAGCCACGCAAAACCGGTGGGCGTCTGCAGCCATTCAGGTGCCCGGCGACCGGGGTTGTTCACACCTTCTGGCCGGTTCGGACGCGGCAGCAGCACAAACAGCTTCTGCCCGTCTTTCATGTTCACTTCAAATTCCCACCCCCCGCCGGGGATGCGCACCGCGCGCGCAGGCGCCTCGCCAATCACCTCGCGGCCGGCATCGCGAACCACGATCGTGCGCGTGACGCGCGCATCGCGCTCGGCCCGGTCGTTGTCCAGCGCCTGCTGCCACAACCAGCCCGCAGCGAGCGTGAGCACCGTCACCACCGCCACCACCGCGAGCCAGATGCGCAGGTAGAGCTTGGAGCCGAAGAAGGCTTTCAATCTTGTTGCTTCGCGAAAACGTAGCCCACGCCGCGCACAGTGAGGATGCGCTTGGGGTCTTTGCTGTCGGCTTCAATCGCATTGCGGATGCGGCCGATGTGCACGTCGATCGAACGGTCGAAGGCTTCGAGTTCGCGCCCGCGCACCGCCTCCATGATCTGGTCGCGCGTGAGCACGCGGCCCGCGCGTTCTGCCATGGCCACCAGCAAATCGAACTGGTAGGAGGTGAGTTCACACGCCTGACCCGCCACCAGCACCGTGCGTGCGTCGCGGTCGATGTCCAGCGAGCCGAAACGCATCACGGGGGTGCTGCGCGACACGCTGGCGCTGCCGGTTTCGCCACGGCGACGCAGCACGGCGCGCACGCGGGCCAGCAATTCGCGCGGCTCGAACGGTTTGGGCAAGTAGTCGTCGGCGCCGAGCTCCAGGCCGATGATGCGGTCCATGGGGTCGCCCTTGGCGGTGAGCATGAGCACGGGCACACGCGCCACATCACCCTGCAACGCGCGGATGCGGCGGCACACTTCCAGGCCGTCGATGCCCGGCATCATGAGGTCGAGGATCACCAGCTCCGGCTGGATGAGTTGCAGCTGTTCGAGGCCGGCTTCGCCATCGGCGGCGTGCGTCACCTCGAAGCCCGATTGGCCGAGGTACTCAACGACCATCTTCGCCAGACGGGCGTCGTCTTCAATCATCAGCAGCTGGGATGTCATGGGTTTGTTGTAGCGTCGGGTGACAAGAACAGGCAAGGGTGCAGGTCGGGTGTGAACAGGGCTTGTGGTGGGCGTAAAGAAACGTGAACGAAGCGACCGTTCAGCTGCGATGGCCCACCGGGGCCACCCGCGTGGCCAGCCACACCAGCAGCAGCACCGGCACACCCAGGCACGCGGTGGCGGTGAAGAAGGTGGGGTAGTCGTAGGCGTCGACGAAGGCACCCGAGTAACCCGCGAGCCACTTGGGCGCCAGCAACATCATCGAACTGAACAGCGCGTACTGCGTCGCCGAGTAACTCACGTTGGTCAGTCCCGACAGGTAAGCGATGAACGCGGCCGAGGCCACGCCCGAACTCAGGTTGTCGGCCGAAATCACCAACACCAGTGCGGTCACGTCGTGGCCATGTCCGGCCAACCAGGCGAACAGCAAGTTGCTCGCGGCCGAGAGCACCGCGCCGAGCATGAGCACACGCATGACGCCCAGCTTGAGCGACAACGCGCCGCCAATGAAAGCACCCACCAGCGTCATGATCACGCCGAACACCTTGGTGACCGCGGCCACTTCGTCCTTGGTGTAGCCCATGTCCACATAAAACGGGTTGGCCATGATGCCCATCACCACATCGCTGATGCGGTACACCCCGATGAGCGCGAGGATCAGCACAGCCTGCTTGCCGTAGCGCTTGAGGAAGTCGGCGAAAGGCTCCACCAGCGCGCTGCGCAGCCACTCAGCTGCGTTCTTCGACGGTGGCAGCACCACATGCGCCGGCTCGCGCGAGAACAGCACGGTGCACACGCCCACCAGCATGCTGGCCGCCATCACGAGGTAGGCCGTGGTCCATGCGGCCTGTTGATACAGCACACCCGGCGCTGCACCGGCCACAGCGGCCACGGGCGCCACTTCGGCGCGCGCTGCGATCCACAACACGCCGGCACCGGCCCAGATCATGGCCAGGCGGTAGCCGGTCTGGTAGGTCGCGGCCAGGGCGCCCTGGTGGCGCGCATCGGCCGACTCGATGCGGAACGCATCCAGTGCGATGTCCTGCGTCGCCGACGCAAACGCCACGGCGAGTGCGCACCACACGACCATGGTCAAGCCGGTGCGGGGGTCGGACAACGCCATGCCGACCAACGAAGCCATGATGAGGAACTGCGACAGCAGCAGCCAGCTGCGCCGCCGCCCGAGCCACCGCGTGAGAAACGGCAGCGGCAGGCGGTCCACCAGCGGCGCCCAGCACCACTTGAAGGCGTACGCCAAACCCACCCAGCTCAGGTAGCCGATGGTCGTGCGGTCCAGCCCGGCTTCGCGCAAGCGGAAACTCAAGGTGCCCAGCACCAGCAACAGGGGCAGCCCGGCCGAGAAGCCGAGGGCGAACATGCGCAGGCTCGCAGGTTCGAGGTAAACACGCAGGGTCTCACCCCAGGTCGGGCTGGGCTGTGGTGTCGGCTCGGCGGCCGACGGGCTTGTCACGGAGGTGGGTGGGGACATCGGCGCGCCGTTGAGAGGGTAGGGTTCGGTGGGGTGGGCACTCCCCCGTGGCTTTGACTATTATTCACGCATGTGTTTCATCTGCGATCTCAAATCCCCCCCATCCTCCGCATCGCGGCCCGATCACGTCTGGTCGGCCCGCCGCGGCTTTCTGTTGGCGGGCACTGCAGCGGCAGCGGGCAGCGTGCTGCCGGCCGCCGCACAGGTGGATGTGGGCCAGGCCTCGGCTTTGCGCAATCTGATTCCCGCGGAAGAGCTGGAAGGGGCGGCCAACCAGCAATACGCGCAGATGATGGGCGAAGCCAACGCCAAGAAATTGTTGCTGCCAGCAGGTCACCCCCAGGTGCAACGGCTGCGCAACATTGCGCGCAAGATCATTCCCCACTCGTCCCAATGGAACCAGCGGGCGACCGAATGGAAATGGGAAGTCAACCTGATCCGCAGCGACCAGGTCAATGCCTTCTGCATGCCGGGCGGCAAGATCGCTTTCTACACCGGCATTCTGGAAAAACTGCAGCTCACCGACGACGAGACCGCCATGATCATGGGCCACGAAATGGCCCACGCCCTCCGAGAACATGCGCGCGCTCGCGTGGCCAAGAGCAGTGCCACCAGCATCGGTTTGTCGATTGCGGCCCAGTTGTTCGGGCTGGGTCAGCTGGGGGATGTGGCGGCCAACCTGGGCACGCAGTTGCTCACGCTCAAGTTCAGCCGCGAAGATGAAACCGAAGCCGATCTGGTGGGGCTTGAACTGGCCGCCCGCTCGGCCTACCGGCCGCAGGCCAGCGTGAGCCTGTGGGAAAAAATGACGTCAAACGGCGGCGGTGCGGGCCCCGGTTTTCTGTCGACCCACCCAAGCGGCCCCAACCGCATCCGCGAACTCGAGGCCAACGTGCCCCGGGTGCAAGGCCTGTACGAGCAAGCCCGCAAAGGCTGAGGCGACTCAGTTCAAAAGGCGCTCGGGATTGGCGTCGAGCTTGGTGAGGGCGTCGCGGGTGGCCCGCACGGTCAGCGCTTCTTCTTCGCTCGGCACCAGCAGGCCGGCCTGCAGATAGGAGGCCACGCGGGTCGACTGGATCAGGAAGCAACGGCCGCCGTTGGTGACGAACAGGTAGAGCTGCCCGCGCTGACTGCGCCACGCCAGCTGCACGCTGTTGAGCTTGCCGTTGTGGTCCAGACCAAACCACGAGCCGATCTGTAACTCCACAGCCCACGAGCGCATCGCCTCGTTGGGCTGGCTGCCTCCTTGGTTGATCACCTCGATGTTGCTGGCGTCCACGCCCGTGATCATCTCGATGCTCTCGTTGTTCAGGTCGAGGTCGCCCAGGCCGTCGGCGGGCAGGTAGTCTTCCAGGTTGGCCAGCCGGTCGGAGAGGTTGTCCAGCTGCTCCTGCGAAATCGCCTCGGTGCGGGACATGAAGGCATCGGCCAGCGTGTCGCTCACGGTCTTGATGTGCTGGTCCTGCATGCCCGTGGTGAAGCCCAGCAACCCCATACCCTGGCGCAGGCGCTGCAGCAAGGCGGGCAGTTGCTGGATCACCCGGGCACGGTCGTCGCGGTTGGGCTTGGCGCTGGCGGCCCACAACAAGTCGGACGCCACCTGCTTGAGTGCGCTGGTCTCCTCATGCCGCAGGCCGTACTTGACGCTGGACACGGCGAGCACATCGACCCACACCTTGAACAGGAAATCGCGGACCTCGTCGCGCACCGGCACGTCGTCCAGCAGCTTGCGCAGCTCGATCGTGTACTGCACCGACAGCGTTTCTTTCTGCTCGACCTGCTGTGCCACGCTCACAAAACGGCTGGCACTGCCTTGCTCGCTCAGGTAGGTGGAGAGGAATTTCTGAAACTCGTCGAACACGAGCTGGAAGACGCGGCGGCCGGTTTCCGGGTACTGCTCGATCACCTGGACCACGCGCTTGATCTCGGCTTCCAGCGCGGCCGAGCTGACGTTGGACTCAAACCCCATCACACACGAGCCCATGCGGTCGATCAGTCGGCGGGCGGGGTGCTGCAAGGCGCTGAAAAATTCGGGTTCGGCCAGGGCGACCCGCAACACCGGAATCTGCAGGCGCGCGAACCACACCCGCACGCTCGGCGGAATGCGCTCCTCGGCCAGGATGCTCTGGAACATGAGGGCCACCACCTCGATGGTGGCTTTCTCCGTGGGCGTGCTGGCGGCCTGCTTGAGCTCGGCCGTGCGCTGGCGCAGCACCACGGCGGCCTTCTCCACATGGGAGGCGTCCATGTACACGCCGCCCGGGCGGCTGTTGCCCGAGACGTAAAAGCCGGCACCGGCGCTGTCACCCGGCACGGCGCGTTGCATGGCCTGCGCCAGGCCGGGCGACGGCGGCAAGATCTGTGTGGCTTCGAAGTCGCCGCCGACCTTCTCGATCAGCATGCGCCGCAACCGACCCACCACGCCCTGCGCGCGCATGCGCGCACGGGCCAAGGGCGAAGCACCGGTCATCATGCGGGTCTCGTCCTGCACACCCGCGCCCGAGAGGCCGGTGGCACTGGAGCGACCCGACGGGTTGGCGCCGCCGAGGCCGCTCGGGCCGTCGTTGTGAGGAGCCCCCGGCTCCGCACCCGGGCCAGCCGCTTGCCGGAACCCCGCAGACGCCCCGACCGGATGTGCAGCGCCACTGGGTGGAACCCGTGCGCCCACCGGACGGGACTGTGGTGGCGCGCCGGGCGGGCCTTCAGAGCGCGCTCCGGGAGCGCGCCTGACCAGGGCCTGCAGGTCGATTTCCTTCATCACGCCGCTGGCCACCAGAAATTCGTTGGCGGCCTTGTAAGCGTCGTGCAACTTGGCTGTCATGACCGGCGCCAGTGCATCCTGCACCAGCGCCCAGGCTTCGCGCGTCATGTCGGCGTCCAGCCACTGGTCCACGAGAATGCGGGCGGTCACGTCGGGCAACAGCACATCACCGCGCGACAACTCCTGGCGTTTCTCCAGGTGCTGCACCCGCAGGCGCAATTCGTTGAGTTCGGTGGACGCTTTTTCCAGCACCCGCATGGCCAGACGCGAAGCCATGATCTGGTCGTCGATGGCGCCTTCGGCCACCAGCTCAAGCGCGCCCGACAGGCTGATGGGCTGACCCGAGCTGGACGTGCGCGGCAGCAACGTGCGCTGCAGCGCCTTGCGGCTCTGGTTGAGCCAGGTGGTCTGGTGTTTCTGGAAGGCGGTCCAGGCGTCTCGCCGGACCTGCATGTCGCGGGCCGAGCCAACCTGATCGAGGACGGTGGTCAGCCGGGTGTCGCAGGCCTTGACCATTTCGGGAAGGGCGCGTCCCACGTGAACCACGAAAAGTTCACGTGCCTGTTTGGCCAGGGAGGAGACGTGCTGATCGGGGGGCGCCACAATATTTTCAGTATGACACGAAAGATTTCAGCGCCTCGCGCTGAAGGTGCTCACAAAGGGTAAGCCCGGCAGGGTGTTCGCGCTTAAACCACAGCGCCTGCGTTCGGATCGTCCGGATCGCCTTCGTTCTTGCTGCTGGACTTGATCAGGTCCTCGCGCTTGATGCCCAGCCACATGGCCATGGCCGCGCCGACAAACACCGAGGAATAAATGCCGAAGCAGATGCCGATGGTCAGCGCGAGCGCGAAGTAAAACAGCGTCGGGCCGCCGAACAGCAACATGGACAGCACCATGATCTGGGTCGAGCCGTGGGTGATGATGGTGCGGCTGATCGTGGAGGTGATCGCATGGTCGATCACCTGCTGAGGCGCCATCTTGCGCTGCTTGCGGAAGGTCTCGCGGATGCGGTCGAAAATCACCACCGACTCGTTGACCGAGTAACCCAGCACGGCGAGCACCGCGGCCAGCACCGCGAGCGAGAACTCCCACTGAAAAAATGCGAAGAAGCCCAGGATGATGATCACGTCGTGCAGGTTGGCCACGATGGCCGAGACGGCGTACTTCCATTCAAACCGGAAAGCCAGGTAAATCATGATGCCCGCGATCACCAGCCCCAGGGCCATGAGGCCGCTGGACACCAGCTCCTGACCCACCTGCGGTCCCACGAACTCGGTCCGGCGCAGCTCCACCGCCGGGTTCTGTGCCTTCAACGCCGCCAACACGGTTTCGCTCTGTTGCCCGGACGACTGGCCGGCCTGCACCGGCAAACGCAGCAACACGTCGCGCGAGGTGCCGAAGTTCTGCACCGGCACGTCGGCGTAACCCAGGTTCTCGATCACCTTGCGCACCGACTCCAGATCGGCGGGTTGCTCATAGGCGACTTCCATCACGGTGCCGCCGGTGAACTCCACCGACAGGTGCAGGCCGCGTGTGGTCAGGAAAAAGACGGCGAGCACAAACGTGATGAACGAGATCGCGTTCAGCACGATCGCATGCTTCATGAACGGGATGTCCTTGCGGATGCGGAAGAGTTCCATGGTGCTGTGCCTCGTTCAGTCGGCCTTGACGGCGGGGGTCTGGTCATCGGGGCGCCAGACGGTACCGATGGACACGGTCTTGAGTTTCTTCTGCCGGCCGTACCAGAGGTTAACCAAGCCGCGCGAGAAAAACACCGAGGAGAACATGCTGGTGACGATGCCCAGGCAGTGCACCACCGCGAAGCCGCGCACCGGTCCCGAGCCGAAGATCAACAGCGCCAGACCGGCGATCAGCGAGGTGATGTTGGAGTCCAGGATGGTGCCCCACGCCTGGTCGTAGCCGGTGTTGATGGCCACTTGCGGTGATGCACCCCGCCGCAGCTCCTCGCGCACGCGCTCGTTGATCAGCACGTTGGAGTCGATGGCCATGCCCAGTGCGAGCGCCATGGCGGCGATGCCGGGCAGGGTCAGCGTGGCCTGCAGCATGGACAGCAGCGACACCAGCAGGAGCAGGTTGAAGCCCAGGGCGATGCTGGAGAACATGCCGAAAAGCATGTAGTAGGCGCACATGAACAGGACGATGACCGCAAAGCCCCAGATCACGCTGTTGAAACCCTTGGCGATGTTCTCCGCACCCAGGCTCGGGCCGATGGTGCGCTCTTCGACGATTTCCATGGGCGCTGCCAGCGAACCGGCGCGCAGCAGCAGGGCCGTGTCGCTCGCTTCGACGCTGGTCATGGCGCCGGAGATCTGCACCCGGCCGCCGCTGATTTCGCCGCGGATCACCGGCGCGGTGACCACTTCGCCACGTCCTTTTTCGAACAGGATGATGGCCATGCGCTTGCCCACGTTGTCACGCGTGACGTCGCGGAAAATGCGCGCGCCCTTGGCGTCCAGCGTGAGGTGCACGGCGGCTTCCTGGGTCTGGCTGTCGAAGCCGGCCTGGGCATCGGTCAGGTTTTCGCCGGTCAGCAGCACATCGCGCTTGACCACGACCGAGCGGCCACCACGCTCGGGGTAACGCTCGGAGCCGAACGGCACCGCGCCGGTGCCGCGCTCGGCGGCCAGCCCGTCGGTGGACTCGTCCACCATGCGCACTTCCAGCGTGGCGGTGCGGCCCAGGATGTCCTTGGCCTTGGCGGTGTCCTGCACGCCGGGCAGCTGCACCACGATGCGGTCCGCACCTTGTTGCTGAATCACCGGCTCGGCCACGCCGAGTTCGTTGATGCGGTTGTGCAGGGTGGTGATGTTCTGTTTCAGGGCCTGGTCCTGCACCAGCCGGGCGGCTTCGGGGCGCAGGGTCGCGATCAGGCGAAAGTCCGGCGTGTCGGTGAGCACGAGGTCGGGGAACTGGGCACGGATCAGGTCGGTCGCGGCGCCCAGGGTCTGGGCATCGCCGGCGCGCAGTTCCAGCGTCTGGCCGTTGCGGCTGATGCCGCCGTGGCGCACGCCTTTTTCGCGCAACAGGGTGCGCAGGTCGGCCACGAGCACGTCCGCACGGCGCTGCAGCGCGGCGGCCATGTCGACCTGCAGCATGAAGTGCACCCCACCGCGCAGGTCCAGGCCGAGGTACATGGGCGAGGCACCCAGGGACGCGAGCCAGCTGGGCGTGCGCGGCAGCAGGTTGAGCGCCACCACGTGGCTGACGTCGGCGGGATCGGGGTTGAACGCCTTCTCCAGCGCATCGCGCGCCTTGAGCTGGTCGTCGGTGGTCTCGAAGCGGGCCTTCACCGAATTGGCGTCCTGCTGGATCAGCGCCGCTTGAACGCCCTGCGCTGCGAGTGCCTGCTCGACCCGGGTGACCGTGCCACTGTCGATGCGCACCGTGGACCGTGCCGCTGAGACCTGCACGGCGGGCGACTCACCAAACAGGTTGGGCAGCGCGTAGATCGCACTGATCAGCAGGACGATCAGGAGGATCGCGTACTTCCACAGCGGGTAACGGTTCATGGTGTTGCCGGCCCTGGAGGCCGCAGGTGTGTCAGCGTGGTCGGACGGGGGTCTGGGCAGACAGGCAGAGGGCGGTCAAACCGCCCCCACTGCACACATTCAGACGTTTTTCAGCGTGCCCTTGGGCAGCACTTGAACCACGGCGGTGCGCTGCATCTGGACTTCCATGCCGTCGGCAAGTTCCACACCGACGTAGATTTCGCCGATCTTGGACACCTTGCCGAGAAAGCCACCGGCGGTCACGACTTCGTCGCCTTTGGCGAGCGCCTCGACCATGGCCTTGTGCTCTTTCTGACGCTTCATCTGCGGACGGATCATCACGAAATACAGCACCACGAACATCAGCACCAGGGGCAGCATGCCGAGGATGGTGGATTGGGTGTCGCCACCAGTGGCGGCTTGGGCATAAGCGGAGGAAATGAACACGGGCGGTCTCCAACAGGTTCGAGATCAAGAAAAGGCCGAGCGCCCGGGCGCCGCCACAAGCGGCGCCCGGGCGCTGGAACACAACCCGCGATTGTATGCCGGGGGGTGCTGAAGAGCGCCGCGCAGGGTGGCCGGGACTCAGGCCGCCCGGGGAAGGCTGGCCGCACCGGCGGGCAGACGCCATTGGGACAGCAGCGCGTCGCGACGCGAGCGCGCGGCGGCCAGGTTGCGCTCTTTCACATGGCCGAAGCCCTTGATGTGCTCGGGAACGCGGGCGATCTCGGCGGCCAGCTCCAGGTTGGTGGCGTTGAGCGCCGGCAAGAGTGCCTCGATGTCGGCGCGGTACTCGCCGATCAGCGCCCGCTCGGTGCGTCGCTCCTCGGTGCGGCCGAACATGTCCAGCGCGGTGCCGCGCAGGCCCTTGAAGCGCGCCAACCAACGGAAGGCGGTGAACATGAAAGGGCCGAACGGCTGCTTGACCAGCTCGCCCCGCTCGTTCTTCTTGGCAATGAGCGGGGGTGCCAGGTGCACCTTGAGCTTGAAGTCGCCTTCAAACTGGCTCGCCAGGCGGGCGTGGAAGGCCGGATCGCTGTGCAGGCGGGCCACCTCGTACTCATCCTTGTAAGCCATGAGCTTGAACAGATTGCGCACCACGGCCTCGCTGAGTGTGGTCTTGCCCAGTGGCGCCTCGGCGGCGCGCACACGGGCCACAAACTGCTGGTAGTCGGCGGCGTAGGCGGCGTTCTGGTAGCCGGTGAGGAACTCCACCCGGCGCGCCATCAGCTCGTCGAGCGAGTCGCGTTTCTTGAACTGGATCACCTGCTCGCCGGCGCCGGCCTTCTGCCAGAGTGCGGCCACGGCCGACGCGTTGTGCGCGGCGCGGCGGCCCCACTCAAAGGCCGCCTTGTTCTTGTCCACCTGCACCGCGTTGAGCTCGATCGCGCGCATCAGCGAGGCCAGCTCCAGCGGCAGCCAGCCCTTTTGCCAGGCGTAGCCCAGCATCATCGGGTTGGTGTACAGGCTGTCGCCCATCAGGCGGGTGGCGGCGGTTTCCGCGTCGAACGCGCCCACGGATTCCGCGCCCAGGCTGTGCACCAGCGCGTCCACACAGGCCTGCGCCGGGTTCTGCCAGTCGGGGTTCTTCACGAAAGCCGCGGTGGGCGTGGCGCTCACGTTCAGGGCGACGTGGGTGCGGCCGGCGCGCAGGCGCTGCCAGGTTTCCTTGTTGGCGCTCACGATCGGGTCGCACCCAATGATGAGGTCGGCCGATGCGGCCGAGACGCGCGTGGTGCGGATGTCGTCCTGCTGCGCGCCGATCAGCACGTGGCTCCAGGTCGCGCCGCCCTTTTGGGCCAGACCCGCCGCGTCCTGCGTGACGATGCCCTTGCCTTCCAGGTGCGCGGCCACGCCGAGCAGCTGGCCGATGGTGATGACACCCGTGCCACCGACACCGGCCACGATCACACCCCAGGCCTCCGCGCCCAGCACCGGCAACACCGGGTCAGGCAGCGCACCGCCCGTCCAGTCCAGCGAGGCACCCTTCTTGTCCTTCTTGCGCAGCTGGCCACCCTCGACCGTGATGAAGCTCGGGCAGAAGCCCTTGGTGCACGAGTAGTCCTTGTTGCAACTGCTCTGGTTGATGGTGCGTTTGCGACCGAACTCGGTCTCCAGCGGCTCCACCGACAGGCAGTTGGACTGCACGCCGCAGTCGCCACAGCCCTCGCACACCAGCTCGTTGATGACCACGCGCTTGGCCGGGTCCACCAGCGTGCCCCGCTTGCGGCGGCGGCGTTTTTCCGTGGCACAGGTCTGGTCGTAAATGATGACGGTGGTGCCTCGGATCTCGCGGAACTCGCGCTGCACCGCATCGAGCAGGTCGCGGTGCTGGATGGCGATGCCCTCGGGCAGGCCCTTCACGCCGTCGTATTTTTCGGGTTCGTCGGTGACGATGGTGATCTTGACCGCCCCCTCGGCGCGCATGCTCTGCGCGATCTGCACCACGCTGTGGCCCTCGGGGCGCTCGCCCACCTGCTGGCCGCCGGTCATGGCCACCGCGTCGTTGTAGAGGACCTTGTAGGTGATGTTCACACCGGCCGCGATGCTCTGGCGCACGGCCAGCAGGCCGCTGTGGAAGTAGGTGCCGTCGCCCAGGTTGGCGAACATGTGCTGGTCGTGGCTGAACGGCTGTTGGCCGACCCACGGCACGCCCTCGCCGCCCATCTGCGTGAAGCCCACGGTGGCGCGGTCCATCCAGATCGTCATGAAATGGCAGCCGATGCCGGCCATGGCGCGCGAACCTTCGGGCACCTTGGTGCTGGTGTTGTGCGGGCAGCCCGAGCAGAACCAGGGCTGGCGCTCGGCGCCGGCCACGCCCTGCGTGAGCAGGGTCTGCATCGACTGTTCCTGCGCGGTCAGGATGGCCAGCTGCGCGTCGATGCGCGCCATCACGTCTTCGGGCACCTGGCCCATCTTCTTCAGGCGCTTGGCGATGGCGCGCGCGATGATCGCGGGCGACAGGTCGGCGTTGGCGCGCAGCAGGGTGCGCTCGCTCGGGTTGGGCATGCTCCATTCGCCGCCACTGAAATCGCCTTCGGCTTCTTCGAACTTGCCCAGCACGTTGGGCCGCACATCGGGGCGCCAGTTGTAGAGCTCTTCCTTGAGCTGGTACTCGATGACCTGGCGCTTCTCTTCCACCACCAGGATCTCGCGCAGGCCGGTGGCGAACTCGCGAGTGGTCTGCGCCTCCAGCGGCCACACCACCGCCACCTTGTGCAGGCGCAGGCCGATGCGCCGGCAGGTGTCGTCGTCCAGCCCCAGGTCCAGCAGGGCCTGGCGCGTGTCGTTGTAGGCCTTGCCGCTGGCGATCAGGCCAAAACGGTCGTTCGGGCCGGCGATCACGTTGTGGTTGAGCTTGTTGGCGCGGATGTAGGCGAGTGCGGCGTACCACTTGTAGTCAAAGAGGCGGGCTTCCTGGTCCAGCGCGTGGTCGGGCCAGCGGATGTGCACGCCGCCGGGCGGCATGACGAACTCGGGCACCACGATGTTCACGCGGTCCGGGTCGATCACGGCGGTGGCGCTCGATTCGACGATCTCCTGGATCGTCTTCATGCCGGCCCACACGCCACTGAAACGGCTCATGGCGATCGCGTGCAGGCCGAGGTCGAGGATGTCCTGCACCGAGGTGGGAAAGAACACCGGCAGGCCGCAGGCCTTGAAGATGTGGTCGCTTTGGTGCGCGGCGGTTGAGCTTTTGGCCACGTGGTCGTCGCCGGCCACCGCGATCACACCGCCCCAGGGCGTGGTGCCGGCCATGTTGGCGTGTTTGAACACGTCGGAACACCGGTCCACGCCCGGGCCCTTGCCGTACCAGATGCCGAACACGCCGTCGAACCTGTTGGTGCCGGGCGGCGCAAAGCCCAGTTGCTGCGTGCCCCAGAGCGCGGTAGCCGCCAGCTCTTCGTTCACCCCTGGTTGGAACACGATGTTCTGCGCCTTGAGGTGGGGCGCGGCCTTCTGCAAGGCCTGGTCGTAGCCCCCCAGCGGCGAGCCACGGTAGCCGCTGATGAAGCCCGCGGTGTTCTTGCCCACCAAGGCGTCGCGCTGGCGCTGCAGCATGGGCAGCTTCACCAGCGCCTGCACACCGCTCATGAAGGCACGGCCCTGGTCGAGCGCGTATTTGTCGTCCAGCGTCACGGTTTCCAGGGCGCGGCGGATGTGGTCGGGCAGGGGGGCGTTCATCGTTTTTGTCTCCGTGATGGGCAGGGTCGCCTCGTGGGCATGTCGTGGACCAGAGCGGTGCGATGCGCAGGTGCACGGCTCCAGTGTGGCGCACAGTGTATGCCCCACTGCGCGACAGGTGTTTGCGTTTCATGCCCGTTTTATCGATGATCGGGCAATATTCTTTCCTATACGGGGATCTCATGGAAACACTCGACAAGTTCGACATCACCATCCTGCAAGAACTGCAAAGCGACGGTCGCCTGACCAACGCCGAACTCGCCCAACGCGTGGGGCTGTCGGCCGCACCCTGCTGGCGGCGGGTGCGCGCGCTTGAAGAAGCCGGCTTCATCCGCGGCTACCGCGCCGAGATCGACCGCGAAAAGATCGGCCTGGGCGTGCTGGCCTTCGTGCGGCTGGACGCCGACCGCAACAGCGGCGACGTGACGCGCAAGCTGGAAAACGCGATCCGCGAGATTCCGGAGGTCGTCTCGTGCCACTACATCAGCGGCTCCGGTACGTTTGAACTGCAGGTGGTGAGCCGCGACCTCAACCACTTCAGCCAGTTCGCCCGCGAGGTCCTGCTCAACCTGCCCAACGTGAAAGACCTGCACACGAGTTTTTCGCTCGGTGAAGTGAAGTCGGGGAGTGCACTTCCGTTGTCGCACCTGTTGGCTAAAAGTACGAGCACGGCAAACCACCCGAAAACTTGAGGACATTTGGAACCATTCGTCTCAGCTTTTGGACCGCTGGGTAACAAAGTCGCCGTAAGTCTTTGAGATATGTGCATTTTTTCCGTTTCTTTTCTTGCCTTCACACGTGTCGTTTCGTAACATCACCCCATCGAATCCCGTGGAGCAGGTACCTGAAAGTCCTCAGCCCACGCCCCATCACCTCCACCAGAAGGAAACGTCGTGAACAAATCCCTGCTCCTGAAAACCACCCTGGCCCTGGCCATGGCCACCCCGCTGCTGGCGTCGGCCGAGTCGCAACTGATCACAGCACCCACCGGCAGCGCGGTCGCGCGCCTGGACTTCCGCGTCATCGTTCCCCGCGTGCTGTTCCTCGGCGTGGGTACCGGTGCTGGCGGCGTCGTCAACAACACCACCGTTGACACGGTGACCTTCGACTACACCACCAATGCGGCCGCTGTTGGCACGGGTGCAGCAGCCGCCGTGATTTCGGGCGCCGTGGTGCCGGTGCGAGTGATCGGCAACAACGGTCAGATCACCCTCACGGCAACCACCACCGGCGCGCTGACCAACGGCACCTCAGACACCATCCAGTGGTCGGAGATCTCCGCAGTTTCCAGCCTGCCCCTCACGCTGCCCAGCCCCATCATCCCGAACTCGGGTGTGGGCACCTCCAGCAACGTGACCCTTTCCTCCGGCACCAAGATCACCGACCGCTCGGCCAACTGGACCTTCAGCTACGCCAACACGGCCGTGGTGGCTCCTGGCACTTATGGCACGACCAACGGCCGCGTGACCTATACCGCGGCTATGCCCTGAGTCTGTCGGTCGTTCTGAAGCAGCGGCAAGCCCGTTGCTACCGACTTCACGGAGGGCTTGCACAGCGCAGCCCTCCGTCGTCATTTCAGGTCCTTGCACTTCCATTCCATCCAGTGCGCCTCGGGAGATCCCTTGCACAGCCCCCGTCACAATGACCCCATGAAGTGCAACCTTCGCCGCATCACGGCCCGCCAAGCAGCAAGCGTCTGCCTGGTTGTGCTGGTCTGTGCGGACATCGTTGCGGCACATGCCTGGTCCTTGGGTGTCACATCGGGTGACCGCCGTCTGTTCCTGCACGTGGGCAACGGCGCGGTGAGCGGATCCAGCGGAACGCTCAACGGCACCGCCGGCACCAGCGGCATCGTCAACACCGTGCAAGTCACTGTGCCGGTGGCCCAACTGGGCAATGGCACCGCCTTGGGAATGACCAGCGACAGCACCCAAAGTGTCAGTCGGTATGGTGACGGCAACAACACATGCCCGACACCCAGCAGCCAGGTGATGGTCGGTGCCGGATTCCGCCGCAATGGCGGCTCAAACAGCGCCACGCTGACGGTGGCATCACCCGCCTCACGGGTCAACGCCAGTGGAGACACCATACCGTTCACCCAAATCAGCTGGACCGTCTCCGCCCCTGGCAGTGGCGTGCCCAATGTGATCCCGGCGGGCACTTTCAACGGCGGCACCCAGACACTGGCGACGCTGCCTGGCAACACCTACATCGAAAACTGCCACACCTTCAGCTACGCCAACAGCGCCGTGCGCGCAGCCGGCACCTACAGCGGCCGGGTGACTTACACCCTGGCGAGCCCATGACGATGCGAGCAAGCTTCATTGCAGTGCTCGCCAGCGGGCTCCTGGTCGGGACGGCCTGGGCCAACCCCCACCGGCTGGACGACTCGCTGAGCCACACCGTGCCGCCCAATGTGCAGATGCAGTGGCTTCCATTGAAATCGGGCCAGCAATACGCTGGCGGCATGGAAGCCTGGGTGCGCGTCAACATCCGCATCGACACGCGCAACTGGATGGGCCGCAGCGGGCGCATCTACATGGTCTTGCCGCGCGACGAGGCCTCCAACATCGAAGCCGTCTGGACCACCCAGGGGCGCTTGCAACCCGGGCGCCTGGTGTCGGGCGAACGCACCCTGGTTTTCGCCGGTACCATCCCCGGCGCCACCCTGGAGGACCAGATGCAGGTGCGCCTGCGCTCCAACGCCGACTGGTCATCGAACAGCCGGCGCCTGAACTTCCACTTCGAACTCGACGCCGACTGACCCTGCTATGCCTTCTGCGCTTTCAACATCTCTGCTTCGCGCATCGAAGGCGCTACCGGGTTGGGTGTTCGCTGGTCTTCTGGCGTTCGCACCACTGACCGGACAGGCCCAGGGCTTTGCCGCTTACATCACGCCACCGCGTTTTGAAGTGCAGGCCACTGCGGGCCAGTCACTGCGCCAGGTGCTTGAAATCCAGCATGTCGGCCCGCAAAGAGGCAACTACCGCATCTACACCACCGACTGGATACTCAATCCCGACAATTCGGTGACGTTCAGCGACGAACTGGCCGCCGACAGCTGCCGTCCCTGGGTGGCCATCGAGCGACGCGAGTTGGTGATAGAGGCCGGCGCGCGCTACCGCTACCGGTTCGAAATCACCCCCCCGGCCGGCACACCGGCCCGCGAATGCCGCTTTGCGATCATGGTGGAAGGCCTTGAGCCCGCTCAGGTGCAAGGCAGTCTGAATTTCCCGGTGGGTGGTCGCATCGGCGTCATCGTCTATGCCGCCATTGGCGACGCAGCACCTCAGCTGGAAATTGCTGGCACCCGTGTGGTGGTGGCCGCCGGCAAACCGGTCGCGGTGGTCGATGTGCGAAACCGCGGCAACGCACACGGCCGACTGGAAGGTTTCGTCAACGGCACCGACGCGGACGGAGCGCGCTTCGAGATGGCACCTTCGGACTTGCCCATCCTGCCAGGCGAAACACGCGCCGTGCCCATCAGTCCGATCGTCGAAGATGGGAAGACCGCCCCCGCTGTCCGTTTCCCACTGGTGGTCAGGGGCAAACTGGAGTGGGGCAAGAACAGCGTGCCGCTGGACGCGCGATTTGCTCCATGAGCGCAGGGTTGGCACGCCGGACCCGTTGCCTGCTGGTTTTTCTAGGTGCATCCCTGACCCCGCTGCTCTCTTGGGCGCAGGCCGTGCAATCCGCTGCCACGGCTCCCCAACCCGCACCGGCATACGTGGACCGGGTCATGGAAAGCCTCCCACCCGAAGCGCTGGACGACAGTGACAAAGACAAATACAGCCGGGAGGGCCTGCCGCGTTTCCTGCGGCTGGAGACCCGGCTGGGCACTCAGCCCTTTGATCAGGCCCAAAGCGTACGCATCGGCTACGGCATTTATGGGCTTCTGGAAACGCCCAACCACGGCACGCTGTCGATTGACGGCGCCTACGCGCCGCGCGACAGCAGTGGCACGCTCACGCTGCGCCAACGCGCCATGCCCATCGAAGGGGGCTGGTTCACCAGCAACGAACTCGGCGTGATCACCGCCCCGGCACCCGACATCACACGATTGCCCGCGCGGATCTACCTGCCCTCGGCCATTCTTCGGGGCCTGAGCACCGAATGGGAAAACCCGGAAGGGGGATTGCAACTGCAGGCCTCCACCGGTGAACCTGGGCGGCTTGACTTCCAGCCCGCCAACGGTTTTCGGCAATTGCCGGGTCGCCGCACCACGCTGGGGGGTCAATGGCGCATCAACGCGTCCGGTGCCGATGTGCTCTCGCGCCAGGGCTGGACGGCCGCGCTGCGGCATGAAGATGCACGCGGCGTCTCGACGCTGGACAACCCGCAGCAGGCGGGTGACTTCGTCGACGCCAACTCCACGCTGCTGGCCCTGCGCCACGAAAGCGGGGAGTACCAAATTCAGGGTCAGCTGATGAGCACGCGAGCGAGCAACGTTCAGGGCGCGCGCAACGGTTTCTGGATCGACAGCGAGTGGGAAGATGGCCCTCGCAGGCACGGCTTGGGTGCCTACCGGCTCGAGCCCGATCTGACATGGGCCAACCTGCCAGTGGCCAGCGACATCGTCGGCGCTTACGTCCGGTCGAGCTGGCGCACCCGCCAGTGGTCGGCCGAAGGTTCGCTGGACTGGCTGGATTCCATCAGTGGCCGCACCACCAATGGCGTCTTCGCCACCGGTTCCGCGCGCTGGCGCATCAACCGCGACCACACGCTGGGCGCTGGAACAGCGCTGCGCAGCTTCAATGGCACCGCCTGGAGCACCTACGGGGATTGGCGCTTCCAGAACGGCTGGGGCACCAGCGGCCTGCGCGTGGAGTTCACAGGAGGTGAAGGCCAGGGCGACTCGCGCGCGCTGATCTGGGACCAGGAGTGGGTGGTTCCGCAGGGCTGGGCACTGTCGACCAGCCTGGGCTACACCGCGTACAGCGCCACCAGCAGCCTGCCGGCGGAAAACACCTCGACGGGCGCCATCAGCGGCGCGGTGCCGCTGACCAGCAGATCCAGCATGCGCGGCAACTTCAGTGTCGAGCGCAACGACAGCGGACAGGTTCGTCACAGCCTGAACGTGGGTGCCAACTGGCGCCTGGACAAGCACTGGAGCATGGAAGGCAACTACAACCGGACCAACGGCCGCAGCCGTTTCACCCCATCGATCGACCCGCTGGCACCGCTTGGGTTGGTCGTTCCGGACAACGACCGGTCCTTCTATGTGGTGGTGCGGTACGAGTTCGAAGCGGGCAGCCGCAACGTCCCGCTGGGCGGCAAGCCCGCCGACGGCGGTGGCCGAATCGAAGGCACGGTGTACTTCGATGCCAACCGCACCGGCACGCAGGAAGCCAGCGAAACTGGCGTGCCCAACGTCACGGTGTTCCTGGACAACCGCTATGCCGTGCGTACCGACAGCCAGGGCCGCTTCGAGTTTCCCTTCGTGGCCAGCGGGCCGCGCACGGTGAGCGTGCGCGGGGATACCCTGCCACTGCCATGGAACGTGGTCGACCAAGGGCAGACCAAAGTGGACGTCCGTCTGCGCGAGAACGTGACCCTGACCATTCCAGTGCAGCGCAACGAATAGCCGGCGCGGAGCTCTTCAGAACCGCGAGCCAGGGTCTCAAGTTCACGCACAGGGGGCCGATAGTGGGACATGCCCCGCTCATCGCGCCCCTTCCTTGTCTGTCTGACCTCCAGCGTGCTGCTCATGACGCCGATGCCTGGCATGGGCGAGAGCCTGATGATCACGCAGGGCAACTCAGGCGCTTCGCTGGACTTCCGCATCATCATTCCGCCCATCATGCGGGTGCTGGAGAACAGCCATCCCCGGCGGCTTGAAGCGCTCGCCGATGGCCGGGTCAGCGCCCAGCAACGTCTGGTGGTGCTGTCCAACATGAAGGGGGGGTTCTGCGTCTCGCTGCGACGCACCGCGGTCGAGCTCGGCACCTGGGAGTTGCAAACCGCCCCGCAAAGCGGAATCCAGCTCAGCCCGGCGGCCGACGGCTACAGCCTGTGCGGCACCCGGCCGGGGCGCTACACCGTGGTGCTGCAGCACCAGTTTGGCACCAGCGACGGCAGCGCCAATGCCCTGAACTGGCCGGTGCAGACCGACATCTCGGCCATCTGAGCGGACCACCTGCCGACGCAGGACCAGGCATTGACACCGAAGGAAGCGGCGCGCCCTTCGATGATGAGCGCGTGGTTTTCAAGGCGGCGCTCGTTGCGCTGAGAGAGCGCGGGCAAGACGGCTTGCGACACAGCCCCGGTCGGGTGCTCCCCGCCCAAGCCGCACCGACCCCGCTTCAAGCGGGCGCTTCGTTCCTTCATGGGCGACTGGGTGAGGTGGTGGCAGATGCTGACGGGACGGGTGGGATGGCAGGGTGGCGTGGCCACAGCATTGGCGGGCGATCAGGGGAGGCTTCCCCCGCACCGCTCAAGCCTTCACCTCAACCACCTGCTCGAAACCGCCGAAGATCATGCGCTTGCCGTCGAACGGCATGGGTGGGTTGCCGGGTGTGGACGGGTCCATGCGCGGGTCTTCCATCATCTGCTTCATGCCGGCGTCCCGCGTGGCCTTGTCCGGCCATTCGACCCACGAAAAGGCCACTGTTTCCTCGGCCGTGGCCTGGACTGCGCGGCGGAAATCGGTGACTTTGCCGTCGGGAACGTCGTCACCCCAACCCTCGATCACGCGGATGGCGCCCAGCTCGATGAACAAGGTGTCGAAATGACGCGCGTGCTCGATGAACTTCTGCTTGTTGGCGGTGGGGACCGCGATCACGAAACCGTCGATGTAGGACATGGCTTCACTCCTGTTGGGTTGAATGGACGGCGTGCCCCGCATCGAGCGCCCCGCATCCCATCGACGAACGACAGTACTCACAATCGACACGGCTTGCTCGGCCAGAAGACGCGCGGCCTCTGGCCGCCACCCGGGCAGTCGGCGGCGCCTGGGTCAGCGCGGCACCAGCACCCACATCTGCAAGGGCTGCTTGAGCGCGGCGGCCGTGACGTAGGCCTCGTCGCTCCAGCCACCCCAGCCGGTGAACAGGTCGGCGCGCACAGCGCCGACGATGGCGCCACCCGTGTCCTGCGCCATCACCAGCTTCTGCACATTCAAAGTGGGCCCCTGTGACGCGAGCCACACGGGTGTGCCGTAGGGGATGCTTTGCGGGTCGACCGCGATCGAACGCCCGGGCGTGAGCGGCACACCCTGCGCGCCGCGGGGGCCAAAGCGGGCATCGAACTCGGACAAGGCTTCTTCGCGGAAAAACACCGTTCTCGGGTTGCTCCACAGCATTTCATTCAAGCGCTGCGGGTTCTGCGCGGCCCAGGCCTTGATGGACGACCACGAGGCTTCGCGGATCGCGCCCTGGTCGAGCAGCCAGCGGCCCACGCTCTGGTAAGGCTGGCCGTTGTGCGCGGCGAAGGCCACGCGCACCTGCTGCGCACGGCCATCGGCCTCCACCAGGTTCAACCGTCCCGAACCCTGGATCTGCAGGATCAATGCATCAATGGGGTCGGCCAGCCACGCCACCGCGCGGCCTTGCAGCGCCGCCTGCGCGGCGGGCAGGGTGTCGATTTCCTGGCGGCTGTACCAGGGCTGGCCGTTGCGCAGACCGGCGGGCGGTGCATAGAGCGGTGTGCGGTGCGTGGCGGTGGGCACGCGGCTGGCCGCCATGATGGGTTCGTAGTAACCGGTGAGCAGGCCATCGGGCAGGCTGCCGTCGGCCTCGATCACGCGGTAGGGCTGGAAGCGGCGCATCACCCAGGCCTGCTGCTCGGCGGGCGTGCCGATGGCGAGCTGGCGCAATTCGGCGCACGGAGCGGCCTGGCCAGGCGCCGGCCGCTCGCAGCCGCGCACCCAGGCGTTCCAGGCCTCAAACAGGCTGTCTTGTCCCCAACCCGGCAGCTCGCTCCAGCGCACCGGTGTCCAGCGGCTCTTGCCGCGCTGGATCGCGGGCGGCAGGGGGGCAGTGTCTGCCGGCAGGTTCGCCACGGCAGGGCCGGGCAGGTTGCTGGCGGGGGGACTCTGCACCGGACCGACCGCACAGGAGGCCAGGCTTCCTACAATCACCCCGCTCGCTCCCACCCGCATGACCGACTGAAAAAACCGACCGAACCGATCCATGACTCTGTTGTTGCTTGAAGCGCTCGGCGCGCTGGTGTTGTTGGTGTTCATCGTGTGGTGGACCATGTTCTCAGGGCGCAAGGGTGGCGAGCTGCCCGACGAGGTGGAGCGGCAGAAGCTCGAGCAGCCGCCGGGCAAGGACACGCCGCAAGACCGCTGAAGCAGCGCCGGCCATCACGGTCGCAGCGCATTGGCGAGTTCCACCGCCGACTTCACGCCCATTTTGTCGAACACGCGCGAGCGGTGGACCTCCACCGTGCGCACGCTGATGTTGAGCTGGTCGGCCACCAGCTTGTTGGGCAGACCGGCCACCACGAGGTCCATCACGTCGCGCTCGCGGTCGGTGAGGCTGCTCAGGCGCTGCTGCAGTTCGCGCTGCACGCGCCGCCGGGCCAGCACCTGGGCCGACTGGTCCAGCGCACGCTCGACACGATCGACCAGCGCGTTGTCGGAAAACGGCTTCTCGCAAAAATCGAAGGCCCCGCGCTTGACCGCGTCCACCGCCGTGGCCACGTCGGCATGGCCCGAGAGGAAGATCACCGGCATGGCCGCCTGCCAGGGCAGGGTCTGCAAACGCTCGAACAGGGCCAGCCCGCTCATGCCGGGCATGCGCACATCGAGCAGCACGCAGCACGGCGTGGTGGGTTCGTTGTCCCAGGCGTTGGCGTCACCGAGAAAGGCCTCGGCGCTGTCGTAGCCGTCGCTCACCAGCCGGCGCGTGCGCAGCAGCCAGGCCAGTGCGTCGCGCACGACAGCATCGTCGTCGATCAGGTAGATCTTCGCGTCGAGGTGCTGGGTCATGGCTGGATGATAGGTGAGCCGTCTCGGCACGCGACGGGCAGCGTGAAGCGGAACACGGTGCCGCGGGGTTGGTTGTGCTCGTGGGTCAGCGCTCCGCCGTGCTGCTCGATCACGGTGCGGCACAAGCTCAGGCCCAGCCCCATGCCTTCGGCTCGCGTGGTGAAAAACGGCGTGAACAGTTTCTCCTGCACCTCGGGGCTCAGGCCCATGCCCTGATCGCTCACCTCGAAGGTGACCCAGGCCTTGTGCTGTTCGCCGCCGGGTCTGAGCCCCGAGTGCAGCCGCGTCTGGAGCACCGAGATGCCCAGCACGCGCTGGCCCTGCTCCGGGGTCGAACCGTCCAGGGCCATGGCCTGCATGCCGTTGCGTGCCAGGTTGAGCAACACCTGCTCCACCATGGTGCGGTCGCACTGCACCAGCGGGCAGCCGGCCGCCACATCGATCTGCAGCTGGATGCCCTGTTTCTTGGCCTGCAACACCAGCAGCGGCTGGATGGCATCGATCAGCGTGCGCGGGGCCACCGCTTCGCGCACCTGCTCTCGCCGCCGCACGAAATCGGCCACGCTCTTGATCACGCGACCCGCGCGCTCGGCCTGTTCGCTGATGCGGCGCATGGCCTGCGACAGATCGGCCTGGGGCAGCACGCCGGACGGCTGGTCGAGCAGGTTGATGGCGCCGCTGGCGTAGCTGGAGATCGCCGCCAGCGGCTGGTTGAGTTCGTGGCTGAGCAGCGAGGCCATCTCACCCACCGTGGCCAGGCGGGCGGTGGCCTGCAGGCGCTCTTGCGAGGTGCGGTTGAGGTCCTCCACGCGGCGCTGCTCGGTGAGATCGAGGATGGCGCTCATGAAGCCGGTCTGTTTGCCCTGGGCATCGATCAGTGGGGCTTCGATGATGAGCACCGGAAAGCGTGTGCCGTCGCTGCGCTGGAACACCGACTCGTAACCTTCGCGCGGCAAGGTCTGTCCCGCCAGACGCACCAGCTGGCGTTGCTGGTATTCGTCCACCAGCTCGGGCGGCCACCACGGCGCGGGCAGTCCGGTGCCGATGAGCTGCTCTGCGCTCAGCCCCACCATGTCGCAGAACGCGGGATTCACATACGTGATGCGGCCGGTCATGTCGCGCGCGCGCAGGCCGGTGACCAGCGAGTCTTCCATGGCCTTGCGAAACGCCAGCGCGTCGGCCACGCCGAGTTCGGCGCGCTGGCGCAGGCGCGTGTCGCGCGCCAGCAGGGCCAGCACGGCCAGCAGCGCGAGCGACAGCGCGCTGACCACCGCCGTGAGCACGTTGGGGAACAGGCCGCCCACCAGGCGCGGGCTCTGCAACTGCAGGATCATGGTGTGCCCGGGGAGTTCGAGCACCGCGTTCGCGCTGAGCGTGCGGCGGGTGCCGGGCACCATGCGGTGCAGCGCCAGCCGGGTGCCATCGGCGTCGTTGAACGACAGGCCACGGCCGCGCAGCTCGTCCCGCTGGGTGAGCTCCGAGAGCACGCCGGGCAGGGAATAGGTGGCCACCAGATACCCGTTGGCCACACCCGAGCGCACCACGGGCAGGCACATTTCCATCAGTTCCATGCCCAGGCCGTCGCGCATGGGCCAGAAATAGCTCGCCGAATAAGCCGGACCCGACAGGCGCTGTGCGTTGTCGCAGGCCAGTTTGACATCCGCCAGCGCGCGGGTGCGGTCCAGGTAGCCGAACACATCGCTCAGGTACGGCGTGTCGCGGTGGGTGATGAGCCGCTGAGCGGTGTCCCGCCACTCCAGGCGCACCAGCTCGCGGTGCTGCGAGAGCAACTCGGCGGCCGGGGCATTCCAGCTGTCGGCGGTGGGCGACACGCTGTTGAGGGACTGCAGCGTCTGCACGTTGCGCAGGAAGGCGTTGCGGATGTCGCTCACGACGGCCGCCGCTTCCTGATCCAGCGCCTGCTGGTCGCGCGCTTCTTCGTATTCGCGCGCCAGAAACACCAGCACCACCAGCAGCGCCAGCACCAGCAAGACGAGGGTGGCCCACAGGCCCCAGCGGCGCGCGCTCGGGTCGGTGCGCTCGGGTGCCTGCCCCTTCGCCACGGCCAGCCGGCTCAAAGGCGGCGGTGTTGCAAGGACGGCAGCTGCTCGCGCACGCTGCGCAGCTGCTCGAAATCCAGCTCGGCCATCACCACGCCCGGGCCTTCGGCCTGCATCGCCATCACGCCGCCCCACGGATCGATGACCATGGTGTGACCCCAGGTGCGCCGGCCGTTTTCGTGCACACCGCCCTGCGCGCTGGCGATCACGAAGGCCTGGTTCTCGATCGCGCGGGCGCGCAGCAGCACCTCCCAGTGCGCCTGGCCCGTGGTGTGGGTGAAGGCCGACGGCACCAGCAGCACGTCGGCGGCGAGCATGCGGTAGAGCTCGCCAAAGCGCAGGTCGTAGCACACGCTCTGGCCCACGCGCCAGTGGTGTCCGCCGGCATCGCGGCAGTCGAACACCGTGGGTGTTTCACCGGCGCGCAACACGGCGGCTTCGTCGTAACGCTCGCGCCCGTTGTCGTAGCGAAACAGGTGGATCTTGTCGTAGCGGCTGGCACATTCGCCGCGCGGGTTGTAGGCCAGGGAGGCATTGGCTGCGTGGGTGGGATCGTCGGTAGCCATGGGCAGGGTGCCGCCCACGATCCACAGCTTCAGATCGCGCGCACAGTCGGAGAGGAAGTCCTGCACCTTGCCCAGGCCGGGGGTCTCGGCCAGCACCAGTTTGTCTTCGTCGTTCGCGCCCATGAAACAGAAGTACTCGGGCAGCACCGCCAGCTCGGCCCCCGCGCTGGCGGCCTGGCGCAACAGCCGCAAAGCTTCGCTGAGGTTGTTGTCCAGGCTGATGCCCGAGACCATCTGGATCGCGGCCACCTTCAGGCGACCGCTCGCGGGGGGTTGGTGAGGCAGGGTCATGGCGTTTCTTTCAGAGGATTGCCGCAAACAACCGGCGCACTGGGGGATTCAGCTTACTGCAGCGGACCGGCGGGGGCGCGCGCCGGTGGGGCGGGCGGCGCGCGATCGACCTTGGCCACTTGTGGATCGGCCCAGCTGCCGGTGACGCGGAACTCCTGCGTGCCGGCGCTTTGCAGCGGCTGGCGCAGCAGGAACTGCGCGAGGAAACTGCCCAGGCCGATGGCGGGGTTGATGGCGGTGGCGATCAGCGACGCGGTACCGGCGTTGATCTCGGGCACCACCACCACCTTGAGGTCTTGCTGCTCGCGCGCGAGGTCGGCCGTGCCTTCCATCAGCACGGCGGCGTTGACGCCCTTCATCTGCAGGTTGTTGGTGAACAGCACGCCCTGCTCGATGCGCGCATCGCCGCGCACGAAGTCGAAGGCGAAGCCGTCGGAGAACACATCCCGGAAATCCAGCACCAGACGGCGCGGCAGCGCCTGCAGGCTGAGCACGCCGAGCAGGCGGCCCGCGCCGGGCTCGACCTTGAGGAACTGGCCGCGCTCGAAATCGGCCTGCAGCTGGCCGGAGAGCGTCGGGTAATCCAGCGCCAGCGGCGAGCCGATCCAGCCGATGCTGCCTTCGATGCGACCCTTGCCGCCGCGCACCAGGCCCGGCCGGTTGAAACGCGTGAGCAGTGCGCCGGAGTCGTCCACATCGAGCCGGAAGCTCAGGGCCGTGCGGCGCTGTTCCTGCGGGCGGCTGGCCGCCGACAGCGGCGCCCAGTTGCCGGTGGCGCTCAGGCGGGCTTCGGGCACGGTGAGCTTGAGTTTGGTGAGCCGCCATTCACCCGCGCGTGTCGGCCCGCCGCGGTTGGTGGCTTCCACCTCGACGCGCCCCAGGCGCCGCCCGGCGATCTCGAGGTCGTCCACCGCAATGTCCAGCGCGGGCACGCTGGTGGGCTGGCTCAGCAGCTGCTCCACGTCGCTCGCCACGGTCGGCTCCAGCTTCAGGCGGGCCAGCCGGGCGAAGACGCTGCCGGCGGTGTTGGGTCCGGCCTGGCGCACTTCGACGTACCCGTTGAGTTCGTCGGCGGTCACGTTGGCGCGCCACTGCGCACCTTCGCGCGATCCCCCCACCACCACGCGGTTGAAGGTGCGGCCCTCCAGCGCGAGGCGGTTGGCGCGCAGCGCCAGCGTGGTGGGCAGGTAGGCCAGCTCGGCGTCCGGGTCCATGGCGCCGAGCGTGGCGGGTGTGGGCACGCGCACCCCCGATGCGCTGGCCAGCCGCGACCAGGCGTCCAGATCGAGCTGGTCGAAACGCAGGTTGCCCACCACACCCGCCGCGGGCAGGGGCGCCAGATCACCGCCCTCCAGTCCCACGGCCACACTGCCGCGCAACACGCGGGGTTGCGGGCCGGTGATGTCGCGCTCGTACTGCAGCACCACCAGCGGCGCCAGCGCCGAGCCCAGCTCCAGCGCGACGCGGTCGGTGCGGGCCACGTCGTCGGCCACCGCCAGTGCAGCGCTCTCCAGCCGCAGCGGCAGAACGGCCTCGGCGGTCTTGCCCAGGGGTGCGGGCAGGCTCAAGGCCATGCCCTGCAGGTTGCTGTTCACCTGCAGCTCGGGCACGCCGGCGCGAAACCCGAGCTGCGCGGTGTAGGCCGCCGTGCCCGAGGCGTTCTGGAACAAGCGCGAGGCGGCACCCAGGTCGCCGTCGCGCAGGCCCTCGGCACTGGCCACGCCCTGACCGCGGAACTGCAGCCGCCCCACGCCTTGCGGGTTCTTGCGCAAACCGCCCTCGAAGCGGAGGTCGCCGCCAAACAGTCGCGTGTTGCCCCCCAGCACAACAAAGCCCTGCTCGGTGAAGGCCAGCGTGCCGCGCGTGCGCGCCAGCAGCGGCGCGGCGGGGCTGATCTTCAGGTCGTTGCCCTCGAATTGCACCGTGCCCGCCACCGTGGTGGCACTCAGGTCGAACAAGGGCAGCTTGAGCGAGAGCCCCACCTGCGCGTTGCCGCCGGCCCGGGCCTGGGCCAGCACGGCGTCGGTCATGGCGTTGAGCGGCGAGGTCTGCACAAAACCCAGCATGTCGCTGGCCGAACCTTTGGCTTTGAGCTTGACGGTGAGTGTCGTGTCGCGCGCCAGGTCGTCGAGCCCGACCTCGCCTTCGCTCAGGCGCACGCCCGCCGCACCCGTCAGCCCCGATGTACCGCCCGTCACGCGCAGGTTGAGGTGATCCAGCACCAGCTGGCCCGAGAAGTCGCGCAGACCCGCCCACGGAGCCGTGTCGGCGGGCTGGAAACTGGCGGGCAAGTAATCGAAATCCACCCCGCTCAGATCGGCCGTGATGCGAAATTCGCTCGGTGCGGCGGCGTTTTTGAAGGGCATGCCATCCATGTCGCCCTGCAGGCGGAACGCCACCTGGCTCGCGCGGCCGGCCCGCACCGCCTCGCGCACGTAGCGCCGCGCCTGCGGGTTGATGGTCAGCGGCAGGTAACGGTGCACACGGGTGCCATCGGCGCGGGTGAGGTTGGCCGTCAGGTCAAGCACGCCGGGAAAGCGCGACTTCGACGCACTGGTGGCCGGGTCGCTCGTGTGCCACTTCACCGAGCCCGTGCCCTCGGCATCGGCGTTGGCCATCGTCAGCTTGTCCAGCTGGGCTTCGATGCGCTCACCTTGCACGCGCCAGGTGGCATCGGCCTCCAGGCTTTGCAGCGGGATGCGCGGGTCTTCAAACACATCGGGCAGCTCCAGCGAACCGTCGGCCACGGAGATGCGCGCGCGACCGCCGTCCTGGGTGAGGTCGAAATCGACCGTGGCCCCGCTGATGCCGGGTCGCCCGGGCAGCGGATAGTCGCCCCGGCTCGACATCTGTCCGCTGGGCTCGCCCGCCAGGGCCAGACCCTGCACACGGCCACGCGCCTGGTAGGTGCCTTGTGTCCAGTCGATGGGCGCCTCGGTGTGGTCGCTCACCGCGTTCGTCAGCCCCTGCCAGCGCGCGTTGAACCCGTCCATGCGACCGGCGGGCTTCAAGCGCTGCAACAGGCCGCGCGTGGCTTCGGGCAGCGGGAGGCGTTCGGCGATGGCCGACAGCGCCGCCAGGTCGAGCTGTTCGGCGCTGAGCGCCACGCTGTTCGCGCGCCGGGCCTGGGCAGCGATGTACGTCAGCTGCAGGCGTCCGCCCGGCCAGGTTTCCCCCTCGCGGGTGCGGAAGCTCAGGTTCTCGGAGGTCACGCCGAAGCCGTCGTCGCCCCACTGCGCGGACAGCCGCCCCTGCACGTGGTCGAGCGCCAGCGTGGGCAGGTCCAACCCCAACCGGGCCTGCACGTTCTGCAACGCCAGGTCGCTCGTGACACCGGACACGCGTCCCTGCTCCACCTCGGCCCAGGCGCGCAGCGCACCCTCGCCGGTGCGCACTTCCACGCCCCAGTCCGACAGGTCCACGTAGGTGCGCAGACGCGCGACGTCCACCCGCGTGAATTCGGCAAACAGCTCGCCGCTCCAGTCGTGCCAGACGGGCTGTCCGGCGGAACGCTGACCCAGGCTGATGAGCCGCTCACGCAACTGGCCCCGCAGGCTGATGCGCTCGCCCCAGGCGGGCGGCGGGGTGGCATCGACGCGCCAGTGGTGGGTGCGTGCGGTGTTGCGGGCGACCAGATCGAGCTCGTTCAAGGCCAGCGCAGGCTGGCTGAGCAGGTCGTCCGTCCAGCGCAGCGTGCCGTTGCGGATCACAAACTCGCTCTGCGCGAAAAACCAGTCGGCGGCGGCGTGATCACCGGAGCCCGGGCCCGACATGTCCAGTCCGGCCACCTCGATGCGGCCCTGCGCCGTGCGGCGCACATCGAGCACCGGGGCTTCAATCACCACCTGCTCGAACCCGCCCCGCCACAGCGATCGCACCGAGACCGCCGTGCGCACCAGGGGCAACTGCAGTGCCACGCGACCTTGCGCATCGATGAGCTGCACATCGCGCAGCTCGAAAGACGGCATCAGCGTCGGCAGAAAACCGGCACCGCTGTGGCCCGATTCGGCACGGATTTCACCGATGCGAACCGGTACCCCCACCGCCTGGGTCGCCCACCTTTCCAGGTCGGGACGCCATTCGCCGATTCGGGGCACAATCGCGCCATTCAAACCGGCCCAGGTCAGTGCGAAGAGCCCCCAGACACCCAGCAACAGCCACAGCAACAGGCGGCTGGCCACGGCAAATGTCTTGAGGGTTCTCGAGGCTCTTGCGTGTGACGCAGAGGAGGCATTGGGCGCCGGGCTTTGATGGTTCATGTCCAACGCAAATTATGACGGCCAGTCATCTCACGGGTTCCACCACAGGCGTCTCCGCTTTGTCATCAAATGTGAACACCTTGCCTGGGTTGACGCTGGCCGATCGCCAGGCCGACCATTCCCGTTTCGTTCAGCGCGTGCGGCGCCGCTATCCCGACGAACTCGCCTGCCTGCCCGAAGGTGCCCCCGAACGCGCCACCATGCAGACCGGGCTGGCCACGCTCCTCCAGCGCGGCCTGCCCATGCCCGCTGCGTTGCGCGTGCTGCGCCAGCTGGTGTTGGAGCGCCTGGTGGTGCTGGACTGCGAGCAAGGCGCTGCTCTGGAAGCGGTCACGCGCGCCGTGACCGAACTGGCCGAGATCGCACTCGATGCGGCCTGCGAACTGGCTTTCAAGGAACTCGACGACCTCCACGGCGCGCCGCAGCACCCCGACGCGCAGGGTCAGACCGTGCGCGCCCAACTATGGGTGGTGGGCATGGGCAAGCTGGGCGCGCGGGAACTCAATGTATCGAGCGACATCGACCTGATCTATGTCTACGACCACGACGGAGAAACCGCGGGCAACGCGCAGGGCCGCAACCGCATCAGCAACCACGAGTACTTCGGCAAAGCCGTCAAGCACATCTACAACACGGTGGGCGAAACCACCGAACACGGCAACGTGTTCCGCGTCGACCTCGCGCTGCGGCCCAACGGCAACTCGGGACCGAGCGCGGTCTCACTCGGCGCGCTGGAAGAGTATTTCCTGGTGCAAGGGCGCGAATGGGAGCGCTTTGCCTGGCTCAAGAGCCGCGTGATCGCTCCGGCGGCCTGTGTGGCCGCCGGGGGCGCCAACACCCTGCGCGGCGCGGTGCTGCCGTTTGTGTTCCGCCGCTACCTCGACTACGGCGTGTTCGAGGCGTTGCGCACGCTGCACCGCCAGATCCGTGAGCACGCCTCCAAGCGTGCCGCGGGCAACCCGGGCCGCGCCAACGATGTCAAGCTCTCCCGCGGCGGCATCCGCGAAGTGGAATTCACCGTGCAGCTGCTGCAGGTCGTGCGCGGCGGGCAGTTTCCCGAACTGCGCACCCGGCCCACGCTGGACGCCCTGCCGCGCTTGTGCCGCGCCGGACTGATGCCGCAGACCTCGGCCGACGCGCTGGCCGAGGCCTACCGGTTTCTGCGCCGGGTCGAGCACCGCATCCAGTACCTGGACGACCAGCAGACCCACGTGATGCCCACGCGCGACGACGACCTCGCCTGGCTGGCCGCGACGATGGGTTGCGCCAATGTGTGCGAATTCCTGCACACGCTCGACGCGCACCGCGAACTGGTGGCACAGGAGTTCGACACCCTGCTCGGCGGCCCCACCAACGGCGGCTGCAGCGGCAAGGGCTGCAACGGCAAGAACGGCGGTGCGCCACGCAGCTCGGCCGACGACCTGCAAAGCGTGCTGGCCCAGTTGCCGGTGGCGTTTGCCGCCAAGGTGGCACAGTGGCGCGAACACCCGCGCGTGCTCGCGCTCAAGGAAGACAGCCGCCTTCGCCTGGTGCGGCTGGTGCAGCGCACCGGCGCCTGGCTGGAAGAAGGCCGCGTGAGCGAAGAAGCTGCCTTGCGCATGGCCGACTGGATCGAGCCCCTGCTGCGCCGCGACAGTTACCTGGCCCTGCTGCAGGAGCGACCTTCGGTGCACGAGCGGTTGCTGCGCCTGCTGGGCGCAGCCAAGTGGCCCGCGCGCTATTTGCTGCAACACCCCGGCGTGATCGACGAGCTGGCCAGCCAGCAACTGCTGACCGACCGATTCGATGCGGCCCAGTTCGAGGCCGAACTCGAATCGCGCCGCGCCGCGCTGCACTCCACCGGCGAAGACGACGAAGAGGCCCTGCTCAACCTGCTGCGCCGCGCCCACCATGCCGAGGTGTTCCGCACGCTCGCACGCGACCTGGAAAAAGTGCTCACGGTGGAGCAGGTGGCCGACGACCTCTCGGCCCTGGCCGACTCGGTGCTGCGCCTGACCGCGCGCTGGTGCTGGGCGCGTTTGAAAAACCGCCACCGCGACGAGCCGGCGTTCGCCATCATCGGCTACGGCAAGCTCGGCGGCAAGGAACTGGGCTACGGCAGCGACCTGGACATCGTGTTCGTCTACGAAGACGAGCACGAGAACGCGGGTGAGATCTACGCCGCCTTCGTGCGCAAGATGATCAACTGGCTCACCGTGAAAACCGGCGAGGGCGACCTGTTCGAGATCGACACCGCGCTGCGCCCCAACGGCAATTCGGGCCTGCTGGTCACGAGCTTCCAGGCCTACACCAACTACCAGCAGCAACGCGGCAGCAACACCGCCTGGACTTGGGAACACCAGGCCATGACGCGCGCGCGTTTCGTGCTCGGCAGCGTGGCCCTGGCCGGCCGCTTTGACGAGGTGCGTGAAGACGTGATCACCGCGCTGCGCGACGGCGATTCGCTGGCGCGCGAGATCGTGTCCATGCGCGACAAGGTGCGCCAGGCGCATCCGGTGCGCGGCACCATGTTCGACGTGAAGCACAGCGCTGGCGGCATGGTCGACGTGGAGTTCGTCATGCAGTACCTGGTGCTGCTGCACTCGCGCACCCACCCCGAGTTGCGTGCCAACACCGGCAACATCAACCTGCTGCGCCGCGCCGAAGCGGCCGGCCTGCTCGCACCCGGCATGGGTGAAGCGGCTGCGCAGGCGTACCGCGAGCTGCGCCAGATCCAGCACCGCGCGCGCCTGGATGAAGCGCCCACGCAGGTGGACGCGGCATCGGTGGCGCCGTGTGCGGCAGCGGTGCGCGCGCTGTGGCAACACGTGCTCGGCCCAGCTGCGGTCAACTGAAGCGCGACACCGCGAACAACGCCCCGAGGGTTCAGTACCTCACGCAGAGCACGACCACGGCCAGGAAGGCCTGAAGAAACCCGGATGGGTCTTCAGGCGGATGGCGCCCATCGCCCACCACAGACACGTCCAGCAACCGTCGCAGCGAGAACGCACGCGGTTCGCGCACCTCACCCAATGCCCGGCCGCCGGGGCCCACCAAGGAAAAGCGTTTCTTGAACAACGAATCCGGGGGAAGAACCTCTGCATCAAACGGGTGCTTGAGCAGGATGCGTGGCAGCCGCCGGCCGGCTTCGAACAGCACGTCGGCCGTGGCCAGGATCTCGACATCACCACCCGCAGCGCCGTGCGTCGGATCCTGCTCCAAGGTGTACCGGATGTCGTTGGTCCAACCCCGGCGCAGGTACTCAAAGGCCACATGCGCACGCCGCCCCCGCAAGTCGAGGGCGATTTCACCCCGCCGCGAGCCGGGCGCATGAACCTTCAGCCGCGCGTTCTTGGCCTGGGCGAAGTTCGCAAACTCGAAGCCCCCCACCACCTCGCCGGCCCCATCCAGAAACTCGTAGCGGAAGCCATGGAGGACCGACTGTTGCCGCATGCTGAGTTGGGGTGCTCCAGACATGGGCAGAGAATGTTGAAACCCGCTGCCTGGCCAGGAGCTGCGGGCTGTGAATGCCGCCGAGACGGTCTCAGACCGGCGCCACCACCGCCGCCGGCGCGAGCGATTTGCGGAAGCGGTTGAGCTCCTGCACGGTCTTGAAGCTTTGCTCCATGAGCAAGCTCATGTTGTGCAGGATGCGATCGACGACGCGGTTCTCCCACACGGCATCGAAGTCGATCTGTTTGTCCAGCCAGTGCTCCAGCCACTCGGGGTTGGGCAGGCGACTCTGGATCGTGTCGTTGGGGAACAGGTCCTTGTTCACGTGCAGGTTGGTGGGGTGCAGCGCCTGGGCGGTGCGCCGCGCACTCGCCATGAGCACACCCACCTTGGCAAACGCCACACGCGCCTCGTCGCCGAACTTGCCGATGGCGCGCTTCATGTAGCGCAGGTAGGCGCCGCCGTGGCGGGCCTCGTCCTGGCTCAGCGTGGCGTAGATCTTCTTGATCACCGGCTCCGAATGCCATTCGCTGGCGCGGCGGTACCAGTGGTTGAGGCGGATCTCGCCGCAGAAATGCAGCATCAGCGTTTCCAGCGGCGGAGCCGGGTCGAATTCGAAGCGGATGTCGTGCAGTTCCTGCTCGGTCGGCACGAGGTCGGGGCGGAAGCGGCGCAGGTACTCCATGAGCACCAGCGAGTGTTTCTGCTCTTCAAAGAACCAGATCGACATGAAGGCCGAGAAGTCGGAATCGTCGCGGTTGTCGCGCAGGAACATCTCGGTGGCGGGCAGCGCCGCCCATTCCGTGATCGCGTTCATCTTGATCGTCTGCGCCTGCTCGTCCGTCAACGATTGGGCGTCGAACTGGTCCCAAGGAATGTCCTTGTCCATGTCCCAGCGCACGGATTCGAGTTGTTTGAAGAGTTCGGGATAGAGCATGGTGGCCTTTCGGTACGGGCGCATTTTATGCGGGGGGACGGCGGTTGCGCTTACAAATCATTCAGGCGGGCCAGGGTCGACACCGCCTGGTCACGGATCGCCTGGCGCTCGGTGTCGTCCAGGCGCTGCAGGTTCTTCACCATCAGCGCAGACCGGGGGCTCGATGCCAGTTCGGTCTCGTGGCGGTCGAGAAAGTTCCAGTAGAGCGTGGTCACGGGGCAAGCCTCGGGGCCCACGCGCAATGCGGGTTGGTAGCGGCACGCTTTGCAGTGATCGCTCATCCGGTCGATGTACTGGCCACTGGCCACATACGGTTTGCTGGTGAAACGCCCGCCGTTGGCAAACAACGCCATGCCGGCCACGTTGGGCAGCTCGACCCATTCGATCGCGTCCACATACACCGCGAGGTACCAGTCGGCCACCTGCTGAGGGTTCACCTCGGCCAGCAACGCGAACTGTCCGGTGAGCATGAGGCGCTGGATGTGATGGGCATAGCCGTGTTCGAGTGTCTGACCGACAGCATCCTTCATGCAGGCCATGGTCGTCTGTGCGGTCCAGTACCACGCCGGCAGATCGCGTTGGTGACCGTAGTGGTTGGCGGTCTTCAAGCCGGGCATGTCCATCCAGTACACGCCGCGAATGAACTCGCGCCAGCCGATGATCTGGCGGATGAAACCCTCCACCGCCGCCAGCGGCAGGCCACGGTCGCGGTGGGCGGCCTCGGCGGCGGCGACCACCTCGCGCGGATCAATCAGGTGCAGGTTGAGCGCCACCGACAGCAGCGAATGCCAACCGAACGGCGTCTTCGTCCACATGGCGTCCTGGTAGGTACCGAACATGTGCAGGCGCTCGTCCACGAAATGCCGCAGCGCCTCGCGCGCCTGCTCCGGCGTGACCGGCCAGGCAAAGCTTTCGAGCTCGCCCGGGTGGTCGGCAAAACGGGTCTGGACGAGTTCGATCACCTGGCGGGTGAGGGTGTCGGGCTCGAACTGCGCCGGTGGCGTGATGAGCCCCGGTCCTTTTTTGGGGTAGCTCTTGCGGTTGTCGGCGTCGAAGTTCCACTGCCCGCCCACCGGCTGGCCACCGTCCATGAGGACACCGTGCTCGCGCCGCATCTCGCGGTAGAAGAACTCCATGCGCCACTCCTTGCGGCCGTTGGCCCAGCGCGCGAAGCGCTGGCGGCTGCAGAAGAAGTGGGTGTCGTCAAAGCTGCGCAGCGGCACATCGGCGGCCACGGCAGCGGCTTCCATGTCTTGCTGCAGCCGCCACTCGCCCGCTTCGCACATCCACAAAGCCTGCGGCTTGAGTTCGCTCAACACGCTGCGCAGGCGTGCCTGCAAGGTGGACGTGTCGGGCTGGTCCAGCGCAGCGTCGTCCAGGTTCACATAACGCACCGGCCAGCCCTTGCGCGCCAGGGTCTGCTGGAAATGGCGCATGGCCGAGAGGAACAGCGCGATGCGGGCCTTGTGGCTCCACACGTGGCTGGCCTCGCCCGGCGCCTCGATCATCAGCACCGCGTCTTGCGCGGGGTCAAAGCCGGCCAGGGCCGGGTTGTCGAGCCAGAGCTGGTCGCCCAGCACCAGCACCAGCCGGCGCAGAGGCCGGGGCAGCAACGGAAGGTTTTTCATGAAGGCGTTTTGTCCGACCGGGCGCGGCAGCGGTCGCTGCAGTACTTCACCTGCTCCCAGGTGCGTTCCCACTTCTTGCGCCAGGTCATGGGGCGGCCGCAGGCGGCGCAGGGCTTTTGCGGCAGGGTCGATTTGTTGCCTTTGAAGCCGCTCATGCCGCGTCCGCCGGGGCCAGCGCGCGCCAGCGTGCCACGCCTTCCTGGATGTCCTGCAGACGGCCCATGGGCAGGAACGTCGGGGCGGCGCTGGCGGGCCGGCCTCGCTGTGGCTTGTAGAGCGCAGGGCAATTGCCACCAGCCCAGATTTCCACGTGCGCCGGCAAGCGCTCGCGCAATTGGCCGAGCGCGGTGCGCACATCGCGCGGGTTCTGCGCGGCGGTGAAGCTCAGCGCCACGATGTCGGCCTCGCTGGTGGCAGCGGCATTCACGATGTCGGGCAAGGGTGTCTGCACGCCCAGCGGAATCGTGTGGCAACCTTCCAGCACCATGAAGCACTCGGCCATGAGCAGGCCCAGGCCGTGCACCTCGCCGGGCAGCGTGGTGAGCAGGATGCGCGGGGGCCGGGGCGACCGCGCCTGCGACAGCTGCCCGAGCGCCTGGCGCATCACCGATTGCACGATCTCGGTGTAGAGGTGCTCTTCGTACACCGCGAGCCGACCTTCCAGCCAGGCCTGACCCACCAGCACGTTCATGGGGGCCACGCACTCGGTGATCAGCCTCGCCAGGCCGCGCTCCAGCTGCATCTGCGCCAACGCCTGGCGCAGACCGTGGGCGTCCTGGCGGCGCAGCATCTGCATCCAGCGCTCGGTGGCCAGGCCGGTCTCGTCCCGGGAGGGGTTCGACACGGCAAGATCCGATGGCGTTGCGTCGGGTTGAATCCGCTCGGGCTGGCGCTGCGTATTCAATTCAACAAGCCCGTCCAGCGGCAGCGCGACCACCCGGCCGGGCCGGTGTCCCGCGTCGATGAGGCGGCGGATGTGGCGCAGGCGGATCAGCTGGTCGTTGTCGTACTGGCGCTCCCCCAGCGCGTCGCGCGCCGGCATGGGAAAGCCATAGCGCCGCTCCCACACCCGCAGCGTGTCTTTGGAGAGGCCGGTGTCGCGTTCGACGTCGGCAATCGAGTGCCAGCTGGGGGTGTCAGGGCTTGAGCTTGTCATGGACAAATGATCCAATGGTTCGTCAGATTATGGAGTTTTTGTCATGAAACCAGCGCTTGTCCACGGCAATGTCCGTGTGTTTCGAAAGTTCGCAGCGGCCTGCCTGATCGCCGGCGGCGCCCTGTCGGGCACCATGGCGCAGGCCCAGGCCCCGGCGCCGGCGTCCAGGCCCGCCACCTCCCCGGCGGCCTGCCCCGCGCTGCTGCAACACCGGTTCGACCGTTTGCAGGATGAGAAGCCGCAGTCGCTGTGCCAGTACAGCGGGCAGGTGGTGCTGGTCGTCAACACCGCCAGCTTCTGTGGCTTCACCAGCCAGTACGAAGGGCTGGAGGCGCTGTACGCCAAGTACAAGACGCAGGGCCTGGTGGTCCTGGGTTTTCCCGCCAACGACTTTGGCCGCCAGGAGCCGGGCAACAACCAGGCCATCGCCGATTTCTGCGAGAACACCTTTGGCGTGAAATTCCCGATGTTCAGCAGGACCAGCGTGGTCGGCCGCGAGGCCAATCCACTGTACAAACAGCTCGCACAAAAGACCGGCGAAACCCCGCAATGGAACTTCCACAAGTACCTGATCGGGCGGGACGGGCAGACCGTGCGCAGCTACCCGAGCACCCTGGATCCGAAAAACCCTTCCATCGTGAAGGACATTGAGCGATTTCTGTCGCTCAAATCGTGACCGATCAGTCACAATAAAACCGCTCAGTCTATTTTGACCACGTTGACCACCATGCACGCCCACTTGTCCGACCGGTTCCCACGCTCCCGAGCACACGTCCGGAACTTTTTTGAGCGCGCATTTCTCTCAGTGGGCAGATCGGTTTCAACGCCGGTCACCGAATTCCGTTTTGCACTGCGAAGCCTGTCCGGTCCTGGTGGCCGGACTGAAATCCCGAGGCGCTTCTCCTCCTCCTCCCTCCCTCCCTTGTTCGTTTCGGGGCGCTTCGCAGGCTTTTGTATCCCGTCCAGCACCGCTGGCGCTCGCTGAGGTCCGACCATGTACACGGACCTCCCACCCCACACCACCCGCACCGCCAAGCGGCCTCCCCGCGTGGCCGTCGTCGGCTCCGGCATTTCGGGCCTGGCCGCCGCCCACACCTTGCACGGTCTGGCCGACATCACGCTGTTTGAAGCGGGCGACTACTTCGGCGGCCACACGCACACGGTCGACATGACCTTGCCGAACGCCCAAGGCGTGCCCACCACCTTCGGGGTGGACACCGGCTTCCTGGTGCTCAATGAGCGCACCTACCCCAACCTGCTGGCGCTGTTCGCACAGCTCGGCGTGCCGATCGCCAAGTCCGACATGTCGTTCTCGGTGCAGGCGCCGGGTGCTGCGCCCGGCGGCGGGCCGCTGGAGTGGAGCGGCTGCAACCTCTCCACCGTGTTTGCCCAGCGCCGCAACCTCTTCAACCCGCGTTTCCTGCGCATGCTGGCCGACATCGTGCGCTTCAACCGCGTCACCACCAAGCTGGCCGAGCAGGGCGAAGACCTGCGCGACAACAGCCCGCTGCTGCAGCCGCTGGGCGACTTTCTGAAGGCACAGGGCTTCTCCGACGAGTTCCGCGACTGGTACTTCCTGCCCATGATGGGCTGCATCTGGAGCTGCCCGACCGACCAGATGCTGGCCTTCCCCGTGGCCACCATGGTCCGCTTCTGCCACAACCACGGCCTGATCCAGGTGACCAACCGTCCGCAGTGGTACACGGTGGACGGCGGCGCGCGTCAGTACGTGCAGAAGATCACCGACCACATCGCCGACAAGCGCCTGAACACCCCGGTGCAGCAGGTGCTGCGCGACAGCGAAGGTGTGCGCGTGGTCACCGACGGCCACGTGGAGCGGTTCGACGCCATCGTGCTGGCCTGCCACAGCGACCAGGCGCTGCGCCTGCTGGGCGGCCAGGCCTCAGCCGACGAACGCGAGGTGCTCGGTGCCATCCGCTACCAGCCCAACCGCGCGGTGCTGCACACCGACGCTTCGGTGCTGCCGCAAAGCGAGCTGGCCTGGGCCGCCTGGAACTACGAACGGGCACCCAGCCAAGGCGTGGAGTCGGCCCAGGTCTGCCTGCACTACCTGCTCAACCGACTGCAGCCGCTGCCGGTGACGCAGCCGGTGGTCGTGTCGCTCAACCCGCAGCGCGAGATCGCGGCGAAACACGTGGTGGGCGAGTACGCCTACGACCATCCGGTGTTCGACCTCGCGGCCATCCGCGCCCAGGCCCGTGTGCCGGCCATGCAGGGCCAGCTCAACACGTACTTTGCCGGCGCGTGGACCGGTTACGGCTTCCACGAAGATGGCTTGAAGTCGGGCCTGCACGCGGCGCGATCGCTGATCGACATGCACCACCTCGTGCCCACGACGCGGCGGGAGCAAGCCCAGCGCACCGCCTTGCCCGGGGTGTTTGCGTGAGTTCGCCGTCGGTGGCGCAAATCGGCTTCGGCCAGGTGCGCCACACGCGCCACCGTCCGCAGCGCAACGCCTTCGCCTACCCGACCTACTTCCTGATGCTGCCCATGCGCAGCCTGCGCCAGCACGGCCCCGGCACGCTCGCACGCAACCGGCGCGCCGCGCTGAGCTTCAACGACACCGACCACGGCGACGGCCGCGCCGACAGCCTGCAGTGGCTCGACGAATTGCTCATCCAGCACGGCATCGACGACGCGGCCGGCGAGGTGTGGCTGCACACCTATCCACGCGTGCTGGGCTACACCTTCAAGCCGGTGAGCTTCTGGTACTGCCACCGTCTGGATGGCACGCTGCGTGCCGTGTTGGCGGAAGTGAACAACACCTTCGGCGAGCGCCACTGCTATTTGCTCGATGCGCCGCACTACGGCCAGCCGTGCGAGGCCTCCAAGGTGTTCCACGTGTCGCCGTTCTGCCCGGTGCGCGGTCGCTACCGCTTTGTCTTCATGCGCGCCGACGGTGCCGCGCCGCGCACGGTGGCGCGCATCGACTACTTCGACGACCTGAGCGGCGATGCCGACAGCGAGCCCCTTCTCAACACCAGCGTGAGCGGTGAATTGCAGCCGCTGAACGCGCGCAGCCTGCGCCGCGCGCTGTGGACCTACCCCGCCATGACCTTGGGCGTCATGGCGCGCATCCACTGGCAGGCCATGCGCCTGTGGATCAAGCGTGCGCCCTTTTTCCGCCAGCCGCCCGCACCGGGCGACTTTGTCACCGCCGCCTCCCTGCCCGCGACCCCCGTGAACGCCGAACACAGCCATCCATGAACAGCTCCACCGCTTCCACCAGCCCCGCCGGTTTCTCGCTGCCACGCAATGCACCCGCCGCCGCGCGCACCACGCTGCAACTGCTGCAGCGCCTGGTGCACGGCAGCCTCACGCTGCAACTGCCCGACGGCTCGGTGCAGCGCTTCGGCCAGGTGGACGGCCCGCACGCGAGCATGAAGCTCAACAACTGGAACGTGTGCTCGGCCTCGCTCAAGTCGGGTGACATCGGCTTTGCCGAAACCTTCATCGCCGGCGACTGGACGACATCGAACCTGCCCGCGCTGCTCTCGCTGCTGGTGGCCAACCGCCGCGAGGTGGAAGACGTGATCTACGGTTCGTGGCTCGGGCGTTTTGCCTACCGCATCAAGCACCTGCTCAACCGCAACAGCAAGACCAACAGCCGCAAGAACATCCACGCCCACTACGACCTGGGCAACGCGTTTTACGGCCTGTGGCTGGACGACACCATGAACTACTCGTCGGCCTGGTTCGAAACGCCCGACCAGGGCATGGAAGCTGCGCAACACGCCAAGGTGCGCCGCGCGCTGCGCATGACCGACGTGAAACCGGGCGACCGCGTGCTGGAAATCGGCTGCGGCTGGGGCGCACTGGCCGAGAAGGCCACCACCGAGTTCGAGGCCCACGTCACCGGCGTGACGCTGTCCACCGAGCAGCTGGCATTTGCCAACGACCGCATGCAGCGCGTCGGCCGCGCCGACCGGGCCGATCTGCGCCTGCAGGACTACCGCGACATCACCGATGCACCGTTTGATGCGATCTGCTCGATCGAGATGGTCGAAGCCGTGGGCCGCGAGTATTGGCCGACCTACTTTCAGACCGTCTCACGCCTGCTCAAGCCGGGCGGCAAGGCCTGCGTGCAGAGCATCGTGATCGACGACGAACACTTCGAGCGCTACATCAAGGGCACCGACTTCATCCAGCAGTACGTGTTTCCCGGCGGCTGCCTGCCGTGCCCGAGCGAGTTCCGCGCGCAAGCGGTCAAGGCTGGTCTGGAGGTGGTGGACGAGTTTGCGTTTGGTCTGGACTACGCCCGCACGCTGGCCATCTGGCGCGAACGTTTCCTGCACGAACAGGAACGCGTGCTGCAGCTCGGCTTCGACCAGCGTTTCCTGCGCATCTGGGAGTTTTACCTCGCGTACTGCGAGGCGGCGTTCGAGCAGGGCAGCACCGACGTGGTCCAGTACACCCTGCGCAAGCCCGTTTGAGACCCCCACCATGAAGCGCGCCGTCATCTCCTTCGCACTGGCCCTCGGCACCCTGGCCGGCGCGCCCGCCTGGGCGCAGGCGCCCGAGCCCACGCTCAGCGCCGCCTTGCAGGACAAGACCGCCGTGGGCAAGGCACGCTTGCGGTACTGGGGCTTCGACGTGTACGACGCCAGCCTGTGGGCGCTGCCGGGCTTCGACATCGGCCGCTTCGAGAGCCAGCGCTTCGGTCTGGAACTGGCTTACCTGCGGGACTTCAAGGGCGCGGACATTGCCGAGCGCTCCATCGACGAGATGAAGGGCCTGGCCACCATCGAGCCGGCCCAGGCGACGCGCTGGACACAGGCCATGAGCAACCTGTTCCCCGATGTCAAACGCGGCGACCGCATCACCGGTGTGCACGTGCCCGGCAGCGGCGCGCGCTTCTACTTGAACGGCAGGCTGCTCGGCGAGGTGGCGGACGACGCTTTCTCGCGCCTGTTCTTCGGCATCTGGCTCTCCCCCAAAACCTCACAGCCGCGCATGCGCGAGACGCTGGTGCAGGGCATCACCGGCGCGGCGCGCACGCCATGAGCACCGCCGCGGCCGCACCGCAGGAACCGGCCAGCCGCTTCATCGGAGCGGGTGCCTGGCGCCGCGGGCTGAGCTACGGATTGCTGGGCTTGCCGCTGGCCTTCGTGGCGCTGCCGCTTTACGTGATCTTGCCCAACCACTACGCCCGCGAATTCGGCGCGCCGCTGGCCTTGCTGGGTCTGGTGTTGCTGGCCGCGCGCCTGGTGGACGCGGTGCTCGACCCCATCATCGGCCGCTGGTGCGACCGCCTGTTTGCCCGCTCGGTGGCCGCCGTGCTGGGCGCTGCGGCCGCGTCGGCCGTGGTGCTCGCGCTCGGTCTGTGGGGCCTGCTGTTTCCACCCGAGGCGGTGCGCGCATCGGGCACCGCCGTGTTGCTCTCCTGGGCCGGTGTGCTGATGGCCATCACCTACACCGCCTACAGCGTGGTGGCCGTCGCTCACCAGTCGTGGGGCGCACGCCTGGGCGGCAACGAAGCGCAGCGCAGCCGTGTGGTGGCCTGGCGCGAAGGCCTGTCCTTGCTGGGCGTGTTGATCGCCGCCGTGCTGCCGGCCACGCTGGGCCTGGGCGCCACCGTGGCCACCTTCGCGGTGTTGCTCACGCTGGGCTGGTGGGCCTGGAGCCGCTCGTCCACGCCCATCGCGCTCAAAGCCGCGGGGCCGGCCCCGCGCCTGGGTCCATCGCCCTTGCGCCAACCCGCGTTCCTGCGCCTGCTCGCGGTGTTCGTCATCAACGGCACCGCCAGCGCCGTGCCCGCCACGCTGGTGCTGTTCTTCGTGCAGGACCGTCTGCAGGCAGCCCCCTCAGTGGAGCCTGCGTTTCTGGCCACCTACTTCCTGTGCGCAGCGCTGTCCATCCCGCTGTGGGTGCGGCTGGTCGCGCGCATCGGCCTGGCGCGCACCTGGCTGGTGGGCATGGCGCTGGCCGTGGCGGTGTTCATCTGGGCCGCCACGCTGGGTGCGGGCGACGTGATGCCTTTCCTCATCGTCTGCGCGCTCTCGGGCATTGCCCTGGGCACCGACCTCACGCTGCCCAGCGCCATGCTCGCCGGCCTCATTGGCCAGCTCGGCGAACGCGGTCAACGCGAGGGCGCCTACTTCGGCTGGTGGAGCTTCGCCACCAAGCTCAACCTCGCCCTGGCCGCGGGTCTGGCCTTGCCGCTGCTGGCGGTGTTCGGCTACGAGCCCGGTGCGCGCGATCCGGCAGCGCTGCAGACCCTGACCATCGCTTACTGCCTGCTGCCCTGCGTGCTCAAGCTGCTGGCCGGCGGAGCGCTCTATGCGCTCGTGATCCGCCCCGAGCAGCGCGCCGGCCTGACCACTCCGACCTCCATTCCCTCCTGAGACCACCCCATGCAAAGACGACTCTTGCTCGCCGCCGGCATCACCTCCGCCGCCGCCCTCGCGGGCTGTGCCGGCCCGCAGATCGGCCAGTACGCGAGCGAAAAGCCACTGCTCGATCTGCGCACCTATTTCAACGGCACGCTGGACGCTTACGGCGTGTTCACCGATCGCTCCGGTGCGGTGGTGAAACGCTTCACCGTGGTGATGGTCTGCACCTGGAACGGCGACGACGGCGTGCTGGACGAAACCTTCAACTACAGCGACGGCACCACCGGCAAACGCATCTGGCGCATGAAGCACCTCGGCAACGGCCGCTTCAGCGGCACGGCCGACGACGTGGTGGGCACCGCGCTGGGCGAACAGCAGGGCAACGCCTTCCGTTGGGGCTACACGCTGCTGCTGCCGGTGGACGGCAAGACCTACGAGGTGCAGTTCGACGACTGGATGTACCTGATGGATTCGCGCGTGATGCTCAACAAGGCCGAGATGAGCAAGTTCGGCGTGCGCCTGGGCGAGGTCACGCTGTCGTTCGTGAGGCGCGCACCATGAGCACGCCGCGCGCCTTCGTCGAGTCGCCGATGCCGGCCGCCACCGTGGCACCCGCAACGCGCGGCTTCTCGCTCTTCAAGCCCATGAACCCACCCATCACCGACTGGCGCGGCCTGCGCGTGTGGCTGGTGGGCGCTTCCAGCGGCATTGGTGAGGCCACCGCCTCGGCCCTGCATGCGCTGGGCGCGCAGGTGCTGGTGTCGGCCCGCAGCCGCGAAGCGCTGGACCGCTTCGTGCTGAACCACCCACCCCAGCACGGCCTGACCGCCCAGGCCTGGCCGCTGGACGTCACCGACGCCGCTGCGGTCACGGCCACGGTGCACGAGATCCTGGCGCAGGGGCCGCTGGACCTGGTGGTGTATTGCGCCGGCCACTACCGCGAAATGCGCGCCACCGAGATGGACATGGCCGACCTCAAGCGGCACCTGGACATCAACTACGTGGGCGCGCTGCACGTGCTCGACGCGGTGGTGCCCGCCATGAGCGCGCGCGGTCGCGGCCACATCAGCCTCATCAGCAGCGTGGCGGGTTTCCGCGGCCTGCCCAAGAGCCTAGCCTACGGCCCGACCAAGGCTGCGCTCACCAACCTGGCCGAAAACCTCTACCTCGACCTGGGGCCGCTCGGCGTGGGCGTGAGCGTGGTGCACCCCGGCTTTGTGCAGACGCCGCTGACCGCGCAGAACGACTTCACCATGCCCGCGCTGATCACCCCGCCGCAGGCCGCGCAGGCCATGATTGCCGACTGGGGCCGCGGCGTGTTTGAGGTGCACTACCCCAAGCGCTTCACGCGCTGGATGAAGCTCATGCGCCTGCTGCCGTACCGCGCCTACTTTCCCGCGGTGCGCCGCGCCACCGGCCTGTGAGCGACCTGTGAGTGACGACACCCGCGCGGCGGTGGACCGCCTCTGCGCGTACTTCGAGACGATCTCGCCGCAGTCGGTGGCTCGCATCGGGGAGTTCTACACGGCCGACGCGCGCTTCAAGGACCCGTTCAACGAGGTGCACGGCATTCCTGCGATCGAGCAGGTGTTCCGCCACATGTTCGAAAGCCTGCACGAACCACGCTTCGTGGTGAGCAGCCGAATCGTCGACGGCACGCAGTGTTTTCTGGTGTGGGAGTTCCGCTTCCGCTTCAAGCGGTTCGACACCACCACCGAGCAGGTCGTGCGCGGTGGCTCGCACCTGGTGCTCACCGTCGGCGGGCGGGTCAAAGACCACCGCGACTACTGGGACGCGGCGGAAGAGCTCTACGAAAAACTGCCCGTGGTGGGCAGCTTGATGCGGTGGCTCAAGCAGCGAGCCAACAGCTGAGAGTGATTCACCGGAGCGCGTGACCCCTTTCAGGATGCCGCGGAACTGGCTTTGCCAGGCCGCAGGCATCGCCCCCTGGGGGGTGACGCGCCGCAGGCGCGGCGCGGGGGGTCAATCAGGCTTCGTGTCGACGAAGCTGGGGCGCTGGTTGAGCTTTTCGCCCAGACGCGCCAGGTTCGGGTACGGCGTGCGCCAGTCGATCACCGGGAAGCGGAAATCGAGGTACCCCAGCGCGCAGCCCACTGCCACGTCGGACAGGCTGAAGTGGATGCCCGAGCAGAACGGCTTCTCGCCCAGACCCTGACTCATGCTCTTCAGGCTCGCCTCGATCTTGCCGATCTGGCGGTCGATCCAGGCGTTGCTCCGCTGCTGGTCGGTGCGCCCGCTCCAGGTCGATTCCAGGCGAGCGAGGATGGCGGCATCCAGCACACCGTCGGCGAGCGCTTCCCAGGTTTTCACCTCGGCGCGCTCGCGGCCTTGCGTCGGAATCAGCTTGCCCACCGGAGAGAGCGTGTCGAGGTATTCAACGATCACGCGCGAATCAAACACCGCTTCGCCGCCTTCCATCACGAGGCAGGGCACCTTGCCCAGCGGGTTGGAAGTGGTGATCTGGGTGTCGGCCGACCAGACGTCTTCCAGGATGAGTTGGTAGTCCAGCTTTTTCTCGGCCATGACGACGCGCACTTTGCGCACGTAAGGGCTGGTGATGGCGCCAATGAGTTTCATGGAGGACTGGTGGGTGAAGACGGTTGCCCGTGGGAAGGCGATTTTAGCCAGCCGGTCCCCGCGCCCGCTGACAAGGTTCGCCGAAAGCCCCCGCCTCCTACAATCCCGGGATGCGCCCGACCACCCCAACTCCCTCCGCCTCCACCCCCGCTGCCGCCGCCTCCCCGGCCGCGCTGTCCCCCATCTCGGCCCTGTCCCCACTGGACGGCCGCTACGCCGGCCGCCTGGGCCAGTTGCGCCCGTTCATGAGCGAACTGGGCTACATGCACCGCCGCGTGCAGGTGGAAATCGCGTGGTTCATCGCCTTGTCCGACGCCGGGCTGGCCGAGTTCAAGCCGCTGTCACCCGGTGCGCGCACCTACCTCATGGGCCTGGTGAAGAACTTCAGCGAGGCCGACGGCCAGGCCATCAAGGACATCGAGAAGATCACCAACCACGACGTGAAAGCGGTCGAGTACTGGATCAAGTCCAAGTTCGAAGCGCGGCCCGAGCTGGAAAAAGCCGCCGAATTCGTGCACTTCGCCTGCACCAGCGAAGACATCAACAACACCAGCCACGCGCTGCAGCTCAAGGGCGGACGCGACGCCGTGCTGCTGCCCTCGCTCGACGCTGTCATCACCAAGCTGCGCGACATGGCCCACACCTTTGCCGCTGTGCCCATGCTCAGCCGCACCCATGGCCAGACCGCCAGCCCCACCACGGTGGGCAAGGAGATCGCCAACGTGGTGGTGCGCCTGGCCGCCGCGAGGGAGAAGATCGCCAGCGTGAAGCTGCTCGGCAAGATGAATGGCGCTGTGGGCAACTACAACGCGCACCTGAGCGCCTGGCCCGATTTCGACTGGGAAGCCTTCAGCCGCAACGTGATCGAACAGCCCGAGCCGCTCGGCCTGGGCCTGACCTTCCAGCCCTACAGCATCCAGATCGAGCCGCACGACTACATGGCCGAACTGTTCGACGCGGTGGCGCGCACCAACACCATCCTGATCGACCTCTCGCGCGACATCTGGGGCTATGTGAGCCTGGGTTATTTCAAGCAGCGCCTCAAGGCCGGCGAGATCGGCTCGTCGACCATGCCGCACAAGGTCAATCCGATCGATTTCGAGAACGCCGAAGGCAACCTGGGGCTGTCGAACGCGCTGTTGCGCCACCTCAGCGAGAAGCTGCCCATCAGCCGCTGGCAGCGCGACCTGACCGACTCCACCGTGCTGCGCAACATGGGCGTGGCCCTGGGCTATGCGGTGCTGGCCTACCACTCCATGGGCGTGGGCCTGGGCAAGCTGGAAATCAACGAAGAGGCACTGGCCGACGATCTCGACCAGGCCTGGGAAGTGCTGGCCGAGCCGATCCAGACCGTGATGCGCCGCTACGGCGTGTCGGGCGCCTACGAGAAGCTCAAGGAAGTCACACGCGGCAAGACCGTGACGGCCGAGGCCCTGCACGGGCTCATCCGCAGCCTGGAGATTCCCGAAGCCGAGAAAGAACGCCTGCTGGCCATGACGCCCGGCAGCTACACCGGCAAGGCCGCGGAACTCGCCAAGCGGGTCTGAGCCAACGGTCTACCGCGCCCGCTCCGCATAGCGGTTGAAGCGCCAGGCATCGTCTTCGATCGTGATGCGACGCCAGGTGGCGCGCTTCTCACCGGGCGACATCTCGGTCCAGCGCTGCACCTCGTCGAAGAGGCGCCCGCAGCCCTTGCACACCTCATCACCCTGGCTGGTGGAGCAGATCGCAATGCACGGCGTGTCGGGCGTGGTGTCGTACCAGGCCAGCCAGGCTTCGCGCGCCGCAGCGGGCAAGGTGGCTTCGTCGGCTTCGGTTTCGCGGAAAAACACCAGCAGGGCGTACACCTCGGCCAGGGCGCGCGTGGGCTGGGGCAAGGCCACGCCGTCGGGCGAGGGCGCGCGTTCGCGCCAGAAATTGATGGCGGCTTCAATGTCGGTGATGTGGATGCCGGCCATGGTGAGGAACCTTGAAAGAGGTCGGATGATAGCCAGCACGGTGACGTCCTCCGGTCCGCACGGTCAATGCGGGCGGTGCGCTGTGGGAACTGCGTACGCTGGCGGATACCCCCGACCCGTACAATCATCGGCTTGCCCGGAGGGCGGGGACGCACGCGGTGTCCCATGTGGCGAATCACACGGTGCACGAGCCGTGCTGGACGCAACCACCTGCATTTGAACAAACGACAACGAGGAATTTATGGATTTCCTGACTGCGCCTGCCTTCTGGATCGCCCTCGGGCAGATCATCATGATCGACATCCTGCTCGGCGGCGACAACGCCGTGGTCATCGCGCTGGCTTGCCGCAAGCTGCCCCCCGCGCAACGCACCCAGGGCATCATCTGGGGCACCGCCGGCGCCATCATCCTGCGTGTGATCCTGATCTTCTTCGCGATGACGCTGCTGGCCTTGCCGTGGCTCAAGTTCATCGGCGCGCTGCTGCTGGTGTGGATCGGTGTGAAGCTGCTGGCGCCCGACGAGGAAGGCCATGGCGACCTGGCCACCAGCGACAAGCTGCTGGCCGCCATCAAGACCATCATCGTGGCCGATCTGGTGATGAGCGTGGACAACGTGATCGCCATCGCCGGCGCCGCGCAAAACGCGGGCGAACACCAGATGCTGCTGGTGGTGCTGGGTCTCCTGATCTCCATACCGATCATCGTCTGGGGCAGCCAGCTGGTGATCAAGCTGATGGCGCGCTTCCCGATGATCATCACCGCCGGCGGCATGCTGCTGGGCTGGATCGCCGGCGGCATGCTGGTGTCCGATCCGGTGCTGGCCAACCCGGACAAATGGCAGTGGATGCTCAAGCTGCCGCAGAACGACATGATCAAGTACGGCGCTTCGGTCGCTGGCGCCCTGATCGTGCTGGTCATCGGCAAGTACGTGGCGTCGCGCCAGGCCAAGGCCGCACCGGCGCACTGACGCCGCTCCTCAGCCCACTTCAAGCCGGCCGACCTGATGAAACTCATCCTCAAATGGCTGCTGGCGGCCTGCGCCCTCCTGTTGGTGGCCTACCTCTACCCGGGGGTGCAGATCCAGAGCTTCACCGCAGCGCTCATTGCCGCGGCGGTGATCGGTCTGTTCAACGTGGTGCTGCGCCCCGTGCTCGTGGTCCTCACGCTGCCGGTGACGGTGATCACCCTGGGCCTGTTCCTGTTCGTGATCAACGCGCTGTTGTTCTGGGCAGCGGCCAGCCTCATGGACGGCTTCGGCGTCAACGGCTTTGGGGCTGCCCTGCTGGGCTCGCTGATCTATTCGGCGCTGATGCTGGTGGTGGACGCCGCGGTCAAAGCGGTGCTCTGAGCCGCCACCTCGGCCTGAAAAGCGCTCAGCGCTTGCTCTCTTCCTCGTCGCGCACGCTCTCGCGCAACAACGCTTCCACCTGACGCCGGCGGCTGTCCACGATGGCCAGCTCCATCCCGTCGGCGTTGCGTTGCGCCACCGGCAGCGACTGGGCCGCGCGGAAGCGGTCGGCCGCCCCCGCGTAGTCGAGTTGCGCGGCCCGCGCCTCGGCCTCGGCCCGCACCGCGCGCAAGGGCTGTCCCTGCAGCTGGTGGGCCCGCGCCAGGGTCTGCCAGGCGAGCGCGTCGCGCGGCTGCAGCACCACCCAGCTTTGCAGGCGGCTCACCGCGCGCTGCGGCTCGCCCGAAGCCATGGCGGCCTGTGCCCCCAGCAACACGCCGGCCCGTGCGCTGCTGACCAGAAACCGGTCCCGCAATTCGGCGAGCAAATTGACCTGGGCCGGGGTGGCGGGTGACGTGGCGGGGGAGAGCAGCAGCTCCAGCATCAAGGCGTCGGTCGCGAAGCGGGTGTCGGGCGTTGCCGAATCGCGCAGCTTCTGCGCCAGTTCCAGCGCGCGGTCGCGCTGACCCAGGCGCAATGCCGACAGGGCGGCGGCGTAGCGTTCGCCCGGTTTGGCTTGGGCGGCCTGCCCCACCTGCAACCAGCTGCGCATGCGGTCGGGACCGTTCTCGGCCAGGACACGCGCGCGGGACGCCATGAGGCTGTGGACGGCCACGCTCGGGCCTGGCCGTCCCGCTGCGGCGGGCAAGCCGGCGCTGAGGCCGGGCAGATCCAGCTTGAGGCCACCCGCGCCCACCGGAGGAGCCGGGTCCGCTCCCGTGGTCGGGCCGGCCGCCACAGCCGGGGCCACAGGCCCCTGAGGCAACCGGGCACGCATGTCCGCAATGCGTTCGCTGCTCAGCGGATGGCTGCGCAAATACGGAAAAGCGCCGTCGTCGTTCAGGCGCGAAGCCTGCTGCAGCTTGTCGAACATGGTCACGAAACCCTGCCCGTCAAAACCGGCACCCGAGAGCACCCCAAAGCCCACCCGATCGGCCTCGCGCTCCATGTCGCGCGAGAAATTCAGCTGGGACTGCGCGGCCACCGCCGTGCTGCCGGCAATGGCCGCGCCCGCCACCTGCGCGTTGGACCCGGCGGCCAGCGCGCCGAGGATCATCGCGCCCATCATCCAGGGTGCCATGCGCTCCTCGCGCGTCATCAGGCGTGCAATGTGACGCTGCGACACGTGGCTGAGTTCGTGCGCCAGCACGGAGGCCACCTCCTCGGGCCGCTCGGTCACCGCCAGCAGGCCCAGGTTCACACCGAGGTAACCCCCCGGCATGGCAAACGCATTGACCGTGCGGTCGCGCGAAATCATCAGCTCCCAGGCCAGGCGCTCGCCCAGCTCGGGCGGCACGTCCCCCCGCGCCCGCGCGGCACCCATGAGCGGCTGCCACAGCGCCTGCAAATAGTCGACCAGCAAGGGGTCGTCGAGGTAGTCCGGGTCCTGGTAAATGGAGCGGGCGATCCGGTCGCCCAGACGCCGCTCGGCAGAAACCGACATGCCCTCGGCCCCCCCCAGGCCAGGCAGCGCCGACGCATTGGGCGGGTCGTTGACCCCCTGCGCGTTCGACAACGAGGCAGGCACCAACGTGGTCGACGCCAGGATCACCGCACCGAGGGACCACAGGCGAAGCCTGCGCGGACGTGTCGGAGTCGTCGACCGTGGGGTCAGGGGAGTGAAACGCATCGCCGTATGATGCCGCCAACCCGTCCCGGTTCAGTCAAGCCCGTGCAAAACACCCACCATGTCCGTTACAAACCCGTCCTCCGCCAGCCCATTGACGCACTTTGACGCCCAGGGCCAGGCCCACATGGTCGACGTGGGCGACAAAGCCAACACCCGCCGCGTTGCCGTGACCGAAGGCCGCATCACCATGCTGCCCGAAACCCTGGCATTGATTCAGGCCGGCAACGCCAAAAAAGGCGACGTGCTGGGCATCGCCCGCATCGCCGGCATTCAAGCCGCCAAAAAAACCAGCGACCTGATTCCCCTGTGCCACCCGATCGCGCTGACCCGCGTGGCGGTCGAATTCGACATCGAACCCGACACCCACAGCGTGCTGTGCCGCGCAACCGCCGAATGCACCGGCCAGACCGGCGTGGAGATGGAAGCCCTGTCCGCGGTGTCGGTTGCGCTGCTCACGATCTATGACATGTGCAAGGCGGTGGACCGGGGGATGGTGATTGGGGGGGTGCGGCTGATGGAGAAGAGTGGGGGGAAGAGTGGGCGGTTTGTGGCCGCTGGCTCAACTTGAATCAAGTCAGTCTCAGTCAAATCCATCCACGTTGGCATACCCAACGACATTTCCAATGTTACTGAGCAGAACGACCCAGTCGCCGGCGTTGGAAGAAGTCAACGGGAGATAGCGAAGCTCTGCGATGGGAATACCAGATTCTCTCGCCGCCTTCTCCAGCGATTGGCGGTCTGCTGGTTTGCGTTCCAACAAGGATTGCAATGGACTCGCACGCTTTAACATGGAGGGGACAGCCTCATCAAAAGGGCGCCACCACCCGGGACGCATCGCTTGAGTACTGCCCTGGATCGATTGTTCGACACTCTGCAGAAACTCGTCGGAGGATCTCGCCTTTCGAAGCGATACGAACTGAGGTCCAGACCACGACAGTTCCTGAAATTGAGGCAAGGCCTCAGGGAGCTTGTCGATCTGGACTTCATTTGCTGTGATCACGACCAAACGATCCACTTCGAACGCTAGGATCACTGGCCGCGCAGAGTAGACAGACCACATTCCATAAGCCAATGCGGTCAACTGGATGGAGGCAACAAGGGTCAGGTCAACCCAGCGCTCACGGCGCGACTTGCTGGGACTCGCCAGCACGGCGGTAAGCAAAGGGCCAGCGACCACATCAACTGCCACGATCAGCCCGAAGATGCTGCCAACGCCCAACAGCTGGCGCCAGGGCGTTGCGTACCACCATCCAAAAACGACAAAGGCAGCGAGGCAGGCGACTGCAGCGCTGGCCAAAAGATGTTGGAGCGCCCATCGCGCGGCAAATCGGATGCGAGACTGGGAAGAAACTTGTTTCGACATAGGTGTACTAGGCTAAATCAAATTTCGAAAACGAGAGACTCTTCGGGCTTGAAGCTCTTGAAACGACCAAAAAAAAGAGCGCCGGAGCGCTCTTTGTGAGTTGAGTTAGATCAGCGGCACTCAGCAGGAGCGAAACGAGCCAACATGGTACCGGCAGCACCACCTGCAGTAGCAAGACCACGGGCGGTGGCAGTTGCGTTCGTCGCCGACTCGCATGCCCAGTCCAGAGAACCAGTGGTACCAGCCAACAACGAAGCCGCCAGAGTTACTGGGGCACCGGCACCAACCTGAACCCAGGGCGAAATCGCCAAGGTATTGGCTCCCGCAGCAACACCAACAGCGCCAGCTGTGTAGGTAATGAAAATAACGCCAGTGTTCGTACCTGCGGCAGGAATTGCACAGGCGGCGGCAGGGGCGTCAAAACAAACAGACGTCACCATCTTGCTGTTGGCACCGGTGTTAACGGCCTGTGCATTCCAAGCGGTGGTTGTAACGAGGAGATCTGCGGGTGTAGCAACGTCAGAACCAACGTTCGCTTTTGCGCTACCAGCAAGGCCCAAGCCTTCAGTCACGCGTGCGCGGACCACGTAGTCCTGATAAGCCGGCAGAGCAACAGCAGCCAGAATACCGATGATGGCCACCACGATCATCAGTTCGATCAGGGTGAAACCTTTTTGCATGGAACGCTTCATGGAAAAAACTCCTTGGGGGTTGGGTTGGGTACGCATGTCTATGAGCAGACGGCGTGCCAACTCGAACTGGGGTGTTTTTTGCGGCCTATTTCACGCTTCACCGCCTCCCGGTGACGGTTTGTGACATCTGGGTCGGTTGAGGACCGACATTTTTTGTCACCCCGGTGGGCCTGGACCGTTTTTGTCACCTCGGCCCAGGGGGCGTCAGAGCTCGAAGGTCTGCCCGGCGCTGAGCCAGCGGATGTCGTGGCGGGGGTGGTCGGCGGCCTGCGGCACATCGTCGAAGCGCCGGATCTCGTCCATGATCAGGCCGGTTTCGGCGGGCTTGGTGTGGGTGATGTAGATGGGGTAGCGCCGGCCGGGGTCGATCTGCGCCAGCTCTTCGGCGAGCAGGCCGGGCGCCAGGTGCAGGCTGCGTTGGGCCAGCGCTTCTTCGCGGTCGCTGAAGGCGGTCTCGATCACCAACTGGGCCACGTGCAACTGGTTGACACGTTGCCAGAAGGCGGGGTTGCGCCCGGTGTCGCCGCTGAACACCCAATGGCCCGACGGCGTGTTGGCGGCAAAACCCACCGCGGGCACGGTGTGCACGGCCGGCAGCACTTCCACCGCCTTGCCACACACCCGCAAGACCTCGCCCACGGCAATGGGCACAAAACGCATGAGTGGTCGCTCGGCGCTGGGGATGGCGGAAAAGTCGGGCCAGATCAGGTTGTTGAAGATGTGTGCCTTGAGGGCGGCGATGGTGCCGGGCAGGGCGTGCACCTGCAGGGGCTGAGCGCCAGCCGAGAGCCGGCGCGCTGCCACCGCGTCGAGCATGAGCGGGAGCGAGGCCACGTGGTCCAGGTGCGAGTGCGTGAGCAGCACATGGTCGATCTGCGCCATCTCGTCCAGCGTGAGATCGCCCACGCCGGTGCCGGCGTCGATCAGGACGTCGTGGTCGAGCAGAAACGAGGTGGTGCGGCAGCCATGGGCGATGGCTCCGGAGCACCCCAGCACGCGTACCCTCATGGGCTGTTTGGCTTGGTGTGGCCGGCCGCGCCGGTCCCGGGTTGCGGGGCTTGAAGGGTTTCGATCGGTGTTGCGCCGTCCCACGCAGGGTCCAGCGGCAATCGCCTGCGGGAGGCTACCCTCTGCGCGTACAAGCGGTAAAGGACTTTTTTGGCATTTAGCCGCTGGAGGTTGAGCAGGTGGACGTCGCACGCATCCCAGTCCTGCGCGCGCCAGGTCCGCAAGGCCTGCTGCCACAGGCGAAGTTCGTCCCGCACGTTGGCGGGAAGATCGTGGGCACTGCCCAGGGGGGTGTACAGGACGGTGGGCGCGTCATCGGGTGTGACACGCAGGCGATCGATCTCCTGCCACGCCAGGTCGGGTTGGCGCTGCCGTTCTTGTTCGGTGGCGATGCGGTCGACACCGTAGACGGCGCGCAAGGCGGCCGGGTTCAGCGGCGGTGAACTGCTGGTGTCCTGGTCCAACAATCGTCCCAGGCGAGCGCTGGCCAGACCCAGCAAGGTCGCGGTCACCACCATCAGCGCCGTGGCCGCCAGCGGCAGCACCAGGCCATGACGCCAGTGCAGCCAGGTGTTGAGGCCGCTCACGGCCAGCAGCACGGCCAATCCGAGCGCCGCACCCGGCCACAGCCCCAGGCGCGGCAGGGCACAGGCCAGCAACAGGCCCGACACGACCAGAACCACCAGCTCGTAGCCGAGCGCGTAGTCGGGCTTGACCGGGAGGTGCCCGTCCAGCAAGCCGGTGATGAGGTTGGCGTGGGTTTCGACACCGGGGTAGTCGGCCCCCACGGGCGTGAGGCGAAGGTCTTGGAGTTCGGGGGCGGTGGTGCCCAGGAGCACGATCTTGCCCCTGAGCTGTTCCGGTGCCAGCCGCCCCGACAAGACCTCGGCGGCCGAAACGTAGGCGAACGATCCCCCTTCGGGACCCCCGCGTCCCCGGTAGGGCACCAGCGCGGACACCCGCTCGTCCACCGGGATGGCGATGGTCTGGCCGTCGTGCTGCAGGCGCAGGCTCTCCAGGCCACTGAAACGCCGCGACATCATCAGCCCCGAGGCAAAACCGGGCTCCACGGGGGGCAGGCCCAACACCCGGCGAAACATGGCCAATGCCAACGATTCGTAGGCGCGGCCCTGGTATTCGGCCAGGAGCGGCAGCGAGCGCACCACGCCGTCCTTGTCGGGCAGCGCGTTGAACGCCCCCGCGTGGGGAGCGGCCTCGGCCAATGCCGGGATGTTGGACTCCACCGCGTCCCACTGCGTGATGCGCACCGGGTGGCCGCGCAGCACGTCGGCGCTCAGCACCGGGGCCGGCAGCACGCCGCTGCTGCGGGCGGCTGGTTCGTTGCTGAAAAAATAGCCCAGCACCACCTCACGGTCGCGCAAGGCTTCGGCCATCAACGCGTCGCCGCCGGCCTGGGGGTCGGGCTGTGGAAACACGATGTCGAAACCCAGCACCGCGATGCCCTGCTGCTCGAACAAGGCGTCCACCAGCGTCGCCAGTTGCTCCCGCGGCCAGGGCCATGGCCCCACCGTTGCCAGGCTCGCACGGTCGATGTCCACGATGACGACACGCGACTCGAACGTGCCGGGCATGCTGGCGCGCAAGCGGACGTCGTACGCCTGGTTGTCGATTTGATGGAGCGCATCCGTCGGCACAAAGCCCAATGCGTGCAGCAGGGCCAGCCCGAGCGGGATCAGCGTGATCAGAAAGCGCAGACCGCGCAATTTCAAGGTCTGCTGCATGGGGTTGTGGTGGCCCGCCTGGACCGTGGTGGTCGGGCGCCTCGGTCGTTCGCGACAGAGGCCAGGCCAGCGGTGGTGTGGTTACTGCTGCACGAACTGCATCTTGGTGCCGGCCAGTTCCAGCATGTCACCGTGGCGCAGGTTCACCGCGTCGGTGCCGATGGGGTTGCCATTGATGGTGGGCTTTTGCACACCCTCGACCAAAGCGACCACGAAGCCATGCGGGCGACGGGTGATGGCGGCCACGGCGACACCCGGTTTGCCAATGGTGGTGACCACCTTCACCAGCGGCACTTCGCGGCCTGCGGCAGTGCCCGACATCACCTTGATCGCGGCATTGGCAACCACCATGGCCACCGTGGGCTCGGGCGCAACCACCGAGCCGGCGTTGATCACCATGGTCTTCTCGTGGTTCTCGTTGGCACCTTCGTGCACGAACTTGATCTTGTACTTGCCGATCTCGACCGTGTCACCGCTCTGCAGCTGCTGCTTCTTGATCGCCTTGCCGTTGACGTACGTGCCGTTGGTGCTGTTGAGGTCTTCGAGGAACACGTCCATGCCGGACATCTGCATGACGGCGTGCTCTCCACTGACCGCCAGGTTGTCGATCACGATGTCGTTGTAGGGACGGCGGCCGAGCGTGGTGCGGTCTTTGGTGAGCTGCACTTCCTTGATGACGACACCGTCGATGGAAACGATCATTTTCGGCATGGCCGACTCCTCTGGAACCTGTAGATGTGTTGGTCGAAGTCTGAGTTACTTGCCCAGCATGCGCGAGAGAATGCCCTTGCGCACCGGCTTCGAACGAGCATACGCCAGTATCACCGATATGTTGTCCCGCCCTCCGCTGTCGTTGGCAGCGTCGACCAGGGCCTGTGCTTTTTCTTCCAGCGTGCCTGCGGTGATCAGTATGGCGGCGATGCGCTCGTCGCTCATCATGTCGCTGAGCCCGTCCGAGCAAAACAGGTAGAGATCTTCGTCCTCCACCCGGTATTCGTTGACTTCGAGCAACACCGTGTCTTCGACACCGAGCGCGCGGGTCACGAGGTTTTTGTGGGTCGCGTACTGGGCCTGTTCGAGCGAGATCAGGCCGGCGTCGATCTGCTCCTGCAGCAAGGAGTGGTCGCGCGTGATCTGCGCAAAACTGCCTTCGCGCAGCCGGTAGCAGCGCGAGTCGCCGACGTGACCGATCATGGCCCGCGTGCCCAGAAACACACCCATGACCAGCGTGGTGCCCATGCCGGCGTACTGCGGGTTGGAATTGGCGGCGTTGAAGATGGAGCGGTTGGCGTTGTCGATGCAGATTTCCATCGCCCGGCGCAGTTCGCGCACGCTGGCTTCATGTCCGCCTTCGGCCATCCAGCGTCCCAGCTCGGTCTTGATGAAGGTGGTGGCCATGGCGCTGGCGACTTCGCCTGCGTTGTAGCCACCCATGCCATCGGCCAACACAGCGATCTGGTTCTCGGCATCGAGCGACACCGAATCTTCGTTGTTGTCTCGAACCAGCCCCGGGTCGGTCAGGCAAAAATACTCAAAATTCATAGTGTTCAAGTTATACCCGCAGAACGATGCTGTCTTTTCAGGAACCGCGCGTCGAGTCGGGGCGCGCCGTGACAAGCGTGGCAGCCATGGCGTTTTCCGACGCCGGCGGGAAGGCGTGTGTGGCTTCAAACGTGTCTGCGCCGCCCTGGGCGGGTTGGTTCGGTGGCGCGGCCACGTCATCGCCGGGATGGAGGCAGCGCCGCAGCTGGGCAGCAAGCTCGGCACCGGTCTGGTACCGGTCACCGGGCGACTTGGCCAGGGTGCGGTCCAGCACCTCGGCCAGGGCTTGCGGGAGTTCGGGCCGCAGGCTGCGCACGCTCGGCGCGGGCTGGTTGGCGATCTGGTACATCAGCGCAGCCATCGAGTCGCCTTTGAGCGGCAGCACGCCGGTGAGCAGCTGGAACAGCATCACACCCAATGAATAGAGATCGGAGCGGCCGTCCACGTGCAGGCCGGCGAGCTGCTCGGGCGACATGAAGCTGGGCGTGCCCAGCACCATCCCGGTCTTGGTCTTGCTCGAACCGGTGATGCGGGCAATTCCGAAGTCGGTCACCTTGACCGACTGGGTCGACGGGTCGTACATCACGTTGGCGGGCTTGATGTCGCGGTGCACCACCTGCTGGCGGTGCGCGTGGTCCAGTGCGGCGGCCACCTGTTCGCCGATGCTCAGCACGGTGGACACCGGCAACAGGTTGCCTGCGCGCGAAAACTCCACGAGATCGCGGCCCGGCAGGAACTCCATGGCAATGAAGGCCAGGTCGTGTTCTTCGCCAGCGTCGAAAATGGTGACGATGTTGGGGTGCTGCAGCCGGCCCGCGGTTTCGGCCTCGCGGAAGAAGCGCTCGCGCACATCCACGAGTTCCGAGCCTTCGAACTCGGCGCTCAGTGCCAGGGTCTTGATGGCCACCGTGCGACCGATCTTCGGATCGCGGCCCAGATAAACCACACCCATGGCGCCCTTGCCCAGCTCTTTCTCCACCTGGTAGCGGCCCAGCATGGGCTTCTCCACGCCGCCGTTGTCCAGCAGCAGCGTGCCGCCCGGATGCGACGATCCACCGCCGAGCACCACCGTTTCCGACAGGTTCCTGGCGCGCTTCAAACGCCGCTGCACATCGGCATCGGAACGATCGAGCTTGGCCATGTGCTCGTACACCGCCTCGGCCTTGTTGAACTGGCGTTTGCGCTCGAAATCGAGCGCCAGGTGCTTGAGGTTGTCCATCAGCGCGTCGCTGAACGGCACGCGGCGCATGCGGTCGAACGCCATGTCGAGCTGGCCCTGGCCTTGCAGCGCCAAGCCCATCATGCGGTTGGTCTCGGCCGATTCTTCGTCGGACTTGGCCTTGCCCGCTTCGGTGACGAGGAACCGCCGCGTGGTGAGTGCGAGATGACCCATGAAGAGAAGCGCTGCCGGAAACACCAGCTGCAGCCAGGTGGCCGCCATGGACAGCAAACCGAACTCGGCACCCAGCAACGCCACAAACAGCACGGCGGTGCACGCGGCACCCGCTGCGGCCGACAGCCGGGGTAGCAACCACACCACATAACCCACGATGAGCAGCAAGACCGCCAGCACCGCCAGGCCACCCCACACCGGCTGGGTGATGTGGTGTCCGTTGAGGATGCTGGAGGTGATGTGGGCCAGGATCGCAGCGGGCGACATCGCGGCCGACACCGGCGTGGTGAACAAGGTGCCCACGCCCGCAGCGGTGGCGCCGACGATCACGATCTTGTCTGCGTATTTGGTGGCCGGGATGCGCCCGGAGAGCACGTCGTAAAACGAATCGACCGCGAACGCCGGTTTGCCGTCGCGATCGGGATAGAACTGCGGCAGCAAACGGGCGGCGGCGTCGGTGGGGATCAGGCTGCGGCCCAGTTGCACGCCTTCGCCCGGCAACAACCGCAAGTCGCTGGCCGTCAGGTTCAGGCTGTTGGCGGCGATGGCCAGGCCCATGGAAGGCACAGCGAAACCATCGAAGTGAACCAGCAATCCCTCCTGCCGCACCGAACCGTCCACGTCGGGCAGCTGGTTGAGATGCCCGACGGCCCGGGCCGCCTCACCGATCGCCGGCAAAGGCTGTTGCGAGCGCAGGGCGGGCACGCCAAAGGCCGAGCTGTCCGACACCGCGCTGCGCTGGGCGAACGCGGGCAGGGGCTGATCGGCACGGCCTTGCAGCTCACCGAGTTCGAACACCGAGGGCACGATGACGTTGCCCGCGCGGGCCATGCTGGCGACGAGCCGGGCGTCGGAGTCCAGCCGCTGCTCGGCCTCACCGATGAAGCCCAGCAGGCGCTGCCGTCCGGCGTCGCCCAGGTCGTTCAAGGGCTCAGCACCGGCGGTGGAGCCGTCCAGCAGACCTCGCAGTTCGCGCAACTGAACCAAGCCCCGGTCGGTCTGGGGTTCGAAGAAAAACGCGGTGTGCGCCACCGTCTTGGCACCGGCGGCACTGAGCTGGTCGATCAACTGCGCGTGCACTTCGCGCGGCCACGGCCAGCGCCCAATGTTGGCAATGCTTTCGTCATCGATGGCGATGATCGCAATGCGGTCGCTGGCCTGCCTGGACGTCTGTGTGCTGGCCAGATCAAAGAAGCGGCGCTCCAGCGCACCAAAAAAATCGGTGGCGGCGTGCAAGGCAAACACCGCTGCAACGACGGCGAGGCCCATCGCGGCGTCCGACCGCCACAGAGGTCGTTTGCGCTGGGGCCGGCTCTGGCGTTGTGGGGTGGACACGGATGGGAGTGATCGGGTTGGTTGCAAGGCGGGCTGTCGAGCACGCATGGCAGCGCGACCCTACAAGAGACATCGGGCATCCACGGCCGACATTGAGCCCGAGTTGTTGCATTCTGTTTCAAGGCCCGCCCCGGGAGCAAGCCGATCTGTGTGTTTGAAGCCGAACACACGCTGCAAGCGAAAAAAAAGGCAACGCAAGCGTTGCCTTTGTCACGTCATCCCAAACGCCGATTCACAGCTGGGCCTTGAGCAACTTGCCGAGTTCGGATGGGTTGCGCGTGATGATGAAGCCCGACTCTTCCATGATGGCGAGCTTGGCATCGGCCGTGTCGGCACCACCGGAGATCAGCGCGCCGGCGTGGCCCATGCGCTTGCCGGGAGGAGCGGTCACGCCGGCGATGAAACCGACGATGGGCTTCTTCATGTTCGCCTTGCACCACATGGCGGCTTCGGCTTCGTCCGGGCCACCGATTTCACCGATCATGATCACGGCGTCGGTGTCGGGGTCGTCGTTGAAAGCCTGCATCACGTCGATGTGCTTGAGGCCGTTGATGGGGTCGCCACCAATGCCGACGGCGCTGGACTGGCCCAACCCCACTTCGGTCAACATGGCCACGGCTTCATAGGTCAGCGTGCCGGAGCGCGAGACCACGCCGATGCGACCCTTGCGGTGGATGTGGCCGGGCATGATGCCGATCTTGATCTCGTCGGGCGTGATCAGGCCGGGGCAGTTCGGGCCCAGCAGCAAGGTCTTCTTGCCGCCGGCGGCTTCCTTGGCCTTCATGCGGTTGCGCACTTCCAGCATGTCCTTGACCGGAATGCCTTCGGTGATGCAGATCGCCAGATCCAGGTCGGCCTCAACGGCTTCCCAGATCGCCGCCGCGGCGCCGGCGGGCGGCACGTAGATCACCGACACGGTGGCGCCGGTCTGCTGGGCGGCTTCCTTCACCGAGGCGTAGATCGGGATGTTGAAGATCGACTCGCCCGCCTTCTTCGGGTTCACGCCGGCGACGAAGGCGTTTTTGCCGTTCGCGTATTCCTGGCACTTTTCGGTGTGGAACTGACCGGTCTTGCCGGTGATGCCCTGGGTGATGACCTTGGTGTCTTTGTTGATGTAGATCGACATGGTGTGTTTCCTAGTCAGTTGAGGACAGCGCTCAGGGCCGTCCCCAAGGTCATTACTTAACGGCGGCGACGATCTTGGTCGCGGCTTCGGCCATGGTGTCGGCCGCGATGATGGGCAGGCCGGATTCGGCCAGCATTTTCTTGCCCAGCTCTTCGTTGGTGCCCTTCATGCGGACCACGAGCGGCACGCTCAGGTTGGTCGCTTTGCAGGCGGTGATCACGCCGGTGGCGATGGTGTCGCACTTCATGATGCCGCCGAAGATGTTGACCAGGATGCCTTTGACCTTGGTGTTCTTGAGCATGATCTTGAAGGCTTCGGTGACCTTCTCGGCGGTGGCGCCACCGCCCACGTCCAGGAAGTTGGCCGGCTCGCCGCCGAACAGCTTGATGGTGTCCATGGTGGCCATGGCCAGGCCGGCACCGTTCACCAGGCAGCCGATGTTGCCGTCGAGGCTGATGTAGGCCAGATCAAACTTGGAGGCTTCCACTTCGGCCGGATCTTCTTCGTCCAGATCGCGGTAGGCCACGATCTCGGGGTGGCGGAACAGGGCGTTGGCGTCGAAGTTGAACTTCGCGTCCAGTGCCATCAGGTTGCCCTTGGAGTCGCAGTTCAGCGGGTTGATCTCCACCAGCGACGCGTCGGTGTCCATGTAGCACTTGTAGATCTTGGCGAAGATGTCCACGGCCTGGTCCACGGAGGCGCCGGTCAGGCCGATGGCTGCAGCCACCTTGCGTGACTGGGCTTCGGTGATGCCGGCCAGCGGATCGATCATCTCGGTGATGATCTTCTCGGGGGTGGAATGGGCCACTTCCTCGATGTCCATGCCGCCTTCGCTCGATGCGATCAGGGCCACCTTCTGGGTCGCGCGGTCGGTGACCAGCGACACATACAGTTCGTTCTTGATGTCGGCGCCATCTTCAATGTAGAGGCGACGCACCTTCTGGCCTTCGGGGCCGGTCTGGTGGGTCTTGAGCTGCATGCCGAGGATTTCACCAGCGATGCGCTTGACGTCTTCAACGGTTTTGGCCACTTTCACGCCACCACCCTTGCCACGGCCGCCGGCATGGATCTGGGCCTTGACCACCCACACGGGGCCGCCCAGCTTCTGGGCGGCTTCGACCGCCTCCTGCACCGTGAAAGCCGGGATGCCGCGGGGCACCGGCACACCAAACTGGCGCAAGATTTCCTTGCCTTGGTATTCGTGGATCTTCATGAGGGCTCTCTCAGGAATGGGTAGAGGGATCGTCGACCGATCCGCGTCGGGTGGTCGAAAGAGGGGGCACTGAAAAACAGTAACCGGTAACTGTATCATGGTGCATTGCACCAAAATCGCGCACGGCCAACCGCCAGCAAGCGCGATTGTTGGACGTTCTCCTGAACCCTCACTGACAAGGCGGACCGGCCATGGCCAAGGTTTTCATCGACGGCGAAGCCGGCACCACCGGGTTGCAGATTCGCGAGCGGCTGCAGCGCATGCCCGCCATCGAGGTGGTGAGCATCGCGCCCGAACGCCGCAAGGACCCGGCGGCCAAACGCGAACTCATGGCTCAGGTCGATCTCGTCATCTTGTGCCTGCACGACGACGCGGCGCGCGAGTCGGTGGCCATGATCGACGCCATGGTCGGCCACCAGCCCAAGATCATCGACGCCTCCACGGCGCACCGCACCGCGCCGGGGTGGGTGTTCGGCTTCCCGGAGCTCGCTGCCGGTCAGCACCAGGCGGTGGTGAACGCAAACCGCGTGGCCAACCCCGGCTGCTACGCCAGCGGGGCCATCGCCATGCTGCGCCCCTTGATCGACGCGGGCGTGCTGCCCGCCGATCACCCGGTCTGCCTGCCGGCGGTGAGCGGCTACTCGGGCGGCGGACGCACCATGATCGAGTCTTACCAAAAAGATGAAGCGCCGGCCTACGAGCTGTATGCGCTGGGCCTGCAGCACAAGCACATCCCGGAAATCATGGCCTACACCGGGCTCACGCGCCGCCCCATCTTCATGCCGGCGGTCGGCAACTTCGAGCAGGGCATGCTGGTCGAACTGCCACTGCACCTGGACACCTTGCCCGGTCAGCCGACCCTGGCCGACCTGCACACGGTCTACGCGAAGCACTACGCCGGCAGCGAGTGGGTGAGCGCCGAGCCGGCCACCGAGAGCGGCAAGCTCGACGCGCTGGCCTTGAACGACACGAACAAGCTGGAGATCCGCGTGTTCGGCAACGAAACCGCCCACCACGCGGTGGTGGTGGCCCGGCTGGACAACCTGGGCAAAGGTGCCAGCGGCGCCGCGGTGCAAAACCTGAAACTGATGCTCGGGCTTTAAAGACCCGCGTCGTCGTCCCCGGCGCCCTGCACCACGCGCCGGATCGCTTCACCGCCAAAGCCCCGCGAGGCGAGAAACCGCATCTGCTTGCCCCGCTCGGCCAGGTCGGCGGGCGGCTGACCAAACTTCTTGCGCCAGACCTCGCGCGCGCGCGCCACCTCGGTGCCTTGCAGATCCGCCACCGCTTGCGCCACGGCCTCGGGATTCAGGCCCTTGGCCTGCAACTCCTGGCGAACGCGGGAAGCGCCCAGCTTCGCCGAGCGCTGATGCACCACCGATTCGAGCACACGCTGTTCGTTGATGAAGCCCTTGGCCTCCAGCTCGTCCAGCGCTTTTGCGAGCTCGCCGGGTTCGGTCTCGTGCTGGCGCAGCTTGCGCTGCAGCTCGGCGCGCGAATGTTCGCGCCCGGACAGCAAGCGCAGAGCCCGTCCCTTGAGGGAGATCTGGTCAAAACCCATGTCAAACGCTCACGATCTGTGCCGTGAGCGCTGCCTCACTCGGCCAGCGGCGCGGTGTCGGACGCCGCGGCCTTGGCCGCTTTTGCGGCCTTGCCACCCTTGGCAGGCGCTGGCGCCTCGTCCACCGGCAGCAGTGGAACGCCCAGCTCGGTGCGCACCTTGTTCTCGATCTCGACGCGCAACTCGGGGTTCTCGCGCAGGAATTCGCGCGAGTTGTCGCGGCCCTGGCCAATCTTTTCGCCGTTGTAGGCGTACCAGGCGCCCGATTTTTCAACCACGCGGTGCACCACGCCCAGGTCCAGGATCTCGCCTTCGCGGCTGATGCCTTCACCAAACAGGATGTCGAACTCGGCCGTCTTGAAGGGTGGCGCGACCTTGTTCTTGACCACCTTGACCTTGGTCTCGTTGCCGATCGCCTCTTCGCCCTTCTTGATGGTGCCGGTGCGGCGGATGTCCAGGCGAACCGAGGCGTAGAACTTGAGCGCGTTGCCACCGGTGGTGGTTTCGGGGCTGCCGAACATGACGCCGATCTTCATGCGGATCTGGTTGATGAAGATGACCATGCAGTTGGTCTTCTTGATGTGCGCGGTGAGCTTGCGCAGCGCCTGGCTCATCAAGCGGGCCTGCAGGCCGGGCAGCGAGTCGCCCATTTCGCCTTCGAGTTCGGCCTTGGGGGTGAGCGCGGCGACCGAGTCGACCACGATCAGGTCGACCGCGCCGGAGCGCACCAGGCTGTCGACGATTTCGAGCGCCTGCTCGCCGGTGTCGGGCTGGGAGATCAGCAGGTCCTGCAGGTTCACGCCGAGCTTTTGTGCGTACTGGATGTCCAGCGCGTGTTCGGCGTCGACGAAGGCGCACTGGCCGCCGAGTTTCTGCATTTCGGCGATCACCTGCAGCGTGAGCGTGGTCTTGCCCGAAGACTCCGGGCCGTAGATCTCGACCACCCGGCCGCGCGGCAGGCCGCCGACGCCGAGCGCAATGTCCAGGCCGAGCGAGCCGGTGGAGACGACCTGGATGTCTTCAATCACCTCGCCTTCGCCCAGCCGCATGATGGTGCCCTTGCCGAACTGCTTCTCGATCTGGGCCAGCGCGACCTGCAAGGCCTTGGCTTTTTCGCTGTTGAGGGGATTGGGCTTGACGGCTGCGTCCATGAGGGCTCCTGGGCTGGTTGGAAGGGTTGGCAAGACCTGTGTGGTTGCGTACAGGCTGGATGCTTGAACAGCAGTTTACCGCCGGGTTGAAATCAATTCAGTCATTATTTGGTCAGTTTGCCTTACCATTTGCCCATGCCGGACATCTCCCCCGAAGCCCCCCCAGAACCCGACGACCGCTGGCGCGGCGGCCACCTCGGCCGGCTCATGGGTCTGGCGCTGCGCCGTTTTGACGAACGTGTGCTCAGCCTGATGGCGCACGACGCCAACGTGCCGCTGGCGCTCTCGCACCTCGCGGCGCGCGCCCAGGTGGGTGCGGCGCACATCCACATCACCCGCCACCTCGGCCTGCACGGCTCGCGACTGACCGAACTGGCGCACCAGGCGGGCATGAGCAAGCAGGCCATGGGCGACCTCGTGACGCAGTGCGAGGCCTGGGGGCTGGTGCGTCGCGAACCCGATCCGCGCGACGCCCGGGCGCGGCGCATCGTCTTCACCGACACCGGCCTGTTGTGGCTGGACGCGTTCCGGACGGCGGTGGCGCAGGCGGAGACCGAATTTCGCTCGCAGGTGGGCGACGCCGTGGCCACCGTGGTGACGCTGGGCCTGGAAGCCTATGGGTCGGAAGCCCCTGGCGCGCGCGCGGCCGTGCCAGCCCGGTGAAACCCTGCCATTCCAGCCATTGCGGCGCGGGGTATGCGACCTAAAATGATTTTGGATTGAACGCCGCACGCTCGCGCGTCGCGGCCCCATAACAACGCTGCCCGAACAGCCCAGGAGACTTCACCATGCGCATCCTGATTGCAGAAGACGACCAGGTACTGGCAGACGGCCTGTTGCGCAGCCTGCGCGCGGCCGGGGCCGCGGTGGACCACGTGTCCAGCGGCAGCGAGGCCGATGCGGCGCTCATGACCAACAACGAGTTTGACCTGTTGATCCTCGACCTCGGGCTGCCGAAGCTGCACGGTCTGGAGGTGCTCAAGCGGCTGCGCTCGCGCGGGTCTGCGCTGCCGGTGCTGGTGCTCACCGCGGCCGACAGCATCGAAGAGCGTGTGAAGGGTCTGGACTATGGCGCCGACGACTACATGGCCAAGCCGTTTTCGCTGCAAGAGCTCGAAGCACGGGTGCGCGCGCTCACCCGCCGCGGCATGGGCGGCAGCACCAACACGATCCGTCACGGCCCGCTCGAATACGACCAGGCCGGCCGCGTGGCCACCATCGACGGCAAGATGGTCGAGCTCTCGGCGCGCGAGCTCGGTTTGCTCGAAGTGCTGCTGCAGCGCGCCGGGCGCCTGGTGAGCAAGGACCAGCTGGTCGAGCGGCTGTGTGAGTGGGGCGAAGAGGTGAGCAACAACGCCATCGAGGTCTACATCCACCGCCTGCGCAAGAAGATCGAAAAGGGCCCGATCCGCATCGCCACGGTGCGCGGCCTGGGCTACTGCCTTGAAAAAATCGCCGGCTGACGGACGGGTCTTCAGCGAGCCGCTGCCACCGGTGGAAAGCCGGTCGGCACCGATGCCCTTCGGGCTGTTCCAGCGCGAACAGCGCAGCCTGTTCGGCGAAATCCTCGACTGGATGCTCACGCCGTTGCTGCTGCTGTGGCCGCTGTCGCTGGTGCTCACCTGGTTCGTGGCGCAAGGCATCGCCAGCAAACCCTTTGACCGGGCACTCGAATTCAACCTGCAGGCGCTCACCCAGTTCGTGGTGCGCGAGGACGAGCAGATCACGTTCAAACTCAACGCACAGGCGCGCGACCTGCTGCGCGCCGACGACAGCGACCTCGTCTACTACCAGGTGCTCGACCCGCGCGGCACGTTGATCAGCGGGGAGCTGGATTTCCCGCTGCCACGCGACAGCGAATCCCCCGAACCCGGGCGCGTGCTGCTGCGCGACGACGTGGTGCGCGGCGACGAGGTGCGCGTGGCCTACACCTGGCTGGCCCGCAACGACCCCCAGCGCCTGGTGCTGATGCAGGTGGCCGAGACCAAGGGCAAGCGATCGACACTGGCCGCCGAAATCGTCAAGGGCGTGATGGTGCCGCAGTTCGTGATCCTGCCGCTGGCGGTGCTGCTGGTGTGGCTGGCGCTGGTGCGCGGCATCCGCCCGCTCAACGAACTGGAGCAGCGCATCCGCGCGCGCAAGCCCGACGACCTGAGCCCGATCGAGGAGTCGTTCATCCCGCAAGAGGTGGCCCCCCTGGTGTCATCGATCAACGACTTGCTGACGCGCCTGAAGACCTCGCTCACCACGCAGAAACGCTTTCTGGCCGACGCGGCGCACCAGCTCAAGACGCCCTTGGCGGGACTGCGCATGCAGGCCGAACTGGCGCAGCGCGAAACCGATCCGGTGGAGATTCGCGGCTCGCTGCAGCAGATCGCTCGCTCCAGCGCGCGCGCCACGCACACGGTGAACCAGCTGTTGGCGCTGGCCCGGGCAGAGACCACCGGCCGCACGCTGCCCAGCGCGCGCATCGACCTGGCCCGGCTGGTGCCCGACGTGGTGCAGGACTCGGTCCCGCGGGCGCTGGAGGCCGGCATCGACCTCGGTTTTGAAGGGCCGGGCGACACGCCCGACGATTGCCTGATGGAGGGCAACCCGACGCTCTTGCAGGAGATGGTGCGCAACCTGGTGGACAACGCGATCCACTACACCGGCCAGCACGGCGTGGTGACGGTGCGGGTGCTGCTGGACCGCTTCAGCGGCGTGCAGATCCTGCAGGTGGAAGACGACGGCCCGGGCATTCCGGAGAACGAACGCGAGTTCGTGATGCAGCCGTTTTACCGTGCACTGGGCACCAACGTCGACGGCTCGGGCCTGGGTCTGGCCATCGTGCAGGAGATCGCGCAGCAGCACGGCGCGACGGTCTCGATGGAAGACGCCCACCCCGAACGCAGCCGCCGCGGTCTGCGGGTGGCGGTGCGATTCACACCGACCAAGCCGCAGGTCGTGCAGGAATGAACGCTGCGCGGACGGGGCCGTTCAGGCCGGCTTGTACACGTTGAGTTGCAGCTTCTCGCGCTCGATCGCGCGGGCCACGCCGGGCAGTTCGGCGAAACGCTGCACCAGCGCCCAGGTCGCCGGGAAGTCCTGCGGGTTGATGCCCGCATAACCGCCCCAACGCAGCAGCGTGAGCGCGTACGCGTCCAGCGCCCCGGGCCGCACACCCACCATCCACGGCGCGGCCTTTTCAGCCAGCGCTTCGATCTCTGCCAGCAGCTCCCGGTAACGCGCCGCGCCGAAGTCGCGGATGGATTTTTGAGCAGCGGCGTCGTCGGTGAACTTCTGGGGCATGAACACGTGGGTGAACGTGGGGTGCACCGTGTTGTTCATCCAGGTCAGCACCTGCAGGGCGCGCGCACGCTCCAGGCCCGTCGGCGGCAGGATGCCCGCCATGGGCAACTTCTCGTCCAGGTACAGCAGGATGGCCACGATCTGGGTGACCACCTCGTCGCCGTCGACCAGCACCGGCACCTGGCCGCGCGGGTTGAGCGCCAGGTACTCGGGCGAACGCTGCTCGCCCTTGTGCAGCTTGACCATCTGCGGCTCGAAAGCCACTTCGGCAAGTTCGAGCATGGCGTGCGGCACGAAGGAACAGGCGCCGGGGGCGAAGAAGAGTTTCAGGCTCATGGGATGGTCTCCATTCAAGTGTCAGGAATCCGGCGCCGGGCCGCCCCAAGCCGGATTGCGCCCCCTCAGGGGGGCAGCGACCCGCGAAGCGGCGGAGCGTGGGGGCTAGTTCAGGTGGGGACTCAGCAGTCCCGCGATTTCAAACATGGTCACTTGCGGCTTGCCGAACACCGCTGCCAGCTTGGCGTCGGCGTTCACGCGGCGCTTGTCGCCCGCGTCCTGCAGGCCGTTGGCCTTGATGTAGTCCCACAGCTTTTTCACCACCTCGGGGCGCGACACGGCGCCCTCGCCGATCACCGCGGCCAGCGCGGCGCTGGGCTGTTTGCCGGTGGCGGCGGTGGTCTTGCGCGGGGCCTTGGCCGCCTTCACGGCGGGCGTTTTCTTCGCTGCGGCTTTCTTGGCGGGCGCAGCCTTGGCGGCGGTCTTCTTCGCCGGGGCACCCTTGGCCGGTGCGCCAGCCGCCGTCTTGCGCGGCGGGAACTTGGACGGCGCGAATTCAAAGTTCACCTTGCCCGCCTCCTTGTCCCAGGCCAGGAAGGCCTTGAACGCGCGGCGGGTGCGCATGGACACGAACTTGTCGAGCAGATCCGTCTTGCCGGTCTCCAGCAGCTTGCTCATCTGCTCGCGCGCCACCGGCTGCTGCAGGATGATTTTTCCGCTCTTGAAGTCGCAGGTGGGCGTGGGCTGCTGCTCGGTGGGCACGGAGCGGATGCACACGTAGTTGCTGCCGTGTTCGTGCACCGCACCACCGCACTTGGGACAAGCGCCCAGCGCTTCACTGGCGCTGAAGTCCACGATCTCGCCGCTTTCTTCGCCCTTCTTGTCGTCGCCAAAGTCGAACTCGAGCTTCCAGTTCTGGTCGTCCTCGCTGTACTTGAGCACGATCTCGGCCACGAAAGGCCAGCCCGCCTTGGAGCGGAAACCGTCGAGCGGGCCGATCTTCTTGTCCTTGAGCAGCAACTCGGATTCGTCCGGCTCGAAGGTGCGGCCGGCGGGCGACTTGCCGAACGAGAAACCACAGCCTTCGCTGGCGCCGTCTTTGCCGGTGCAGGTGTAGCGGCGGTAGTTTTCCTTCACCACGCCGCCGCAGTTCGGGCAGGGCGTGGCGAGCGTGGCGTAGTTGCCGGGGATGGTGTCGCGGTCGTATTCCTTGGCCTTCTTCACCATGCGCTCGGTCATCTGCGCGATCTCGGCCATGAAGGCACTGCGGCTGAGCTTGCCGTGCTCCATCTGAGCGAGTTTGTATTCCCACTCGCCGGTGAGTTCGGCCTTGGAGAGTTCTTCCACGCCGAGGCCGCGCAGCAGCGTCATGAGCTGGAAGGCCTTGGCGGTGGGAATGATTTCGCGGCCTTCGCGGAACATGTACTTCTCGGTCAACAAGCCTTCGATGGTGGCCGCGCGCGTGGCGGGCGTGCCCAGGCCTTTTTCCTGCATGGCTTCGCGCAGCTCGTCGTCGTCGACCAGCTTGCCCGCGCCTTCCATGGCGCCGAGCAACGTGGCTTCCGAATACCGAGCGGGGGGTTTGGTCTTCAGGCCTTTGCTCTCCACCGACTCGGTGCGAACGGTCTCGCCTTCGCGCACCGGCACCAGGTTCTGGCCTTTGTCGCCCTCCTTGGCGTCGGCCACGTCCTCGGCCGCTTCTTTGCCGTACACCGCCATCCAGCCCGGCTTCACCAGCACCTTGCCTTCGGTCTTGAAATGGTGGCCCACCGACGAGGTGATGCGGGTGGTGACCATGAACTCGGCGCTGGGGAAAAACACCGCGAGGAAGCGGCGCACCACCAGGTCGTACAGCTTTTGCTCCGCGTCGCTCAGGCCGCTGGGCGCCTGCAGCGTGGGAATGATGGCGAAGTGATCCGACACCTTGCTGTTGTCGAAGATGCGCTTGCTCGGGCGGATGTAGTTGTTGTTGAGTGCGGTGAGAGCGTGGGGCGCGAGGTGCTTCATGCCGCTGTCGGCCAGCATCTCGAAGGTCTGCTTCACCGTGGGCAGGTAGTCCTCGGGCAGGGCGCGCGAATCGGTACGCGGGTAGGTCAGGGCCTTGTGGCGCTCGTACAGGCTTTGCGCCAGCTGCAGCGTGGTCTTGGCCGAGAAGCCGAAGCGGCCGTTCGCCTCGCGCTGCAGGCTGGTCAGGTCGTACAGGAGACCGCTGGCTTGTGTGGTGGGCTTGCTTTCGTCTTTCACGCTGGCGGCCTTGCCGCGCACCGCGTCGGCAATGGCCAGGGCCTCGCGCTGGCTCCACACGCGGTCGGCGCGCTGCTCCAGGTCCGCGTCCTCGCCGGTGGGTTTCTTGAACGTCGGGTCGAACCACTTGCCGGGGTACTCGCCGGCCTCGGCCAGGAAGCTGGCGTGGATTTCCCAGTAGTCGCGGCTGCGGTGGGCGCGGATCTTCTCTTCGCGCTCGACCACGATGGACAGCGTGGGCGTTTGCACCCGGCCCACGGTGGTCAGGAAGAAGCCGCCGTCGCGCGAGTTGAACGCCGTCATGGCACGGGTGCCGTTGATGCCGACCATCCAGTCGGCTTCAGACCGGCTGCGCGCCGCATCGGCCAGGCCCTGCATCTGCTCGTTGGTGCGCAGGTGCTCGAAACCGTCGCGGATGGCCGCGGGTGTCATGGACTGCAACCACAGGCGCTGCACCGGCTTGCCGAGGCTCTGGTAGCTGCCGCCCTTCAAGCCACCGGCGTACTGCTCGATCAGGCGAAAGATCAGCTCGCCCTCGCGGCCCGCGTCGCAGGCGTTGATGAGCCGGGCCACGTCCTTGCGTTTGGCCAGCTTGACCACCGCGCTCAGGCGCGACTTGGTCTTGTCGATCGGCTTGAGTTCAAAGTAGGGGGGCAGCACCGGCAGGTGGGCGAAGCTCCACTTGCCGCGCTTGACGTCGAATTCTTCCGGCGCGGCGATCTCCACCAGGTGACCCACCGCGGAGGTGACCACGTACTGGTCGCTCTCGAAGTGGTCGTCGTGCTTCTCGAACTTGCCCGCCACCGGGGTGAGCGCCCGCACGATGTCCTGGGCCACGGACGGCTTCTCGGCAATGACCAGCGTTTTGGCGGAACCTTCAGTTTTCATCTCTACAATCAACTTTCCACGCGCGTGTGCACGCGCACATGGGCACGCGCACACTCGCGCGCACCTGCATGAAACAACCTTACCAAATAATCCGGCCGTGACGAAAAGCCCCAAAAAGTCGACTGCGCCCGCCGAAAAACCCGCGCCGGCCGGGAAGCCGATCGGCGCTGGCCGGCGCATCCAGACGCGCAAGTCGGGCGTGCACGGCCGAGGGGTCTACGCCGTGGTGGACCTGGCCGAGGGCGAAACCCTCATTGAATATGTGGGCGAGGTGATCACCTGGGACGAGGCCCTGCGCCGCCACCCGCACGACCCCACCGACCCGAACCACACCTTCTACTTCCACATCGACGAAGCGCACGTGATCGACGCCAAGCACGGCGGCAATTCGGCGCGCTGGATCAACCACAGCTGCGCGCCCAACTGCGAAGCCGAGGTGGACGGTGGCCGCGTGTTCATCCGCGCGCAGCGCAACATCCAGGCCGGCGAAGAGCTGTTCTACGACTACGGGCTGGTGATCGACGAGCCCTACACGCCCAAGCTCAAGGCCGAGTACCCGTGCTGGTGCGGCGCGAAGAAGTGCCGCGGCACGCTGCTCGCGCCCAAGCGCGCGGGTCGCGCATCCAAGCTGGGCTGAACGGCCCATGGCCGACTCGCTGACCCATCACGCGGAAAACGTGTGGCAGGCCGTTGAGCCGACGCTGCACGGCTTCACCGTCGAGGTGTTGCCCACCATCGACTCCACCAACAGCGAGCTCATGCGCCGCGCGCGCAGCGGCCTGATGGAGCCGGTGCTGCTGGCCGCTGAGGACCAGACCGCCGGGCGCGGCAGGCTCGGCAAGGGCTGGCACAGCAAGCCTGGCCAATCCCTCACGTTTTCACTGGCACTGCCACTGGCGCCGGCGAACTGGTCCGGCCTGTCGCTGGCGGTCGGCGTGAGCCTGGCGCACAGCCTGCACCCCGATGTGCGCCTGAAGTGGCCCAACGACCTTTGGCTGCACCAGCGCAAGCTCGGCGGCATCCTGGTGGAAACCGCCGGCCACGGCGAAGTCGGCCAGGGGCAGCGCATGGTGGTGATCGGCGTGGGCATCAACGTGGCGCGGCCCGAAGCTTCGGTGGTGGGGGCGCTCGTGCCGGACGGTGCCGCGGTCACCGCCATGGCGCCGGCCGGCCTGTCCGAGGTGCTGGTGGGGATCACGCCGGGCGAGGTGCTGGAGCGCGTGGCGCCAGCGCTGGTGCGCGACGTGCAAGCGTTTGCCTCGCAAGGTTTCGCCGCCTTTGTGCAGCGATTCGGCCAGCTCGACGCCCTGCAGGGCGAAGCGGTGCAACTCTCCGATGGGACGTGCGGCACGGCTTGCGGTGTGAACAGCGATGGCGCACTGCAGGTGCTGACCGAGCGCGGGATGCAGACGGTGTCCAGTGCCGAAGTGAGCGTCCGGCCATGTTGAGGTGGGTGATCTGCCTGCTGGTGCTGGGCAACGTGGGCTATTTTGCGTGGTCGCAGGGGTACCTGGACACGCTGGGCCTGAAGCCCGCCGAACAGCGCGAACCGCAACGGCTGACCCAGCAGGTGCGGCCCGAAGCCCTGCGCCTGCTCAACGGACCCAAGGCCGACCCGGTTCAGCAGGCGAGTGCGGTGGCACCCGCGACCCCCGTGGCCGCTGCCGTCTCCCCACCAGAGCCCGCTCCCGCCGCAACCGAACCTGCGTCTGCGCCTGCGCCTGCGCCTGCGCCTGCGCCTGCTCCGGTTGCCGCACCAGCCGACCCGGGGACGGCCAGCAACGGCCCGCGCGCCTGCTGGCAGGTCGGCGGCTTCACGGCGGCACAAGCCGAGCTGCTGCGCGCCGAGCTGGCCTTGCTGGGGCTGCCCGCCGCCGGGTTTTCGTTCAGCGAGGTGCGCAGCGGTGGCCGCTGGATCGTCTACATGGGGCGCTACGACAACCAGCAGCAACTGGATCGGAAGAAGGACGAGCTGCGAGCCCTGGGTGTGGCTTACCGCGAGATCACGGCGCCCGGCCTGGCACCCGGGCTGGCGCTGGGCACGTTCTCCACCGAGGCCGCCGCCCAACAGGCCCGGCAAAAGGCCGAACGCGACGGCATCCGCACCGCCAAAGTGGCGCAGGAGCGGGCCGAGAGCGTGAGCACCAACCTGCGCCTGCCCTCGATCAATGAAGCGCAACGCAGCGCCATCGATGGCCTGGGTGAGGCGATGGCGGGCAAGCGCCTGCAACGCTGCGTCTGAGGCGCACGGCCAGCGGGTTCCCGCCAGCGTCAGACGCCGGGCCTGCGGTGTGGACCGAGGCTGGCAAACCAGTCCAGCGCTTCGTTCCACAGCGGCAAGGCCTTGGGCCTGAAGTAGCCCATGTGGCCGATGGCGCCCAGACCCGAGCGCCTCGAATCCACGGTGACGCTGCGCACCGCTGCGTTGCGGTAGCCCGCCATGAAGGCGTCGCGCGAGGCCGGCGGTGCCCAGGCGTCGTCCAGTGCATTGACCGCCACGATGGGAAAACGAACGGCCGCGAAACGCTCGGTGGTGGCGCTCATCGCCGGGTCATCGAAGAAATAGCGCGGGAAACGGCACCACTGGCGCCACTGGCGGTACACGTCGATCGGCAGGTCTTCGCCCATGCCCAGCCTGCTCCAGGGCAAATAGCCGTGCATGCGCGTCCACACCGGCCCCAGCACACGCCACATGAACAGCACGCGCAGGCGTTCCAGCGGCGGCATCCAGCCGTGCCAGCCGGCGCCGGTGGCAAACGTGTACGCGCCGTCCACCGCACCGGGGTCGGGCAGCAGGCCCAGCGCATGGCCGCCGTAAGAATGGCCCACCAGGTACAGCGGCATGCCGCGCTGGCGCATGGCCTCCACACCCGCGGCCAGGTCCAGCCGGCCCCAGTCGAGGTAGTCCATGCGAAAGCCCTTGAGCGTGCTCGGTGCCGACTGGCCAATGCCGCGGTAGTCGAGTGTGAGCACGTCAAAGCCGCGCCGGGCGGCGTGTTCGGCAAAACGCTTGTAAAAACCCTGCGGCACGGCGGTGGCGCCGCCCACCACCAGGTGACCCAGCGGCGGCCCAGGGCTGTGAAAGCGGTGCGCCACCAGCGGGTAGCCGTCGGCCGCGGTGAGCGTGATGCGCTCGGTGCGCACGTCCTGGGTGGTGGTGTCGGTGGTCACGGTGGGTCTCCTGTTCGGGGGGTCAGCGGCTGGCGCGGGTGGTGAGCAGGGACAGCAAGGTGTCGGTGGCCTGCGTGATGGGTTCGGTGCTCTGGGCCACGCGGGCCTGCAACAACCCGCCCTCGTAAGTGGCCACGACCAGGGCGGCGATGCCCCGGGCCTGGACCTGCGGCTCGCCGTGCTGTTCCAGCGCCAGTGCGATGCGTTCGCGCAGCGTGGCAAAGGCACGGGCCAGCGCATCGCGCAAAGCCGCATCGTCGGGCGTGGTTTCCAGGGCCACGGTGGCCAGCGGACAACCGGCGCCGAATCCGGTGTCGCTCAGTCGTCCCGTGGCGCCCGCCATCCAGCGGCGCATGGCCTCGATCGGCTCGGGTGTGCTGGCCAGCAGGGCGTCCAGCCCGCGCAGCATGCGCGCGACCACATCGTCGATGGCGGCCACGGCGAGCTCGGTCTTGCCGCCGGGGAAGTGGTGGTACAGCACGCCCTTGGGCGCGCCGGCCTGGGCCAGCAACTCGGTCAGGCCGATGCCGTGCAGGCCGCGCCGGCGCAAGGCGTCGGTCATGGCAGCGATCAGGCGGTCGCGGGTACCGGGGGTGGGTGCTTCGGACATGTCCCGAAATCTATAGACCGGTCGGTCTAGTGTCAAGCCATGGCGTGTCGCGCAGGTTCTCCGGGCAACAAAAAAAGCGCCCGAGGGCGCTTTTTTGATCGATGCAAACGGGTACTTACTTGGCCACCACGCGAACCATCTCGAGGCACTTGTTGGAGTAGCCCCACTCGTTGTCGTACCAGCTCACCACCTTGACGAAAGTGCTGTCGAGTGCGATGCCGGCGTCAGCGTCGAAGATGGAGGTGCGGGTGTCGCCACGGAAGTCGGTGGCCACGACCTTGTCGGTGGTGTAACCCAGCACGCCCTTCATCGCACCTTCGCTTTGCGCCTTCATCTCGGCGCAGATTTCGGCGTAGGTGGCGGGGCTGTTGAGCTCCACCGTGAGGTCGACCACCGACACGTCGGAGGTGGGCACGCGGAAGCTCATGCCGGTGAGCTTCTTGTTCAGCTCGGGAATCACCACGCCCACGGCCTTGGCCGCGCCGGTGCTGCTGGGGATGATGTTTTCCAGGATGCCGCGGCCGCCGCGCCAGTCCTTGTTGCTCGGGCCGTCCACGGTTTTCTGCGTGGCGGTGGCGGCGTGCACCGTGGTCATGAGACCGCGCTTGATGCCCCATTTGTCGTTGAGCACCTTGGCGATCGGTGCCAGGCAGTTGGTGGTGCACGAAGCGTTGGAGATGATGGCCTCGCCCTTGTAGGTGGCGTGGTTCACACCGTAGACGAACATCGGGGTGTCGTCTTTCGACGGCGCGGACAGGATGACCTTCTTCGCGCCGGCGTCCAGGTGCTTCTGCGCGGTGACCTTGTCCAGGAACAGGCCGGTGGACTCGATCACGATGTCGGCACCGACTTCGTTCCACTTCAGGTTGGCGGGGTCGCGCTCCTGCGTGAGGCGGATCTTCTTGCCGTTGACCACCAGGGTGCTGCCTTCGACGCTGACGTCGCCCTTGAATCGGCCGTGCACGCTGTCGTACTGCAGCATGTAGGCGAGGTACTCGGGCTCCAGCAGGTCGTTGATGGCGACGACTTCGATGTCGGCGAAGTTCTGCAGCGCGCTGCGCAACACGTTGCGGCCGATTCGGCCGAAGCCGTTGATGCCGATCTTGATGGTCATGTCTCGTGTCTCCTGGAGGGTTTCAAACAAAGATGAACAAACTCATTTCGCCAGCAAGGCGCGCACCGTGTCGGCCACATTCGCGGGCGTGAAGCCGAAGTGCTCGAACAGCACCGGCGCCGGGGCGGACTCGCCGTAGGTGTCCAGACCCACGACAGCGGCCACGCCGTATTTCCACCAGCCGTCGGTGGAGCCCATTTCCACCGCCACACGCGGCACACCGGCGGGCAGCACCGACGCCTTGAAAGCGGCACTCTGGCGGTCAAAGGTGGTGGTGCTGGGCATGGAGACCACGCGCACGGCAATCTTGTGTTCCTTGGCCAGCAGCTCCTGCGCCTTCAGCGCCAGCTGCACTTCGGAACCGGTGGCGATGATCACCGCCTGCGCCTTTTTCTTCAGGCCCACTTCGCTCGGCTCGGCCAGCACGTAAGCGCCCTTGCTGATGTCGCCCAGGTCGCTCTTGGGTGCGTAGGGCAGGTTCTGGCGGCTGAGCAGCAGCGCGGTGGGGCGGGTGGCGTTCTCCAGCGCCACGGCCCAGGCCACGGCGGTCTCTGCTGTGTCGGCCGGACGCCAGACGTCCAGGTTCGGAATGAGGCGCAGGCTGGCGGCGTGCTCGACCGACTGGTGGGTCGGGCCGTCTTCGCCCAGGCCGATGGAGTCGTGCGTGAATACGTGAATGACGCGCTGCTTCATCAGCGCGGCCATGCGGATCGCGTTGCGGCTGTAGTCGCTGAAGGTCAGGAAGGTGCCGCCGTAGGGGATGAAGCCGCCGTGCAGCGCCACCCCGTTCATGATCGCGGCCATGCCGAATTCGCGCACGCCGTAGTTGATGTGGCGGCCGCCCTGGCCTTGCTCGTTCTTCACCACGTCACCGGCCAGGTTGAAGCGCAGGCTGGGGGTGGACTTGGTGTTGGTGAGGTTGGAGCCGGTGAGGTCGGCGCTGCCGCCGAGCAGCTCGGGCAGCGCGGCGGTGAAGGTCTCCAGTGCGAGCTGGCTGGCCTTGCGGCTGGCCACGGTCTCGGCCTTGGTGTGGGCGGCAACCGCCGAGTCCACCGCCACCTGGGCGAAGTTCTTCGGCAGTTCACCCTTCATGCGGCGCACGAATTCCTTGGCGAGTTCGGGGAAGGCGGCCTTGTAGGCGGCGAACGTGGTGTTCCACGCGGCTTCGGCGGCCTTGCCGGCGTCCTTGGCGTCCCACGCGGCGTACACGTCTTTCGGGATCGCAAAGGGCGCGTGGTTCCAGCCCAGGGCCTCGCGGGTGAGCTTGATCTCTTCGGCACCCAGCGGCTCGCCGTGCGCCTTGGCGGTGTTGGCGCGGTTCGGGCTGCCTTTGCCGATGTGCGTCTTGCAGATGATCATGGTCGGCGCGTCGGCCTTGTTCTTCGCATCGGCAATGGCGCGGTCCACGGCGTCGGCGTCGTGGCCATCGATCGGGCCGATCACGTTCCAGCCGTAGGCGGCAAACCGCAGCGCGGTGTTGTCGATGAACCAGGGCGTGACCTGGCCGTCGATGGAAATGCCGTTGTCGTCGTACAGCGCGATCAGCTTGTTGAGCTTCCAGGCACCGGCCAGGGCGCAGGCCTCGTGGCTGATGCCCTCCATGAGGCAGCCGTCGCCCAGGAACACGTAGGTGTGGTGGTCGACGATGGCATGCCCGTCGCGGTTGAACTCGGACGCCAGCAGCTTCTCGGCCAGCGCCATGCCCACCGCGTTGGTGATGCCCTGGCCCAGCGGACCGGTGGTGGTTTCCACGCCGGGGGTGATGCCCACTTCAGGGTGGCCAGCGGTCTTGCTGTGCAGCTGGCGGAAGTTCTTGAGTTCGCCGATCGGCAGCTTGTAGCCGGTGAGGTGCAGCAGCGAATAGATCAGCATGGAGCCGTGGCCGTTGGACAGCACGAAGCGATCGCGGTTGGCCCATTGCGGATTCGTCGGGTTGTGGCGCAGGTGGCGGCCCCACAAGGCCACCGCCATGTCGGCCATGCCCATGGGCGCGCCCGGGTGGCCCGAGTTGGCGGCTTGCACCGCGTCCATGGCCAGCGCGCGGATGGCGTTGGCCTGGGTCTGGGCTGACACGGCGGAGGCGGTGGGGGTGGGGGAGCTGGCGGTGTCGGACATGGGGGGGTGCGAAAAATGGGGGTGAGGCTGGAATTTGCGCGACGGCGCAAAACCACGGATTTTATCGGCCAGGCCATTGCCGACGGTGCGCCGCTGCAACCCGGCGGCGCGCCAGCCCATAATTGATCGACCCGTGCGGCCCTGCGCGCCCGGCACGGGCATCCAACCGCAGCCCATGAACCGACTCGCCACCGCACCCGCCTCCCCACCCCCTCTGGCCTCTGCCATGGTGCTCGCCGCCGGGCGTGGCATGCGCATGCGACCCCTCACCGACGTGACGCCCAAGCCGCTGCTGCCGGTGCAGGGCAAGCCGCTGATGCAGTGGCCCATGGAAGCCCTGGTCGCGGGCGGCTTTGGGCGCATGGTGGTCAACACCGCGTGGCTGGGCGAGCAGATTGACGAGCACTGCGCGGCCTGGAGCCGTGAGCAACCCGGCTGCGACGTGACGGTATCGCGGGAGGGTGCCGACTTTGGCTACGCACTCGAGACCGCCGGCGGCATTGCCCGCGCATTGCCGCTGCTGGCCGAGGTGTTCTGGGTGCTGGCCAGCGACGTCTATGCGCCCGATTTCAACTTCAGTCAGGCCAGCGTCGACCGCTTCAAAGCCAGCGGTCTGCTCGGTCACATCTGGCTGGTGCCCAACCCGCCCCACAACCCCAACGGTGATTTCGGACTCGGCGCCGACGGCCTCGCCATCGGCCGGGCCGACCCAGCCTGGACCTTCAGCACCATCGGCCTGTACCGGCGCGAGCTGTTTGAACTGCCTTGGTGCGAGGTGTTGCCCGGCAACCCGCAAGGCACGGCCGAGCCACTGGCGCCGCTGCTGCGCCGGGCCATGGAAGCGGGGATGGTGAGCGCGGAGATCTACACAGGGCTCTGGGTGGATGTGGGCACGCCCGCGCGGCTTGAGGAACTGAACCACCGGGGCTGATTCCCCCCGCACACGGCGGGACGCCGAAAGTCCGAGAATGGCAACCATGGACTCCACCACCCACACCCACCTCTACGCCGAACGCCGCGCCCGTGTGGCCGCCTCGCTCGGCCCCGGCGGCATCGCCATCGTGCCCACCGCGCTGGAGCGCCCACGCAACCGCGACAGCGACTTTCTCTACCGGCACGACAGCTACTTCTATTACCTCACCGGCTTCACCGAGCCCAACGCCTGGCTGGTGATCACCGCCGAGGGCAGCACCACGCTGTTCTGCCAGCCCAAAGACCTGGAACGCGAGATCTGGGACGGCATCCGCCTGGGCCCCGAGGCCGCACCCGAGCACCTGGGCGTGAGCGACGCGTTCTCGGTCGCCGAACTCGACCAGCGCCTGCCGCGGCTGCTGGAGAACCGCCAGACCGTGTGGTACCCGTTTGCCACCCACACCGGCCTGGAAGGGCGGGTCAACGGCTGGCTGCAACCGGTGCGCGCCCGCGTGCGCCACGGCGCACTGTGTCCCGATGCGCAGCGCGACCTGTGTGGCGTGCTCGACGAAATGCGCCTGGTGAAGGACGCCTTCGAGCAGGACACCATGCGCCGCGCCGCGCAGATCAGCGCCAAGGCCCACATCCGCGCCATGCAGCGCAGCGCAGCCATGCTGCGCGCAGGTCTTGACGTGCGTGAGTACCACCTGGACGCCGAGCTGCTGCACAGCTTCCGCGAGCACGGCTCGCAGTACCCGGCCTACGGCAGCATCGTGGCGGCCGGGGCCAACGCCTGCGTGCTGCATTACCGCGCCGACGCCGCGCCCATCCGCAGTGGCGAGCTGGTGCTGATCGACGCCGGTTGTGAACTGGACGGCTATGCCAGCGACATCACGCGCACCTTCCCGGCCAACGGGACCTTCACAGGCCCGCAACGCGCGCTGTACGACCTGGTGCTGGCCAGCCAGATCGCGGCCGTCAACGCCACCAAAGCCGGTGCGCGCTTCGTGGATCCGCACGAAGCCACCGTGGCGGTGCTGGCGCAGGGCCTGCTGGACGTCGGCCTGCTCGACAAAAACAAAGTGGGCAGCGCACAGGATGTGATCGCCAACCGCAGCTACTTCCCGTTCTACATGCACCGCACGGGCCACTGGCTGGGCATGGACGTGCACGACTGCGGCAGCTACGTGGAGCCGTCCGAGCTCGGCACCGTGAACGAGCGCAAGGACCCGCTGAGTGGCGAGACCATCAAGGACCGCCCGAGCCGCATCCTGCGTCCCGGCATGGTGCTCACCATCGAGCCCGGCCTCTACGTGCGCCCGGCCGAGGGCGTGCCCGAGCCGTTCTGGAACATCGGCATCCGCATCGAGGACGACGCCATCGTCACCGAGACCGGCTGTGAGCTGATCTCGCGCGGCGTGCCGGTCGAGGCGTTGGAGATTGAAGCGCTGATGCGCGGCTGAGGCCATGCAGGTTCTCAGCGTCAACACCGGCGCCGCGCGCGCCCTGCGCATCGGTTCACGCAATGTCGTCTCGGCCATCGGCAAAACGGCCGTGCCCGGGGCGGTGGCGGTGATGCCGCTGGGTCTGCTGGGCGACGAGCAGGCCGACCTCAGCGTGCACGGCGGACTGGACAAAGCGGTCTACGCTTACCCGAAAGAACACTACGCCTTCTGGGAGGCGCAACGCAGCAAGCAGGGTGCGAGCCTGTTCGACGACCCGCTGCCCCCCGGCTTTCTGGGCGAAAACCTCACGATCGAAGGCCTGCTGGAAACCGAGGTGTGGATCGGCGACCTGCTGCGCTTCCCCGGCTGCAGCCTGCGCGTGACCGCGCCGAGAGAACCTTGCTACAAGTTCAACGCCATCATGGGCCTGCGCGACGCGGGCCGCCTCATGGCGGATCGGCTGTGCCCGGGCTTTTACCTGTCGGTGGCGCAGCCGGGCCCTATTGAAAGCGGCCAGACCTTCACGCTGGAACCCGGAACGCGCGGCCTGCGCGTGAGCGAGGCCTTTGCGGCCAAACGCCTCAAGCACCTGCGCTGAAATCCGCCCGCATGGAGTACAACGCCGGATGACCTCGCTTGCAGGCACCGTGCTGTGCCTCACCATGAACCCCTCGGTGGACGTGTCCACCCACACCGATCGGGTTGTGCCGACCGACAAGCTGCGGTGCGGCCCACCCGGGCGCGACGCCGGCGGTGGCGGCCTCAACGTCGCCAGTGTGGTCCACCGGCTCGGCGGCCACAGCCAGGCGCTCTACCCCGCGGGCGGCGCAGCGGGCCAGTGGCTCACGGGACACCTCGCGCACGTCGGTTTGCCCGCCCGCGCCCTGCCCATTGCGCAGGAAACGCGCGAGAACTTCACCGTGCAGGCGCTGGACACCGGCGCCGAATACCGCTTCGTGCTGCCCGGACCCACCCTGAGCGAAGGCGAATGGCAGGCCTGCCTGGACGCGGTGGACACCTGCCCCGAACCGCTGACACTGGTGGTGGCCAGTGGCAGCCTGCCACCCGGCGTGCCCGCCGACTTCTACGCCCGGCTGGCCCAGGCGACCCGCCAGCGCGGCGTGCGGCTCGTGCTCGACAGCTCGGGCCCGGCGCTGGCCGCAGCATTGCTGGCGGGTGTGTTCCTCGTCAAACCCAACCTGCGTGAGCTGCGCGAACTCACCGGCCTGCCGCTGGAACATCCCGACGACTGGCGGGCCGCGGCACAGGCCCTGATCGACCGCGGCCAGGCCGAGGTGGTGGCGCTCACCCTGGGCGCCGGCGGCGCCCTGCTGCTTTCGCGCGATGGCGCCTGGCAGGCCGAGGCGCTTCCGGTGGAAGTGGCCAGCTCGGTGGGCGCGGGTGACAGCTTTGTGGGCGCGCTGGTCTGGTCGCTGCAGCAGGGACGGGCCTTGCCCGAGGCGTTCGGCTGGGCCATGGCGGCCGGATCGGCTGCGCTGCTCACGCCGGGGACGGGCCTGTGCCTGCCCCGGGACGTGCACCACCTGCAACCGCTGGTGAGGGTGATCGCGGCGTGAAGCCCCACATTGCCCCCGAAAAAGTCAGCACCGCCCCAACCATTTACGCAGTTCCACCGACTAGGGTTTTCCCGGGCGCGGAACTAGAATGCGCAACTCGCTTTCACATAGCAAGAATTCAGCACGACCGGAGACACGATCATGACGATGGACAACAGCCCCGAAAACAAACGCGCCGAGCTGCGACGAGCGGCCCTCGAGTACCACGAGTTCCCGACGCCCGGCAAGGTGGCGATTGCCGCCACCAAGCAGCTCACCAACCAGCGCGACCTGGCCCTGGCCTACTCGCCCGGCGTGGCCGCTCCGTGTGAAGAAATCGTCGCCGATCCGGTCAACGCGTTCAAGTACACCAGCCGCGGCAACCTGGTCGCCGTCATCACCAACGGCACCGCCGTGCTGGGCCTGGGCGACATCGGCCCGCTGGCCGCCAAGCCGGTGATGGAAGGCAAGGGCGTGTTGTTCAAGAAGTTCTCGGGCATCGACGTGTTCGACATCGAGATCAACGAGAAAGACCCCGACAAGCTGGTCGAGATCATCGCCTCGCTCGAGCCCACCTTCGGCGGCATCAACCTCGAAGACATCAAGGCGCCCGACTGCTTCTACATCGAGCGCAAGCTGCGCGAGCGCATGAAGATCCCGGTCTTCCACGACGACCAGCACGGCACGGCCATCGTGGTCGGTGCGGCCATCTTCAACGGCCTCAAGGTGGCCGGCAAAGACCCCAAGAACGTCAAGCTCGTGACCTCGGGTGCGGGTGCCGCCGCGCTGGCGTGCCTGGGCCTGCTGGTCAAACTGGGCATTCCCCGCGAAAACATCTGGGTCACCGACCTGGCGGGTGTGGTCTACGAGGGCCGCACCGAACTGATGGACGAAGACAAGATCGCCTTCGCGCAAAAGACCGAGCACCGCACGCTGCGTGACGTGATCGTCGGCGCCGACATTTTTCTGGGCCTGTCGGCCGGTGGCGTGCTCAAGGCAGACATGGTGAAGAGCATGGCGGCCAACCCGCTGATCTTCGCGCTGGCCAACCCCAACCCCGAAATCCTGCCCGAAGAAGTGAAGGCCGTGCGCGGCGACGCCATCATGGCCACCGGGCGCAGCGACTACCCCAACCAGGTCAACAACGTCCTGTGTTTTCCCTACATCTTCCGGGGCGCGCTGGACGCCGGCGCCTCCACCATCACGGTGGAAATGGAGATCGCCGCGGTGCACGCCATTGCCGAACTGGCGCAAGCCGAGCAGAGCGACGTGATCGCCGCCGCCTACGCCGGCGAGCAACTGATGTTCGGCCCCGACTACCTCATCCCCAAACCGTTTGATCCGCGCCTGATGATGAAGATCGCGCCGGCCGTGGCCCAGGCCGCCGCCGACAGCGGCGTGGCGCTGCGCCCGGTCACCGACATGGCGGCCTACCGCGAGCGCCTGCAGAGCTTCGTGTTCGCTTCCGGCACGATCATGAAGCCGATCTACGCCGCGGCCAAGACCGCAGCACGCAAGCGCGTGGCCTACGCCGAGGGCGAAGAAGAGCGCGTGCTGCGCGCCTGCCAGATCGTGGTGGACGAAGGCCTGGCCCGCCCCACACTGATCGGCCGCCCGGCCGTCATCGCACAGCGCATCGAGAAGTTCGGCCTGCGCCTGCGCGAAGAGCTCGACTACGACATCGTCAACGTCGAGCAGGACAGCCGCTACCGCGACTTCTGGCAAACCTACCACCGCATGACCGAGCGCAAAGGCGTGACCCAACAGCTGGCGAAGATCGAAATGCGTCGGCGCCTCACGCTGATCGGCTCGATGCTGCTCCACAAAGGGGAAGTGGACGGTCTGATTTGCGGCACCTGGGGCAGCACCCACAACCACCTCGAGTACATCGACCAGGTGATCGGCAAACGCGCTGGCGGCAGCCCGAGCACCGCGCAGGACGTGCGCATCTACGCCTGCATGAACGGCCTGATGCTGCCGGGCCGCCAGGTGTTTCTGGTGGACACCCACGTCAACTACGACCCCACACCCGAACAGCTGTGCGAGATCACGGTGATGGCGGCCGAGGAAATCCTGCGCTTCGGCCTGACGCCCAAAGCCGCGCTGCTGTCGCACTCCAACTTCGGATCGAGCAACCAGCCCAGCGCCATCAAGATGCGCCGCACGCTCGAGCTGCTGCGCGAGCAGGCGCCCTGGCTGGAAGTGGACGGCGAGATGCACGGAGATGTGGCATTGGACCCCGAGGCACGCGCCACGATGATGCCCAACTCCACCCTCAAAGGGTCGGCCAACCTGCTGGTGCTGCCCAACATCGATGCCGCCAACATCGCCTACAACCTGCTCAAGACCGCAGCCGGCGGCAACATCGCCATCGGCCCGGTGCTGCTGGGCGCCGACAAGCCGGTGCACATCCTCACCGCGAGTGCCACGGTGCGCCGGATCGTGAACATGACAGCCCTCACCGTGGCCGACGCCAACGTTTCGCGCTGAAGCCTTGAGAAAAAGCAAGCACTAACTCTTTCACACATCTCAGACGGTTGAATTTGCCTCCTTTTTCAGCAATCGCTTGCGTTTTTGGTCCGCCTCAGGCACACTAAGAGGCTTGGAATACAGGGTTAACCCGCCCCGCAACACCCCCTCAAAACGCGCTTGCGCGTGTTCTTTTGAGGCGTGTCGCAGGCGGGTTGATTGCATCAGGAGCAGGGAATTTCATGGACCTGAAGCGGATCGGGCGTGCGCGAGGTGTGGCAACACTCACCTTGGGTCTGGTTCTGGCGGCATCGCTGGGCACCTTTTTGGTGCAGGCTCGAACACCGCAAGACCCACTTCTGCCCGGCTCAAACGCCGCCGTGCTTGTCGAATCCGGTTTGCCCGTGCAGGGCAGGCAAGTGATGGATCTGATTCGGCAGGGTGGGCCATTCCGGTACGAAAAAGACGGCACGGTGTTCGGCAACCGGGAAAGGTTGCTACCGAGCCAACGGCGGGGGTTTTACCGGGAATACACGGTGCCCACGCCGGGTCTGAATCACCGGGGTGCCCGGCGGATCGTGTGTGGTGGATTGCAGCCCAAGGCGCCTGAGGCTTGTTATTACACCGAAGACCACTACAGCAGCTTCAAGCTGATCGTGCAGTGAGTCTTGGGTGGTGAGATCGGTTTTTTAACTTTGACCTTTGAAAGAGACGCGGAGATGGACACGCCACTTCGTAACGTACGACCCAATATCGTTCAGTCGATTCGCGCCCACGGCGTGAAAGACCTGCAGGCCGCGGCCGAGCAC